>Ga0307936_1000415_pt1 | contig 23814 bp, 25 predicted proteins | sample OrgLakmetagenom1_FD_201839 | JGI IMG/M metagenome (GOLD analysis project Ga0307936, IMG submission 201839) | Saline water microbial communities from Organic Lake, Antarctica - #1 | ecosystem: Environmental > Aquatic > Non-marine Saline and Alkaline > Saline | place: Antarctica: Organic Lake... | reverse complement strand
CTGCGCGCGGGTCTGCAAAACGGTGACGTGGTCGGTGTCACCGAAACCGGACAGGGCGAGGATGCGGGCAACACCCGGATCGTTCTGCGCAGCGCGACACGCGCCTGGGCCGCAGAGGTGCGCGCCGACGGCACCGCGCGCGAGATCCCCCCGCCCCGCTCGACCGAGGCCGCGGCCGACAAGGAACAGGATCTTGCAAAACGCGTGCGCGCGCATCTCGAAGGGCTGGACCACGACCAGACGCCGATCACCTATGGCACCCTCGCGCGGGGGCTCGGGCTGTGGTTGCCCGGCTCCGTGCGGCGCGTCACCCGCGCGCTGGAGATCACCATGCGCGAGGACGCCGCGGCGGATCGCCCCTTCATCGCGGCCCGTGTCGTCAGCCGTGGCGGCGACGGGCTGCCGGGGCGGGGGTTCTTCGATATGGCGCGCGGCCTGTCGCGCGGACCCGGACCCGGTGAAAGCGATCGTGACTTTCACGCGCGCGAAACCGCGCGTCTGGATCATGCGCCCGCCTGAGATCCGAAGGGCGACATCCCCGAATCTGCTCTCACGCGCCGCATCCGGACTGCGACACCCCAGACCGTCAGGAGGCCATGCCCCTTGAACTCTGCCCTGAATTTCCGCATCGTATTCATGAATGCGAATTTCAGGGGAGGACGAGGAAATGCCATTGACCAGACGCCACATCATGGGGGCCATGGGGGCGGGGGCGCTGTTCGGCTGGCCCGGTCCCGGGCGCGCCGCGACGGAAATGACGCTCGGCACGGCGCGGCTCATCACGCTCAGCGACGGGCACCTGACGCTGCCCCGCGAGTTCATGCTCGGCGATCTCGATCCCGAAAAGGCCGGGCCGATCCTTGCCGAGCACGGCATCACCGGCGACATGCTCGAGCCGCCCTGCAACCTCACGCTCTACCAAGACGGCACCAATACGGTGCTTTTCGACGCGGGCTCCGGCTCGGGCTTCATGCCGAGTGCGGGCGAGCTTCGGTCGGCCCTCGATGCGGCAGGCGTTGCGCCCGACGATATCAGCCATGTGCTTTTCACCCATGGCCATCCCGATCATCTTTGGGGTCTGCTCGACGATTTCGACGAGCTGCTCTTTGCCAATGCCGCCCACATGATCGGACAGGTGGAATGGGACTACTGGACCGACCCCGACACCGTGGACACGATCGGCGAGGACCGCGCGAGCTTTGCCGTGGGCGCCGCCCGCCGTCTGGCCGCGATCGAGGACAGGATCGAGCGAATCGGCGACGGCGACGAAGTGCTGCCAGGCATCGTGGCCCACGCCACATTCGGTCACACCCCGGGGCACATGAGCTTCGAGATCAGGGCCGGGTCGGATGCGGTCATGGTGGTGGGCGATGCGATCGGCAATGACCACCTGGCCTTTGCGCGCCCCGACTGGCCGAGCGGCGCGGATCAGGACACCGAAACCGGGATCGCCACGCGGATGCGGTTGCTGGACATGCTGGCGACCGAGCAGATGCCGATGGTCGGCTTTCACCTGCCGGATGGTGGTCTTGGCCGGGTGGAGCGCGCCGACGGTGCCTACCGCTTCGTGCCGGAGGTGTGAGATGATGCGCGCCCTTCTGACCGCCGTCGCCCTTTTCGCAGCCTCGCCCACGTTGGCCAGCGAGGATATCGCCGACCAGTACCCCGAGTCGCTGCTCTACTCGAAACCGGTGGAGTTCATCCCCGGCATCTGGTCCGCCATCGGCGCCACCGCGCCCCCGACCTACGAGAATGCGGGCCACAACAACAATCTCAGCTTCATCGTCACTGGCGAGGGCGTGGTCGTCATCAATGGCGGGGCCTCCTACGGGCTGGCCCGCGCCCTGCATGACGAGATCCGGCAGATCACCGATCAACCCGTGACCCATGTCTTCAACGAGAACGGTCAGGGCCATGCCATGCTCGGCAATTCCTACTGGGTGGACCAAGGCGTGCCCATCATCGCGCATGAGGACGTGCTGGCAGAGATCGAGCATAATGCCGGCATGTCACTGGAGGCCGCCCGCCGCATCACCCGCGAGCGCGCGGAAGGCACCGAGGTGGTGCCGCCGACAGAGACCTTCAGCGACGCCTACATGCTCGAGATGGGCGACTACCGGATCGAGGCCCGGTATCTCGGCCCCGCGCACAGCCCCGGCGATATCGTGATCTGGCTGCCCGAACAGAGCCTCGTGATCTCGGGCGACATGGCCTTTCACGAGCGGATGCTGCCGATCTTTCCCGAAACCAACACCCGCGACTGGCTCGAGACATGGGACACCGAATTCGTGGCGCTCGGGGCGACCTACGTGATCCCCGGCCACGGCCACCCGACCAACATGGATCAGGTGCGACGCTACACCAAGGGGTATCTCGAATACCTGCGCGAAAAGATCGGTGAGCATATCGACGCCGGCGGCGATCTGGCCGATGCCTATTACGTGGATCAGTCGCCCTACACCCATCTCGACACGTTCGAGGAACTGGCGACCAAGAATGCGGGCCGGGTCTACGAGCAGATGGAATGGGAGTGACAGACCGCCACCGACCGGGGGCCAGCCCCGGACCCCCGGGGTATTTCCACCAAGAAGAAACGGGCGGCAATCGGTCACCACGACGCGCACCCCGTTTCTTCTTGGCAAAAATACCAGAACCCTTATGATCATCTTGCGACGCGCCGGAACACATGGCGCGTCATCAGAGGTGCGTGGCATCATCCCGGTGACAAGCGCCCGCAGAATCAACCGGGCCGGTCATGCGCCCCTATCGACCCGCGTCACTCGAGCGCATCCTGCGCGATCTCGTCCAGCAGGGCCTGCACCTTCTGCATCTCGCCCTCGGGATAGGTGCGGTAGCCGACCATCACCTCACCCTCACGCTCGGCCACGAACACGCCGTAAGGGCAATGGGCGATGTTCATCGGATTTTCCTCCATCACCTCGCGTGACAGCGTGGCCGAACAGAACACGAAGATATCGGCCGCCTCGAATAGCGTCACATCGCTGCCGACATCTTCGCGTGTACGGTTGAGCATGTCGCCGACATGGCTGGTGAAATCGATCACCAGCCCCCGGTCGAGGATCGCGCTCTCGACGGCGAAGGTGGCATCACCGAACGTGCCCTCATAGGGATATGTCACCACCTCCTGCGCCGCCACGGGAGCTGCAACAAGGGCGAGAAGCCCGGCCATAACTGTGGTTTTCATTTTCTTTCCTCCTTCACAATGCTGGCGCTGATGCGCCGTTCAACTGAACATGTCGGTGGTGATACCCGAATACCATCCGACCGATTCCTCGTAGGTCGCCTTGCGCGTCGCGGCATCCTCGCCGGTCTCGGATATGAAGCCGTCGACCTTCGCGATCCGCTCTTCTGTGGCCTCGTAGGTGGCCCCGACCTTGACGCCATCGTCAGCGGCGATCAGCGACCAGCAGGTATTGGTGAACTTGGCGGGGAACACGCGCGAGCCGGTCAACTCGCCGCGTATCGCCATGGCGCAGACCTTGGCTTGGCTATTGGCGGCGAAGCCGGATTTGGGCATGTCGCCCTGATCCGCCGAATCACCCAGCACGTAGACATCCGCGTCGACCGTCGAGGACATGTCGGCGGCATTGACCGGGGCCCAGTTGCCCATCGTCACACCGGCCATGTCGGCGATGCGTCCAGCCTTCTGCGCCGGGATCACGTTGCAGACGTCCACCTTTTCCACCATGCCGTCGATGTCGATTATCATCGCATCCGGGTCGACGCTGGTATTCTCGCCACCGAAATCGGGGCCGATACGCTCGATCATGCCGCTGTAATGGCGTTGCCAGCCTTCCTCGAACAATGCTTGCTTGGAGAATTTTTCCTTCGGATCGACGATCAGGATCTTGGCGGTCGGGTTGGTTTCCTTCAGCACATGCGCCACCATCGACACCCGCTCGTACGGGCCGGGCGGGCAGCGGTAGGGGTCGGGCGGCGCGACCATGGCAAAGCGCCCGCCTTCGGGCATCGCCATGATCTGCGCCTTCAGAAGCTCGCTTTGCGAGCCGGCCTTGTAGGCATGCGGCATGCGGTTTTGCGCCGCCACGGACCAGCCGGGCACCGCATCCTCTACAAAATCGATGCCGGGGGCGAGGATCAGCTTGTCATAGGACAGGGCGTCACCGCCGGCGAGACTCACGGTTTTCGCGTCGCGATCCACGCCCACAGCCCAGTCATGCACCACGTTGATGCCGTATTTCGCGGCCAGCGTACCGTAGGTGTGGCTGATATCGTCGAGATCGGTGAAGCCGCCGATATAGAGGTTCGAGAAATAGCAGGTGAAATAGCTGCGCGACGGCTCGACCAGCGTCACGTCGATGGCGCCGTCGCTGTCCTTGGCGATGTAACGCGCGGCGGTGGCCCCGCCCGATCCGCCGCCGATCACGACCACGCGCGGCCTGCCGGAGCCTTGTGCCAGCACCGCGGGCGACGAAAGCGAAGCAGCCGCCGCCGTTCCAACGGCAATGAATGTGCGTCGGTTCAAAGTCATGGTATCTCCTCCCTGTGGCGGGCCCGGTTCAATCCGGGTCCCTGAAATAGGCCGCAAGCGCCGCGATCTCCTCGTTCGACAGGCGCCCGGCCATCATCTGCATCACCGGATGGGGACGCAGTTTTTCCTTGTAGGCGTGCATGGCCACCACGAAATCGTCTTCCGGCCAGCGGGTGATCGACGGGATGCCATCGGCGGTGCCATCGGCCATGTGGCAGCTTACGCATTCGCTGCTGAGATATTCACCATACTCCGGATCGCCCTGTATCGCGAGGATATCGGGATCGACCGAATGATCGGTGCCGACCGCGGTCGGCGCGGCCTCGGGGATGTTCGCGGGGTTGTCGGAAAAGCGACGCAGATAGGCCAGAAGATCGGCGCGGGCCTGCGCGTCCCCGAGGCCCCGGTAACTCATCCGGGTCTTCGACACCAGCGCACGGGGGTTCTCGATATAGGCGTCCAGCGTCTCCAGGGTCCATGTCAGGCCATCGACACCGGCACGCTGCATCGACTCGGAATAGGGATAATCGTCGTGCGCCGCCACGCGCCGCCCGAAAATCCCGTTGAGATGGGGGCCGATGCCATCCTCGGCCCCCTTCCCGATCTCGTGACAGCCGATGCAATCGTTGAAATGCTGCTCTCCGGCCTCGGGATCACCGATCGGATCGGCACCACCCGGCCCCGGGGCGAGGGTGACGAACAGACCCGTGACAACGGCCCGCATCAGGCCATCGCTTGCCGGTGGGATCCGAAGAGCCACCGGCACCGTCTTATTCCTCGTCCTGCGGCGTCACATCCAGAACGGCGGCGCGCATGGTGATCTCGACCGCGTCCTTGCACTCCTCCATGCACGGGTCGCCCCGCCAGTCGGGATATTCCGTTTCCGGGCGGTCATCGACGATGAACCCGTCGGCATTGGGCATCTCGACCTCGGCGAAATTCTCGTGGCTCAGTGTGAAATCATCGTCCACGACATTGTTGGAATACAGGATGTAGGCGGTGATCGCATAGACCTCGTCGGCGCTCAGGCTCTGGGCATAGCCGTAGGGCATCGAGCGGTTGACGTAGTCCCACACAGTCGACAGATACGGCCAGTAGGACCCGACGGTCTTGACCGGATCGTCGCGGTCCAGCGTACCCATGCCGCCCGCGAGGCTGGGCCAGTTGCCGACACCCTCGGCAAAGTCGCCGTGGCACGAGGCGCAGTACATCCCGAACGCCTCGTCACCGGTCCAGACATCGCCGGATCCCTCGGGCAGGCCGCGCCCGTCCGGCATGACCTTGACATCCCATGCCGCGATTTCCTCGGGCAAGGCCTCGCGGCCCAGCCCGTAGTCCTCGGCCATGCTGGCGCTGGCGGTCATGCCGACCGTCAGCCCGGCGATCAGCGCAATCTCAAGATACTTCGACATTCTCTGCCTCCCCGCCCGGCTGCACCCACCATGTCTGAATACAGTTGTTGTGATAGATCGAATTTTCGCCGCGCACCTCGCGCAGTTGCGCCTTGGTGGGCTGCACGTACCCCGTCTCGTCCATGGCGCGGGCCTGCAGCAGCATCTCTTCGCCGTCCCACGTGGTGTCGAGATAGAACCGGGTCAGCGCCTTCGCTTCGGGATCGCGGGCCAGACGCGCGGTCTGCCACGACTTGCCGCCATCCTTCGAGACATCGACACGGGTGATCGCACCATGCCCGGACCACGCAAGACCCGAGATGACCAGCGGCCCGGTGCCGTGGGTGATCGGCGATTGCGGGCTGGGCGAGGTGATGATCGACTTGGCGTCCATCACCCATGTCCACTTGCGCGCGATGCCGTTGTCGAGGACATCCGTGTATTTCGAGGTTTCCTCGCGGCTTTCGACCGCGGCATCGGTCACCTCGATGCGGCGCAGCCACTTGACCCAGAGGTTGCCTTCCCAGCCCGGTACGACGAGGCGCACAGGATAGCCGTGCTCCTTGCGCAGCGCCTCGCCATTGGCCTTGAACGCCACCAGCACGTCATCCAGCGCCTTTTCCATCGGGATCGACCGGCCGTTCGACGACGCATCCGCGCCCTCGACATAGATCCACTTGTCCGACGGATCGCCCGCCGCATTCAGACCGGCCTCTTCCAGCAGGGTGCGCAGGGTCACGCCGGTATATTCCATGTTGTGGATCATGCCATGCGTGAATTGCGCGCCATTCAGTTGCGCGCCCGCCCATTCCATGCCGGTATTGGCGGCGCATTCGCAGAAATAGACGTGGTTTTCGCGCGGGAACCGTTCCAGATCTGCATAGGTGAAGACCAGCGGGCGATCCACCAGCCCGTTGATCATCAGCCGGTAATCTTCCTTGCTCAGCTCGATCGCGCCGGAATGATGCCGCTCGAACGCGCAGCCCTGCGGGGTGATCGTGCCTTCAAGGGCATGGATCGGGGTGAAGTTGATCGAACTGGTCAGGTCGGCGGTCAGCCATTCCACGGTGCGCCGCACCACGTCCGACTCGAACTTGATCGGCGTCCCGTAGGGGGCTGCATCCACCGGGTCGCCCCAGCCTTGCGCCCAGGGTTGCACCTCGGTGATAAGCGGATCGGGCCCGTCCGCGCGCGCCGCGCCGGCGGTCACGGCCCCGGCAACCGCGGCCACGCTGCCGCGCAGAAACGCGCGACGAGAGGCCGGGTTACCCTTGAAAAGCTCGGACATCGGATATGTCTCCTTTCGACAGTCTCTACGCGCCAACAACCTTGACGCTGTCATTCGGGCTGACGCTGACCGTGCCCTGTTTGCGGATATGATCCTCGACCACGTCCCAGATCATCGGGCCTTCCGTGCCCTCGTTGACGCTGGCCCAGCCGGCGACCACGTAATTTTTCGACGGGTCGATCGCCTCGCCGCTGCTCAGCAGGGTCAGGTCGCTGATCCGGCTGCCCTGCGGCTGGTTGATGTCGATCCGGTATCCCAAGCCCCCGGTGCGCACCATGTCTCCGCCCTGCTGGTAATAGGGATCGGGGTTGAAGATGTTGTCGGCCACGTCTTCGAGAATGACCTTGATGAAGTCGCCGGTCATCTCCGACCGGTACGCCTCGCCATAGCTCATCGAGGTGACGCCCCAGATATCCTCGCGGGTGATGTCCTGACCGGGGATCAGGCTTGGCCCCCACCGCACACCGGGCGACATGGCGATATCGGCGTCGCGTTCCGACAGCAGCGCATCGCAGATCAGATCGTCCCAGGTGCCGTTGAAATTGCCGCGACGGTAAAGCAGGCTGTCGGTCTGGCCGATCACCTCTTCGAGCTCCGCCTTGAAAGGCGCGCGCTGTTCGTCGATCAGCGTGGTGATCTCGGGCTTGGGCGCGATCACGTCGGAAAAGATCGGGATCAGCTTGTGGCGGAACCCCATCATCCGCCCGTTCTGGACATCGAGATCCACGCGGCTGACGAATTTGCCGTTGGACCCGCTCGCGATCAGGATCGTATCACCCACCAGCACCGGCTCGGGCAGCGCGTCATGCGTGTGGCCGGTCAGGATCACGTCGATGCCGGTCACGGTGCCCGCCATCTTCTTGTCCACGTCAAAGCCGTTATGCGACAGGCACACCACAAGCTCGGCCCCCTGCCCGCGGACCTCGTCCACCATCGCCTGCATGTTCTGGTCTCGGATTCCGAAACTGTATTCCGGGAACATCCAGCCGGGATTGGCGATCGGCATATAGGGGAAGGCCTGACCGATCACGGCGATCTTGACGCCGCCCCGCTCGAAGAACTGGTAGGGCGGGAACAGGTCCGCAGGCTCGTCCCATTCGGCGTCGAAGATGTTCTGACCGAGGGCGGCAAAGGGCAGCCCCTCGACGATCTCGCGCACCCGCGCGCTGCCGAGCGTGAACTCCCAGTGGAAGGTCATCGCGTCGGGCTTGAGCGCGTTCATCACGTTGACCATGTCCTGCCCTTCGGTGTGATGGCAGGTGTAGGAGCCGTGCCACGTATCCCCGCCATCCAGCAGCAGCGCATCGGGGCGGTCGGCGCGGATGGCGTCGATCACGGTCGCCACGCGGTCCAGCCCGCCGACCTTGCCATAGGTCTGCGCCAAGGCGCTGAAATCACCGGAACTGAGCGCGTAATGCGACGGGCTGCCATCGTCGATGCCGTAAAGCTTGCGGAAGTCGGCACCGGTGATATGCGGCACCGCGCCCTTGTTGTCGCCCACGCCGATATTGACCGATGGCTCGCGGAAATGGATCGGCTTGAGCTGCGCGTGAATGTCGGTGATGTGAATGAGGCTGACATTGCCGAACGTGTCGAACTGCAAGAGCTGGTCCTGGCTCAGGGCCTGCTGTGCGGCCAGTTTCGACCAGTTGCCGAATGACGACGCCCCCAGGATGGCCGAGGCGGCCATGCTCGTTTGAAGAAAATCCCGACGCGAGACCATGTCTGACCTTTCCGATTCCGACCACATCACATGCGGTTTCTTGAATGTTTTTAGCAAGAAAAACCCCGCCTGGCGGCTGGCCCGGCGGGGTCTTCGCTTCAGTTGCGGACCGACGGCCCCTCGACCGACAGACCGTTTCCGCGGCTCGCGACATACAGCTCGAGCGCCACGAATTCGGGGCTGCCCGGCGCGAAGGTCTCGGCACGGGTGTCGCGGATGCAGCCCTTGAACCGGTCATGCACCGAGTTCAGTTTGGTGTTCTTCAGGCGATACACCGGAAAGCCGTTGATGTGACCCTGGCTGAGATGATCGGCGCGGATCATGCGGCCGTAATTGTCCTCGTGGCAATTGGCGCAGCTCAGCTCGAGCTGACCGGTGCGGGTATAGTACAGCTCCTTGCCCGCCTCCCACGTCTCGGACACGGGGCCATCTGTGGCCACGTCGACCGGCATCCCGCGCGACACAGACGAGATCAGCGCGACCATGCTGGTCATGTCGGTGCTGGTATAGCCCAGAGGCTCTGCCTCCATGTTCTCGGTGCGGCAGGCATTGACCTGCATCTCGAGCGTCCGGACCTCTTCGGCGTCCTCGTTCCACTTGGGATAGACCGCGCGGACACCCTTCATGCTGCCGGCCACGTCCTCATGGCAGCTTGAACAGGATTTTCCGGCGTCACCCTCGACGGTGTTCCAGGCGTCCTTCGCATCCTGGACAAAGATCATGCCGGAATTGTCGAAATCGTCGGCCTGCATCGCGCGGGTCTCTGTCCCGCGAAAGTGCCAGCCAGAGATCAGTTCCAGCAGTTTCCCCTCGACGGTCTCCGACGGCTCTGTCCATGTGGTCATCTCGATTTCGCCGTTCACCACAAGCGTGTCCTCGACGGGTTCGGCATAGGCCGCTCCCGCCGTGATCGCGCCCGCGCTCAACAGCGCGGTGATAGCCGTTGTTTTTCTCATCTTCGCCCCTCCCTGACGTTGTCTGGCCTCAGGCCATCACGACCGAACTCGTATCCTCGTAGACATCGCCGTCATCGTCGTACCATGTGAACTTGAAATCACCGGCCTCGGGCACCACCGCGTCGAACTCGAAATACGGGTTGGTCGAGATCGCGGGCTCCATCGTCACATCGACCACCATCTCGCCGTTGAACTCGCAGGTGAAGCGGTGGATGATCGAGCGCGGGATCGTGTTGCCGTCGCTGTCCTTGCGCTGACCGGATTCCATCGGGTGGCTGATCAGCGTCTTGATGGTGACGGAGTCGCCGGCCGAGGCCTGACGTGGCGCTTTCACGCGGGGTCTTACATTCTCTGCCATAGTCTTGATCTCCTGTAATCTGGATCAGCCGCCGCAGCCGCCGATGGTCACCTTGATGTTGCTCGACGCCTGGGCGAACGAGCCATCCTTCATCTTTGCGACCGCAACGACATCCTGCGTTCCGGCGAGCCGGATCCGGGTCGAGGCGCTTTGCGATGCGGCAAGCGGGCCGAACTTGAATTCGGCGACACCCGGCGTCGGGTTGCCCATGGCCAGGATGAGGATCGCCTCGGCGCCGGGCGCGTCGACCTCGATCGGGACGGTGTTGCCGTTTTCGGCGATCTCGGGGGCCGTGAGGGTCACGCCCTCGCTGGCCACATTTGCACCGCCGGTGAAATCGGTGATCGCATCCTCGGCGGCGGCGCTCGCCCGCATCGGCAGGCCGAAAGCTATGACCGCCCCCGCGCCCATTACCATCACATTGCGTCGTGTCATCGTCATGAATCAGATCTCCTCTTCAGGGCCGTCCCGCGGCACGGGCGGCGGTCAGTATTCCAGGGTGGACAGATACGCCACCACATCCTCAATCTGTTGCGCGGTCAGAAGCGGGTCGAGATCCTCGGGCGCCGCCTCGCCGGTATAGGCGTCACCGGGGCGGAAGAATCCGTCGACCTTGTAGAAGGCCGGCATCATCGTTCCCGGGAACATGTTCTTGGCATTGACGATCATGCCGCGCAGTTCCGCCTCGCTCCAGCGTTCGCCGGCCCCGTCGAGCGGCGGCCCGATCTCGCCGTGCCACGCGACATCGGTCATCTCGGAAATGGCATGACAGGCGACGCAGTTGCCGGCCGACTTGTCACCCACCACCTCGCGACCACGTTCGGCATCGCCCGGCTGCCCCGTCAGCGACTGCTCGACCGCGCCATTATCGAACGACACGTCCTTGGGCTTGACCTCGGCTGCGGTCGCGCCGCCTGCCGCGCCAACCAGCGACAGCATCAGAATTGCATGTTTCATGCGTCCTCCCTAACACATTCAAGCTTTTGTATATCATAGAACACAATTGCGTGAGCACACAACATAAAATTCGGATTTCTGAATGCACGTGCCCCGGGCACGCAGTCAATCGGAGATCCCCGAGGCACGCTCCTGGATGCGCCGCGCGTGATACCTCTGAAAATCCTCATCCGTATCAAGGGTATAGCGCCTTTCATCGACCCATGTCAGCATGTCGAGCGTGGTGGCCGCCTCGAACGCACCCGGCATCAATGCAACCGCCGCCTGCGCGGCGCTTTCCCCCTCGGGCACCTCTTCGGGCAGAAACAGAATCGATGGCGTGAACAGCAGCCCCCATTTGCGCGTCGCCGCCTTCTCGCTCAGGATCTCGCCGTCGAAATCGGTGACCTCGGTATCGCCATGCAGGTTGATCTGCACGACGAAGAAATTCTCGCGCAGATACGCGTCGATCTCGGGGCGCGGGAACACCTGCTCATGCATACGCGTGCAGTAGATGCAGCCGCGCTGTTCGACGATCAGCATCAGGCGCTTGTCCTCGGCATTGGCCTCGGCCAGATCCTCGCGCAGATCCTTGAAGGTCTCGCGCATCCAGTCGGTCTTGTGCAGCCCGTCATCGCCCAGATCAGCCGCAGATAGCGGCAGCGCAAGCAGCAACGCGGCCAGCAGGCTCAGGATACGTGTCATGATTTCCTCCTTTTCATATGGTCTGGAATACCGGGAACGCCTGCAGCATCCATTCGGCGATGTAGGTGATGCTGTCCGTGGCGATGAGCGCAGCAAAGACGATCAGCAAAAGCCCCATCGCCTTTTCCACCTTGGGCAGATGCCGCCGGAATTTCGAGGCGAAGCGCAGGAACGGCCCGATGAACAGTGCGGCCAGCATGAAGGGCGTCGTCATCGCCACCCCGAAGACCAGCAGCAGGCCCAAACCCTCCATCGCCGTCGATTCGGTGCTCGCGGTAAAGACGACGGCGGTCAGCACGCCACCCACGCAGGGCGTCCATCCGGCGGCAAAGGCGAACCCCACCACATAAGCACCGAGCACCGACATGTTCTTGGTGTCGCCCGTATCCATCTGGAAGACGCGGTTCAGAAATCCGATCCGCAACACACCCAGAAAATGCAGCCCGAGAATCAGCACGATGGTTGCCGCGACCAGCCGAAACTCGAATTGATAGCCGCGAAACGCCTGACTCAGCCCAAAGGCCGCGGCCCCCAGCACCACGAAGACCGTGATGATCCCCGCCGAAAACATCACCGACGCGGCGAACGCCCGGCCCCGCACGCCCGGTGCCAGCCGCCCCTCGGCGCTGATCTCCGACATCGAAGCGCCGGCCATGTAGCTCAGGTAGAAGGGCACGATCGGCAGGATGCAGGGCGAGAAGAACACGATCAGCCCACCGATAAAGGCACTCAGCAAGGAGACATCGAACATCAGGCGGCCTCAAACGGGTTGATTGCAAAACATATTCAAACTATCATATATCTCTTGCCTTTCGTCAATTGGAAGCTGACATGACCCGCCTTGCCGCTTTTGTCGTCGCTGCCTGCCTCGCGATCGGCCTTGCCGGCCCGCTCCGGGCGGCCGAGCTGGTCATGGTTGAGCAGCACGGGTGTCACTGGTGCGCGCAGTGGAACGCGGAGATCGCCCCGATCTACCCCAAGACCGACCAGGGCGCGCGCGCGCCGCTGCGCCGCGTCCAGATCCGGGATCTGCCGGATGATATCGACTTCACCTCGCGCCCGGTCTTCACCCCGACCTTCGTGCTGGTGCATGAGGGGCGCGAGCTGGGCAGGCTGGAAGGCTATGCCGGGGACGAGTTTTTCTGGTTCACGCTGGAAAAGCTGCTCGACGCGCATCCGGAGGCGACGACGCGGCAAAACGGCGAGCCGGGCGAATAGCGTTTGACAGCGCGCCGCACAGCACGGATCATCCCACGACACCTGCCAGCCGCCCCGACCGAGGAGGTTTCGAGGCGTGCCAGCATCAAGGGAGGGGATACATGCCCGGCGCATTATCCGAGCCGCTTCTGATCGGCCTGATCGGACTTTGCGGGGGTATGATCCTCGGCCTTGCCGCGCGTCTCGGGCGGTTCTGCACTCTCGGCGCGATCGAGGATTACATCTACCAGCAAAGCGACACCCGCCTGCGCATGTGGGGGCTGGCGATCGGCGTGGCGGGGCTATCGGTCTTTGCCGCAGCATGGCTGGGCGGGTTCGACATCACGCGCAACGTGTACTGGATCACGCCGTGGTCGCCCTTCGCCTCGATCCTCGGCGGGCTGATCTTCGGCTATGGCATGTCGCTGGCGGGCACCTGCGGCTTTGGCGCGCTCGCGCGGCTGGGGGGCGGGGATCTGAGATCTTTTGTGATCGTGCTGGTGATGGGGATCGCGGCCTATGTGATGATGTCCGGCCCGCTCGCGCGGCTGCGCTTCGCAGCGACAGAGGCGACGACACCGGCGCTCGACACGCAAAGCTACGCGCAGATGATCGAGCGTCTGACCGGGCTGCCGATGATCGCGGCGGGGCTGGTGATCTCGGGCGGGATCGTCCTTGCGATGCTTGGCGCGCGCGGCTTTCGCAGCGACCGCAGGTCGGTTATCTGGGGCGCGCTCGCCGGCCTCGCGATCGCCTCGGGCTGGATCGGCACGTCATGGGTGGCCACGCATGGCTTCGTCCTGCAACCGGTGCAAAGCCACACCTTCGCGTCACCGCTCGGCGAGACCATCCTGTTTTTGATGACGGCAAGCGGCGGCGGCTTCAGCTTTGGCGTGGCCTCGGTGGCCGGCGTGATCGTGGGCGCCTTCGCGGGCAGCGTCATCAAGGGCCATTTCCGCTGGGAGGCCTGCGAAGACCCGCGCGAACTCAAACGCCAGATGCTCGGCGCGGTCTGCATGGGGTTCGGCGCGGTGCTGGCCTTCGGCTGTACCGTGGGGCAGGGGATCTCGGCGTTCTCGGTCCTGTCGCTCGGCGCGCCGGTGACCTTTGCCGCGATCTTCGCGGGAGCGGCGCTTGGCCTGCGCCAACTGATCACCGGGCTGGCCTGACGCGCACCCTTGCGCCCGGGATCAGCCGCCCGCGCCGGGGCCGGATTGCTTGAATGTCACGGTAAGGCCGCTGCCCAGACCGTCTATCTCGCGAAAGACGACCTGCCTCGGGATCCGTATCGTGGCCTGTCGCGCCTCGTCACCCGGCTGCCACGCGCGGTCGGTCAGCGAGCAGCCCGCCTTCTGGCCCGCGTAATCGGCCATCGGCGGGACTTCCCGCATGAAGCTCAGCCCGCGGACAATCGTCCGCCCGCCAACACCGACATTGCCCGTGGCGACCACGCCGCGCGCCTTGCCCTTGGTCAGGGCGGATTGCGCCTCGCTTTGCGCCCAGACCCCGCAAACAAGCGTCCGGCCCTCATATTCGCGCAGATCCGCGGCCACGGTCAGGCCGCCGCCGCTGCTATAAACCCCACCCGACAGTACGGGATCCGAGCCAAGCTGCGCCACGATCTTCGGTGCGGTCCATGCGGCACAGCCGGCGAGTAACGTGGCAAGCGCGGTGAAAGCGACGTGTCGGATCATGCGTGACCTCCTATTCATGCTGAGCGATATATAGCCGGCCCAAGTGGAAACGCCAACAGCACGGCTCACGCGGAGTTCGCGAACTCCGCCGTCTCCGCCAGCATCTCGGGATACCATTTCTCCAGCACCGGCAGGAACCCCTCGCGGATGCGGCCCACCTGCGCGGGCGTCAGATCCTCACGCCACACACCAGCCTGACCGCGCGCGAAGAAGGACTGCATGTGCGGCGGACGCTCGGTAAAGCCCTTCTCGCTTTCCTGCTTCTTCATTGCGCCAAAGCTGGTCTCGCCGATGGCGTGGTCGAGCTTGGCGCGGTCCACCTTGACGCGCAGGAATTTTGTCAGAAGGCCGGTCATCACGCCGGGCGCGTCGGCCAGCAGGTCCTCGTAGCGGATGATGTGGCGCGGCAGGCCGGGGGCGGTTGTCCAGGCGCGCACGTGCTCGTCCCAACGGCCGATCGCGTCGAAGATCCCCGTGTCCGTACCGGTCATCATGTCCGGGTCCATCATGCGGGTGATCGCGGTGTCCAGATCACAGTCCTGATGGCGGGCGAAGGACGGCGCAAGGTCGAACGGATTGCGCAGGACATAGATCGCGGCCGCCGTCACCTCGGCGGGGATCACGTCGCGGTTGCCGACGCGGATCGGCTGGCAATGCGTCTTGACGAAATGATGGTCGGGTTTCGACGCCGCGATCATCCGCAGCGCCGTGGGGCGCACCGCCATCCAGTCCTCGACCGTCTTGCCACGGAACGGCTTGCCCGCGGCGCGGTCGAAGAAATCCTGCCGGATGTCGCCGGTGGTGAACTCGCGCAGGTTGTTGATGTCGGGCGCCTGCCCCTTGGGCATGAAGTAATGCGCCAGCAGGCTGCGCATCCATGTATTGCCCGATTTCGGATACGAGGCCAGCCAGATGATTCGCCGCAGGTCGGTCATTCCAGATACCCGAATTTTCGCATCACCTTGCGTTCCGAACGGGTCAGTTTCTTGACCAGTTTCGGGGCAAGGTCGGTTTTCCACTGGTCCATCCGGCCCTTGCCGAAGAACCGCGCGCCCTTGTCGGACGCCTCGACGAAACCCGCCTTCTCCTCCTGCCCCGACAACTCGTCGAAACTGGAAAAACGGATCGCGCGGTCGAGCCGGTCGTTGTCGACCGGCATCCCCAGATGCCGGAGCGCCGTGCTGAAATGTCTGTGCGGATCGGTCAGCAGGTCCTCGTAGCGCATCACCAGCGTGGGATAGGGTGCCTTGCTGATCCAGCTTCGCACATGCTCTGACCACGATCCCAGGAATTGCACCGTGGTGTCATCATCCGCCGGAGCATTGGCGTTGTCGGGATGGGTCACCTGCTCCACCGCCTCTGCGTGGCTGATGCCGTAATGGCGGGCATAGGACAGCACCATATCCAGCGGGTTGCGGATCACATATATGGCCGAGCGGGTGTATTGCGACGGGATCAGCGTCACCCCGCGCGCCTCCAGCCGGGCGTTATGCGTCTTGACGAGGTTGATATCGGCATTGTTGGCAATGATGCCGCGCAGCACCTTGTCGCGCAGGTGCAGCGTCAGGTCGATATCGTTGATGTCGATCTGACGACCGGCGACCATGTGATACATCTTTGCGATGGAGTCGCCCGACGCGAAGCGGTGCACCTGGTTGATCGGCAGCGGTTCGCGCGTGTTCATCAGGTAGTTGGCCAGAAACACCCGTGTCCAGGTGTTGCCGGATTTCGGGTAGGAGGCCAGCCAGACGATGCTTTTCTTCATGATTTGGCATCCCCGATACACCCGCCGCAAAGTGTCGTACCAAATGAAAAACGGAGGGGCAAGCGCCCCTCCGTCTGTGGTGTGTCGTCCGGTTCGATCAGAAGCTGAGCGAGAGACCGGTGCCGATCATGCCACCATCGATCGACGGGTTGGTCAGCGCATACGTGTCCTCATCAGGAGCGAGTGCACCGGCAACGGCGGCGCCATTGTTGGTGTCGGAGTAGATGTAGAAGATTTCCCACTTGACGCCCGGTCCGAGATCCCGAGCGGCGCCGACACGATAGGCTTCGTACTCGCTGTCGGGGAGACCCGAACCATTGTCGACTTCACCCTGATAGGTCAGGGCTTCGACCGACCACGGGCCAGCGATGTCATAGGTCACACCAAGGCTCCAGCCTTTTTGGTCTAATCTTCCGCCCGAAAAGCCGTTGTCGTTCTCGGTATACGAGGCACCCACGAGGAAGCCATTGGCGCCGAGACGACCACCGATACCCCAGGTCGTGGGATCGTCAACAACGGAAAAAGGGGAGTCGCCGGTGCCCCAGCGTCCGGCCAGCGTCAGATCGACACCGCCGAAGGACTGGGTGTAGTTCACACCGATGTCGAAGATGTCCGACACGTCCAAGTCGCGATCCGGCGCATAGTTGTTGAAGCCGCCGCCGTTACCAGCAGCAAGTGTCGCCACAGCGGCGTAGGACACACCGACGGTCAGGCCATTGAAGGACGGCGTGAAGTAGGTGATGCGCTGCACGTCGTTGTTGCCCGCAACCTCGGTGAAGGACGAGAGGCCGGCCTGACGGAAGGTGTTCACACCCGTGCGCGGGAGGTAGGCGGAGGCGGAGGGCGAGTTGATCCACAGGCTCGTCACGGTCGGCGCGCCAGTCATCGACAGGTAGCCGGCCGAGTTCTCGTTACCGATGATGATCTTGCCGAGCATGTCACCTTCGATGGTGAGGTACTGCTCGTCGATCTGGTTCCCGGTATTCTGCGTTTCCAGTTCGATATGCGCACCGATGGTCAGGCCGTTGTCGAGCGTGATCGACGGCTTGAATTGGATTTCGCCATCGGTGAAGGTGTCGACACCGTCACGGTTCGTACCTGCGACGCCGGAGCCGGACAGGTCGCTGGCGCCGACATAGCCTTTGTAGAAACCGCCGACAGTGACGTCCCACTGCTGGGCGGCTGCGGGGGAAGCCATTGCGACGCCGAGTGCGATCGCGCTGGTGCTGAGAAGATGCTTTTTCAAGGGTGTCCCTCCTGGTAAGCGGGTTTTTATCTGATCCGCCGCACCAGTCGTTGGTCGCGGCTTGAGATCCAAATGCACGAAACCGCCCTGAACTGTCAATTCAACCTCCCCGCCCGGATCGCTTCGCCGTCGGAATGTGACCGAGAAAACACACCTGCGCCGCAGGGCACCGGATCGACGGCACGGGATTCAACTGACGCGATCCGGCCATCCCATTGATCTTGAGATATTTTGATGATTCTGAAAATCCCGCTACACGGTATGGTTGCATCGCGTTTCGGCGTGCGAACGAATCCGCGCGACAGCCTGATCGAACGCATCATCCCCGACCGTCAGCGCGACTCGCACCCAGCCGTCCAGCGTGGCCCCGAAGGACGCGCCGGGCATCAGCGCCACGCCCGTCCGCTCCAGCAGGTCATGCGCATAGGCGTCACCACCCATGCCCAGGGCGGAAACATCGATCAGCGCGAACATCCCCGCCTCGGGTCGGTGGACCCGCAGCGGCGTGTCCGATTCCAGCCGTGTCGCCAGCCGGTCGGCCCGCGCCTTGAACCGCGCCCGCATCCCCGCCGCCACCGGCGATCCGTCGCGGATCGCGGCCTCGGTCATGTCGGCGAGGAATGGCTGGTTGCCGAACAGCATCACCTCCGACAGCGGAAGAAGGGCCCCGGTGAACGCCTCCGGCCCGACGCACCAGCCGCTGCGGAACCCCGGCGCCGCGTGGCTTTTCGAGATCGACGAGACCGCCACGACCCGGTCGGCAAGGTCCGCATCAGACAGCGGCGAGGCAAAGCGCACGCCGTCGAACACCATCTCCTCGTAGACCTCGTCGGCGATGATCCACAGGTCATGCGCGCGCGCAACAGCGCCGATTTCGGCGATATCCTCGGGCGTCAGCACCGCGCCGGTGGGATTGTGCGGCGTGGTCATCAGAATCGCGCGCGACCGGGGCGTGATGCGCGCCGCGATATCGCCGGCCGCCATGCGAAACCCGCGAGAGGGATCCAGCGGCACGGGCACCATCTCGGCCCCGGTGGCGCGGATGACGCCCTCGTAGGTGGCATACATCGGATCACCGATCAGAACCTCGTCCCCGGCCTCGGCCACAGCCGCCATCACGGCGTAAAGGGCGGTCTGCGTGCCGGGAAAGCACATGATCTGATCGGCGGTGAACGGCCGGCCCCGCCGCGCGGCGTAACGCTCGGCCAGCGCCCGGCGCAGCCCGATCTCGCCGCGCCCGTCGGAATAGCCGGTGCGCCCGGCCCGCATCGCCCGCGTGGCGTCCTGCTGCAGGGTGTCGGGCGCGGGCACATCCGGCTCGCCGATGGTCAGACGGATGATATCGCGGCCCTCCGCGGCCATCGCGGCGGCGCGGTAATGCACCTGCCATTTCGCCCCGCCCTGCCCGGCAAGCCGTTCCGTGACCGAAGAAAACCTCATTCCACCCCCTTGTCGCACATGCCCGTCATCCGGTGGCGCGCAACATGGCGCGCGCGCCTTTGGGCCGCAAGCCGAAACCCGCAGCCCGTCGGCGGGGTGTCCTTGGGCGCTGGATCCTGCGCGGCGCAGGGGCATGGACAGATTGTGAACACATAGCCGCCGGTTCCATGCTATGGTCACAGCGACACAATCTTGCGCTTGACCCGGTCGGTCCTTTCAGAAACCATCCAACAGGAAGGTGACCCAATCGCGACGACAGGGAGATCTCAATGACACAGACCATCGGAAACCCGCTCAGCTGGCTGGCCGACGCCACGATCGGGGCGGGGCGCAGCGCCGGCGACGCGACGAACGCGTTGCGCGGCACGGCGACCACGCCGCCCGCTGTGCGCGCCCTGACGCGCGATGATCTGGCCACCGCCCTGCGCAAGGGGGTCGCGGATTTCACCGCCCTGCGCAGCGACGTGATCTTCCTGATCGCGATCTATCCGATCATCGGCATCGCGCTGTCGCTTCTGGCCTTCGACATGGCCCGCCTGCCGATGCTGTTCCCGCTGGCGGCGGGCTTCACCCTGCTGGGGCCGGTGGTCGCCACCGGCCTCTACGAGATGAGCCGCACCCGCGAGGCGACCGGCGAGGCCGGCTGGGGCGTCGCATTCTCGGTGATGCGCGCCCGGGTCATCGTGCCGGTCGTGGTGCTCGGGCTGGTGCTGATGGGGCTTTTCCTGATCTGGATGTTCGCCGCGACGCTGATCTACAACCTCACGCTGGGACCGCAGCCCCCCGCATCGTTCGGCAGTTTCGCCAGTGACGTGCTCACAACCGGCGCGGGCTGGGCGATGATCGTGCTGGGCATGGGTGTCGGCCTTGCCTTCGCGGCGGCGGTTCTGGTGATCAGCTTCATATCCTTCCCGATGCTGATCGACCGCCGCGCCGGGATCCCGGTGGCGGTGCTGACCTCGATCAAGGTGGCACGGGCCAGTCCGCGGATCGTGGCGACCTGGGGCCTGATCGTGGCGGTGACGATGGTGCTGGGCACGCTGCCGGCCTTTCTGGGGCTGATGATCGTGCTGCCGGTGCTGGGCCATGCGACATGGCACCTCTACCGGATCGCCGTGCCCGCCGCGCCAGAGGATGCCTGACGAGTCCCTCGGACCTCCCCGGGGGCGTCAGAACACCGCATGATCCCCGCGCGGTGCGGCGACCTCGCCGCGCGCCAACGCATGGTAGAACGCCCCGAGCGTCTCATGCCCGGTCTCCGGCGTGGCCTGCGCGTCATAACACCCGCGCGCGTCATCCAGCACCAGCATCGACTGCGTCGCGTAATAGCGCCCGATCCGCGCCAGCTCGGCCTTGGCGCGCAGGCCCGGCGCGATCCGCCCGCCGAGCGTCAGCCCGGTCACGATCCCGTCCATCAGCCGCAGCGGCACATGCCGAAAGCGCGGCGCTGCCCCGAGCGCGCGAAACAGCATCCCGCCCTGCTCCAGCGGCGTGATCGCGGGGCCGGGCCCGCCGATCGGCAGGATCCGGTTCCGGCGCGCCGTATCATCGAGACAGCCCACCATGTAGCGCGCCAGATCGCCATCACTGATCGGCTTGCACGCCGTCACCCGGCCATCGCCGAACACAAGAAACGGCCTGCCCGCGCGCAGCCGGTCCAGTTGCCCCGACAGCGACTTGAAATAGGCGGTCGGGCGCACGATCGAATAGCGCAGACCCGAGGCCGCCAGCGCCGCCTCGGCGGCAAGCTTGGCGCGCTGAAAGGCCAGATGCGGGCGCTGCACGCAGATCGCCGATAACAGCACGAAATGCCCCACGCCCGCCTCCCGCGCGGCGGTCATCGCCTCTACAGTCGCGGCATGATCCACTGCCCAGGTATCCTCGGCGGCCCCGGTCCGCGACGCCATGCAGCAGATCACCGCCGCCGCCGGCCGATCCTGCAACGCCGCCGCGACCGATCCAAAGCTCGGACACGCGGCCTCTGGCAGACCGTGCCCGCCGCCCGCATGATGCGGACGCAGTACGCAAGCCATCGGATACCCCGCCTCCAGAAGGGCGGCCACGACCGCGCGCCCGATGGTGCCGGTCGCGCCCAGAACGAGAACCGGCTCTTTCCCGGCTTTTGTCATGGTGCACCCTTCCCTTTATACCGGACCCTTCGGATAGACGCCGAAACGTGGCTTGAAATCAACCCGGGCCTACCTTCTTCTTGGCCGAAAAACCCCGGGGGAGTCGCCCCTTGGCGCGACGGGGGCAGCGCCCCCGGCAACGCGGGCCATGATCACGCGTGATTGCCATTCTGCGCGCCCTTCTCTAGCACAGCCGCCATAGCCAGACCGCAAGAGGCCCGCCCCATGTTCCAGAGCTTCACCGAAACCGCCCGCCCCGAGCAGGGACCGCCGCGCCTGTTGCGGCTGCGCCGCGCCATGGCCGAGGCCGGGCTGGCCGGGTTTCTGGTGCCGCGCGCCGATGCCCATCAGGGCGAATACGTCGCGGCCTGCGACGCGCGGCTGGCCTGGCTGACCGGGTTCACCGGCTCGGCGGGGTTCTGCGCGGTGCTGAATGATGCCGCCGGCGTCTTCGTCGACAGCCGCTACCGCGTGCAGGTCAAGGCACAGGTCGATTGCGACCATTTCACGCCGGTGGACTGGCCGGCGATGCGGCTCGGCACCTGGCTCGCGGCGCATCTGCCCGAGGACGGCGAGGTGGGGTTCGACCCCTGGCTCTACACCCCCGAGCAGATCGAGGCGGTGCGCGCGGATCTCACCAAAAGCACCATCCGTCTTGTGCCGACCCCCAACCTGATCGACCGGATCTGGACCGATCGCCCCGCCCCGCCGCAGGGCGCGATCACGCCGTGGCCCGACCATCTGGCGGGGCTCACACATGCCGAAAAGCGCGCGCAACTGGCCGAGGCGCTGCGCGAGGCGGGGCAACGCGCCGCGGTGATCACGCTGGCCGATTCGCTCGCGTGGCTGCTCAACATCCGCGGCGCCGACATACCGCGCAATCCGGTGCCGCAGGGCTTTGGGATCCTGCATGATGACGGGCGCGCGGCGCTGTTCACCGATCCCGCCAAGCTGGACGCGGACACGCGCGCGCATCTCGGTGACGCGGTCACGGTGGCCCCGCCCGAGGGCTTCGGCCCCGCGCTCGACGCGCTGACCGGGCCGGTACGCCTCGACAAGGACAACGTACCGCTCTGGATCGTGCAGCGGATCGAGGCGGCGGAAATCGCCCATCACTGGGGCGAGGATCCCTGCATCCGGCCCAAGGCGTGCAAGACCGGCGCGGAGATCGCCGCGACGCGCGCAGCGCATCTGCGCGACGGGGCGGCGGTCTGTGAATGTCTGGCCTGGTTCGACACGCATACCCCCGGCACCCTCACCGAGATCGACGTGGTGACCCATCTCGAGGCCTGCCGCGCCGCCACGGGCCAGTTGCGCGATATCAGTTTCGACACGATCGCGGGGGCCGGCCCGCATGGCGCGCTGCCGCATTACCGGGTCAGCGAGGCCAGCAACCGCACGCTGACCGAGGGCGATCTTCTGGTGCTCGACAGCGGCGGGCAGTATCTCGACGGGACCACCGACGTCACCCGCACGCTTCCGGTCGGCGCTCCGGGCACGGAGGAGCGCGCGGCCTTCACCCGCGTGCTGCAGGGCATGATCGCGATCTCGCGGCTGCGCTTTCCCAAGGGGCTCGCGGGGCGCGATCTCGATGCCATCGCGCGCTATCCACTGTGGCTCGACGATCTCGATTACGGCCATGGCACCGGGCATGGGGTGGGGGTGTATTCCTGCGTTCATGAAGGGCCGCAGCGCCTGTCGCGCACCTCGACCGTGCCGCTGGAGCCGGGGATGATCCTGTCGAACGAGCCGGGCTATTACCGCGAAGGCGCATTCGGCATCCGCATCGAGAATCTGGTCGTGGTCGAGGAGGCCGCGCCGTTGCCGGGGACTGACCCGCAAGGGACACCGGGCGCGCGGTTCGCCTTCGAGACGCTCACTTACGTGCCCATCGACCGCCGCCTGATCGAGGTCGCGATGCTCAGCCATGCCGAACGCGACTGGCTCGACAGCTACCACGCCGCCTGCCACGACAAGCTGGCACCGCTGCTGTCGCCCCGGGCTAAAGACTGGCTGAAAAGGGCGACGCAGACACTCTGACACAAATCTGTTAGCGTTCCGCGTCAGATCAATGAACAAGACTTTCAAGGAGGATCGACGATGCCGAAAATAACGATACGCAAGGCGACGGGCACATGGTCCGTACGCGCCGGCGGGGCGGTGATCGGCGAAAGCCGCGACGCGCTGGAACTGACCGAGGGCGAGAACACGCCGGTGATCTATTTCCCGCGCGCGGACATCGCCATGGCCTTTCTCGACGAGGGCGACCGCACCAGCCATTGCCCCCACAAGGGCGATGCGCGCTACTACTCCATCGTCACGAAAAGCAAGACCCTGGAAAACGCGGCGTGGAGCTACGAAGACCCAAAGCCCGACGTGGCCGAGATCAAGGATCATGTCGCATTCTATGTCAGCGACAGGGTCGCGGTGGAGCAGATCTGACCGAGGCCGCGTGATGCGATTGGACGAGGCC
>Ga0307936_1000395_pt1 | contig 24304 bp, 29 predicted proteins | sample OrgLakmetagenom1_FD_201839 | JGI IMG/M metagenome (GOLD analysis project Ga0307936, IMG submission 201839) | Saline water microbial communities from Organic Lake, Antarctica - #1 | ecosystem: Environmental > Aquatic > Non-marine Saline and Alkaline > Saline | place: Antarctica: Organic Lake... | reverse complement strand
GTTTAATTTCACATCAGATAATTCATAATAATAGGCTGGATGGATTACATCAAAATCCTTGTCTAAATATTCAGGTTTATATAATATAACAAATTTATCAAATAATTGACGATTGATAATATTTTTAATGATAGATTTGTCTCTTTGAAAATAAAATAAATATTCATAAAATTGTATCAATTTAGTTTCTTTATTTTTTGTTTTCTCATTCAAATATTTGAAAAAATCTTTTATAGGTATATCTAGTTTAGGTATTATAGTTACATTGTTTACAATTGGTAAATCCGACAAAAATTTCTTGAATGAACTATCAAATACATCAGTATACTTAATGCTTTTCAGTTTTTTGTTAGAATATTTATAACGATATTCCAAATCAGTCTCATTGTATAAAGGTACGTAAAAGGTCACTTCTTTTACTCCTGTTTCTTTAACGACATTAAATAATGTTTCCCGAACTTTGTCTCGGATTAAATTTTCACGCCCATAATCATAATCAATTATTTTTGTTGACGGTTTTTCTTTAGGATAAATGATATAAGTATCCTTCTTTTTAAAAATATTATCATATTTATAATCTTCAAGCAATTCTTCTTTAATATTTGTATCTTTAAACATATCCGTCTTTAAAAGTTCCTCTTCGTTTTTTTTATTATCAAAATCATACATCGTTATGGTCGGTTTAATCACAACCGAAATATACTTATACGCATTGTACATATATAAAACTATAGAAATTAAATAAAATTTTCTTTAAATAAGGCATATTCTTCTATGTCATTTTCTTTGTGTTTCTTTTGTGAATGGGCACGTTTAAGAATGTCAATCGAATCGTTTATTTCTTTTTGAGTTATGTTGCCGGACAAATCTTTCACTTTACATTGGTTAGGTATTATACAATATTTACTTTGTTCATTTAACAAATAATCCGCTAAAAGTAAAAATAAAATCGTCATTAAAATAGATATAAATATGTCTCGTGTACCCATCCATATAACCGCAAACAAAAGCAATTGTTTACCAAAAATATATTTCACATAATATTCTTGGGATTTACTCAATTCCAACGTGGCGTATCGTGTACATATATTCATAATAAGAATAATGAACCCCGCAAATATTTTGTTATTGTTTAAAGAATGATAATAATCCAAGTAACTAAATTTATACTTTGTCATTTACTATAATATATATATTTAAATTATAGTAAAAAAATATACTGATTATTTAAGTATGGCTTTTGCTTTTAATGCGGCTTTAATAAAAAACGATGAACCAACACCGGTTTTAGAAAAACCAAAAATAAATAAAGATAATTTAAAGCAATTATTAAAACCAACGGTGGAAAAATCAAAAGAAATACCTAGCGAAATTGACATAGTAAATATTCATTCTAATATTCAAGAAGAAAATGACGATGAATTAGCACAATTTTATCACAAAGAATCCACGCCACAATTAATACAACCCTCTAATGAATTTATACTAGAAGAAGGACATCCTTCTATAGGAAACCCTTTATTAAATAAAATAAATCATATTTTAGAATTATTGGAACAACAAAAAGAAGTAAAAACAAACCAAAAAAATGAAGAAATTGTATTGTATTGTTTTTTAGGACTATTTATTCTTTATATTATAGATTCCTTTGTAAGTATTGGTAAATATAGTCGTTAAGTGGATTTTGTAAATATTGCCATTCGAAATGTCCCTAAGTCAACGTCTTTCATAAATTTTAATCCTTTTAAACTTGCTTCATAAATTAAATTATCCAGTTTGATTTGTTGATAATTCCATATATTTTTACGCTTTAGTGTATGTTTATTATAAATATTTTCAGTAACAATAGAATATCCAGCATTTTTTTCTACATTCAATGAAAAATTATAATGATACAAAAATTTTTCACGAGGGTTATGTTGTATGATATCTTTAATATGATCTATATTAGGTAAATAAGTGATGAATAAAAATCCTTTATGAATCAGCCATCCGTAACAAACACTTAGAAAATTACCTAGTTCGTATTTAGTATGAATACTAAACAAAGGACAAATAATATGTGTATTTAATTTTGTTATATAAGGATTGTATTTACCATATTGAAATTTTAATTCTGGATATAATTGTTTAGCATAGTTTATCATATACGAAGACGTTTCTAACCCAGTAATATTTGCGTAATTAGAAAGAAGTTGAACCATATGTCCTGTTCTACAATCTAAACATAAAACATTACTGCTTTTTCTTAAATAAGGAACGATTTGTTCGCATTCTTTAGTATGTATAGGTAAAGTATCGTATAAATCATCGTATATTTTCGCATAAAATCTGTCTAAAATATCGTGGTCTATTTTTATCAAAGAACTCTCTTCTAATACAGTGAACCCTTCTTGTCTCGAAAACATAAAATACAAATACAATAATATCAATAAGATTAATAGTTTCATCATAATCATTTGTTATATTATTTTATTTTTTTTTTAGTTTCAATATAAGAATGGAAAAATGTAAAATAATAGACAATCGTAAATCGTTTTCTCGTTTATCATTTTCAAATCATAAAAAATCGAACGTTATACAAGAACTTACCGAATCTTTATATTATAAAAAAAGAGACGATGCTTTACATTGGACGGCTGAAATGATATGTAGTGGATATTTGGCGGATTTATGGAAAATTTATATTATGTTTTATTGTAAATATATACATATTCATAATATAAAAATACCCATATATTTATGTAAAAAATTAGAAGAATTCAAAGGTATTTCGACTAAAACTGATTTTAAAAACGACGATACCACAAGAAATATTTTTTTTACAATTACACTTATTTTTTGCGAGACAAAAAATGAACACTCTTTGCTTTCTATGCCTTTTTCATTTAATTTAGAAAAAATGTACGACCATTTGAATGCGGATAATGTAGAATATATAAAACCATTTTTTAAGCAACAAGACCCAAAAGAGTTTTATATACCCCTAAATGAGTTGGTCTATCATATAGACAATACAAAAGATAAAACCAGCATTATTTATTGGTTAGATTGGTTGATAGACTATGATGTATATTTGACAAAAAAAAAGAAGAATGTTTACATAGTACCGCGTGGGAATATGTTGTTCAAAGATGATAAAAAAAATAGAAATATTATATGGTTATTATGGGATATTTTATTAAAAAAATCTAGCCACTGTAAAGATATTATACAACAATGTATACAATGTTTATATGTGTTATTTCAACATAAATATTCGGTGACTTCTAATAAAACATACAAAGGTATATTATATGTAGTAGTTCATTTGATATATTCACAGGACATCAATATGAATATAAAATTAATAGAAAACACAGGACTGTTTAAACATTTATACGATAATACCCAAATTATTTTTAGTGAAATAAAAGTAAAAGAAGTTTGGATAGAAGAGACAAAAACTGAAAAACAAAAATTATACGATTCGTTATACGCCTGTTGAACCAAACCCACCTGACCCTCTCGAAGTGTTGACACCTAAATCCGTTTTTTTATCGACCAATTCTACCACAATGGGTAAAACATCAGGAGAGACAATTTGTAAAAATCGCTCGTGTTTATTTACTTGTATAGGTGTTGAAGAATATATAACGTCAAACATACCTATTAGACATCCTCTATAACCAGAGTCAATGATGCCTACATTATTTGCCAATCTTAATTTTGTTTTAGAAATACTTGACCTAGGATACATATAAAACCCACTATTGTATTGTTTTGTATTGTAAGCATTTAGGACATTTTTATCCGAAGATATTTTTTTAATTATTTTAGCGCTACACATCACTTTAAAATCCATTTTATTCACTTTGTCTGACATGATAATTTGGTCTTCTGGATTCCATAAGTCAAACCCTGCGTCGATATGTTGTATATCATTGGACATATTTAAATGATGTTTATCAATAGACTCCATATATTTATCTTTTAATTCTTGGTCTTCCACATAAAGTTTCAAATACATAAATTGACCATAATAATTCAATAAATCATTTTGTAAATTTGTAAACATACTATTCATACAATCGTTATTTATTTAAATCTGTTTAAAATATATTAATGGCATTAAGTGAAAAATATAACGAAATGTATGGCGACGGAGAGAACTTTTCTGAAAATGTAAATAAAAATATCTTTAGAAACGCGACCAATAATTATACAAATGATGATTTTAATAATGATAATGCTATGAATCGAAGTTTAAATAATGATATGAATCGAAGTTTAAATAATGCTATGAATCGAAGTTTAAATAATGATAATGCTATGAATCGAAGTTCAAATAATACTTCAACAAACAATACTTTATGGTATATATTTTTATTTATAATACTAGGCAGTATATTATTTGCTTTATTTTACTTCAGAGACAATATTATACAAATGTATAGAGATGTCATAAAACCAAAACCCAACGTAAATAACGAACTGAGACAATTGAACAAAAGTATAAAAGAAGAAAAAGAAAAACGCGAAGAAAAGGAAAAAGAACGGGAATTAAAAAGCAAAAAAGAAAAAGGAGGTGTAAATCAATTGTTGAATAAAATAAATTATAACAGTAACCAAATTGCTAAAGAAGATGGTTATTGTTATATTGGATATGATAGAGGAATGAGAAACTGTAGCGAAATACACCAAGGAGAAACATGTATGAGTGGCGATATATTTCCTTCTTTAGAAATTTGTATGTTTCCTAATTTAAGAGAATAATTATAAACTGGTTTCAAACGGGATGTTTTGGTCGTAAACAATATCACTACAATGACCCTTCTGTGTTTGACAAGATTCTATATTTTGTGTGTCTCTTATCATTTTTAATGTTGCTTGACTGAATCTACTTTTAGACGTAACTGAATTTTTGTATGTATTTTTTTCACTCAATGGTAATTGATTATTTTTATATTGTAGTATTTCTGCTTTACGACGCATTTGTCTCGTTTTATAATCATATTGTTCAAATGAAATATTTCTTCCGTTGGTTCTTCCAACTCTAGTACGAAAATATATATCATCATAAATGTTTACACCTTCGCGATTTTTATATTCTCGTAAATTTGCCAAGGCTATAAACTCTGGATTACCTTCACGAAATTCAAGCTCTATATTATCCGATATATCTGCTAAAATAAGAGAAGAAATATCTTCTATATATTTTGTTCTGGATATAGTTACAAGGCTCATACAATAAAGAATTAAAATAATTCTTTTCGAATATCTTCTAATGAAGCATTTACACCTAATACAGCATCTTGGTCATTTGGCGCATGAATACTTACAAGTTCACCTTTTTCGTTGATGCTTTGGGTTAATTTGTTATTGGTTTCTTTTGCCTTTTTCATATTTTCTTCAATCGCATTTATTTTCGATTCTTTTACTCTTGCTTCAAAATTTTGTTTTGCTTTATCTTCATTAATCTTTTTCTCGTGCATTAAATCATTTAATTCTTTCTCTAAATATTGAACATTTCCAGTTTTGTACGCTTCTGGATGATAAGGCAACCAAATTCCTACTGGTCCTACGTATACATCGTGGTTCGGGTCTGTTTCTCTTAACATTTTACTACGTTGTTCTGCTTCTTCTTGGGTAGAAAATACGCCACGCACTTTTAGTCCTCGGACACTGGTTTGAAAAGCGTTTTCTTTTAAAAATTCCTTTTCAAGAACATCTTCTTGTTTATCTATAAAATTCTTATAATCATCACTCACGTCCACTTTTAGTTTATCTTTGAATGTATCTACAAAAGAGTCATATTCTTTATTTAATTCTTCAATGGGAATATTATATTTATAAGAGACAAAATTAATAAATTCAATGAATTTACTCATTGATTTTACGATATCGTATTGTTGAACAAAACGTTCAAAATAAAATAATTCTTTTTTCTTGATCAAGTGTTCTGGAGAAACAAATGATAAGCATACAAACTTCTGTTCAGCAATGGGTCTATCTTCATCTAATAAATCAACATTCATTATTATAGAATAAATAAATCCTTTATATATTTTTTATGGTTATATTATTTTTATATTTATAAAATATAATGTTGAACTTTAGAGAATTGTTAAAACGCGTCATTAAATATTTAGTAGAAGGTTTGATGGTATCTATTGCCGCGTACGCCATTCCAAAACAAAGTTTGAAATTGGATGAAATAGTTCTTATTGCTTTAGTTGCCGCAGCAACATTTAGTGTATTGGACACGTATTTACCAACTATGGGAACGAACGCGCGAACTGGTGCCGGCTTTGGTATTGGTGCGAATCTGGTCGGTTTCCCAGGCGGGCTATAAAGTAGATATAAATTCCCAATCTAGTTCCCGACATATGTTTTTCCATATTTCGTCTTGTTCTACCTTTTTTTGTTCTTTTAACATTGGGAAATGTTTAAGATAACTTGTTTCGCCTAATAATTCACATAATTTATAAAGTGTATAATAATAATTTAAAAAATTTACTCTATCATTAGGACAATATTTCGAATATGGTATTTGAATATCCATAAATAAATTACATAACGTTTCTTCTAATTTGGGGCTCATTACAGGTGGTTTTATACCAAGCCGGTCTTTAATAAAAGGTATATGTTCATAATATTTATTGTATCCCAATTTTTTTAAGATTTCTTTTGTTTTCTTATTGGTCAATTCGCTCAATTCTATACGTTCTTTTTTGACTTGATTTTCTATTTGTGAAATGATTTCATGTGGTATATCGGTAGACTCTTTTGCTTGAAATTGAGACAAAATTTCTCTAAAATGATTGATCCTTTTATAAGCATAAAAAGAAATTTCTTTAGGAGGGTCTCTATAAGACGGCTTGTCATTTTCTACAAAAAATGTTTCGTTGTTGAAACAATTATTACACAATAAAATACCCTCTGAAATAATTTTTATCATTTCTCCTTTTGAACACTTGCTACAAACACTATTGTCAAACATAAAGTCGCTTATGTTCATACTACTAAAATTATTTTTTTTAATATAATTTTGGATACTTTTATTTAAAATATTGATACTATCATCTTCTTGTTGATTAAAAAAACGTTGTATCATTTTTTTAGGGTTCTGGTTTATTTCAATCTTTTGTTTACATTCGAAATAATTGAATAAATCATTCGAGTTATTTAGTAAATAATCATTTTTCTTTTTCTTTAAGCGATATAATCTTTGTTGTTCGTCTTTTTGTAATTCACTATTTTCTTGTTTATTATTTAATATTTTATATTCAGCTTGATTGATGTCATTTAAATAATTGGTGTATAAATTATCAATGGTAAGTTCTTTCATCATTATATTATACAATTAGTAGGTCTTTAATCGTTTAATTTGTTTATATATTTTTCGGTATTTAAATAGTTTAATTTTTATATTAACAATATAATCATATATTATTATGGATCGTATGATGAAAAAAAAGTTCATATTAAACGCCATTATGAATGGTTGGAAAGTAAAAAAAAGAAATGATAATTGTTATGTATTTAAAAAAAACAAGAAATACGTGTATAATTATAATAGTCCTTTGTTATTGAAACAATTTATACAGAAAAATTTAATTAATTAGAATTTTATTTTTTTTTTCTTTTGTTAGATTATAGAATGGGTGGTGGACTTATGCAATTAGTAGCTTATGGCGCACAAGATGTATATCTTACGGGTAACCCCCAAATTACTTTCTGGAAAGTGACTTATCGTAGACACAGCAATTTTGCTATGGAGTCTATTGAGCAAACCTTCAATGGTCAAGCCGATTTCGGTCGCCGGGTAAATTGTACTATTTCGAGAAATGGCGACCTTGCTTACCGCACTTACTTACAAGTAACTTTGCCAGAAATTAATCAAAGTCTAGCTGTGGGCGATGTGTATGCTCGTTGGTTGGATTTCCCTGGTCACCAGTTGATTGAGCAAGTCGAAGTCGAAATTGGCGGTCAGCGTATTGACAAACACTATGGCGACTGGATGCAAATTTGGTGCCAATTGACCCTCGACAAGAACCAAGAAGCCGGATACAACAAGATGGTTGGCCAAACTACCCAATTGACCTTCATGACGGATCCATCGTTCGCGGACGTGGATGGCCCATGTGATTCCAACGCACCAAGACAAGTGTGTGCCCCTCGTAATGCTTTGCCAGAAACGACCCTATACGTCCCTCTTCAATTCTGGTTCTGTACCAACCCTGGTCTTGCTCTCCCCCTTATTGCTCTACAATACCACGAAGTCAAAATTAACCTTGATTTGCGCGCGATTGATGAGTGCTTGTGGGCTGTAAGCTCTTTGTCCCCAAGTTCGTCTGCGGATGTAAAAGTAACCGCGGCATATGCTCAGTCGTTGGTTGCCGCGTCTCTTTACGTGGACTACATTTACCTTGACACCGATGAACGCCGACGCATGGCGCAAAACCCTTCGGAATACCTCATTGAACAGCTCCAGTTCACTGGGTCGGAGTCCGTTGGTTCGTCGTCCAACAAAATCCGTCTCAACTTCAATCACCCTTGTAAGGAGCTTGTTTGGGTTGTACAACCAGATTGTAATGTAGATTATTGTGCCGGTACCCAAGGCGATACTACATTGTTCAAGGCTCTTGGTGCTCAGCCGTTCAATTACACAGATGCGGTTGATGCTCTACCTAACTCCATTAAGGCGTTCGGTTCTGATGCAGCGGTCGACGGACAAAACGCATTCATTAGCGGTGGATTGCTCCAACAAGCCGAAGCCCCACAAACCAGCGATGCTGTATGGTCTCTCGCAAATGACGATGGCGCAGACTGGGCTCTTGGTGGTGGTACTGTTACTGGTTCGGGTGTGTCGGACGCCGGTACTTTCGTACTCGCGGAAACTTCCCTCAACATGCACTGCTGGGGTGAAAATCCTGTGGTTACTGCCAAGCTTCAGCTCAATGGTCAAGACCGCTTCTCGGAGCGTGAAGGTACTTACTTCGATCAAGTACAACCTTTCCAGCACCACACACGTTACCCTGATACTGGTATCAACGTATATTCGTTCGCTCTTCGCCCAGAAGAACACCAGCCATCGGGAACTTGTAACTTCAGTCGCATTGATAACGCCACTCTCCAATTGGTTCTATCGAATGCCACGGTCGAAGGCACCAACACGGCGAAAGTCCGCGTGTATGCCCGTAATTACAACGTGCTAAGAATTATGTCGGGTATGGGTGGTCTCGCATACAGCAATTAAACATTTTTGTTGTAAACATTATTTTATAAATATGTATTTTTGTATATTTATAAATTAAAAGATTAATATAGTCACATTGTTTATACAAATATGTATATAAAATATATTAAGCATGAATGAAAATTAAACTTACCAGATAATTACTTAAATTGATTTACTCGTAACTTAACAATCTTGAAAATATATTCAGCAAATCTAAAAATAAATTCACTGATAATAGCGGATAATTGGGGTATTTTACACATATAGACGCATAATGATACAAACGATTTGTATCATACAATAAAAAAACGGAAAATAATAAAATCACAATATAATCCATCATATTTTTTAAATAATCACTATATTGATTTGTCAAGATAAAATACAATTCTGTAATGATAATCGCAAATAATCCAAGCATCAATCCCGCCATTACTTTTTCATATGTTTGTTTCAAAAATTTGGGTATTACATTGGCGAATAATGTCAAACATAAAAACAAGATGAATGTTGAAATAAATGCCCTTTCTACTTTATCTTTAAACTTTTCAAGCAAAGGAGATAATAAAAGAGACACCGACCCCAAGAATACAAGCCAACCAAAATGATTTGTCAAATATCCTTTTTTACTGAATAATGGTCTTATAGATAAAAATATAATAGAGACAAAAGATAAAATAATGGCTACATACATAGGGGGTTTCCACGAAATAGATTCGTATAAATAAATAAAGCTCGCACATAAACTTACAGACAAAGCTAAATATAAGTATACATTCATCACAAAATGATTACACGTTGGGGCACCTTTCGAGAAAGCAAACGTATACACTAATAAAGCGATTGTAAGTGTTAATATAAAAGGAATCATTTATATTAGACGCTATATTTTTTTTTAACTTCCAAATAAGCCAAGTATTTATTATTGTAATGATTCAATATATATTTGTTTAATTCCGCAGGCGTTATGGTACCATTATAATCAAACTCTTTAAAAAGTTCACCACAAGGTTCTTCATAGAAAAAATCAAACATTTCTATAATCATTTCTAATGTACAAAAACCAACTTCCAAATTGACATCAATTCGTCCCGGTCGTATGAATGCTTTGTCTAATTTTTCAATATGATTGGTCGTGACAATCAAAATACGACCCGGTGTCTCCAAAATACCATCTAATAAATTTAAAATAAACGACAAAGATAATTCTTCACCAAACACATATGGGTTTTTTTGTTCAGCACTCGGTGGAACTACACTAATTTCACGCTTATAAATAATATCCGTCAAACAATCGATGTCTTCAATGACATAAATTCGTTCATCCATAGATATATTAAAATGTTCCGTTTTGTTATCTACCAACACACTTAGTTTTTCATCAAAAAACAAATTACGAAGTTGTGCTTGCGTAGTATCTTTGTATAACTTAATATTGATGACATGACGATTTGTATCTTTGGCAATCGATTTTATAATGGAGGTTTTGCCAGTCCCGGGTGGTCCGTGCAATAATATACCAAGTGTATGTGGAATACCCTTTTTAATATACCAATTTTTGTTATTAATAAACATATTTACTCTCTCTTTTATTGCGGTCAAATGCATACCAAAAATATTATGTAAAGATTTGTTCGTATTGAAAGGTGTCATATGAAACGTAATATGTTTAGGTGCCTTATCCAATTGTATGACCCCTTCTTGGTCTTTCGGCAAAGTCACGTGCTTTTCGTCGAAGAAATACTTTTGAACACCTAATTTATTTTTTTGTTCATACATATATTGTTTGGTCAACTTATCCACAAAATATTTCATTTCATTCAATGTTTTACTATAAGAAATAAACTTGATTTTGTAAGATTTATCATCGTTTTCGTCGGTCGTTATATTGGATACTAAACATTCGTAATCGTTGTCCAATACAAATTTATGTTCATTCATTACGGAAAAGTTGTTACAATACTTCAAATGTTTGGATTCATTGTGGTTGACAATATAGTAATTGATTGCGTTAAAAATAATATCATCGCTGTTTTCTTTTTGAATAAATTGTATAGATGAAGTCACTTCTTTTTCTTTTTCTTCTTCGTGAATAAAAATAGGGACTTTTTCTTTTAATTTATTTTCAATATATTTGATACAAGCGTTTTTAATGACAGGTAAATAAGGGGTGATATTCATAACTAGTAATGTAGTAAGAATATGATAAATAGAAATATTTTCTTTCATCGTCATCATACTTATCATATTTGAATTCATCATATGATTTATCATTTGACTATCCATTATAATATACAATGTATAGTATATTTATATTAAAACATTTGTAAATCATTCATCATTTCATCTATAGAAGTAACCTCCATAGATTTTACATTATCAATAATATCTTCTTCCACATTTGGGACCAATTTTATGTCAAACCATTCCACACCGTATTCCGACAATTGGTTTAAAATATGACGACTCATCCACACATAATTGTATATATTTTTCTTTTCACTATAAATAGAATATTCACACGGTTTACAAAATATGTCAATCCCTATATAAGCACACAATTGTTTATGTTCCCTAAATACTTGTTTGTTTACTTTATATTTTTCGGTGATTTTAAAAACGGATTCGTTATATTGATCCATATAGTCTTCAAATCGTGCTCGTTGATTTTCTTCAATAATCACTAGTTGACATGGGTGACTATAACTATTTATATTATACATATCACAAAATACAATAATGTCTACATTAGACAAAAACGGATTTTTAAATATTTCTTTTGGCTTGATATATACATTATCATAAGTATATGGAGGAACATCTTTTAGGTCATTAAAGAATATAGTAGTCGTAATACGATTCATACAAATCTCACATTCTTCATTTACCCATACGTAATCCAATGTTTGTTGTGTCATAATTAATCTTTGTTTGTTTATGTTTTATTTGTATCTAGTTTATTTTCAATTTTAAAAATTGATAGGTTTCTTGTGTTTTAAATACTATAAAAATGATGAAAACACTATTGTATTTGTTATGGTGTATGTCATATTACGAGTATTCATCTAAGGCACCACGATGGATGGAGGGCGTATATTGGGGATATAAAACAAACGATGAATTAGAAACCATATCTTCTTCTTTTCAAGAAAATGGTTATGTTATTATTCGCAAAGCATTGCCATTAAAAGTTGTAGATGAACTTTACCAAAGATTTCCAAGGCAGAATACAATAGCTACTTCTTTTATAGAATATGTCGTTTCACATAGTATGGGACAATTTTCAACATTGGGTGGTTTATGGGTCAACGATGATGTATTTTACTATGTTTGGACAAAATCAATGATTCTGTCTATGTTAGAAGCTTGTATGGGGACAAACCATATTCGTTTGTTGACGGATTATGTGGTTGGTATTAAAGGTGGTGTCAATGAACACAATATTGTAGGTAAATATCATAGTGATTCTACTAGTTTTGATATAATAGATCAATATGGTATAAGTGTTTGGATACCATTGACAGATATTTATCCAGACACAGGTGGTTCAATTATTATGATTGGGAATAATAAAATAGACCCTATATGTTTAAAACAAGATAAGCAATATAGCAAATATTGTATTCAACAATTTCAAGATAATCACGAAGTGAGTTCTTATTCCAAAGGAGATATACTACTATTCTCTCAAAATAGTATTCATAAAACACAATTATTATTAAATAATACGTGGATGTATGCTTTGATTGGTCAATTTTTCGACGGAAATAAAGCCTCTTTTCAAAAAACAAACAGTGGAATAGTACAGCGTAAAAAAATCATGTAAATCATATGAACCAAACTACCAAACAAATATTCTTCATTCATCGTGTTTTCCAAAGATTGGTTCGATTCAAGATACACGTAAATATATTACACGAGATTCAAAAATAAAAACTATCATAAAAATCGTCTCAAATTTTAGACATTATCATTATTAAGTTATTTTGTACCTCCGTTATATTTAACAGCTAAATTTGCTTCAAGTAACATATCCGAAATATTTTTATTGTCGTAATACACGTTGGCTAAAATTCGTCCATATTTTTCGATTTCAACGTCTTTCAATTCTACCATTTTATCCATAATTAAATTACTCACAAAATCCCTAGACAAAATGGCGTTTTCTTTTTCTAGAGGGTCTTTTGTTCTTAATTCAGGTGTGTCAATCCCCTTTAAACGAACAGAAAAACGGTATAATGTTGATTCATCATAATGAAGTTTGGTCGCGACCGTAATAGTGTCTCCGTCGTACACTTTGATTACTTTACCAGAATGAATTGGTGGGATAAATGGGACAGTATCTTTGTATTGGACGTTTTCCATAATATAATAATATTTATCTTATCTTTATATTATTATATGAAAACATTTATGACCCATAAAGGTATTGAAAACTTTTTTAGAACAAATATAACTAGCAACTGGATATATGATGAAAAAAATGTTTTGAGACAAATAGAACAATGGAATAAACAATTACCTTGGATAAGACCATATTATGCTATGAAATGTAACCCGTCGTATGATTTATTAAAAACATTAACTACTCGAATGAAATATAATAATATCGGGTTATGTGTTGCGTCGTTACAAGAATTTCTATTAGCACAAAAATATACACACAATATAATATATACAAACCCACATATGATTTTGTATGAAAAAAAGCATTTATTTAAATTATTTAATCAAAATTGTTTTAAAGTAGTAGATACGATGGAAGAACTAGAACAATTCATAGGACGAAATGTAAATGTACTTATAAAAATGAATAGTTGTAACCATAATATAAATTCTTCACTGGATACAAAATTCGGGTGTACTTCACCCGAAGCATATGAATTGATTCATTATGCTAAACAACATAATATAAACATCCGAGGAGTATCTGTTCATATAGAGTCAAAGTCTAATTGTAAGCAGTCTTATATAGATGCGTATAAATATGTAAAACAAATTTTAGAATATTTGTCCATGAGTTGTGTATATCCTGAACAACCAATATTGGACATCGGTGGCGGGTTATTGTATAATACAAATTTAGAAGAAGTATTGGGTTGGACAAAATATATACATTATGAAATCATTGCTGAAACTGGAAGATATTACGCAGAACCATCGTATCATTTATTAACAGAAATTATTGCCAAAACACGTCGTGGTATATTTTTAGATAATGGCATTTATCATGAATTAAACGTATATCACCGAGACCATTGGGAATTTCCAAAACTAGCTTATTATTATGACCACGAAAAAGATTCATTGGAGAAAGTAATGGAATATGAAGATACACGTATTTTTGGTCCAACGTGCGATTCATACGACCATATGGGTATATGTAGTTTTCCAAAAGATTACAATATGGGAGACCATATATTTTTGGAAAATATGGGTGCTTATACGAACGCAGGTAGTTGTAATTTTAATGGTATTTTGGGAGCGTCGTGTGTTTTATTTAATAAAACTTAATATATAATGTTGCTCGTTAAAATTGCGAGTGTATCCCTTTTATTGGATTTTATTTTTTTATCTTTTATGAAATATTACTTTAATTCTATGATACAAAAAATTCAAGGGTCGCCTTTGAAATTAAATATATTTGCAACCGCCGTAGTATATTTTATTATTATATTCAAAATATATTATTTCATATTTTTACAAAATTCTAGTTTATTATATGCGTTTTTACTTGGTTCAACCACATATGGTATATTTGAATTTACAAATATGGCTATATTTAAAGGATGGACTTATACGTCAGCTATAATAGATACATTGTGGGGCGGTATTTTATATTTTCTTACTACATACATTGTCAGACATATGATTTAAATTATATAGTTATATATATGAATATAGAGAAATTTAAGTATACAACCAATAAAGACAGAAAAATATTTTCGAGTTTTCTTAAACAACATATAGGAGATATAACAGATTTGGTATTGGAAATGCCTTGGGATAGTTATGAATATAAAGGCCCTTGTATTTTAAGTCAAACTACCGAAGACGAAGAGCAGATATATACGCCAACTGAAATAATCGCAAAGTGTTATGATTTGCCTTATCATTTTATAGGTGGATGCGTTTATTATTTATATACAAAAAAATACCCAGATAAAAATAAATATATGGATTTAACAGGTGATATTGATATTTATTTAGATATTCCAAAGATTTTTTCAATCAATGGTAGAGAAGATATTAAATATTTAAATGATTTTTGTAAATCTGTTTTTGAAGATGAACAAGGTATAAATATGAATGATTGTATAAAAGATTATTGTGTATGGATATTAGTACATTTTTTTAAATTATTTAGTGGTGAAATAAAAGATGATTTTTATAATGAACTACAAGAATATAGGTTTAATGAAAAAGATAAACATATTCTCTCAATCGATGGGTCTAAATTAGTAAAAAATATACATAATAAGATATATTTTTATGTAATCCGAGAAAATAATATGACAAAAATTCAAATAGAATGTAAAGTAAAACATATGGAACATCCTGACCATTTGGTTGAATATGTTTTAAAAACAGATATTCAAAATGAAACAGATGAAACATGGGATTCACCGAACTCTTATTTTAAAAAAAAAGTAGATATTTTTGATATTAATAATAAAAAATATAATATACAAAAATACAAAGATCTAATTAATCATAATATGAGAGCGATGAATGACCGTATTGTTTTAGCAGACAAAGATAATTCGCATAAATTTTTTAATCATATAGCTAGAATACGTTATTTAAACTATATATATGATGAACAAAATATGAATAATGATGTATTAGAAAATAACATGGCTGAAATTATTTACTCATTGTGGGAAGATAAAGAAAATATAAGAAAATATAATTATGAGGAAATGAATAACAAAAAATTCATAGAAACTATGGTTGGCAATTTTATAAAACAATTAAGTTTAAAAATAAATTCAATGGAAATTTTTGTTATAACACCTAAAAAAGGTAGACGTATAACTTTAAGAAGAAATGAAATAATAGAAAAATATAATGAATTAATAAAAAAATGTATAGAAATAGATATTTTGGAAAGAGGTAGACCTGAGAAAAAGAAAAAAATGTTATCTAAGAGAAGTTTTGCTCGTAGTCCTAAAACACGAAAAGTTAAAAGTGTAAGCAAGTCCAAGTCTCGGTCAAAGTCTCGGTCCAAGTCTCGGTCTAAGTCTCGGTCAAAGTCTCGGTCAAAGTCTCGGTCTAAGACTAAGCCTAAGTCTACATAAGTAATCTTATAATAAGAGTAAACACAAGGGTGTGTACGACCAAGCCAAATGTAGTGGGGCAACCATTTTTGTCAGAGACATTCCCTAAAATAGAATTCACTAGTTTATAGGTCATAGGGTTCGATATTAAAATAAACACTAATGTAGTATATAGTGTATATAACCATTTCTTATTATTGTTTAACTTACACATGTCGCAACTCATATATATATACTATAATATAAAAAGTTCATTCATTTTATTTCCTTCTTTTGAAACTATCGTTTCAAAAAACAAACTTGTATATTTATTGTCTCTAAACCTAAAAGTAAATGTTTTATTTTTTTCCTTTCTTCCTACACGACCAATTGCCTGAATAATCTTTTCTTGGGTTATATTCTCTATGTCTTCTGATAAATATCCGTGAGAAAACTGATAATTGGTACCGTATATATAATCACTTGTTGCTAATATAAGCATCAATTGTTTTGAATCGGCTAATTCTTTCATAATATCATTGAAAATGATATCATTTTTATGCAAAACACCTATGCCTAATAATAAAAGCACTTTGTATTTGAATGATGTGTTTGTATTCATAATACGATTGACGTAATTTTCGTCTATATTTCCTTTAAACACATTGGATGTATTGTAATTACCAGACTTACTCCACCGCATAAAATGATCGTATGAATTTGGAATATACAAAGGATCCAATTGTATATTTTTATAATTTTGTTCTAATTGCTTTATTAAACGGTCTAATTTTAATATATCTTCATCGAAACGCATATTTTTCATTTTATTTTCATTGTTTTCATCTTTCGCAATTTTATCTTGATAATCTTTTTTATGTTGCGCAATGGTTTTATTTAAATTAAAGTTGAAATTTATTTTTTTCTCAAGGCCGTCTAATACATTAGAATTAATATTTAATTGTTTCATCAGTTCATCCGTGTAATGTTCTACATCTTTCACTAACCATAACGCAGGACCATATTGAATGGAACATGCTGATTTCGTCGTAAACATAACTGAATTATCATAAGACGTTTTACAATGGTCGTGAATGAGTTGTTTTTGTATGACTTTATAATAATATTGCTTGATGGTATATGCGTTTATATTTTTCATAGGTATTTTATTGAAGTCGTCTAAATAGGAAGTCTTTAAAATATAATTTGCACACTCGCATACACTCAAAAATTTCAAATAATGGTTGCCCTTTGTTTCAACAAACTGGGTTACTTGTTCTATTGTATCAAAATAACTATGTGGCATAATTATATTATTGGAATTGTCCATCAACACAATATTACTAGTATAATCATTTGACTCTATTTTATGAAATTGCGAACCTTCAAATTTTGTTTTAAACGTATCAATCATTGGTTCTAAATGATTGGGCAACGTAGCAGACGATAATATAAGTCTTGGTATTTTATTTATTTTCCAAATGTTAGAAAGAAGTTCGTGTAAAGGATGGTCATCATAATCCATCGATATGGTGGGTTCATCCCAAAATAAAATAATGTTTTCTTTGTCAAAGAAAGATAACATATAGTTCATAGCGTGTTCATAAGAATGAATATCTGTAATCAATAATTCCAATTTTGTACCATCGCTATGGATTGGTTTTTTATTCGAATAACTATTGATTGAAAAATAATGTAATCGTATGTCTTCCGTATTTTTACAACCAAACGCAAACCCCGTTTTTATTCCTACATTGATAGCACTTTTTGCTAAATTTATACCAATATGTCTCGATGCGCATACAAAAATAACTTTGAACCCTTGACATAAGCCAATAGGAGTTAATGTTTTACCAGAACTAGTGGGGGATGTATAAAATATAATATTTCTTTCTTTTTTTTGTAATATAGAATATATGTCTTTTTGGTGTGGGTGTAATTGTAAAGGAATATAATCAAAAATAGGATTGTTTTCTATTACTTTTGAACAATGTTTTAAAATATCTTCAGGACATAATGACGATGATATATTTGAAAGAGATTCACGAAAATAAGGATTAATTTGCGGATACGTTTCAAATAAATAAATTATGTTATAATAATAAATAATTTTATCTTTTTTCTTCCATTTTTTATAATTGTCCAATATAACATATTCAATGGTGGATTCTATATTTTTTATATTTTCAATACGTATTTTGTCTGCGCTGTTTAATTTATACTTAGGTTGCTTTACATTCGGACATTCTAATTGTAATTTTTTAAGCATTGGTTTCAAAATGTGTATATATATGTAATAATGTGGATTTTTATTTTCGATTTTGATACAATCAAATAAAGTAATATGAATATGTTCTTGTATATTCAAGTCATTATAACCTTTCTTGATTAACTCCACAATATGTAATTCTTTTTGGTCTAATTTTTTTTCAATGCTTACCCATTCCGTTTTTGATAATTTAATTTGTTTAAATTCATCCATAATAATCTTTATAAACTATTATTTAAATTGTAATATATCTAAAGTATTGCCTTGGGTTTTAAAATTATCTGAACCATATATTTCTTGTAACATCAACCATTCAAACATTCCACCAAAATAAATAGACACATTTGTAAATCCTAGTTTTTTTAATTGATTGAACTTTTTAATGATCGTTTTGTCTCTATAATTTTTTCCGTAGACAACAACCCATATTTTTTTATTGGTTTTCAAATATTGGTTCATTGTGTTTATTTCCTCATTGATATTCAAAGTTTTATCAATGAGACAAAATTGTTCGTGTTCAGGTAAAGTATTTATAATAACATCGTGTTTAAAAATATCTTCAAAATGTACCATAGGAAATGACGAATAAATGTTTCCCATATAACTATATACATTAAAATTTTAATTGAAAATTACTGTAATTTCTACCATTTCTTTTTTTAAACATTTACTAGCAGATACAGATAATTCTTGTCGTTTTTTTCGAGTAATATTTAGATTTTTTTTACTTCTTGAAAGGCTATTATTATTATTCATATCTTCTTCAATAATATCATAATTGTCTTCTATATATTGAATAATATCATTTTCGATCGCCCATTTAAAAAAGTTCAATTGACCAATCGTGGTTTCGATTGAATATCCATCCCCATATGGTACCTGTATACGTTCCCATCTACAAAAAGGGTCGAAACGTTGTTTTTTAAACGCCTTTAAATTTAATTTATAATCTTCGTACACAATAAAACGCGTAGATTTTTTGTTTTTGTATTTTGTAAAATATTTTTTGGCATAATTTGTGGTAAACCAATCAATAATACGAAGAGATGTTCTAGATTCGCCATTGATGATGACCAGCATTTTTTTAAGATTAGAACCTTCTTTGTAAAATAACATTAACTTCACTAATAACAAATTATTTTGGTCTAAAATTTCGTCATTCATTGATAATTTATTCTTTATATGTTTATATTGATTTATCATCCATACGAATTATATTCAATTGTTTTGAAAATTTAAAATATTCGTGATTATCGTTTCTTCTTTGTAAATTACAGCGCAAACAAGAAATACACGTATTATTGGAATAATGTCCGATATTATTGTTGAGTCTTTCTAGAGACCATTGGGTCATAGATTTTTTATGTTTATACAAAATATACAAATCATGTTTACAATAATAACATTTTAAATCACAATCATATAATTTTTGAATGAGTTCTTTGTATGTAATATGGGATACTTGGTCATATTTATTTTTCTTCTTATCTTGTTGTTTGTAAGAACTAATTTTTTTCTTTAATTCACTTTCTATATGTGGCTCATTACATATATCATAATACATATTATGAATACATAGTTTTTGAAAAGATAAATCGTAATTTATGTCATATATATTTTTTTTTAAATGCGTATTAAAAATAATATGTTTCATATTATGAATTAAACATATTAAATATATTATACTATGAATGAGTTGAAAAGCGATTGTAAAGAATACAATGCTTTAAATTATAGGACATTAATTCATACTGGCTCTACATTACATACAACGAATGTGGTAACCACCGAAGAATCTCTTGCGAATTTTCTAAACGATGATATGGACAAAAATCGTAAAGGAATATGGTCGAAATTGACCAAAACAGCCAAGATTGTTAAGATTAAAAAATATATTAAAGACATTCGTGAAAGTTATAATTTAACGCAAGATGAAGTAAACAAAACAACTAATCTTCTTACAAAAATGATTGAACGAAAAAAACTTAGTAAAAACAATGAATTAGTCTACAACCAAGATAGCGGACATATTGAATCTATTCCTGGTCTAACGTTTAACAAAACAAGTCGTGTATTTTCTTTATTAACAGATAAACCGTCTACGTTAAAAGTAAAAAAAACAATTCCTAAAATTGATTAAAAACAATTCATTAATATATACATACAATGTTCAACGACGAAATATGGAACGTATTCTTGGACTACCCTCATCATATGGTGACCGACCATTTAGAAAACAACATAATTACACATTTAAAAGATTTTGTATCCGATTTTATGGACGAAAAAACTATAGACGATTGGATACAAAATAATTTGGACGACTCTTTAAAAGAGTTAAAGTTAAAACGTAGTTATATGACATTTATGAAAACCATCGAAGAACAAATCGCGTGTCGTTGCGATATAAAAGAACATATACAACATTTACAAGAACTGAGTCAACCGGAACAAAGGACGCCTGAGTGGTATGATTTTCGGGCGAATCATATTACGGCAAGCAATGCTTGGAAAGCTTATTCAGAAAAAGAAAAAGTGCGTAATCAAATCATTTATGAAAAATGTAAACCAATGGAAGTAAAAAAATATGGTCCTTCGTTAAGCGAAACACCTATGACTTGGGGGCACAAATATGAACCACTTAGTGTAAAATTATATGAAATGTGGAACGATACAACTATAAGTGAATTTGGATGTATCGAACATCCTAAACATAAATTCTTGGCGGCCTCACCAGATGGTATTGTCACCGGAAACAATAATTATGGAAGAATGATAGAAATCAAAAACGTCGTAAGTCGTGAAATCAACGGTATTCCCAAACACGATTATTATGTTCAAATGCAAATACAAATGGAAGTATGTGACTTAGACGATTGTGATTTTGTAGAAACAAAATTTACAGAATACGGGTCGTATGAAGACTATTTGAAAGACGGCTCGTTTAAATTATCGTTGGACGAAAAACAAAAAGGTATTATCAAAGTCTACATAGAAAATGAAGCTTACGTATATGAATATATGGACCTAAGTTGTAGTGACCCAAAAAAATGGTTGGATGAAGAACCTAAAGAAGGATGGCTTAAAAATGTATATTGGAAATTGGAAGTATATTCGTGTGTATTTGTACCTAGATGCAAAGCGTGGTTTGACTTAACGTTGAATGATATTCAAGATACGTGGGCGATTATCTTAAAAGAACGGGAAAGCGGTGACTATATGTTGAGACAACCAACCAAACGCGTAAAAAAAGAAGAAGTTCATTTGACGTCTTGTTCTGTCGCTGAAAAAGATTTTGAGCAATCTACGTGTTAAGTTATTTTAATTTCAACATAATATACTTATTTTGTTTATTTCTTGATAAATAATCATAAAAATATACTTGTTTATTGTGTGTTTTTATTTGCTCGAACAATGGGTCTATATTGGTGAAATATAATGCGATTATCCCTTGGTCATTTGTTATACTAATGGGATATTCTATTAATAATTTCAATAAATCGTCGTATGTATTTTTTTTTATTATACTTGTATCATATAACATTATGGTGGTTTGGAAATAATCTATATTTAAATCGTATGTGTTGGATAGTTTCGTAAAATAGTTTATATTGTTTTTATCAAATTGATTATGTAATTTCCATTGATACGTCGGGAAAGCATCTGAGTGAGCCAACAATGTATTTTCTTTACATTCATCTATCATAGGAGTTATATCTGAAAAAATAGTTATTCCACAATCCAAATAAAAAATATAATCCCATTGTTTGAAAAATGTGTTAAATAAATGTAGTTTATGAAATTGAAACTGCTTCATAAACCAATGAGGTGGGCGTTTCATCGTTTTTTTGTATAGTTGTAAACTCTTGTGAAAACGGAATATTTTGAAAATATTTTATGATGATATTATTTTGTTGAATAAATTCACAATTCAACAAAGGGCTATTATACAAATCGTCTCCAATGACTAAACAAATATTTCCTTTATATTTTCCGTGGGCAATTAATTGTTGACACGTATACATAAATTTATTAAAATATGGTTTGTTACATAAAAATACAACACACAAATTCTTGTCACACATTAATATATGATATAATAATGTGTGATTAATATAACGCGCCTAGTTTAGTTATTTACCAAATGTCTTAAATTTATATTTTTGAACAAGTACTTTAATATGGTCTTGTTCTTGGTTTTGGTTTATATACTTTTCGTGTTTTCTTTTCAACCATAGGTGTTTTCGCGATGGGTCTTGGTTTTGGTTTATAAATATACTTTTCGTGTTTTCTTTTCAACCATAGGTGTTTTCGCGATGGGTCTTGGTTTTGGTTTATATACTTTTCGTGTTTTCTTTTCAACCATAGGTGTTTTCGCGATGGGTCTTGGTTTTGGTTTATATACTTTTCGTGTAGGTGATTTCAATTTGAAATTCGTTTTTGTAGATGGTCGTCTTGGTGATTTATGAATACCTGTTTTTGATATATATTTCTTTGGATGATAATATAATTCATTTTTCATTTTATTTATGGACGGAGTTAGTCGGTTTGACCTATTTTTAATTTTTGAAATCTTGTTATATAATTGTTGCTTCTTTAATAATTCATTTTTTACCGTTTTATTCATACTTTTCAAATTGTTTTCTACATTTTTTAATAATTCGGTTTTTCTTTTATTTATTAATTTATATTTAAGGATTTTGTTGGATTGATATTTCTTTGGATGATAATATAACTCATTTTTCATTTTCTTTACGGATGGCGTTAGTCGTTTCGATCTATTTTTACTCTTCATAACACGGTTATAAAGTGATTGTTTTAATAATTTATTTTTATCCATTTTCTTTATGCCGTCCAAATTGTTTTCTATGTTTTTTAATAATTCGTTTTTTGTTTTGTTTCCTAATTTCTTTTCAAAATCATTTCTTTCATTTCCTACTTTTTTCGTATATTCATTGAATGGAATATAATTATTTAAATGATTTGTTCCGAACAATGGATTTTTCGCAATATTGTTATTAGTTATTTTATTTGTGTTTTTTAAATGGTTTGGTACAAGCAATGGGTCATTTAAAGACGTTTGATTTAATAATTCGTTTAATATTTTATGAATTTCATCTAAACGATTCATTAAAATTAAATATGAATCTTTCAATGATTTGGGGGACGAATTACTTTTTTCTTTACTCAGTTTTTCGTAATAATGAACTACCATTTTCTTCATTTCTTTTAAAGTTTCCATAAGAGCTTTTAATTCTTTTATTTTTCGTTCTGGGTCATAAATCCCAAGATTTATATCTTTTATGTTTTTTACTAAATCATCCGATTGTTCGTTTTTTATAGTATTTATAACTGTTTCATAATGAACTAACGGATTTCTTTTTTCCATTTCATTCAATGAAACTATATTTGACTTTCTCAGAGACATATATATATATAGATATATTATTCGACCGTAACCACTTTGGCTAAATTACGCGGTTTATCTGGATTGTATCCACGTATTAATGATAATTCATACGCCAGCAATTGTAAAGGAATCATATTTAGTAT
>Ga0307936_1000356_pt1 | contig 25747 bp, 15 predicted proteins | sample OrgLakmetagenom1_FD_201839 | JGI IMG/M metagenome (GOLD analysis project Ga0307936, IMG submission 201839) | Saline water microbial communities from Organic Lake, Antarctica - #1 | ecosystem: Environmental > Aquatic > Non-marine Saline and Alkaline > Saline | place: Antarctica: Organic Lake... | reverse complement strand
CCCTCCCCCGCCCGGGGCGGGACGGGTCCGCCGGCGTCCCCCGCCCCTGGCGGGGGAGACCGTCCGCCGGTACCGGCGGGTCCCGTCCCGCCAGGGGCGGGGGACGCCACCCTCACGGGTCCGACTCTACGAGCGAACCTACCCCCCCTTATATATATAGGGGGGGAGCGACGATCCCCTATATATATAAGGGGATCGTCGCTCCCCCCCTTCGGGGGGGTAGGTTCGCTCGTAGAGCTCCGTCGGATTTTTGCGGACGCAAAAATCCTAGCGTCGGATTTTTGCGTCCGCAAAAATCCTAGCGCTTATTACGCTTTAGCGTAATAAGCGACCTTATTACGCTTTAGCGTAATAAGCGACCTCGACCCCCCTACGGGGGGAGAGCGGACCTAAAAACTCGAATATTTTCTACCCCGAAGGGGGGGAAAAATTCGACTTTTATTCGATTAAGTCCCCCCGCGGATATAAGGTGGGACGTAATCGACGATGTTTTCTTATATATAGGAAAACATCGTCAATGTATTCGACTATTTCGAGTAGTATTTTACAGGTTGGACTTAAAACCAAAGTAGATAGGTAGCATACAACCTAAATTAGGTTGTGTTAAAGTGCGTTACGTAGTTGTTTAGATTAATGGTTTGGTACGCGATCCGGATCTTTAGGTACGTTTTCGTTTGGTACGAGTCCCCCCCCTTAAATATGGGGGGGGGGAGGTAACCTATAAATGGTTCTCTGTCGGTGCATGTCCCTTCGGGGCTTATCCGCTTGTTATAGGTTGATTCTCCCTCGGACTTTTTCCCGTCCTTCCTTTCGACTCCTTTTAAGCGTTCCTGATACACCCGTCCCTGTCCCCCTCACGGGCGGGGAGGAGAACGTGCCTGTGCTACCAGGTGTAGGCCGCCCGTGAGGGAGGCTGAAACCCACAAGCGGGGAGTAGACGGGGCCATAGTAGTATAGTAGTATGTGTAGAACCGCCTATGGTCCCTAGGGCCAGAGAGAAAACCTTCGGGTTTAAGGACTATTATTGGGCTCCCCCCACGGGTAAATGAGTGGGACACTTATCCGCTTAGGCTCCTTTGCGGTCTTTTTAGCGGCTGTTAGGTTATGGTATCAGGCCGGCTGCTTAATGGAGCCGGTCGAAGATTTTTATTTATGGCCCCGGGCTAGTTACGTAGTCTCTCTGTATATAGCATCAGCTAGATGAAAAACGTGTAACTTCCTTTCGTCTCCTGTTCCGCAGACCGGGTTCTCCTGGATCTATAATCAGGTGGTTTTGAGCTCCAAGCTATTTGCTTATGGCGATGGTCAGGGTAAGATGGTCGTCCTGTCAGGGTATCGCGGTCAAAGAAATAGCCGCCAGGGGATGTTACCTCTTCCTAGTATGCTATTTCCTGAATAGGGCGTTCCTTGGAGGTTGGGCAAACCTGGATCCACGCATCCTCCTCGGAGGAGGCAACCCGTGAGGGAGGCGACGGAGCCCCGTCCCGCCAGGGGCGGGGGACGCGCCTCCCCCGTCCCGCCAGGGGCGGGGGACGCGCCTCCCCCGCCCCTGGCGGGACGGGGTTGTAATCTTCAATTATGAATTAATTGGGTGATATGCCCGGTGCCCCCATATATATGGGGGCCCGGATAGAAACAATGAGGACTCTTGGCATGATGTTTCTTGGAAACATGTGGTGCGGCACGTCGTTGTTTTGAGTAGTGGTTTGGTCCGCGTTCTTGGTCGGTAGAAGGGTTCGAGTCCTCTTGGAGCTGTTCTCAGGGCGGGGTTTGTCCCTCTGGGTTCTCTGACTCTCTTCTTTTTCGCCCGGTTCGCGTCCCTGATTCACCCGTTCCTGTCCCCCTCACGGGCGGGGAGGAGAACGTGCCTGTGCTCCCAGGTTAAGGCCTCCCGTGAGGGAGGCTGTAACCCACAAGCGGGGAGTAGACGAGGCCATGCGGAGTAATTGTCCCACCGCCCCATATATATGGGTCGCTAGGGCAAGAAAGAAATCCTTCGGGTTTGAGGACTATTATTGGGCTCCCCTCACGGGTAACGGCCCCGTGAGGGGGGCCCCCTCACGGGTAACGGCCCCGTGAGGGGAGCCCCCTCACGGGTCCACCGCTTAGGTCTTCTTTGAAGTGTCCGTTTTGCGGATATGAGGGTATGGGATCAGACTAGCAGCTGAGTGGTGCTGATTGAAGGTATTATTTAGTGTCCCCGGGCCGGTTACGTAGTCTATCTATCTTTCGCATCTATTCAATGCAAAACGTGTAACTTCCTTTCGTCTCCTGAACCTCAGACCTGGTTCTCCTGGATATAGACTCAGGTGGTTTGGAGCATCAAGCTTCTTGCTCATGGCGAATGTGAAGGTAAGATGGTTGTCCTGTCAGGATCTCGTGGTGAAACAAATAGCCACCAGAGTACTGCCCCTTATTCCGCAATGGTGCGCCTTGAATCGGACGTATTATAGGACTTTGGGTAAATCTGGATCCGCGCATCCTTTCGAGGAGGCAACCCGTCCCGCCAGGGGCGGGGGAGCCCCGTCCCGCCAGGGGCGGGGGACGCGCCTCCCCCGCCCCTGGCGGGACGGGGTCGTAATTTTCATCTATTAATTCATTGGTTGATATGCCCGCGGCCCCCATTTATATGGGGGCCGCGGATAGAAACAATGAGGACTCTTGGCACGATGTTTCCTGGAAACACGCGCACAAGGAAGTCCAATCTTTCTCGAATAAATTGAATATTCAATTTATTCGAGAAACTCGTACTCGCTAATAGACTCGGAGCGCTTGTTTCGCAGACTTCGAACCCCCTTTCTCAAAACTCGAATATTTTCCCCCCGCGGATATAAGGGGGGGAAAACTTCGACTTTGTTTCGGACAAAAAGACCTCTTGGAGGGTTTATAAGTATTTCGCGATGGAACGTAATCCTCGACCCGTGAGGGGGGCTACTTTTCTCGAATAAAATTATATATAATTTTATTCGAGTACGAGCGAACTAGCCTCGCTAGTCGCTCCCCCCCTTCGGGGGGGTAGGTTCGCTCGTAGAGTCGGAATTGGGTCGGATTTGGCCTCCCCCGCCCCTGGCGGGACGGGGGCCAAATCCGCCGGCGTAATTGGCGCACGCCAATTACGACGCCCCGTGAGGGACGCCAATTCCGAGCGCGTAATTTGCGTACGCAAATTACGCGTCCTCCGTCGGATTTTTGCGGACGCAAAAATCCTAGTGTCGGATTTTTGCGTTCGCAAAAATCCGAGCGCTTATTACGCTTTAGCGTAATAAGCGACCTTATTACGCTAAAGCGTAATAAGCGACCCCCTCACGGGGACCCCCCTACGGGGGGAGAGCGGACCTAAAAACTCGAATATTTTCTCCCCCGAAGTGGGAAAAAAATTCGACTTTTACAAGTGGACCCCCGATTACGGGAATTCCTATGCTTAGGGCGTTTTGGTTTTGGCGCAAAAAGATTCCTGGTGGTAAAGTCATTGATTACTAACCAGTGAAGCTTGATCAGGTCCCTGTTATTCCAGATTCCAGATTCCAGACAGTATTTTCACGATCGACAACTTTCGTTGTTGTCTCGTGGTTATGCAGACCTTACTAGGAAGCTGGATATTCATCTTGCTGCAAAGCAAGATTGGGTCTGTCCGGTGTGCAATCTATCCTTCGGGTTCAACCAGGGCGAACCAATCCACAAACACCTTATTGTGGAACGTCGTCTTGGTGGTAAGGATTGGCCATCAAATTTGGTTCTTGTTCCTGTATGATAGGCCTTGTCATATGAAAGTTCATTATGACAAGGACCAGCGTTTTTGGCAGCTGAGGTTGCTAACCGTTAAGTGGCGCGCGGGGTCCCCCTCACGGGTCCCTCGGTGCTAGATAAACTACCCATAGACCTCGATGCCGGTGAAATCTATGGCTAGTGGGTTAGACCTTCGGAGGATTAGAAATGAATATTAAAAGGTATCGTAAGTCGAGCGCGAATAAACTAAGGGACTCACGCTCTCCTATGTCTCTTCTACGTGGGAATTCCAAGGGTCTTTCTATAGGGGAATTCTCTTTAGGGTATTTAAACGCCTTCAAAGTCCAAGTTTTCCATTTTTATCTGAGAAATTGAAACTCTTTATCGAATAAATTTCTATTGACGATGTTTTATAGGACCCCCTCACGGGTCTCCTGCCCCCCTCACGGGCCCCCGTAGCGGGGTCCCCGTGAGGGGGTCGCTTACCCGTGAGGGACGCGCCGCCCCAGCGTCCCTCACGGGTAAGGTCGCTTATTACGCGTCCCCCGCCCCTGGCGGGACGGGTTTGCGTCCCTCCCCCCGTAGGGGGGGGGGGCAAACCCGTTAGGGACGCGCTCGTAATTGGCGTATGCAGCGTCCCTCACGGGTTGCCTGCACGACCCTATTTATATATTTATATAGGGTCGTGCAGGACAACCCGTGAGGGACGCTGGTACTCGCGACGATCCCCTTAGGGCCCGTGAGGGCGGCGCTCCCCTTAGGGCCCGTGAGGGCCCTAAGGGGATCGTCGCGAGTACACGAAAACATCGTCGATCCCTCCCCCCCGCGGATATAAGGGGGGGAAAAATTCCTTTATAAAGGAATTTTGTTACGGTATATAAATTTATTCGAGAAACTCGAAGATTTTCCCCCCGCGGATATCCTGTTATAAGGGGGGGAAAACTTCGACTTTAGGTCCGCTTCCATATATATGGGACCCGTTAGGGGGACCTACTAAACTGAAACAGCTTTCTACTCTTGCGGTAACTCGCTTCAATGAGCGTGTTGCACAAAGTTAATCCCAGGGTCCTGCTCCTGGTACAGCTTCACAAGAAGCTCCTGCTAAACCGTCCTCTCCGCAGTCTCCGGTACCCGCGCCCCCTGTCGCTGGCCCCGGACCTCAAGAGGTGGTTACGCAAAAAGAGAAACGTCCACCCCCCCCGTAGGGGGGAGGGAGGCCGTCCTCGCTCTTCGAGCGCAGAAGCGGAAATGGTGGATACTAAAACCGTTCTGGCAAATGCTGGTGTCGGTGCCAAAAAGAAACGTACAAAAGGAGTGGTGTCGTCCGCTCTTCGAGGCGAATCCGCAGATGGGTATTCCCCCTCTGTGGAGTCTCCTCCCGCAGAAGGTACGTCTTCTTCGGCTTTAGCTCTTCCTTCCTCGTTGGATCCTTCTCTTCCTTCTCTTCCTTCTCTTCCTTCTCTTCCTTCTCTTCCTTCTCTTCCTTCTCTTCCTTCTCTTCCTTCTCTTCCTTCTGTGACTTCTCTTCCTTCTCTTCCTTCTCTTCCTTCTGTGACTTCTCTTCCTTCTGTGACTTCTCGCGACTCATCGGTTTCAGAAGATCAAAATAAGGTTAACTCAGAGTCCGCAGGGTCTGTTCTTCACAGTTCCCCGTCCGGTTCTGAATCCTCTGTTGCCGAAGCCCAAGTTGAATTGGGGGATGGCAAGATGGAGGTACCTTATGACGCGACGTCCGCTGGGGTGCAACCCTGCTGATGAAAACTCGTAGGAAGCGTTATCGTCCTCGTGTATCGCGACGTCTGTTATTGCTTAGCGTCCTTTAGGGCTCTGGGTCTTTTCTCGAAGAAAATTATATATAATTTTCTTCGATAAAGTTACGGAGAAAAACTCGCGAAGAAATTTCGTACTCGCGAACCTAGCCTCGCGAATAGCGGGGCTATTCGCTCGGACGGACGCAAAAATCCGAGTGTCGGATTTTTGCGTCCCTCACGGGGCAAAAATCCGAGTGTCGGATTTTTGCGTCCCTCACGGGGCAAAAATCCGAGCGCTTACCCGTGAGGGACGCGCCGCCCCAGCGTCCCTCACGGGTAAGCGACCCCCTCACGGGGACCCCCCTACGGGGGGAGAGCGGACCTACAGAAATTTATTCGCGAGTTTTTGTTGACAGTTTCAGGTTTTCACAGTACCTGAATCGGTCTAGTCTTATAATTTCTATTGTTGATTGATCGTCCTGTTAGCGCGTTAGTGTGAGCCTTATGCGCTGTGAAGTGCTTGTACGGTTATAATGGGAGGAGGATCCCGTAAGGAGACACCCTAACCACCATTGTATTTTACTTTTCTACAAGTAATATGTTGAAGTAGATTATAGTCGAACTTTGCCCCATATAATTGTTAAAATAAAGATTAATAATAGAATTTAAGCGTTAGCTTATTATTAATATTACTCTACAATACTACACGTTTTTTTTGCACTAATTTTTTTTTTTTTTTTTTTTTTTATGTAACACGCTTTGAATTCTTAATTTGTTAAAAAATTCTATTAATAAAGAGCTATCTTGTAAGTTAACCCATATAAGTTCTTGTCAATTAAGCCTTAAAGGTTTTGCCAAAACTTTAGTAACAATTACAACCAAAAAAATTGATAAAGGTTGGGCTTTGTTATATACAACTTAGCAGCGTCCCCCGCCCCTGGCGGGACGGGTCGTTCAGAACGCGTGCGTGCTAAAAGAATAATAATCAAAACCCAACCTATTTTAAATAGTTATTGTTTAGTGAGATACAATTAACCATTGAAATTTTCAATTCTAATATTAAAATCAGTCATAAAAAATTTTTGGATAAAAGCATTATCTTAATATCTTATTAAAATTAAACTTGAAGCGTTTCAGCTTTAGCTAAAACATCATTCATATTACCAACTAAATAGAATGCTGCTTCAGGTAAAGAATCTAATTCTCCACTTAGAATACGATTAAAATCATCAATAGATTCTGATAGTGTTACATACTTACCCGGTGCACCCGTAAAAACTTCCGCGACAAAGAATGGCTGACTTAAGAATCGTTCAATACGACGCGCACGGGCTACTGTTAATCTATCATCTTCACTTAATTCGTCTAGTCCAAGAATAGCGATAATATCTTGTAGTTCTTTATAACGTTGTAACGTTTCTTTTACGTTACCAGCCGCTGAATAATGTTTTTCACCCACAATCCATGGTTGTAACATTGTTGACGTTGAATCTAAAGGATCTACCGCTGGATAAATACCTTTTGATGCTAAGTTTCTTGAAAGTACAGTACAAGCATCTAAGTGAGTAAAAGTAGTAGCACTAGCAGGATCTGTTAAATCATCTGCTGGTACATAAACAGCTTGGATACTAGTAATACTACCGTCTTTTGTACTAGTAATACGTTCTTGTAACGTACCCATTTCTGTAGCAAGAGTAGGTTGGTAACCTACAGCTGAGGGCATACGCCCTAATAAAGCCGAAACTTCAGCACCTGCTTGTACGAAACGGAAAATATTATCAATGAAGAATAAAACGTCTTGTTTGTTCACATCACGGAAATATTCAGCCATTGTTAAAGCTGTTAAGGCTACACGCATACGTGCACCAGGTGGTTCATTGTTAAACTAAGGAGGGACATTTAGGACCCCCTCGTCTTCCGATCTGGGCGTGAGAGTTTCCAGCTCACCCAGCTCTTGCAAAAGGTTTGGAAGGCTCAGGCTAAGGTGTTGCCCTATCCTGTTTTGTTTTGATGACATGGCATTGACGATGTAGTAATTGTAGATTCAAGTATTGATCTAACCCGCCTTTAAACTTCGGTGTAATGTGATCCACTTCCATAATATCGCCTTGTAAAAAGCCTTTCTTACAGATAGTACACTTACCTCGTTGCTTTAAAAGAAGGTTTTTTACTCTTGTCGACAAGATACTATATTTTGGGGTTCTAAGCGACCAGTATACTTCATTTCCGTCGTATACTGAAGTATCCCCTTTTATTTTCACATACTTTTTACTACTAACCCAAGATAATTTCGGGAGATAGATGGTTGACTTATTATCGCCAGCCAACTTTTTCGATCCAACTAGGATCCAGTTCGCCTCATGCGATTGACCTTGGAATGGATACGTATTTCCACTAGGGAAGTACTTTTCCTTAACCTTTTTTCGACCTTGACGAACAGCACGTCGGAACACCCAAGCACGAATCTGCTGATAGATAATATTATCCACCTTCGAGAACACTTCCTTGCATTCGCAATATTGGAAGTAGTTAGCCCAGCCTAATAGAACAGGTCGAATTTTACCAATGAGATGGTATGCACTAACCGCTTTATTTTTCTGGATGATGGACTTTACTTTTGGAATGGTTCTAGAGATATTCTCGCTGCTTGGAGTGATCTTTACGCGAAATTTACCCGTAGCCCTATTTTTTACTAATGCGATTTGGAACCCAAGAAATTTGAATGTCTGGCTTGCCTTCTTTAAAGAAGACTTTTCTTCAGAGATGGATAAACCCATTCCCTTTAGCCAAATCTTGGTTTCTTGAATCGCCATTTGCATGATCTCCCTATTCCTGTGGATGATAACGAAGTCGTCCGCATATCTTATTATACCTAGAGCCGCGCGTTTTGCACGACTTCCTCTAGATGCCCCCGTGTGTGGTTTAGGCATATTTCTTTTTGAGACAAACTCAGATAAATGATCTTCTAACCCGTGTAATGCAATATTTGCTAGCAGTGGCGAGATAACTCCACCTTGGGGTGTTCCTATTGTTGAAGACTCCGACATGCCTGGTGTTGACGCGAATTCATCAAAAATACCCGCCTTCAACCAAGCGGCAACCTGAGCCCTCATTAACGGGAATGTATCTAATTTCCCAAGGAGTGCTTCGTGATCGATTAGATCGAAACATTTACGGATATCTGCGTCAAATACGTACTTGTCTTCGTTGAAGCGCAAGTTCAGAAATATCGCTTCGATGGCATCGTGCGCCCTGCGACCGGGTCTAAAACCATATGAGTTTGGCTCGAATTTTGCCTCCCATTGGGGCTCCAAAGCTAATTTGCATAGTGCCTGTTTTGCTCTGTCTCTAATGGTTGGTATACCAAGGGGACGCTTCTCAGTCTTCCCAGGTTTTGGTCTACCAATTCGCTTTACTAGGTTAGCTTTACCATTCAGGGATAGAGATTTAGCTAAATCCAATTTCTGTTCCCCTGATGTTGTTGTAAAGCCATCAATACCGGGCGTATTCTTACCTTTGTTAAGCGTAGTTACGGATTGTACCGCAACAAGCTTCGCATGCGGGTTTCTTAATAGCATTTTTTGCATGAATATCATCTTACCCCTGTCACTAAACCGACTCGCCTTGTAGATTCTCTTCTGAATTCTACGGACTCTATTATGTGAATCGCTCCACACAATTTTATCCCACGCTAAATCCCCAAAATAATTGTGTGATTTGCTCATAATGGTATCATAGAGAGAACCTACGCCTTTGCGCTCCTCATGTCTGCATATCCCCCCCACCAGAGCAGGAGGGCTTTGGCTTTTTGAGGAATTCCTACATCGTTAAAGCATGCGGCTAGCTACCTACCCGTGAGGGAGCTCTAACGACTTTAAAACGTTCCGTAATTGATTTATCGCGTTTTACTTAGGCTTACCCAATACTCCTACCGCTTGTTATGCACTATCCGGTCGTGTGAGCCAAACGAAACCCCCACGTAAGCGGCGTACTAGCTTAGCTAATACGGACAACTCCTCCACAAAGGTGAAGTTCTATGTTCGAAGCTAGAAGCTTAAAGAATAATCCATTATGTATAAAACTACTACAAACCTTTGCTAAACTTTCACAACTTGCTAGGTTGCTTATCAAGGTTTCTAGGCAGGCCACCGGCGGCCTGGAGGGAATCGAACCCCCAATCAACTCCAGTTGTCAGCGCAGGCATAGACCCAGTCTATGCTTACACTGCGCCCCCTTCCCACCAAAGGTGGTTAGGGGCAACGTCTCGCACCATTTGACCATACACTAAAGCTACTTTAGATTCTGGTAAGTTTTTTTCTTGTATAACACCTGATTCTTTCATTTCACCATAAAGGTCATTACCTTCACGTGTTCTTTCACCTACACCTGCGAAAACTGAAACACCACCATGTGCTTTCGCAATGTTGTTAATAAGTTCCATAATTAGTACTGTTTTTCCTACACCAGCACCACCAAATAAACCAATTTTACCGCCACGACGGTAAGGTGCTAAAAGGTCAACTACTTTAATACCTGTTTCAAAAATAGATAAACGAGTATCTAAATCTACGAAAGTCGGTGCCTGACGGTGAATAGGGTTTGATTGACCTGCATTAACAGGACCTAATTCGTCAACGGGTTCACCTAATACGTTAAAAATACGGCCTAAAGTATCTGCACCAACAGGTACAGTTAATGGTTTTTGCGTATCAAGAACTTCCATACCACGCATTAAACCTTCTGTAGGTAACATTGATACTGCACGAACAGCATTATCACCTAATAATTGTTGTACTTCAACAGTTACAGCAATTTCGATACCTGCTGCGTTTTTGCTTTTAATAGTTAAAGCGTTATAAATATTAGGTACTTGACCTTTAGCAAAAACGATATCAAGTACGGGTCCAATTACCTGTATTACACGTCCTTTATTTTCTGTTGAACTTGTCATAATTTTATTATTTTTATAATTTTTTGATTTAATACTTATTTTCAATTTATTGTAATGATATGTTTTTTAACAAAATGACTTAAAAAAATCAAAATCTAACGCTTATTTATACAAATTATATAATAATAGTTTAATTTTTGCATATTAAATAGAAAAAAAAAAAAAATTATTACGACCCCCCCCCGCAGGGGGGAGGGGGACAATAAACATTTTTTTAGTATGCTCTGATATATTACAATAGCAATACAAATATCTAATATAATGAACTTTTCTTTTTATAGTAAGCGGCCCCCGTGAGGGGCTCCTATATATACATAAGGGGCCCGGCCGGGCCCCTTATGTATATATAGGAGCACTTAAATTTCTTACAAAAGCGTTTTTTTAATCAGACTTTTATCGAAGAAAATTCTATAGAATTTTCGTTAGGTCCGCTCTCCTGCCCATATCCCTCCCCCCGTAGGGGGGTCGAGGTCGCTTACCCGTGAGGGACGCGCCGCCCCAGCGTCCCCCGCCCCTGGCGGGACGGGTAAGCGCTCGGATTTTTGTAGGTCCGCTCTCCCCCCTACGGGGGGAGAGCGAACCTACAAAAATCCGACGGAGGACGCGTCCCTCACGGGGCAAACCCGTGAGGGACGCAAACCCGTCCCGCCAGGGGCGGGGGACGCGCTCGGAATTGGGTCGGACCCGTCCCGCCAGGGGCGGGGGAGGCCTCCCCCGCCCCAGGCGGGACGGGGGCCTCCCCCGCCCCTGGCGGGACGGGTCCGCCGGCGTCCCTCACGGGTTGGCGCCCCTCACGGGGCCAACCCGTCCCGCCAGGGGCGGGGGATACCGTCCGCCGGTACCGGCGGGTCCCGTCCCGCCAGGGGCGGGGGACGCCACCCTCACGGGTCCGACTCTACGAGCGGACCTAAAGAAAATTCTATAGAATTTTCTTCGAGAAAAGAATTGAATCTATAAAGTCTCAAGTGGTGGAGGTTAGAAAGCCAGGAGGAAAGTACCTCATTACTTTGATACTTTATAGATCTATAATTAAACCAAAAATTAAATTTGTAATTAGAATTCATTTTAAAAAATTTTAAATTAAAGAATTTAACGTTTTGATTTTTTATCATTTTTGACATGACCGCGATAAGTTCTTGTTAAGGCAAACTCCCCCAGTTTGTGCCCTACCATCTGATCTGTCACAAAAACAGGTATATGTTCTTTCCCATTATGACATCCTATAGTATGCCCAATCATAGGTGGTATAATAACTGATGAACGAGACCAAGTTTTGATCACAATTTTTTTACCCATGCTATTTAATTTTTCTACTTTTTTTAATAAATGTCCTGCTACAAATGGACCTTTAGTAATTGAACGTGGCATAATCATTATTATAATAGATAGAAAGGTTTCGTATAAACAAGATTTTTATCATTTTTTCTCTAATAAAAGTATATAGAATTTGATATCCCCCTATATATATATATAAGGGGGATATCGAAGATATTTAAAACTCGTACTCGCGAATAGACTCGGAGCGCCCCTCACGGGGTCCTGTCCCGAAGGGACCCGTGAGGGTCGCGCCTGACGCGACCCTCACGGGTCCCTTCGAGTGCGAGCGAACGATCCCCTTATATATATAGGGGATCGTCGCTCCCCCCCTTATATATATAGGGGGGGGTAGGTTCGCTCCCCCCTTTGGGGGGAGTCGGTATTGGGTCGGACCCGTCCCGCCAGGGGCGGGGGAGGCCCCCGTCCCGCCAGGGGCGGGGGAGGCCCCCGTCCCGCCAGGGGCGGGGGAGGCCAAATCCGCCGGCGTCCCCCGCCAGGGGCGGGGGAGACGCCCCGTGAGGGACGCCAATTACGACTCTCCGAGCGAACCTAGCCTCGCGAATAGCGGGGCTATTCGCTCGGACGGACGCAAAAATCCGACGGAGGACGCGTCCCCCGCCCCTGGCGGGACGGGTTTGCGTACGCAAACCCGTCCCGCCAGGGGCGGGGGACGCGCTCGGAATTGGGTCGTATTTGGCCCCCGTCCCGCCAGGGGCGGGGGAGGCCAAATCCGTCGGCGTCCCTCACGGGTTGGCGCCCCTCACGGGGCCAATTACGACGCCCCGTGAGGGACGCCACCCTCACGGGTCCGACTCTACGAGCGAACCTACCCCCCCGAAGGGGGGGAGCGACGATCCCCTAAGGGGATCGTTCGCTCGTACGAGTTTATCGAATAAATTTATATATAAATTTATTCGATAAAGATTTAAAACTTCGACTGGTTATTTATTTTAAAAAATGAACTTTATTGAGAGTACTAACATAGAGAAAACACAAAAAAGCGTATATGCAAATAAATTCTTTTTCATATACATTTTTGATGTAAAGTGTTCGTTTAATAAGCCAACTAAAGGAGGAAAGACCTGTTGGGATTTGAAGCTCAGTATCTAGAGCTTTTTAATTCTAAAAAAAAAGAGTAAAGCGGGCGATAACCAATTTTCATTTCATTTATTAACTATATAAAATAAAGCTACGAAGCGGATAAAAAGAAAAGAAAAAAATTTAGTCAACGCTCTTATATATTTGTGTAAGAGGGGCTTTACACACAAAATTAGCGCTTAATATATATAATTAAAGAATCGATGCCGCGTAGGAAAGATAAACAGGACTACCCCCTTTTATTCAACATAAAAAGCATAACACGGGGACAAACAATCTTATTGGAACATCTTAAACTATCTCCAAAAATTTTATGCGGCAAACACATAAATAAAGCAGGTGCGCAATAATCTACTTTTTAAAGTAGATTGAATTAACACGTTTATTAAGTTGACGCGAGGCTAACCTTTTACGTCGTAAACTACTACTACACTAATGTATACCTAACTGTAATATTTACACTCTTAAAAATTAAACACTGTTAGGATTTTAGCACGCAATTATCTAAGTCGAATTATTGCTAAATCATGCTTGAAAAATCATGTACTCGCTAATAGACTCGGAGCGCCCCTCACGGGGCTAGAAGGTTTTTTCGCGGCATACGCGAAAAAACCTTCTAGTGCGAGCGAACGATCCCCTTAGGGGATCGTCGCTCCCCCCCTTCGGGGGGGTAGGTTCGCTCGCAGAGTCGGACCCGTGAGGGTGGCGTCCCTCACGGGGCGTCGTAATTGGCCCCGTGAGGGGCGCCAACCCGTGAGGGACGCCGACGGATTTGGCCTCCCCCGCCCCTGGCGGGACGGGGGCCAAATCCGACCCAATTCCGAGCGCGTCCCCCGCCAGGGGCGGGGGACGCGTCCTCCGTCGGATTTTTGTAGGTTCGCTCTCCCCCCGTAGGGGGGTCGAGGTCGCTTATTACGCTTTAGCGTAATAAGGTCGCTTATTACGGAGCGCTTGCGCTCTGCGAAGCGCTCAGCTACGCTGAAGCTTCGCACTAAAGCGTAATAAGCGCTAGGATTTTTGCGTCCGCAAAAATCCGACGCTAGGATTTTTGCGTCCGTCCGAGCGAATAGCCCCGCTATTCGCGAGGCTAGGTTCGCTCGGAGAGCTTCGCTCGCTGAGCGAACCTACAAAAATCCGACGAAGGTCGCATAAATTGCGTATGCAATTTATGCGCTCGGAATTGGGTCGGATTTGGCCTCCCTCACGGGGGCCAAATCCGCCGGCGTAATTGGCGCCCCTCACGGGGCCAATTACGACGCATGCGCCAATTCCGACTCTCCGAGCGAATCTAGCCTCGCGAATAGCGGGGCTATTCGCTCGGACGGACGCAAAAATCCGAGCGCTTATTACGCTAAAGCGTCCCTCACGGGTAAGCGACCTCGACCCCCCTACGGGGGGAGAGCGGACCTACAACTCGCAGACTTGCGTCGGAATTGTCCGCCCCCCCCCGCAGGGGGGAGGCGGACAATTCCTAGCGCTTCGCTCACGGGTTGGGTAGGATTTCGCCTCCCTCACGAGGGCCAAATTCGACACAAATCCGAGCGCTTCGCTCACGGGTTTGCCCCCCCCCCGTAGGGGGGAGGGACGCCCCCCTAACGTGTCATAGTAGGATTTGTACCATGACAAATCCTACCCCTAATTTACGTAAGACAATCAGGCTACCTCCTGTAACCGTCCCAAGAGGGGAGCGTCCCTCCCCCCTACGGGGGGGCAGGGCTCCGTCGCAATTCGCCTAGGCAAATTGCTATTAGGAATTGTGTCGGATTTGTGCCCCCCCCCCGCAGGGGGGAGGCCCGTGAGGGCGGCCTCCCCCCCTGCGGGGGACGGGGCACAAATCCGACACAATTCCTCGACCTCGTACGTGATAAAATCAGACATATTGCTACTCTGAGCGCAAGCGCTATTCTTTTAAGCCAAATTTTATTTACGTTTACGTATAATAAAAACGTTACTGAATTTTTTAGGTTTACGCGTTAATTTACCTAAAGCAGGACGTCCCCAAGGTGTTAATGGTCGACTATGTCCAATAGGTGCACGTCCTTCCCCACCTCCATGCGGGTGATCAACTGGGTTCATAGCTGAACCACGTACAGTAGGTCTTACACCTAACCAACGTGAACGACCAGCTTTACCTATTGTTAAATTATAAGCTTCAACATTACCAACTTGTCCAAGAGTAGCCCAACTATTTTTTGATATAAAACGAATTTCTTTTGAAGGTAAACGCACTGTTACAAAATCACCTTCTTTAGCTAAAATTTCAACTAAAGAACCAGCAGCTCTTGCTAATTGGCCCCCAGAACCAGGTTGAAATTCAACATTATGAATTTCGGCACCTAAAGGGATATTACGTAAAGGTAATGAATTACCAACTAAAATAGGCGCATTTAAATCAGAAATAATCATTTCACCTGGATTTAATCCACGTGGATGTAAAATATAACGTTTTACTCCATCTTCATAATGTAAAAGAGCAATTCGTGCATTTCTATTTGGATCATATTCAATAGAAACTACCTTAGCAGGTACTCCAATTTTATCACGTCTAAAATCAATTTCACGATATAGACGTTTATGACCCCCACCACGATGACGACATGTTATAACACCACGGTTATTTCGCCCGTTTGATCTTTGATTGTAAGAGGTTAATGATTTTTCAGGTTTTGTACGAGTCAATTCACTAAAATCAGAAACCGATCTATTACGTGTACCTGGTGTACACGGATTTAATAAATGAATTCCCATAATTAAATATTTTGCAAAAACATTATTTGATTTTTTTTTTTATTAAAGTTAATAAATAGCATTTTTAATGTTGCCCAGATACAAAAAAAAGAAGAAAAAATATTTCCTTTTAAAGCTAATAGGTCCCCCTCACGGGTCCCATATATATGGGATATATGGGAGCGGAGGACGCCTCCCTGACGGGTTTGCGTCCCTCCCCCCGTAGGGGGGGGGGCAAACCCGTCAGGGAGGCGCTAGGAATTGGCGTATGCAGCGTCCCTCACGGGTTGTCCTGCACGACCCTATACAAATAGGGTCGTGCAGGACAACCCGTGAGGGACGCTGGTACTCGCGACGATCCCCTTGTCGAAGAAATTTCGTACGAAATTTCTTCGATTTGGGGATAGGCGCTCCCCCCCTTCGGGGGGGTAGGTTCGCGAGGAGAGTCGGACCCGTGAGGGTGGCGTATGCAGCGTCCCTCACGGGTTGTCCTGGACGACCCTATTTGTATAGGGTCGTCCAGGACAACCCGTGAGGGACGCTGGTACTCGCGACGATCCCCTTAGGGCCCGTGAGGGCGGCGCTCCCCCCCCGAAGGGGGGGAGCGACGATCCCCTATATATATAAGGGGATCGTTCGCTCGTACGAGTACGAGCGAACTAGCCTCGCTAGTCGCTCCCCCCCTTCGGGGGGGTAGGTTCGCTCGTAGAGTCGGACCCGTGAGGGTGGCGTATGCGTCGTAATTGGCGTGCGCCAATTACGCCGGCGGATTTGGCCCCCGTGAGGGAGGCCAAATCCGACCCAATTCCGAGCGCATAAATTGCGTACGCAATTTATGCGACCTCCGTCGGATTTTTGTAGGTTCGCTCAGCGAGCGAAGCTCTCCGAGCGAATCTAGCCTCGCGAATAGCGGGGCTATTCGCTCGGACGGACGCAAAAATCCTAGCGCTTATTACGCTTTAGCGTCCCTCACGGGTAAGCGACCTCTGCGAGCGGACCTAAAAACTCGAATATTTTCTCCCCCGCGGATATAAGGGGGTAAAAATTCGACTTTTGAGAAAGGGGGGTCGCCCGTGAGGGGATCTGCGAGTTGCTTCCCCGCCCCATATATATGGGGCGGGCCGAAGGGTGGAGAGTTTCGCGCCTCCCTCCCCGTGAGGGGGGGCGCGAAACTCCCTTCGACCCCGTGAGGGGCGCTCCGAGTCTATTCGCGAGTACTAGAAAAAAGTCGAAGTTTTAAATATCTGCTATATCCCCTAATATATATATATATATATAAGGGGAGGTATTATTCTACTTTTCCCCCCCCTTATATATATATATTAGGGGGATATAAAATTCTATATAATTTTCTTCGATAAAAATATACTTATAGGAAACTGCATTACTTTATCCATTATATAGTGTGCAACATTTGTATATATTTTATATAAAATATTCGCCTTAAGGGGGAATATTTTAAAATTTGGCGGGCGTTCGTAGCCCGCGCCGCCATAAGCACATTGGAGGAAAAGAAATCAAGTTCCGTGCGCAACTCTACAATCGGGTTATGTTTGGAGAGAAGTTAGTACGAGTGTCGCGCCCGCGCAAATACACTAGTCTCCTTAGTACGCAAACTTTGATTTCGTAATAGTGAGAGCACTAAGGACCAATTTTTATACATAATATAAGCATATTATTAGAATAACTCTAATTAAAAAGATTTTAATAAATCTTTTAACAAAGGAAGGAAATTCAACATTCACTTTTATAAAACTATGTCCGCGTTTTTCCTATATATAGGAAAAACGCGGAGATCTCGAAGAAAATCCTATAAATATAGGATTTTCTTCGATAGGTAGTACAAAAAAAATATATATATTTCCATAATATATATATATAAATCTATATAAAAAATAATTAATATTTATTCGACGACGAATGTTTTTAATTCAATTAATTAATTCCGTTTTATACAAATAGTTTTATAATCTATGATGGAATAAATATCCAATACCTCGATTTACATATGATTAATCCATATAACGAAGTTATAACAGTCTTTTTTATGAAAAAAAAAATTAAAATTTTTTTATAAAAGTCGAAGTTTTTAATATCGAAGATATTAAACATCTTTCTCGAATAAATTGAATATTCAATTTATTCGAGAAACTCGTACTCGCGAATAGCCCCGGAGCGCTTGTGTCGGAATTGTCTTGTCCCCGCCCGTGAGGGGGACAATTCCGACGCAAGTCGCAGACTTCGAACCCCCTTTCTCAAAAGTCGAATTTTTCGTCCGCCGGTACCGGCGGGTCCCCTTCGGGGGAGAAATTATTCGAGTTTTTAGGTCCGCTCTCCTGCCCATATCCCCAGAGGTCGCTTACCCGTGAGGGACGCTAAAGCGTAATAAGCGCTAGGATTTTTGCGTCCGTCCGAGCGAATAGCCCCGCTATTCGCGAGGCTAGATTCGCTCGGAGAGCTTCGCTCGCTGAGCGAACCTACAAAAATCCGACGGAGGTCGCATAAATTGCGTACGCAATTTATGCGCTCGGAATTGGGTCGGAATTGGCCTCCCCCGCCCCTGGCGGGACGGGGGCCTCCCCCGCCCCTGGCGGGACGGGTCCGCCGGCGTCCCCCGCCCCTGGCGGGGGAGACGCCCCGTGAGGGACGCCAATTCCGAGCGCGTCCCCCGCCCCTGGCGGGGGACGCGTCCTCCGTCGGATTTTTGTAGGTTCGCTCAGCGAGCGGACCTACCAAAATCCGAGCGCTTACCCGTGAGGGACGCTGGGGCGGCGCGTCCCTCCCCGAAGGGGGGGTAAGCGACCCCCTCACGGGGACCCCCCTACGGGGGCCCGTGAGGGGGGCAGGAGACCCGTGAGGGGGACCTATAAAACATCGTCAATAGAAATTTATAGCGGAGCGGTCAGTAAAGATTAATTAAAATCGTTATTAGTTAATTACGGATACTAATTTGAGCCAATTTACGATTTAGGTTTTAAATTATAATTAATCGATTGTCCTTCTTTTAAGGTTACAATAGCTCTTTTAAAAGAGGGACGAAAACCTTGTGCCATACCAACACGAAGTTGTTGACGAGGTGGTATGTGTGTATTAACCGCAATAACATTCACATCAAATAAATTAGAAAATAATTTTTTAATTTGAGTTTTAGTTAAGCGTTTATCAATATCAAACGTGTATTGGCGATTCTTATATAATGCTAAATATGTTTTTTCTGTAATAACAGGATATTTGACTAAATCTATATTAAAAGAAATAGATTGAATCGACATAGTAGCATCCTTTGTTTCTTTTTCTGTTGCTTCAGTCATCTGATTTTTAGGTAGGAGTTAAGAAAAACTTTGAAATTCAATTTCATATATATTAGGTATATATAAATATATTAATGGATGCACAAAGCACACCACTATTGTATTTGCCTAATTATGCTTAAAATGAGCCCCCATAAATATGCATAAGATGCTAATTTGGTTTTTTAACACTAACAAGCTATATACAAGTAGATTACTTGTACTTAAAAGGGAACGGCTTTTCAAATAGCAGCTTTGCTTCCGTAAAGTCTTATATATTTTGTTGTGGAAGTTTTTGTGCCAATTTTTTTTTAAGTCTTAATTGGGTCGTATTAGGCCCCCCCCCACAGGGGGGAGGCCCGTGAGGGCGGCCTCCCCCGCCCCTGGCGGGACGGGTCCGCCAGCTTCCCTCAAGGGTTGGGTAGGATTTCGCCTCCCTCACGGGTAATTTTGGCTAAATCCGTAGGTCCCCCTCACGGGTCCCATATATATGGGAGCGGAGATCGCAGAGCGGAGGTCCCATATATACATATATACATATATACATATATATGGGAGCGAAGATCGCATATTAAGGAGCGCCCCTCACGGGGCGCTTCCCGACGGCCTCCCCCGCCCCTGGCGGGACGGGTATCCGCGGCCGTCGTGGCACAAATCCGAGTGCAGAATTGGCGTCTACGTCGTAATTCTCGCCCGTGAGGGCGCCTCCCCCGCCCCTGGCGGGACGGGTTTGCGTCCCTCACGGGTTTGCCCCCCCCCGTAGGGGGGAGGCCCGTGAGGGCGAGAATTACGCGACCTTAGCACCCAAGAAGAAAAAAATATAAGCCGGGGGCCGCTTAGGTAAGGCACAATCTAAATATTAGATTTATTTTAAATAAGTGTCTTCTTAACTCTATTTTTTTTTAGTATTCAAATAGACTTATTCTTAATGAGAACTATAAATTTTTAATAATTTTGAAAAGAGTTGAATTACAACAAAAAGCTCTATTAAGTTTCTTTTTTTTTTCTCTTTTTATTTCGGGCAAGAGGTTCCGCGGTTGCGCTCCCCTAAAACGGCAGCTTATAACTACCACTTAGTGAAGCATTAGTATCTATTTTATGCTACCCTTAAGTAGGAGTTACTATGCTTAATAAAACTAGAAAATTATTTATTAAAAAGTTTGTCTCATCTATTTAACCGCGTTTTAATAATACATTAGGATGTTTATCAACTTCATACAGCTATATAGATAAAAGCATTAAAATAAGTCAAATGCGGTTAAATAAATAAGAATTATTTATCTTATACTCGCGAATAGACTAGGAGCGCCCCTCACGGGGTCCTGTCCCGAAGGGACCCGTAATAAGCGACCTGACGCTTCGCACTATTCGCTCCCCCCGCGGATATAAGGGGGGTAGGTTCGCGAGTAGAGTTGTAATTGGGTAGGATTTTGCCTCCCTCTCGCGAGTATACGAAATTTATTCGACAAGGGGATCGTCGCGAGTACCAGCGTCCCTCACGGGTTGTCCTGGACGACCCTATACAAATAGGGTCGTCCAGGCAACCCGTGAGGGACGCTGCTTACGCCAATACCGAGCGCCTCCCTGACGGGTTTGCGTCCCTCCCCCCTACGGGGGGGGGGTCAAACCCGTCAGGGAGGCGTCCTCCGCTCCCTTATATATGGGACCCGTGAGGGGTACCTACATAAAAGAAAAGTGGCGTGCCTATTAGAGGCACGCCAGATACCCCCTCACGGGCCCGTGAGGGGGTAGTTCTTTTATATAAAATAGTCTAATTTTATTTAGTCAAACACAGAGCGAAAATCTAAAAAATGAAATAAAAAAAATTTCAAGTTCGAAAAGCTATTAATTCTATACTTAAACTTATTGTATTCTAAAAAGCCCCTTCGATGACCCCCTTCGGTAAGGACACTAAATGTAAATAAAATTCACAATTGTTAAAGGATAATTTGCTTCGTTCTATAAATTTATATAGGGATGAAATAAATTACTTACCAAGATCTATACAAAAATACAGTAAAAGTCGTACTTTAATATTAATCTGTGGTAGACCTATTGGAGTCACGAAGAAAAAATTATTAGTGCGTCCCTCACGGGTTTGGCCCCCCTCACGGGGAGGGGGGCTTCTCACGCCAAGTGACTTTTTTTTTTTATTTTTTACCGCGGGGTTTACGATGTTTACTTTAACTCCGTTACCCTAAAGGTTAAAGGTGGACTCGACGTTTTTTTTTTCATTTTTTGTGTATATGTATAATTCTATTATGTATTATCAAAATTACAAGTCTTTTTTTTTAGTTTTGTGCGTAAGTTTTGTACAACCTTTAAAGAGAAATAGTGTACGAAGACTCCTTAAAGCGTGTTATCAAATAAGACACTGACCTCCTTTTTAACGACTGGATCCGCCAGCAAGTCGCAGACTTCAGAACCCCCCTTTTCTCGAATATTTTCAATATCTTCGATATTGAAAATATTCGAGAAAAGGGGGGTCGAATATCTGCGAGTTGCTCGAAGGGAGTTACGCGCCTGACGCGAAACTCCCTTCGACAAGCACTTAAGGATCAATGCGCCCTAAAAGCGAGTACAGTACGCTTAAGGCACGATAGGTTAAATTAAGGGTGTTTGGTAAAACACTCCTTGTTACAAAGCTTCAACCTTGATTTCCGTTTTTGACATAACGTAAGTTACGCCTGAGGACTTTGCCTACTAGCTCCTTGGTGTCTTAACCGAGATTGGTCCCTCATTGGCAATACTCTAAGGAAACCTTGACGATGATGTATATGTTGTCACAAATCCCGGCAGTAGTTAACTCAGGCAGGACTAGGTCAACAACACAAAAAGTCGCGAGTCCGTCGGATTTTTGCGTGGTCCGAGCGAATGGTCGGATTTGTCCACACGCGGACAAATCCGGGCGCGTAATTGTCGAAGACCTTTTACGCGTCACCGCTATTCGCGAGGCTAGGTTCGCTCGGAGAGTCGGAATTCTCCCCCTCCCCGTAGGGGGGGGGGGGGGGGGGGGGGGGAATGCCGAGAATTCCGACGCGTCCCTCACGGGGCAAATTCCGAGCGCCTCCCTCACGGGTTAGCGTCCCTGTCGGGTTTGCCCCGTCAGGGAGGCGACCTCCTTCGTATTTTTGCACAGTCCGAGCGAATAGTCGGATTTGTCCACGTGCGGACAAATCCGGGCTCGTAATTGACGAAGACCTACCCGTGAGGGACGCGTAACCGCTATTCACGAGGCTAGGTTCGCTCCCCCTTTGGGGGGAGTCGTAATAGGGTCGGACCCGTGAGGGCGCCTCCCTCACGGGTTGACCCGTCAGGGGGGCGCCCTCACGGGTCCGACAGCGTCTTAATTGGCGCACGCCTAATTAGGCGTCCCTCACGGGTTAACCCGTGAGGGACGCGAAATCCGACCCAATTCCGACTCTCCTCGCGAACCTAGCCTCGCGAATAGCGGGGCTAGTCGCGAGGACGCTGTCCTAGCGAATAGCGGGGCTAGTCGCGAGGACGCTGTCCTCGCGAATAGCGGGGCTAGTAGCGAGGACGCTGTCCTAGCGAATAGCCCCGCAGCGCTTGTCGAAGGGAGTTTCGCGTCAGGCGCGAAACTCTCCACCCTTCGGCCCTATATATAATATATATAGGGCCGTCCTTTAACAAGTCGAAGACTTCGAACCCCCCTTTCTCAAAAGTCGAATTTTCCCCCCCTTATATCCGCGGGGGCAAAATATTCGAGTTTTCTCGTACGAGCGAACGATCCCCTTATATATATATATATATAGGGGATCGTCGCTCCCCCCCTTATATATATAGGGGGGGTAGGTTCGCTCGTAGAGTCGGAATTGGGTCGGACCCGTCCCGCCCCTGGCGGGACGGGTCCGCCGGCGTCCCTCACGGGTTGGCGCCCCTCACGGGGCCAATTACGACGCCCCGTGAGGGACGCCAATTACGAGCGCGTCCCCCGCCCCTGGCGGGGGACGCGTCCTCCGTCGGATTTTTGCGTCCGCAAAAATCCTAGCGCTTATTACGCTAAAGCGTAATAAGCGACCCCCTCACGGGGCGGGATATGGGCAGGAGAGCGAACCTACAAAAATCCGAGCGCTTACCCGTGAGGGACGCTAAAGCGTCCCTCACGGGTAAGCGACCTTATTACGCTTTAGCGTCCCTCCCCGAAGGGGGGGTAAGCGACCCCCTCACGGGGACCCCCCTACGGGGGGAGAGCGGACCTAAAGAAAATTATATATGTCCGCGTTTTTCGACGAAAAACGCGGAGATCTCGAAGAAAATCGAAGATTTTCTTCGATATAATTTTCTTTAGGTCCGCTCTCCCCCCGTAGGGGGGTCGAGGTCGCTTATTACGGAGCGCTTGCGCTCTGCGAAGCGCTCAGTCGGAATTCGCGATCACGATCGCGAATTCCTAGCGCATAATTTGCGTACGCAAACCCGTGAGGGATGCGACCTACGTCGGATTTTTGTAGGTCCGCTCTCCTAGCGGACCTACAAAAATCCTAGTGTCGGATTTTTGCGTCCGCAAAAATCCGAGCGCTTATTACGCTTTAGCGTAATAAGCGACCTTATTACGCTTTAGCGTAATAAGCGACCTTATTACGCTTTAGCGTAATAAGCGACCTGAAGTCGGATTTGTCCGCGGACAAATCCTAGCGCATATTACGCTTCAGCGTAATATGCGACCTTCGCACTAAAGCGTAATAAGCGCTAGGATTTTTGCGTCCGTCCGAGCGAATAGCCCCGCTATTCGCGAGGCTAGATTCGCTCGGAGAGTCGGAATTGGCGTATGCGTCGTAATTGGCGTGCGCCAATTACGCCGGCGGATTTGGCCTACGGCCAAATCCGACCCAATTCCGACTCTACGAGCGAACCTACCCCCCCGAAGGGGGGGAGCGACGATCCCCTAAGGGGATCGTTCGCTCGTACGAGAAAAGGGGGGTCGAAGATCTGCGAGTTCCCCTCACGGGTCCCTTCGACCCCGTGAGGGGCGCTCCGAGTCTATTCACGAGTACAAGAAAAGATACGTAAAAATATTAGATTGAATAATAGTGGGATTTGTCTACGCTTTGTCGGATTAGTCCTCTACAAGTGTGTCAGTCCACCCTGCGGGTGGACCGGTTCCTTTAGGGGGGTTGCCTAAAGCTCCGGACCTACTCGTATTTGTACCAGCGGAGGTTTCCCCTTTATATAGATATAGGGGGTAACCTCCGCTGTATTATATAGAAAAGAACCACTGGGTTATCAAATCAGAGGTACGGCTAGCAATACAATAATATGTAGTATTTAGGATATGATGGTTGGTAAAAGAGTTAGAACTTAAGGGGAAGCCATCTGGTAACATTTTTCTAATATGTTACCTTGATATTTAAGCCAAATATCATTGTTTAGACGTTGATAACTTAATAACTAAAACTTATTTAAGTTTAAAGTAATTCTTTTCTCGAATAAAATTATATATAATAGAAATTATTATATAAAAATTATATGCTAGAATTAATACATATGTATAGACTTTTACTATAAAAAAAGAATATTAATTAATAATAATATTAATAATTAATATTCTATTAATAAGTTTAATAACTGTTGATGTATAAGAAACCGAAGAAAAAAACAGAGCATAATTCCTCCTAATAAACAGCCTAAGAAAAAGGGAGTGGAGCTCTGAAGAATAGATCACCTTAGTAGTTGATTTATTGTTTAAATCACAACCTTATTTTAGTATTCTTAAAAGAAAAGATATACAATTACTATCTAAAAGTCGAAGTTTTAAATATCTTATATATTTAAAATCTTTAGGTCCCCCTCACGGGTCCCTTATATAGGGGAGGTCGCTTATTACGCTAAAGCGTCCCTCCCCGAAGGGGGGGTAAGCGACCCCCTGACGGGGACCCCCCTACGGGGGGAGGGATATGGGCAGTAGACCCCATATATATGGGAGGGGGACCTACAAAAATACGACACTAGGATTTTTACGTCCGTCCGAGCGAATAGCCCCGGAGCGCTGCCCTCACGGGTCCTGCCCTCCTTCCTATATACCCAGTGGTCCCTTACCCGTGAGGGAGGCGCCCCTCACGGGGCCAACCCGTGAGGGAAGCGCTAAGAATTGTCCCCCTCCCCCCCGCAGGGGGGAGGGGGACAATTCCGACGCAAGCGCTCCGAGTCTATTCGCGAGTAAGAGTTTTCCCCCTCTTATATCCGCGGGGGAAAAAAAAAATTCTATTGTCGATGTTTTCGTGTACTCGCGACGATCCCCTATATATATAAGGGGATCGTTCGCTCGTACGAGTTTTTCTATTAAAAAGTAATGCTCCCAGTAAAAAAAAAAAGGATACTTATAACAATGAAAAAATTGAAGATGAAATGAAAAACTTAAAGAATTTTTCAAAAGAAAACTCTTAAAAGTAATTTTTAAAAAAGATTAATTTTAATCTCATATTACAAAAGTCGTTTACTTTCTAGTGCCAAGCCCGGCCCCCGTGAGGGGCCCCGTTAGAAATAAAGGGGCCCCTCACGGGGGCCGCTTATTAGTTATTTCCAGTTTTAAATACAAATTTGAAATTCTATTTAATTAGAGTACAGCAAATAAGTTATAGCTAGGTCGCTTATTACGCTAAAGCGTAATAAGGTCGCTTATTACGCTAAAGCGTAATAAGGTCGCTTATTACGCTAAAGCGTAATAAGGTCGCTTATTACGCTAAAGCGTAATAAGCGCTCGGATTTTTGCGAACGCAAAAATCCGACACTAGGATTTTTGTAGGTTCGCTCTCCTGCCCATATCCCGCCCCGTGAGGGGGTCGCTTATTACGCTTTAGCGTAATAAGGTCGCTTATTACGGAGCGCTTGTCGAAGGGATTTACGCGTCAGGCGCGTAAATCCCTTCG
>Ga0307936_1000353_pt1 | contig 25859 bp, 11 predicted proteins | sample OrgLakmetagenom1_FD_201839 | JGI IMG/M metagenome (GOLD analysis project Ga0307936, IMG submission 201839) | Saline water microbial communities from Organic Lake, Antarctica - #1 | ecosystem: Environmental > Aquatic > Non-marine Saline and Alkaline > Saline | place: Antarctica: Organic Lake... | reverse complement strand
AACGATTACACAAAAGTAGTCTATTGTTTACAACGGATTGTGTATGGCAAGTAGCCGAAGCACAAAGATTGAATTAATAACCAAACCTTAATAGGCTATTTGCTATACACGGTGTTAACTACTGTGCGACTTAATTAATAAAAAACATAAAGATTACAAAAAATACACATTAAGTTAAAAAACCCCGCTTTTATGTAGCGGGGGTTTTTTTAAAACAAAACTTAAGAATAATGAATATGAATTGACAATTCAAATATAGTATTTTTTAGAAAACACTACTCATTAAATTGGTAGTAGTTTGAATAGCAGGTGGAATTGCTTTGTTTTCTAATTTGTTAAAATTAAAATAGTAATTTGAATCCCAGAACAGATCATTGGCTGTGTCGCTCTGCAATGCCATGCCAGCCATTCCAGCAACTGCACTAATGGCCATTCCTTTTAACCCACTATCCAAACGAGCTCTCTGCTCAGGTGAGAGGTTCTTTCTATACTCTACGAACCCTTCAGGACGATTATAAACGTACCTCACCATTTTCCCTACAGCTCGCAAGCTACCAATATGCTCTTTACCATAAATATTAATATCTTCTTTTGAGAATCTATCATGCACCATTGTAGGTAAGAATTTGCTAAACTGAAGCATCATATTACCCCAAGAATACATTTGCATAGCTCTTTGATCAGTAGGTTGATATCCTCGGCCATGTGAAGCTTTTACTTGATCTTCTAATTCAGCTAACCTTTCATTGCTTATTGGGTTACCTTCTCCTTTGTACTTTCCTGCTTCATCAAACCTATTTAATTCTTCATCAGTAAGCTTACCAATCATGTGGACTTGCTGAATCCATTTTTCTGAATATCTTATTGGCGCTAAAGCCAGATCAGAAAATATAGCATCAAGACCACTTTTCTTTTCAAGGTTTACCTCGTCGTAAACATTGATCTCCATAAAGTTTAGACTTTTCATAATACCGTTTATTCTACGCTTTCTAGCTAGAATACCTTCGATACCACCTTCTAAACCTTTATCTAATCCCCAGTATTTCAGCTCTCCATTTATCCAAGCTTTACCACCATTATCTTTAATGTTGTGGTATTTACCAACTAGGATATTACCAATGGCATATAAACCACCTGTGTTTTTATTAGCTGAATACCCTAAAGAATAGAACAAATTAAATCTGGTCAAACCATTGATCACTTTATCTCCAGTTTTACCTAAAACTGAAGTTTGTCTCTTACCTTTAGTAAAATAATCTTTCCATACTTTTTGAACATGCACGTTCATATTTTCCAAATTATTTTCCCGATTAAAAGCAATTACTCCATCAATATAGCCCTGAAGCTTCTCCATTCCTTTGAAATTTTTGTTACCGTTGACGAAAAGAGTTGAATGGATATAATCTCCTAAAGCTTTATTTAAATCCATTGAAGGCAATTCTGTGGCTTTTATAGATCTGTTATTAGCAAATCTATTTATAGCTCCAAAACCTAATGCAGTTTCAGTACCTACTGTTCCGTAAATTATTTTACTTCCATCTTCATTTTTGCCAGTTTTTAGCAGTTCTTTTGCTTTTTTCTTTAATTGACGATACTCTTTAATTCTTTTGATATCGTTTCTTTTATGAACACTGATAGAGTCTCTTTTGAAGGTATCTTCAATTTGTCTGAAGTTCATAAGCTTAGCTGATTCTTCCCCAGGTGCCTTGTACTTTAGTTTTACATCAGCTAAAGCTTCATCTTCATTTCTACTTTGGACCATAAGTCCAAGTAAACCTCTAGCAGAAAAAGCTTCTAATCTACTCATTGACGTATGAGGTATGTAGTCGTGCTTTTTCTTATGATCTACTTTAGCAGGCATCAACTCTTTAGTTGTAGCCTTGAAATTATCATAAAAATCTTTTTCAGCTTTACTGATCACTCCGGCTTTAAATTCTTTTTCAATTTCTTCTTTAGGTCTTAATCTAAAATCATAAGTTACTTTGCCAGTTTTATTAGTTATTTCTTGACGAGTAACTAAATTTCCATAGAGTTTTTGATATATTTCTGACTGTCCAGTAAATATCATATCTCTAATCCTTTTCAAAGTACCCATTACACTACGCTTAGAACCATAACCAAGCTTTTCTTTATATAAAGCATTGGTTATTTGATTCATTCTAGACATGTACTTAGACTTTTCTGAAGTAAAATTTTTGTATTCAGCCTCAAGCTTTTTAGCCAAAGCTTGAGATGCAGGATGATTAGATGGAATTGTAGATCCACTCATCATGTAAGCTTGCATTTTTGAAACATCTTTGCCATCAAAACCTAAACCTTCAACTTCATTATCTTCCCAAAGCTGTGCCTGATCACTGGCTAAATGACCAGCAAGCTTTTTAATAATTGGAGTCATTACAATAGAGTATGCGTAAACATTATTTTCCCCATACTTAGCGTACATATCCAGAAGCTCTTCCTGACTTGCATTTTCAAGCTGAGGTATTAAAGTAGTAGCTAATTTATTAGCTTCTTTTTTTTCTTCAAGGTATTCTTTATAGTTTTTCTCCTTAACAGAGCTGTGAGTAAGAGGGTTATATTCCATAGCCCTATTATATTCATTTTCCGTTAACACTTCCTCCTTTTCGAACATAGGAATATCAAACTCTTCCACAGCATCCATACCTTGAACCTCAGCTTGTTTATTGATTAGAGCTTCACGCATCTTTGCGCTGGCTTCTTCAAAGCTTATAGTTGCTTCAGTAAGCTCATCTGAATATTCTCTTTCATCATAATTCTCTCGAGTCTTATTAGGATCTCCTACATTTTTATCTGTAATCAAAGCTAAATCTATGTTTGGCGTGTAACGTCGTTTTGACTTGTCATAAGTCAAATTGTTTGGTATCATAGCTGTATTTTCTTTTACCATTTCATGAAGTCTAATCTTTCTAGCATTAGATGTTCTTTCACTTAATATTTCTGGTAAAAATTCGACCATGTCCGCTACTTCATATAATGCTGAATTTCCTTTTTTATCCCAGACATTAATGTATTTACCGCCTTCTAAAGAAAGAGAATTGATCAAAGTATTATATTCAAAATCTCCGTCTTTCTTTTGCTTAAACATTTCTTTAAACACATCTTGTTTAGAATTAGCACTAGATTTTTCTGGTAAATAAATTTTAGAAAAAGAATTGCTAGCGTTTAACGATTGCTTTAAGGCAATCGTTTGTTCTAACTCTTCAAGAACCGCTGGAGATATTCTCTCATCATTATTTCTTAAAGCTTCATTAGAAGCCATATTTATCAACATGTTAGTGTCTTTTCCAAAAAACGGAGCTAAAGATTGAGGTCCTTTCCAACCGTGGTTGATTAAATCATAAAGAATTAAATCATCTTGAATTTCAGTTGGTAGGTCTTCAAACTCTTGCTGAGCTCTTTGTCTTTCTTGTTCATTAAAACTTTCATTGACAAAAGAAGAATTAGCAGATATGTAAACATCATTTCCTTTACCAACTACATTCATTGCTTTAGTAAACAACAAACTGTTTCTGATAGCAGAAACACTGTTTAAGATATTGTTCTTATCAATATCTATGTTGTTTCTAATTGGTCTCAAAAACTTATTGAGTTTGTTAAACAATGATGTATCACTATTTGGATTCATTAAGTCTTTAGCGTACTCTTTTGAAACGTTGTTGTGAGCTAGCAATCTGGAAGTTTGAAATTTTTGAAAATCTCTAGAGATGTTTTCTATTTCATTAGTACCAATATCTCCTATTTTAGTCTTAAGAGCTTTAAGTACTTTATTTGTTGCAGTTCTGTAAACTGGATTAACACGCTTCATGTGCTCCAATGTTTTTTCTGCTACAAGTCTATAGTTTTTAAGCTCAGCGTTGTTTTTAAAATCTTCATTGATTGCTAAAATTTGATTTTCTTTTTTAGCATTTACAACTTCAGAAAATTTTTCAAGCTGTTGTTCCAATACTAAAGGATTAACGTGAATGGTATTGTGGCCACTCATAATTTTACCTAAAGTTTGAACTTCAGAATTCATATTGTCTAAATAATTGAATGTTTCAATTATTGCTTGTTGCTGATTTTTTTCATGAGCTTTATCTGGATTTATAACCATAGGTTTATTCTTCTCTGGATTAATTCTAAGGTTTTTATAAATCTGTTCAACAATTTTAGATCGTTTGCGTCCGCTATGAAACATACTGTTGTTGTTTCTGTTTAAATCACTCCACATTTTAGCAGCTGGAGAATTTAAAATCTTAGCTACGTCCATTAAGGGAACACCTATATTAACCATTAAAACAGCTTGATTAATGTTGTGCTCATCTATACCCATAGCATCTGCATAACCATGCTTAGCATTATCTAAAATAATGTTAGCCAAAATAGCTGACTGCTGATTACGTGATTCATTGCCTTTAGCATAATCTTTAAAAGCTTTGTAATTTGTCTTTCTAATTGTAATAGGTCTGTCAAAACCTATTTCATAAGCAGCTAGCATGTTTGTCATTTTGTGAGTATTGAAAACAGGCCCTACGTTTCTTTTAGAAACCATAGTGTTGCTGTAATCAATTCTGCGTTGCTCTGGAGAGAATGGCATTATGTACTCTTTAGTACTAGGAAACTGCTGATTAATTTCTTCAACAATTGCATCAGACTGTGTTTCAAATTCCATTTGAGCAGTAATTTGCTCTTTCATATTTGGAGATAACCAGTATTGAGTAATCTTATCAAAAGCTTGGTTCCACTCGTCATAATTCTTTTTGCCTTTCATTTGAATAAACAAAGCATCACCATCATTGTCCGAACCAATGATGTCATTAAATTCGGATGAAACCATTACTTGGTTACCCTCTGAACTATCAAACCCTACTACTTCAAAAACACCAGTAGAAGCTGGACCGTGTCCGGGAACACGAGAAGCAATTACTTTGTCACCTTTGACATGATATCCAATAGGATAACCAAACTTATCTGTTTCTGTGCCTATGTACTTTTCAGCAGCTTTAGTTTGAGTTGTTTCGTTCTCTACAGAATCTTTAATGATTGCTTCAGAATGACGTTTCATTGCTAGCTCAATAGCTGCAAACTTTAAAGCGTTCATATCTTGCGTAGGAGTTTGTTCAGCTTTTTCTGCTTTAGATAAACCTTTAGTGTAGTTTTCTATTGCAGTTTTACCTGCTGAACTGTCCATAGTAACCATTTCCCTTTGATTGATGCTACCTTCCATGTGTTTAGGTAAATACATCTCTGCAGGAGCTAAAGAGCCATCTCCGTTAGTTTGATAGCCTTTTAGTCTTTGGTTTTCTTTACCACCTGCCATTTCAATACCAATGTCTGGTTTTTGATGGGCAAGTGTTCCTGGTGTAAATAGCTTGTTACCGTTTCTTCGAATAGTTTGACCTAGCTGATTTGTGACAATTTCATTTACATAAGGAGTACCTAAAGAGCCATTGTCTTCAAGCATTATCCTTTGTGCTTGATTCATTTCTTCTCTATTCATTTCACGCATAACAAGCTCTCTATAGCCTTGAGCAGTATGATCTTCAATACCTTCTAAAACTCTGTTGAGGTTTGCTTGTTTTTGGTTAGAAATATGTTGTTGAATCTCATTGGCCAGTTTAAGCTGGCCATTGATTCCTGCGTTTACAATTATAGAATTAATCATTTGTACAGGAGTATTGGACTTGCTTACTTGTTTGTCCATTACTTGCTGTGGTCCAAAATTATAAGTTTCTATACCAACAAATTCTCCGTCTTTATAATAGAGATCATCTTGAGTTTGATTAACGTGCTCCGGATTATCTCTTAAATAATTTGGAGTCATTTTTTCTCCTTTTTCAGTATGCTCTCCTTTCTCAATAAACTTTTCAGGACTAAAGTTTGTTTTGTCTGAAGATTGAGGAATTGCAATAACCATATGATTAAATGATCCATCAGATAAATCTAAAGAAGGATCTACACCAAACTTTTCCTTGTGGTAAGCATTGTACTTGTCTTTTCTAATTTTCATTGACTTGTACATTGGGTGCCCTTCTTTTATAATAGTAGTGTAACCTTTCAAATAAGCTGCTTTGCCTTTGAATTTTGGATTGTTTTTTTCAATGCTTGCATTAAGCAGTTTAAATCCATTATTCATATCAAAGACCCCTTTACCTAGCTTTTGTAATTTAGCGGCATCTTCTTTAAGTATATACATTCCTGAATCGGTTCCCGCTATACTTCCGTTGACTATTTCATCAGCAAAAAATAAAGGTTCAATTTTAAAGTTTGGATTTTTAGCAGAAAATATAGGAGAAGAGTTCATCTTCATTCTTTTGACAATATCGCTCCCTTTTATACCAGGTAAAAATACTTCAGTAACATTTTGACCATTCACGATATTGTTGATCACATATTCAGAAACCATTTCGATTCCTTCTGGAGTTAATCGATTGTCTTTTTTGAAATAAGGTTTTAGCTTGTCTATTTTAGCAAGCTCTTCTCCGTTTTTATTTATAAAACGAATTTCATTACGAACTGCATCTTTAAGCTTGTTTTGAAACTTAGTTCTACTTCCTGCAATTGGGCCATCCCAAAACAACTCATCATATAAATGCTGAGCGCTTGTCATAATGTGCCCTTTGCTTTTAGAATGAAACTTAAGTTTATTATCATCATCATAAGAGAAAACGTCTTCAAACTTAATTCTAGGCATGTTCATAAAAAACTTTCGTGGAGAATCTGAGAACGTTCCCACGCTACCTAAATAGGAATTGTTTTTACTGCCATTAGGATTTCTAGAACTTGTAACAAAAGTCATAAAATCTTCAATGCCTTGCTCAAGCGCACTAGAGCCAGCGTACAAATTACCTTTTCTATCAGATACGTTTTCAATACCGTGGTATTGTGAGATAGTAGGCAATATTCCTTTTTGCATATTCTCATATATGTTTTGAAGGAATAAATTTGGAACGTAATTTTTACCAGCTCTTTTTTTATTCTTTTCAGCTAAATGAGAAAAGCGATCAAAAAACTGTTCTTCAGTAGGAATATCACCGTCAGCATCTGGAGTAAGAAACTCAATCATATTGTCAACTTCTTTTGTCAAATGATTGTTGGTAATACGTACTGGAGTCATATTTTTTTGAGCGTTCATTATAGAGCTCAATGGACTGAATTTTCTGTTTGTGCTAATAAACGATTCTACAAGCGGTCTAGCGTTATAGATGTAAATTCCTTTGGCCGGATCCCCCGGCAAAGGAAGAGCTTTAAATTGATTGAAATTAGCAGCAGAGCTAGTTTTTAATATTTTAATAGGGATATTGACACCTTCATAAGCAAAAAAAGAATTGTTTTCTATACCAGGTATTCTAGCCAGTTGTTTAGCGTAAGCTTCTTGAGCTTTTTTGTAATCACCACGCGTGACATTTTTTTGAAACATCATTCTTTTTTTAATAAAGCCATAGACTAATGTTTCTATTGGCATTGTCTGGCCTTTATAAGTAACATGACCTTGATCTAATATCTTTTGAAGATTAAACTGTCCATAAGCCGGAACAAGAGCTTCAATCACATTAAAAAGATCTTGTTTGTCTTGAGAACCATTGTAGATATTGTAAACAGATTCTTGAAACTTATTGTAAATAGGTGAATTTGAATTTGGTGATATGTGCTTATCAAATTCATCTTTAAGTCTTTTTAAAACTAAATTAGACTTGTGAACTTCAAGTTGAGACATTGAATTGTTAAAGCTATACTTACCGTTGTTGTCAATAGTATTATTAAAACCAGATATATGTTTTGCGTTTGAAAAAACAAAATGCATTGAATTGTAAAAATTCAATTTATTGTCTCCATGAATGCTTTTCATATAAGAATCAAAAGCTCTAACTTCTCTCAATTCAGAATTTTCTATTTGTCTTATAAACTCATTTGCGGTTTTGTTTTCTACAGCTAGAGAATACAATGTAGATTCAAACATATCTCTATCAAACAATGGTACTTTTTTGTAGTCAGCTTTCTTGTCTTTATTTTTAGCAAGGAATCGTTTACGCATAGCTTTGTTGTAAACTTGGCCAAAACGTTTGATCACTCGAGTAGCGCCTTTAGCTTTACTTTCAAAATCTTTATCATAGAACGAAGTACCATCATCTTCAAGATCTTCTTCTAAATCAGTGATAATATCTTGTTCTCTGATATTACCAGCATTTTTAATTTCAAAATCAGCTACTGCAACTTTACGAGATCTAATGCTTTCAAGCTCTGCTTTTTCTGCTTGAGTTAAATCCATAGCTAAAGCATCCATGCCTTCAGCGCTTACATCAACACCTACAGTAACTGCTTTAAACGTATCAAGTATGTAATCTTTTAGATTACCACTTGGAATACCGTCTTCACTTAATTTTCGCAACATGAAATTGACACCATCATCTTCTTCTATAATTTCCCCTTTTTTGCGAATTAATCCCCACCATTTTTTTACATCTTTTTGACGTCTAGGTTCATTTTTAGGCTGAAATATTTTATCGAAGTTATCAGATAATGGACCTTCAAGTCTAGCTACAAATAATTCTTCTAGTATAAGTCCTTGCTGACTTAAAGGAACCGTGTTAAGAGTTCCTTCTTTAATTTCAAATTCAAGCTGAGCTTCAAGATTTTCTGGTTTAACACCATAACGTTTGTATTCAGCAAAAATGTTTTGTTTAGTAAATCTTTTTGGCTTTCCACCAGGTATGTCAATAGAATAATAAGTAAGATGATCGTACATCTTTTTAACTCTATCTAAAAGCTGTTTGTCTTTGATAGCATTTCGAAGCATTTCTTTTGTCTCTGGCTCGTTTTTAGCAAGCTGAAAATAAATGTGAGACATCTCGTGCATAAATATTCTATCTTGATTCCATGCTTTGCTATCAATAAAAATTGTTCCAGCCATAGCATGTCCCAGCGCATCTCCTCCAAGAGTTTGAAACATATTACGGACAATGAATGCTTCTTTAGGAGTTTCGGCATTAGGGAACATTCGTTTAAGCTGATGATTGACTACAATCATTTTGTCTAGTTCCGTAGGACCAAACTCATTGTAAGCACTCATAGTGTTGAGGTAATTATCCATTTCGTTTTGAGATAGGTTCTCAACGTCTGGATTTTTACGGTTACGGATTTTATTAACTACATCATTCATAAAAATAGACTGTAATCTATTTTTTAATGGAATAGTTTTTTCTTTAGTTGTTCCGGCTTTACGATCCGACCCAACTGCTTCTTCAGCGTTTTCAGTATTTTTTTTCTTTAAACGATAAAGCTCTTTTGCTCTGGCCAGTTTTCTTTTACCAACGTCACCAATAGTTTTACCTATTTGTTTTCCTTTGGCTACTGTCTTAACAAAAGCTTTTTCAGCATCAGTCAAATCTTCATCTTCAACTTCTTCATCAACTTCTTTATCTACTTCAGAATCTTCTTTGTTTTTTGGATTTTTGGATTCTGTTTTTTTAGTACCTGGTTGTTGAGAAGAAATAGTGTCGCCTTCATTTGCTTGAGTAGAAGTGTTAAGTATCTGTTTTGTGATTTCTCGCATTACAGTCTCTTTATTCTTATCTCTCATTTCATCCTGACGTGGAGAAAGCTTTCCTTTCTTTCTAATAGCAGTAGCAATGTCCTGAATAGTTTTTAAATCAAGCTCACCATCTTCTTGAAAAGCTTTATAAATCTCATCGCTTACAACTTCATTAGGATCAATCTCAACTTTTTCTGCAGCTTGCTGAGCTTCTTGCTGAGCTTCAGTTTCAGTTTTAGTAGATTCAGTTTGAGCATTTTCTTGTTCTTGATTATTTGCATCTGTACTATCTGATGCCTTTTCTTTTGACTTTGCAGCGTTTTCTTCTGTTTCTTGATTGTCTGGCTCTTTAGCTGATTTAAACTGATCCATAACCTTATTAACCATTTCTTTGCCTTGCTTAGATAAGTTAGACATAGATGGCATTTTAAATCCACGGTTCTCGGCTTCTTGTTGAGCAGCTTTGCCAGCACTTTTAATTCCACCAACAACACCTTTAGCAGAATCCGCAGCTTTTTGTGATTTAGATACATTATCGTTAGTGTATTTGTTGTAGTCTTGAGTAGACAAACCACCAATGACCATTTCATTTCCAAATTCATCAAGTACTAAGTCAACCTCTAAAGGGTTGGCTTTTTTACCTAGAATAAGATTTCTTTGATTTTGACTGGCTTCAGCTTTTAAAATAGAAAGCGCTTTTAATCGCTTTTCAAAAATTTGCTCTTCTTCTTTTATTTTCTTTTTAACGTCAGCACTATTGCCATCGTCTAACTCTTTGTAAGTAGCAATACGTTCTTCTGAAATTGTCTGATACTCATCAATCTTTTTGTCAAAATAAGATTCTTTTGCGTTGTTGTACATCAAAGCAGAAAGACCTTTTACATTTAATCGTTTCCCTTTGGCTTTAACCTCTTGAAAATTTTCAACCATTTCATCGTAAACAACTTTTTCATCTTCAGTGATGTTTCCGTTTTCTACAAGTTTATTTGTAAAGTCTTCATAAAGACCAATATTATCATCAATAACAATGTCTGCTATTTGTTGACGAATATGATACTCTTGCCAGTTTAACTCTTCTTCAGTACCATTTTTATCAACAATCTTTTTAAAATTCTCTATACGGTTGTATAGCTTTAAATTGTCGTCAGCTTTCTTATTGACTAAAGTGGAAAGGTTAAACGCGGCACCACCTAGTATACCTGTAGCAAAAGAAATAACTTTAGTTGCTTTGTTTTCTTCTGAATTGTAGAAGTCCATAAAGCTTTTGTGCTTCATTGGTTCTCCGGTAACATCAGAAATAGCTTTTTGTGCGGACCACTCTTCGTATGTTTCTTGGAAGGTTTCTTCAAAACCTTCAAAGCCAGCTTTACCTGAAAGTTTAGCTACATTTTTTACAATAGGTGCAATATCATATCTAAACATTTTAGATGATATCTTGCTACGCTGAGCTGCGTTAAATAATTTACCACCTTTAGCTACAGGATTCATTCCTTTAAGAGCTTTCCAGCCACCTCCGTAAGTCATACCAAATGATGCCATATCGTAAAGCAACCATCCGGCATTGTTTCTCATAGTACCAGAAGCCATTTGAGAAAGATCTTCTTTGCTAAAAATTAAATTACCATTGGTATCTTTAAGCTCTTTATGATCATTTACTACTTGAGCAGCATTAAGCAATCCAGACATAAAGTTGCTAGTAATACCACCACCAACTGCTCCTGTTGCCGCAGACATTCCAGAAGTAAGCCCTTGGTCTGTGGCAAGCTTACCCATAACACCTTTGCCAGTACCAAAAACTTTTGTAGCTTTTTTACCAGCGCCTACTGTTGATGCAGCTGCTTTACCTAAACCAGCATTTTTAGCTACTGTTTTAATTGCTTTGTTTTTAAGTAATTTCTTAGCTCCAGCTTTAGCAATTCCAGCACCACCTTTTGATAATAACACAAATTCTGCAATTTGCGGTATCATTTCCGCAACTTGTGTACTCCAAAATTTAGGATTAATCATCGAGCTAAAATCTAAGTTTTCAGCAAGTAATTCTTCTGGAATATAAGATTTGTTTTTATCAGCCAATGCATTACCAGATTCTTGTAATGCTCTAGAAATCATATTTCCTTTAGAAATATCAAAGCCTGCATAAGAACCAGCTACTTGAAGCATATCTCCAGTACCTTTTAAAATGTGGTTACCAATACCACGAACAATACTTGTGCCTGCTTCATCCAAGAAAGGCTTCATTGTATATTCTGGAGTCCAACTCTCAGGATCAGCTTCTAAATTTTGAGTGTTTTTAGTTGAAATCTCTCCAAGTTCACTATTAGAATACATAGTGTTTTGAGCACGCTCTTGCTCTCTAGGGTCATTAGTAATAGTATCGCTCTCAAAATTGTTTTGAGCTCGTCTAGGTTCTTGCTGAGATTGTGAGCCTTGAGATTGTGCTTCTTTTCTGTCATTAGGATATTCTAAAAAATCCTCATGTTGAGTTTTTTGATCTGAAGCAGGATTTGGAGTTTGTTTATTTGAAGGAGTTTCTTCAAACATTTTGAAAATATCTGGCATGGTAAGTAGTTTATGTTAAGACAAATATAAAAAAAAGCAACCCTCAAAGAGTTGCTTTTAATATTAGTTAAAGCTTAAAGTTAAATATCATTACATTATGTTTAGAATTTGTTTCCATTTAGCGGCTAATTCTACGTTTCGTTTGTAAGCTAGTGAATCTTGATCTAAATCACTATTAGCTCCTTCAATCCATTTTTCTATAAGTTTATCAGAACTGTTTCCGGTTTCATAGCTTTTAAAATCTTCTTCAGTTCCTGCAGCAATAATAGATTTTGTAAATATTTCTTGATCAATATATTTTTGAACGTTAGGAGCATAGATACTTTTATCTCCGTCTGGATTGTTTTCATCACGTTTGTTAGAATTCTTTAAATAATCAAAAGCCATATAGAAAGCTTTCATTTCAGGAACTCTATTTAACTGGCCACCGCTGTTTTCTCCGTAAAAATTTTCTCCTTCTGTTTTAAACATTTCGTCATTAAAAACTTCCTGATCTAACTCATTCATTTTGCGATCAACCATAATGCGTTCATCTTTAGTCATTTTTTTTATTTGACGCATTTTAGCAGCTGCATGGTTTTCTTGCTGAACTTTATCTGTTACATCATCATCTTCCGCAATAGCATTGCTCATCATTGTAGCAACGTCTGGTCTGCCCATATCTATTTCTTTATAAAAAACATCTTCGTTTTCGTTCCTTAAAGCAATAAGAGTTGTAGGCTTCATTTCAGAAGTATAACCTTCTTCTATTTTAGCAGTAGCATCTTTGTCTAATTCACCATTATCATCATAAGCATTGATTAACAAAGCTTCTTCTTCAACACCATCACCATTAGAGATCATAGATTTCATACCAGTAACTACTCCCATAATTTCGTAATTGCCTTTAAAATCATCAGGGTTTACAGCATTTTTAGTTCCAAGTTTTACACCATCCATTCTGAAATCTTGCTCACCAGGAGTGTAGCCAATAACTTTATTTCCTTCAATTTTAAAACCACCAAGGTTTTCTTGACCTAAAATTCTATCAACAATTTTCTTCTCGTTGCCCTGGAATACTCGATAGGAATCTTTAAGGCCAACCATATCATTAAACAAGTAAGCGCCCGATTCATCAATAAAATCAGGAAGAAAATCGTTACCGTCTAAACCTTTTTCATCAAGGCCTCTTTTTCTTGATATTAAAGTTGATTTATCTCCAAGTATTTTATTGACAGAAGGATCATTTTTACGTTGGGATTCCCAATAGCTACCGCCATAACCACCTTCTTCTATTGGTCTATTAATATCTTCAACAGTTGTGCCTTCTTTAAATTTAGAATTAAGCACATTGTATTGAGAAATAAAACTTTTTTTAAGATCTTTTTGTTTAGTAGATCTTTTATTTTCATAAGCTGCTCTAGCTCTAGATGCTGCAGCTCTTGCTCTCATAGCTGTAGTGTTATTGCCTGTGCCACCATAACCCATTTTTTTAGCAAAAGCTACAAGTTTCATGTAATCTTTAGGATTATTTTGCGGATCTAAATCTGGAGCATCTGGATGTTGTATTTTATAATTGCCCATAATCTTAACTAAGTTTGAATCATAACTTAGTACATTATTTATAGGAATTTCGGTACCATAATCAAAATTAGTTGAAGGAGGAATTTTTACTTCAGTCATCATTCCAGAATAAGTAATCGATCCACCCTCTGGATTTTTTTCATAGTTTTCAGCAGACTCTAAATCTCTAGGAGCAAGCAAATGGCCAAGACCTTTTTCTTTTATCTCTAAGATTTTAGCAAGGTTTTTAGAGTTTTCTTTATATTGAAAAGCTTCATCAGATTCTAATATTTGATTTTTAAGATTGCCTAAAACAGACATGCCACCTTCAGCTAAAAAGTTTTTTCGAGAACCACCAGTCATATCTAAATGTTCTCTTACTTGCCTTTGAGCAAGTATAATTTTTTTGTTAATGCGCTCTCTGTCTTTACCAAGCATGCTTTCAGCAGTTTGATACATTTTCTCATAGAACATTTGTTCTTGTTGCTGAGCTTGTATTTCTGCTGCTTTCTCTTGCTCTACGCTTTGAGACATTCTTTCTAAAACACCAAGTTCGCGAATTTTTGATTCGCGATCTTGAGTACCTTCAGTGAGTCCTTTTAAACCATTCATATTTATAGATAGTTAGGCGAGCTTAGGCAAATTAGCCAAAACTCCTGATTCGTAATCTTTAGCAAAGTTAGTTTCATTTTCTTCATTATCATTGACTTCCTCTGGGCTATTTGGTTTTTGAGCTGTAGCTAATAAACCTTCAGGTTGATTAGATGCGTTAACTGGAGTCTGAGGATTAGTGAAGAAATTAGAAACTTCTTTTTTATCAATAACAGGTTTTGATATAGTTTCTTGTCTGTCAATCTCTTTTCTGTCTATAGACAAAAGACCGTAATCTTTTTTATTAACAGCTAAATCCATATTTTCCATATTGATTTTATCGGGATTGACGTTTGGATTTTTTTCAAGATAATCTAAAAATTCGTATTGATTTCTTCTGTCCGTATTAGTTTCAAAAAACTCATTGGCTGCTTTTCTTTGGTTAGGATTCATAGCATTGAGTTTAGCCTGGTAAGTTTTTGCAGTTGATTGTTTTTCTTCTACTTCTTTACGTTTCATTTCAAAAGCACTTCGGGTACCAGGCTTTCCTGTTCCGTCGTCTGGAGCATTAGGATTAAACCCAAACATCTTTTGGTAAAGATGAGCTTCATAAAGAGAATTAGCACTTCCGGGACCGTTTTCTCTTTGGTATTTAATACCTTCTACTAATTGAGAAAAACCTGCTTCAGCAAGTTCTTGTCCAAGTCTCTGATCTCTTTTGCCTTCTTGGTATTTAATACTATGATTAGCAATGTCTCTTCTGGAATCAAAATCATTTTTGTATTTAATAGCTTCACCGTATTGTTGAAAAGCTTTTTCTTTTGCTTCAAAATCAGCAAGCTCAATATCAACAAGACCTCTGTTTTTAGCAACTTCAAGTTGACCTTGATTACCAAGGACTGTAGCTCGGTTTCCTCCAGAAGCGTTTATAATACTTCTAAGACCACCTTGATAAGCTTCTGCTAGTTTATTATTCATTGCAGCTTCAACCTCAGCAGGCAAACCTTCTTTAGACCTTTTTGCTAAATCGGAACTAAACTTTTTAAAAGCTTGGCTAACTTCTTCAGTCCTTAAAGGGATATTTGCATTATCTGCTTGTTCATCACCAATGAGACCTAAAGCCATACCTGTAATAGCATCAATAGGTAGCTCTCCTTTGCTTTCTACTGGAAGAGTTTTGTTAGTACCAAGACTTAAAAGACTAAGTTCAGCGTCAATCGTTTGGTTTGCAGCACCGTTTACACCATCATCTACAATTGGATTCTTTTCATCAACTTCAGTTTTAGCTTTAGTCTTGCTCTCAGAGCCTGAAGTTTTAGTTTTAGAACTCTCAGGAATCTTTACTGGATCTGGAATATATTGCGGATCTAGTTTTTGAATTTGAGTTAAAGAACCAGCGCTGTCAACTATTTGGTCAACATTGTCAATATCAAAAGTAGCAGGCATTAATTTGTTTCCGCCAAAAGATGCTGCAATATTTGCAATATCATTTTGCATACCTGAAGCTTTAGTAGCTTTAGTTTTTACGTCTAATGTTTTACCTGTAACTTTTTTAAATTGCTTTTTAAGAATTTTATCAAAACCAGGAACTTCAAATTCAAGGTTAGATTGTTCATTGTATTTTACATTATTAGCTTCAGCCCAGTCAATAAAATGCTGTCTTGACTCTGAACTATTGGTAGGTATAATTACGCTTTTAGCAATTATAGGATTACCGTCTTTGTCAACACCAGCATTGAGCTTTGCCTCTTTGGAAAACTCAAGCATTTTTCTAAGCTTTTCTTTTTCTGCTGGATCAACTGGAGTATGCTCTTCTCTAAGCTTTTCGTTTCTATTTTCAATGTAATCATTAACAATTCCTATTTGACCTTTAGCTTTGTATTCAGCATTTAATTCTTGTATTCTTTTGTTTTTTTCTTCTTTAGAAAGATCACTAGAATTGTAAATTATTTTACCTTTTTGAGTAAAATAATATTTGCCAATTTGTTCTTTTGTTTTAGGATTAGTAACCTCAGCTTTTGTAAGCTGTTGTATTTCTCTGGTCTTTAAAGCTTCACGATATTTATCTCTATATTTTTTCATGCCAATGTTATTTACAGTGGCACCGTCTTTACCTTTTTTAGTTGATTTTCGATATTCTTCTTCTCCCATAGTAATAGCTTTTTTAGCTACTTCTGGACTTTGAAAATGAAAAAAAGCAGTCATTTCTTCTAAAGTAAGATTGTCGGGGTTTTGCCCGCTTTCATAAACTTTTTGAGCTTGAGGAAGAATATCTTTTTTGACATAGTGTCTAAAAAACGAATCTTGTAAAGAAGGAGATCTTAAAAAATCTTCGTGATCATTAATGTTATCATATCCATTTTTTTTAGCAAAACTCTGAATATCTTTCCACCAATATTTAGGAACAAACTGGTATTTGCCTAATGCTTGTAAATCAGGATTACTATTATCAGTATTACGTGCAGCATAACCGTCTTTTGCAGATTCGATTTCTGCAATACCTATTTGCAAATTGCTAACCAATCTGTCTACAATATTTTTTGGTAATTCTGTCTTTGGTTTAGCCATGATATTTATTTATGAAGTTAATCCTAATTGTTTTTGTCGTAGAGCTTTAAGGTTTTCTACAGAAGCAAGTCCTTCAGACATTGCATAAGCTTCAGCGTTTTCTGCGCCTTCTACTGCAGATTCATTTTTATTAAACTTTCTACGGTTTTCTTTATATTCTTTTTTTGCTTTGTCGTGTCCTACCCATGAACTTACTGTTCCGGCAACTGCTCCAACTGCAGTACCTATGAGTTCACCTTTAGGACCAGCAATTGAACCTATTTTACCTCCGGCACTTGCTCCTTGAGAAGCTCCTTGCAATACTGCTCCATCTCTTTTGCCAACGCCAGGGCCTTCTGCTGAAGTATCAAATTGTCCTCCACTAAAGTTATCTACAATAGCCATTGTTTCAGGAACCGCTTCTATAAGTCCTTGGGCTTTACCAGCAATACCAGCACCAGACATGCCACCTGAAGCTTTTGGAATATCAGCATCTACAGCAAGACCTTCTGATGCTTTGCTAGCAGAATCTTGCAAAAGACCTTCTGCGCTTTTAGAAGTTGCAATAACATCTGTCTCTGGTGTAAGTGTGCTTACAGTTTTTACTTTAGGATTTTTAGCATACGCTTGTTGCTCTTCATTTCCAAATCTGCTTAGGTAATCGTCTAATAATGCATTCATGATTTATATTATTGATGGCTTTGGCGTAAACTGTTAATAACTGCTAAGATATCAACTTTTGCGTTATTAATGCTTTCAGCTGTTATTTCTATAGATATCCAATTTCCTCTAAGATCAGCAAGCTCTGAGGTTTTAAGAAATTCGTTCTTTGCAGGAATAGTAAGAAATTCGTTTTTTGCAGGAATAGAATGATTCCCTTCTCTTATTTTATACCAAGGATGATCTCCTTTTACTATTCTTGTTTGGCCAAGACTTGTTTTGTATAATACTTCTTTGATTGGATATTTCATTGAAGTTATAAGTCCTGTTTGTTTATACTGAAGAACCTTGTCAATTTCAGAATTGACAAGTACTCTAGTTTTAAGTAATTTTTTATCACCAAATAAATTTAAAACAGGTCCTTCGTTTAATTGATGCAATAGATTACTTTGTCCTTTAACTGGAGCATACATTTTTTTGTCAAAGGAAATGTAGTGATCATTATTGTATTCATATTCTCCATTAAAAACACCTAGCATTTCATTATAAGAAATAACCATGGCCATTCCGCTTTTAGTTCTAATTCGAATACAAGTTTCTTTGTACTGATGATCGTAATATCCTTCTGCGTCTATAATAGGATCAGTTTTGACTTTATCCCATAAATCAAGATGTAAAAGCTTTTGAGCAAGTAATGGTTTGCCCATTTTTACAAACTCAACATGCTTTTCGTCAAAAAAAGTAAAACCAAATTCACTATTGACTACTGAACGACGTATTGCAGTTCCGTAGTTATTTAAAACCTTATGTCCTTCAACTACTGTTCCGGAACCTTGTTTAAGATTGATAGGGTTGCCTTGATCATCGTTTATGATTCTATCGGTGCCAATATATAACTGAGAGATTTGATCTTCTTGTATGGCATATATCTCTTCTTTATGTCTGATAATATTTGAAACATCCCCTTTGTTTTTTTCAAGTTCTGCGTAAAAATTGTTAGGCTTAAACAATGACCAGGAATCATAACTTTCACCAGCTAGTTTTACATTAGAAACAGCAACAACATTTCCCATGTCCGGATCATCTTTAAATTGAAATGGTTTAGGAATAAATTGTTTAAGGTTGTTGATGTTTAAATAAGCTCCGTTTATTATTTCTGTTCTTGGAATTTCAAACTCATGATTACCTTCTTTTCTATAAAAATTGTAACCATACATCATTTTAGGCTCTAATTGAGTTTCAAGTACATTTACATAATTCCAAGCTCCATTACGTTTCCATACACTAATATCTCCGCTATCACCACCAGTGTTTCTGTTATCAAAAGTTACGTCTTCAATTTCATTGCTATCACTGCCATCATTTTTAGTTCGAATGTTTAAAGTCATGTAAGTGTCAGCACCACATAAAAATGATTGCACTCCAGTTCCTTTAGAAACTGGAATTGTTTTACTTAACGGAATATAAGTGTTACGACTGTAAGCTTGTTCTGTTCGGCCACCGTAAACTGACTGTCTATTATTTCTGTACAAATTAATAAGCGGGTAACTATCACTTACTTTATATTCGCTTCCTCCTCTTCTTAATTGAGAATGTACTTTATGAACATTAAAACCAATAAAACTATCAGTAAATAAATCTTCTTTTGTTTTAATTATAGTAGTAGCATAACCAGGAGAAACTGTACATACTTTACCAAACATATTTTTTTTATCACTAGTATTCCAATTACGTTGATATGCTCCGTAATACCATGGCATTACAGGCATTACCAATGCATTGTTTGAAACATCGTGAGCAAGATTAAAAGCATTACCAGATATAACTTCACCTCTTGATAAAGTTCTTGATTCTTCTATGCTTAATTCTCTTACAGTTTTTTTTGTATAATTAGAAAATACAGAAACGTTTATAAAATAACTTTCAAAAGTTCCATTTCTACTATTTTCTCTTGCTCTTCTTGGTAAACCTTCTAAATTAAGATTACCTATTAATTGGTTTTCTTTTATTTTTCTAGAAAACTTAGGATATTGTTCTACTTTATATGGAATGCCATCAATAGTTTCTCCGTATTCCATTATACAGCCGGGAGTGTGATCTGTATTGAGTCGAGCTAAAACTTGGAGTTTTGAGCTCTTTACAAAATTGTCAGAAATTTTATTAAAATATAAATCTGGAGAATCAAAGTACATTAACCTTCTGCTGGTTATAATTCTTTTATCACTATCAATTCCTTCGTAATCAAAATCTTCTCCATTTTGATCATATTGAGCTATACCTCTATCATCATAAACAGGACCACCGTAATAAGGTAAATTCCATTTATTTTGAATTCGATCGTCCATTTTAAACTGATCACTGTTATTATACTGAACTCTTGTAAGCGGAGCAGCTATTCCTTGGCACAATATGGTTCTGTTTTCTTCTGTACGCTCAACATAAAGTATTTGATACATAGATATCAACTTTTGCATTTCGCAGCTTAGACGTACTTCTATTTGCATTTTAATACCGTGACCATAAAGTTGATTATTATCAATTGATTGATTGACGTATTCTTTAGATTCAATTACCGGGTTTCCTAAATTATTAATATAAGTAATTGTATCATATAATTCAGGAACCATTACATCTCCTAAAGGAATAGAAAAATATCTGCTAGAGGCAAGATCATAAGCTTGAAAAGCTAATCGATAAATTTCTCCTTTCATGCAATATTTTTCTCCGGAAGGAGTATTATAATTTAAAAGTTTATCTGAACCATCATATATTTTAGTTGCTTTTTTTAGCAGAGGCTCTTTAAATTCTTTGTAAGTAACTCTAACACCATTACCTTGATTAAAGCCAGCAGATTGAGCGCCATGAATAAACTTGCTGCTATTAAGGTTTAAATCATTAAACTCAATATCGCTTTTAAAATTTTCAATAAACTGATTGTTGTTTGATTTCAAAACATAATCTGCAAAATCAGTTACAATTTCTTCGTTTATTGGAGTCATTAGTAATTGGCCACCATTGTTTTTTATTTTAAGATTAGGAAATAAACTTAAAAACTCAGAATTATTAAAATACTGATCGAGCAACCAATCTCTTATATCTGCAAGTATATCTGTATAATTTTCTAAATCTAGATTAGGAAATTCTTTTTCAATAAAATTGCCATTTTCTCTATTTTCAAAAGTTATTAAACAAGGCCCAAAAGAAGATATGTTCTCATATTTCTTTTGTTTGATATAAATTAATTTTTCTGTATTAGTAGGATCAATCCATCTGTAATTCCATGGTTCAGGATTCATTAAAGAATTAAACGTATTACTGCCTTCATTCCAGGAGTGTAATGGCATTAAATATTCAAGATTCTGTATTTCTGTAGGTAAAGGATTGTTTCTTAATCCTGCAGCAATAAGTTTGTTTTTTTTAGATGTAAAATCGTTGCAATATTTCCAAGTGTTTTTAAATTCTAAAATATCAGCAATTGTAATATCATCAATAAATTCTGTTTCATTACCAAAATGAGAAAATTCTGTAATTGCTCTAGCTTGTTTTATTCCTAAATTTTTTATTGAAGTTGGCGGTCCTTGAGATTCAAACTCTAAAGCAATACATTCAATTTGAGAAGATGGCTCTGGATTTATTAAATCAATTTCAATTTTTGAAACTTTAGTAGTTATTTCACTTACGTCACCACCTCTATAACCAATAGCTTCATTTTCTACTAAAATATCTGCAAATTCAGAAAATGGAGAAAATTCAGAAATTTGTCCTTGTTCAGATATGATTCGATACAAGTACAATACTCTCATTGAATTTAATTGGCCACCGTCTTCAATTATTTTTAATCGAGGTTGTAAAAGTACATTATCAAGGATTTGATCAAACTCTTTTGCTTGACGAGTAAATAAAGCTACATCTTTACGGTTCATTACTCGTCTATTATTTATAGCATCAGAGTAATATACACGTTTAAAAAACTCGTTTTCTTCAACGCCTTCTGCTGTTATTTTTCCGTTTAATGGCCAGTTTTGTAATCCTGTCCAAAGTGTCTCACTTGTAAGATTACCTTCGCTATTAAGCTTAAAACTAATTATTGTGTCGTAATATTCTTGATTGTTTAGAGGTATTGCGTTTTCGTTTATGTTGCATATTTTATAATTAGCAACATTAAATCGCTCATTGTAATATTCACCAAAATCTATTTCTTCTTGTGTAGATTCAGTTTCTAAATATGGAAGTTCAAAATCATCTTCATCAGCTAAAGGAACAACAATAGTATAAGTAGTTTCAATTATTTCAGTGTTTGCTGAAATAAAACTTTGGCTATTTGTAATTACAGTATCAGTTTCTGATAAACCATTTAATATAAAATCATCTGTTTGTATTTGTATTTCAGTAATTGTTTCTTCTGTGCCTTGACCTTCACCAGTAGGTATTAGACATTTGGCAAAAACAATAGCTTCATCCCTAAAAGAATGATGCCCTAAATATTTTATTATTTGAGAATTTTCATAAACAAGTTTACTTCCGGAAATTGCTGTAAAAGAAAAAACTCCATCTTTGGAGTAAATTCTTCCATTAAGGCCTTTTTCAAAAGTGTTTTTCTTTTCGATGTTTTGGCTAAGGTCTTTTGAATTACCTCCTTCAAAAGTATTAACTGTTGAAAAATTTATCATTATAGTTCGCTTAGTACTGTTAATGTTATGAATAATGGACCTTGTGCTTCTCCGTTGACTTCAGATATAAATATTTGAAAACTTTCTGAAGGACTAAATTCATCTGCATCTTTTATGAACCTAGTTGTAAAATTAAGTTGACCACTTGAATCTAAATCAAAAGTTAATGGGTAAGGTAAACTTCCAGAAGTTGCATTGTAAAATTGACCATTACCAGTTATAATAACGCGTTTAACGTCGTCTATTTCAGGAACAGAATCTAAAAGATTTGCAAAATCAAAAGTTAACTGAACAGTTCCATTAGGCATACCTCCAGCTACTTCAAAGTGAGAAACTTCACTAAAAACCATTGTATTATTTCCTATTTCTACAATTCCTAATTCAGGTCCTGAAACAGTTTGAAATAATAAATTAATTTGCAAAGGAAGTTCAGCATTTAATGTAAGCGTGTATTCTTCTGGTTGCAATACATTGTTTCTTCCTACTTTATATTTTAAAACAAAATAAGGATATCTATTTCTTACTTCTGAAATTTGAAAAAAAGAATAAAATAAATCTTCTGGACTAAATCTTTCACCAGGTACAACTTCTCTAATTTCTTCTAAAAAAACATAAGGCACAGTGACTCCTTCTGTAACTTCTGTTATTTCAATAAACTCAGTAGCTGAGTTTATTGGTAAATGATCTAAAAGCTTAATAGCATTTCCATATTGGAGAAGATGAGTATTGTTTTCAGAAGATGGCAAAACAGAAGAGTTAGCTTCCCAGACTAGATTGATTTCAGCTTCATTACTATATTTTTGAACACTGCTATCGTAAGTTCTAAATTTTAATTTTTTGTTGAGGTAATAACCTTCTAATTCTGGAAATCTTTTAAAGTTAAGATCTGCTTCGTCTGAAATATCGTAAGTAGATCCGTTAGTAATTTCAGAATCTCTTATTTTACAAATAACGTTTCTAGGTAATCTTACAATTTGAAAATCGGTTATTGCCATTGTAGTAAAAATATTTTATTGGCACAAGTTAATATTTAAAATTGAATCAAATCAAAACTAAGGCTCAGACCAAGTGCTGGTTGTAAAGTTAAAAAGTCAATCCCAATGTAAGGACCAATGCCAAATCTTTTTTTCTTTTCAATGTAACTGTAAGTATCTAATCCAGTAGTTTTAACAAATGGATTGCCATTTACAACCTCAGCTTGAAACGTAGTGTTCCAAAATCCAGTTTTCTTTTTACCAATAGCAAAACTAATAGTGTTATCAAGCTGAAGAGTATCTACACTTGTAAATGTATTTGTTGATCTTCCGGCTATAAAATAATACTTATCATTAACTGACCAGTTTTTTGAAAATTCAAATTCTATTGGATTATCATATTCAACTTTTACAGTATCTATTCTAGTAACTTGAATAATGTTTCCCGCAGTTTTTACTTTTTTGTATTGTTTAACAAGTTTTTTAAGCTGCTGAGTGGAGTCTATTTGTTTTGAAAGCAATACGTCCAAAGATTCTTTTTGACCAAAGAGAGCTTCTTTCTGTGCTACTTCTTGCCCTAATTTGTTTTTGTAATAAGATATTTCTGAATTTAAAAACGTGGCAGTATTTTCTGCATGCTTTTTTAGTCTTTTAGTTTCTGTGCATTGATACATGAATAAACATGAAAAAACAAGTAAGGCTACAGATAAAATTAAAGTGGTTTTACCTTGTAGCCTTTTTTCGATGTACTTGATTATTTTTTTCATAAGTCATTGGGTAATTTCAATTGTCTATCGATTGAAGTATAATCTAAATATTCTTGCATGGCTTCAAAACTAGGACATTGTTTTGTGCGTTCCCAAGTATCAATTTCGCCATTATTATTTTTATCATCAGAAAAATCTCTATGGCCACCAACCCAAAAATCTATTTTAGTGTTTTGCTCTTGGCTTTTAAGCCAGAGCATTGAATCGCTAATAAGATGTTGAAGCTTTAATTTTTGACCTGGTGTTCTAGTGTCTTTGGCAATTTTGTAATTGTCTTTTTCAACACCACCTACATAAGAAATATGAATATACTTGTCATTAAAACCGAGGACGCCATTGGTGATAAACCTATAGGTTGATTTGCTTGGTGTTTTGGAATAGCCTCCGGTTCTTACAGTAGGTTTTACTAAATACCAGATATCATCATTTAAATCTACAATAGCATGATAACCTTTACTATTTCTCCAACCTAAGACATCCCACCAGTATTTTTCTATGGCTTCTATGCTACTATATCCAGCAGAGCAATGAATTACAATTCCTTTAGTTTTTTCTGGTCTAGGCATAGCTTAAAATTATTTTATGAAAGTAATTAAATATTTACTTTGAACATCAGTCTTAGGCTCATGTTTTTCTAAACGATCATATATTAATCGATCTCCAGCTTCATATGTATGTTTAGGTTTTACGTTATCTTTAAGGTGACCATAAATAATTTGAACAATTTCGTAGCAATCGTGAGAGTGTAAACTAAGAGAAGTGTTTGGTTCCATATAAGTTTCAAAAACCAGACTGTTTTTAGTATTTTCAATTTTAAAAATACGAACCCCTTCTTTTAATTTATACATTTCTCTTAACGGAATTTTTTTTAGGCTTTTGAAATTTAGTATTGAGTTTTTTTTTACTAGACATTGCAATACTTCATCCATTTTTACATTTATTGCATCACAAGTTTCTTCGTAGATTTTATCAAGCTTACGATTTTCTTTTTTAATACGTTCTCTCTCTATGTTATAAAAAATTTTATCTTCCATCTTTTAGCATATCTTTAAGTTGATCTAGCAATAACATCATTTTTTGCATAGTTTGATGATTACGAAGAAAAGTGTCGCTTTTTTCTTGACTAAACTCTTTAAAGTCGTCTTTGTGTTCCAAGTACAAAGCTTCAATTTTGTCTTGAAGTTTTGTGTTCTGCTTGTTTTTCTCAACGTAAAGATAAACAACCACAGCAACTAATGCTCCCAAAGCATAGTTAAGTAATTCATTTACAGATGTTATATCAGGTGTAGTCTGAATGAAATCTATCATTTTTCTGTGTTAGTTGATTTTAATTTCTTTAGAAAAAGAAAATTAAAATGCAAATTTTCATGTTTTAAATTTATGCAAAAATAACAGAAAAGATGAAGCGTAAATTTTATTTTATAAAAATATTTAGTTTCATCTATCAAGCAAAAATTTAAAACCTATTTTACTACTATATCTTATTTCTCCCAGTAGAGGTCTTTTAAAAAATTCAGAGTCTACAAATATTACAATGCCTTTTGTAAGATAGTAACCAGTTTGAAAATTAGCTACGTAGTATAAAGGAGCTATAGCAATCACGAACAAGGCTCCATTATGAAACTCTAGGATTTTTTCTAAATAAGTATTGGTCGTATTTATAAAATTAAATTGTACTGATTAAATAAAAATGTAAATAAGTGGAATAATGACCGCAAAACCAATGCCTGTGGCGAAAGCATCTGCTTTGCTCCCTACGATTTTATTCCTTGAAAAAATTTGTAACTTGTAAAAAATCTCTAGTTTCTTGTAATAAACTGCTGAAGTGTGGTCTTGAATAATTTCAAAAGCCAAACCAAATACAGTTCCAAAAACTAATTGAATAGCCATTTCTTCCCACCATCTCGTAGAATCATAAAATCCTAACAAACTAAATGCTACAAATAGAAGAAATCCAAAACCTTCCCCTACAATAATGTGTAAGTGCCATCTCTCTTTAATAATCTTGTCAAAAAAC
>Ga0307936_1000323_pt1 | contig 27105 bp, 25 predicted proteins | sample OrgLakmetagenom1_FD_201839 | JGI IMG/M metagenome (GOLD analysis project Ga0307936, IMG submission 201839) | Saline water microbial communities from Organic Lake, Antarctica - #1 | ecosystem: Environmental > Aquatic > Non-marine Saline and Alkaline > Saline | place: Antarctica: Organic Lake... | reverse complement strand
CTTTGGCGAGGCTGTCGAAGCGCGGGTTGCGCGCATTGCGCCCGCATCCATCAAGGCCGCTGCGCGACAGGCGGCACAAGGCGCACAGGCGGTATTTCTATCCTGCACCAATTTGCGCACCCTTGATATCATCAACGATCTGGAAGCCGAACTTGGCCTGCCGGTCCTGAGCAGCAATCAAGTTTTGGCATGGCATATGGGGCAACTGACGGGTGCGCCGTTGGCGTCGGATTTTGCAGGAAGATTGTCAAAGATGGCGATCCCAGCATAAGCGATATGAATGGGTATCCGATCCCTTTCCTGAAATTCGATCCAATTTAACACAGCCTCGTCTGTGATTTTTCGGCCCCAAGTGGCCTGATGAGGCGGCCTTGCCAAACCGCGTCGGCCGCGTATTTATCACTTGTCAGTTCGAGACGGGTAAAGGCGACAACATCAGCTCGTCGACACTATGGGGGCATGAAGTTCATGAGCAAGTCTTTCTTCGCCTCTGGCATCATTCTTTTGACCGGCATTTTCTGGGGCGTCTATTGGGTTCCTGTGCGTGCGATTGCAGACCTTGGCCTTAATGGCGCTTGGGGCACGGGGGCTGTCGCATTGGCTGCCGTGCTGTTTTTGCTACCCTTCGCCATGCGGCAGAAAGATGTGCTGTGTTTCGCAAATCCCCTCGGCACAGCATCGGTTGTGCTGGGTGGTGTGGCATTTGCCATGTATTCAATCGGATTTCTTTACGGAAAGGTGGCTTTAGTTATCCTGCTGTGGTTCTTCAGCCCAGTCTGGAGCGTGCTGATCGCCAGATATCTGTTGCGCTGGCATGTCCCAAAATTGCGCTTGCTTGCTATTGGCTTCGGGCTGAGCGGACTTTTTATCATGCTCGGGGGTGATGGTGGCCTGCCAGTGCCCCGCAATCTGGGAGAATGGATGGCGTTTACCGGCGGTTTTCTATGGGCTTTGGCGACGGCTGGTATGCGGATCAAATCTACCCTACCGCCTGCACCCGCAGCGTTTATGTTTGCTATTGGTGCGACTATCACATGCTTTGTTTTTGCTCCATTTCTGGAACCTGTCCCATCTGTGTCAGCGCAAGATGCACTCCCCATCATGATTAACGTCCTGCTGACAGGCGGACTTTGGTGGGGGCTTTCGATTGCTGCGCTGATGTGGGCAACCGTACGGCTTGACCCGGCACGAGTCGGCATCCTTTTGATGACCGAAGTCATCGTAGGCGCGTTATCGGCAGCCGTTTTTGCAGGCGAGAACCTGTCCGTTCATGAAATCGTTGGCGGGACGTTAGTGATACTTTGCGGTCTGCTGGAAGTCTGGCCAGTCAAACGGGACGGCGGAACGATTGGCAAACACTCAACCGGCTAAGTGATGGGTTATGTCGGCGGAGCCTGTTCTGCCTGCGCGTTTGGGATGGTCCACGGCATAATCGGAAGATATATTAGCATGCCAAATAGTTCGATCAGGGGCTGTAAAAGGATCGCTGACGTTGCCCCCAACTTTTACCCAGCTTAAGCGAGACTCTGGGTTTGAGTTGATCCGACCCCAACGTCGGACCCCCGAGGGCAGAGTGTTCCGGAATGGCATTCTTCGGCTGGTGAATGGCGGCTTTTACCCTTTGAAGCATGACCCGAGCATTTGCGGCGAACGGCGGCTCTCCGCCCTTAGAGCCAATATGTGCATGCTGCAGCATCGGTCTCAATTGGCTCTCAACCGCCATCTGACAGTTTCGATCAGGTATTTGAGAGCCGTGTCCGACACCGTCTTCTGTCGGAAACCTTTTGCCGGATTGTGAACACCCGTCTTGCCACTTTCGTTTGATTTTGAGCAGTTTCTGCATGCGCGCGCATGACGGTGGCGCACGTAATTAATTGTTATATATGAGATTAAATCAGAACAGGTGGGCGCATCGCCCCGGAATACGCAGCCATGGCCTTGGGTCGGTCAATGCAGCACAGGATGGTGGCCAGGTCGTGGCCAGCGTTTGCAGTTGCATCCGCACCTAGTGAAGGCGGAATCTCTTACGTGACGGCGCTTCCCGCGAAAGGCGTATTTACCTTCCTTGATGTTCCGCGTTGACTCCCTGCTTCTTAACGTTGGCGACAGGTCTTTGATGGGTAAACTGGCTGAATAATTCCAACTTTGATTTGATGAACTTTCCGGGCTCTTTTGGCAACGGCAGGCATCACTTTGATAGGAAAAAGGAGTTAACAAAATGGATGCACTGCCAAGGGTGTTTCTTTCGGTGGCCGAAGCCGCTGCGCGTTTGGGATATACGCCTGCTGATCTTGCAGGCTGGGCTTATCAGGAAAAGCTGGAGATTTTGACAGGGATTTCCCCGGTCGAGTGCGGGGGGGAGCGTGCTGCGGGACTTGTGGTCATCTCAGTCGCCGACATACTCCCGATGTTCCGCCGGTCTGGAAGAGGCCCAAGAAAAATGCTGCTACGCAGGATCCGCACACAGGGCAAAAAAGACTGGTTGTTAATCACCAAGCCCGCCGAAGGGGTTATTGTTTGTATGGAAGATTTGCTGATCCTCGCTGCAGAAGTTGATAGATATGATGTTAAACGGGAAATCTTTGTTAAAGCGCACAAAGGACAGGGGCCCGAGCCACGATTTGCATGGGATGATTTTTGGCGTGCAGTTGCGGTGCGGGTTCACGAGAAAGGCGTCCCTGCGAAACTTACGGATTTCGTCAATGAAATGGCCGATTGGTTCATGGATCAGTCCAATGGCGAGAGTTGCCCGAGCAACAGCAGGATCCAGACGAAACTTTCCCCACTCTGGAACCGACTGAGGGAGGATAAATGATCAGACAGCAGATTTTTTGAAGACAACCTTGGTGTGATCGATCTTTTTGGTGCTCTTTGATTGCTGTCAGTGATCACGCCATGAACGAGATTTGGGGCGGCGTTTATTCGCCGCCTTGCACGACGCGGGGGCGCGCCTTCATGATGTCCGCCACGGCGTCCACGCCTGCCCGTAGAGGACTGTCCATTAAATGCGCATACCGTTGAGTCGTGCGCATCTGTGTATGGCCGAGCAGCTTACCAATCATCTCCAGAGACGCACCGCCGCTGACCAAGAGTGACGCAAAGGTGTGGCGCAGATCGTGGATCCTGACATTGGGCAGCCTCGCCTCTGTCTGGATCCTGATCCAGAAGCGCCTAATTTCCTGTACTGGTTGGTCCTTCAGGATGCCGTCCTCGCCCAGCGCGTCGCCCGGAAATAGCCAATCGCAGCCGTTCAAGACCGCCATGCGCCTCTGGCGAACCAGGGCAGCAGTGTCCGCCGAAATAGGCACTCGGTGAACGCGCCGCTGCTTGGTGTTGGCAGCAGGCTTGGACCATGTGCCAAGTTCAAGATTGAATTGTTCAAAGCGCGCCATGCGCACCTCGCCCAGCCTCGATCCTGTCAACATGCACATCCTGATGATGCCAGCGCCACGCTGGTCCTCTGCAGCCTGCAACGCGTCGCCCAACCGAATGATCTCTTCAATCGAAAGGAAGCGTTCGCGCTCAGTCTCAAGCCGCCTTCGAAACGCTGCAGCCGGATTGTCGGGTCGCATTTTCCAAGCCACTGCAAGGTTGAACATTTTACGCAGTACTTCCCCCACACGGTTTGCGCGAATGGGCGTCGGCTTTGAAGGCTGTAACGCGCGCTTACCACGGCTCTTGGCCTTGATCTTGGCCGGGCGCGAACGACCTTCTGCGATGACGCAAAGAAGACGTTCGACGTCCGCAGCGTCGATCTCGGATACGTGGCGGTGCTTCCAATGAGGCTCGACCAGTTTGCGGAGCATCGACGCTTGGTCGGCCGCGTTTAGGGGCGCGAGGTGTGCAGCGTGTTCGCGCAGGTATTGGTCGATCAGTTCAGGTATGCGCGGTGCAGATCGTGCTTCCACCCGGTCGGCCAGTGGATCGATTCCATTGTCGACATCCCGCTTCAGCTGCTTGGCACGATCGCGCGCCGCAACTACGCTCCAATCCGGCCAGCGGCCAACAGCCATGCGGCGGGAACGACCTTGGATCCGATAGTCGAGGTAAAAGCCTCGACTTCCCGTCCTCTGGATCACTGCTGAGAAGCCTAGCACCTCGTCATCGAAAAGCTGATAGGGGCGAGCACGAGGCTCTGCCGCTTTAACGATTTTCTCATTCAGTCTCTGTCGGTTAGCCATTTTCATTCCCTTGTAAATACGTCCTGTGACGCCATTGAGTGCGCCACTAGTCAACTCGCATTGATCACTTCGGGGTTAGGATACGTCAGACCTTGCTGATGCGACGATGTGCGGAAAAGTGCGGAAAATTAAAAACTGCGCATCACGGTGTTTGGCCCAACGCTGACTCAACACTGACTCAACCGCCGTTCACCGTTTGAGCTCCTTTTGTTGCGGTCCAGTGCGGTTTGATGCAGTCGAATGAGGACAAGGAAAGCGCGCGTTTACAATGGCTTGTGGCCTAAGTCATTGATTTTGTGGTTTTTTGGATAAGGCGCAAATTCAGGCTCATAACCTGAAGGTCGTAGGTTCAAATCCTACCCCCGCAACCAAAAAATACAGCAAGATATCAGAGACTTAGAACAATGTGGGACGCTCAATGAGCGCTTTTCTTGGTTGCAACATAGAACAACATATTCCCGAAAGATTCCAGACCCTTACAGCCGTTCGCATTTCCTCCGTGCAACACCCATGCAACACGGGGTTGGCCAGATGTCCAAAGGATATTCACAGAGCGCTTCGCCCATGTATTCGGCCTCATAACCTGAAGGTCGTAGGTTCAAATCCTACCCCCGCAACTAAAATACACTAATAAAACAATAGCTTAACAGCCGCCCTCTCGGGAGGTCTTCTGCGTTCCGCGCCCGTGTCAACACTGTGTCAACAAAACGCTGGCGACGCTTTGCGTTAAATGACCGCGCTCGGCGAGAGCTGTCGCGCCTCACGGCCACGGATGGCTTTGGAAACGGTCAGCAGGCCAGCCTTCGGTATCGGCGCGAGTGGCAATCTCGGCCCAGAGCTTGGCCGCGCATTATGGCACAGCTGCGCCCGAGCATGTCGTGCCCGGCGGGCTGCTCACGGAGTTGTTCATCGCCGTTCGCCATCGGGCTCGAACCGATGGCGCCACGATGGCTCACCATCGTCGCAAAGTTCGGGGATCATCTGCCGTTCTACCGTCAGGCCGAGATCTTCAAACGGCAGGGGATCGATCTGGATCGGGGTACGCTTGGCAACTGGGTTGGTCGCGCCTGTTTCCACCTGATGCCGGTCATCAACCACATGCGCGCCCATTTGCGCCGCGCGGACCGCATCTTCGTGGACGAAACCCGCGCGCCGGTGCTGGACCCGGGGCGCAAGGCCACCAAGAGCGGCTACTTCTGGGCCGTGGTGTCCGATGATCGCGGCCATGGCGGTGTCGGCCCGCCCATCGTGCTGTTCCATTACGCGCCCGGCCGGGGCAAGGAGCACCCGCTGAAGTTCCTCGCCGGGTATCGGGGTCGCTTCCTGCAATGCGATGCCTATCAGGCCTACAACGCGCTGACTGAGATCGCGCGCGACAATGGCCCGTGGCAGCTGGTTTATTGCTGGACCCACGTCCGCCGCCGCTTCGTGAAGCGCTTCGAGAACGAGGGATCGCCCATCGCCGAAGAGATGCTGCGCCAGATCGCGCTGCTGTATCAGGTCGAAAAGACCGTGCGCGGCAGGGACGCGGCTGTGCGGCTGGCGGCCCGGCGCGAGCATTCAGCGCCCATCATCGCAGCGCTCAAGCCGTGGCTGGAAGCCCAGCTCTCGCGCATCCCGCAGAAATCCCAGCTGGCCGAGGACATCCGCTACACCTTGGGGCACTGGCCCGGCCTGATCAGATTCCTCAACGACGGCACCCTCGAGATGGATACCAACCCGGTCGAAAATCAAATCCGCCCGATTGCCCTTACGAGAAAAAATGCACTCTTCGCGGGCAATGAGGTGGGAGCCGAAAACTGGGCGATGCTCGCCTCGCTGGTCGCCACCTGCAAAATGGCCGACGTGAACCCGGTGGACTACATTGCCGCCACGCTGTGCGCTATCCTCGATGGCCACCCGCAAAGTCGCATCGAAGACCTGATGCCTTGGTGCTTCAATCAGCCGTCAAGCCTCGCCGCATAGGTAACGCCGTAGCGCTTACAGGGAATGCAGGTTCGCACCATTTTGGTGCTCACTTTAAACAAACGCGCGATCTCGGCCAGAGGCCGATGCTCGGCGTCACGCATGCGCTTCACCTCGTCTCGCTCTACGGGCGATAGGGCAGGGGGCCTGCCACCTACCCGGCCACACTTACGGGCAGCGGCTAGCCCTTCCTTGGTGCGCTCAGAAATCCGCTCACGTTCAAACTGGGCGATCGACGCGAAGACGTGAAACACAAGACGCCCTGCGGGTGTCGTCGTGTCGATATCCTCAGCCAGAGAACGGAAGCCTGCGCCACGACTGGCGATGGTATCCACGATGTCGAGAAGAACCTTCAGTGAACGGGCAAGCCGATCATACTTGGCAACGACGACAACATAACATTGGCGCAGCTGGTCGATCATCAAATCGAGCTGTGGGCGGGCGCGCTTCGTGCCGGTGATCTTGTCGGCAAAGATGCGCTCTGCCCCCGCCGCCTCAAGGGCGTCGATCTGGGCGTCAAGCTTCTGGCCGTCTGTCGAGACGAGGGCGCATCCAATAATCATAGAAAAAAGGTGCCATAAACGTCCCAAAACTCAAACAGTTTTGGTGCGGGTTATTGTCCTTATCAACCGCTTGATTTTTGGTGGAGTAGAGGATGTGGACAAAAACGAGCGTTTTTGGAACAGCCTAGTCCAGGGCCTTGTTGCACGGGTCAGGGTTTGGTTGAGTTTTCCCTTACCCGTAGATTTGGTCAAGTGACGACCTCGAACTTGGCGTGGCCAAGCCCGGTCATTTTATTGAGAATGTGGGTGCCAATCTTGGCTTCTGTCTTTTGGTTGGGAAAGCTGCGCGCTTTCAGTTTGGGGCCGATGACTGCCTTCCGACGGCCCATTACGGTCTCTCCTCGACTGCGCTGATTGTATCCGCTGCTCCCCTGCCAGGCCATGCGACCACGAGTGATTATGACGGTGATGCGCTGGTCGCGAAGCGTTGGATTGTCATCCGCGTCGGGGCTCAGAACCGCAGTCTTCGGAGGCGGGATGATGATCTCGACGCCGACACCAAAGCGGTCCGTGAGCAGGGCACTGGTGGGGTCTCCATCATAGGCGCCGTCTGCGATAAACCGGGTCACATCCGCGTCAATCTGGTTGAGAAGATAAGGCAAGGCGGTCGGATCACCCACATCGTCCTTGGTCAAATCCGAACACACGATGTCACCACTGATAACGTCTAACCCAAGGTGTAGCTTGCGCCAGGATTTGCGTTTGGGCTTTGTTTTATGCTTATTCTCCAGCCACTCGCCTTCGCCAAAGATCTTCAGACCGGTGCTGTCCACGACGAGATGGACCGGCCCATCCTTTTCAGTACGCGATCTGATCGGCAAGGTCAGCCCAGTCCCACGACGTGAAAAGGTCGAGTAATCAGGCACGCTGATATCCACATCCATGAGCTTGACAAGGCTCCGCGCAAACCCTTCAGTCTGGCGAAGTGGCTGCTTGTAAACGATGCCAAGTGTCAAACAGACCCTGATTGTCAGATCAGAATAGACCGGCTCGCCACCCCGTGTCTTGCGGCGCTCTGCACACCATGCAGCTTCTACCTCGGGGCTCAACCAAACCGTTACATCGCCGCGCTGGCGCAGGCTTTCATTATACTGCGGCCAGTTCGAAATCCGATCCCGTTTCTTCTCAAACTTGTGACGCCGCGCGTCATTGAATTTGTGTGGCATCAGTTGTGCCCGATCAATCAGGAAAGCATTATCCTAACAGGGTCGGCAGGGTCCGTGCAACAAGGCCGGGTCAGTCCCTCCAATAAGCGATCGGCAACTGCCCTCCAGACATCAAGGATAACACAGGCTGTTTCTACCGCGCATAGGCGGGCAACGACCTGGGACGGTTTTTTAGCACGTCGCGCTCCATGCGCGTGCGATCCAGCTCCCGCTTCAACCGCGTGATCTGCGACGCCCGGGTCCGCTGCCGACGGCATCGGCGACAGACCCGATGGCGATGCCGCCCCCGATCGCCCGGACTTGCCCGGAAATGGCCCCCCGCGAACCATCATCCGCAAGTTACGCAGCATCGACGGCGAGATCCCCACCTCGGTCGCACCCTGCATCAACGGTCGACCGCTGCTTTCCAGCAGCGCAACCGCCTCTCGTTTGAATTCGGGAGAAAACTCCCTCCTCGTCTTCGGTATCATACACCTCCATGCCCTCACAGGCTTAGCAAAGGTGTCCACTGAATCGAGGGACCATCAGGTCGAACCTTGTCCAAAGTCGATGAAAGGCTGCAGCCGATCCTCAGCACGGTCCTGCATCGGAACGCAGGCGAGCTGGAGTTTCATCAGGCGGAACGCGAAGTGCTGGAGAGTCTGGGACGCGTCATCGACCGGCACCCGGAATATTCCGACGATGCCCTGATCGAGCGCATTTGCGAGCCGGAACGGCAGATCATCTTTCGCGTTCCCTGGATCGACGACGACAATCAGGTCAGGATCAATCGCGGGTTCCGGGTCCAGTTCAACTCGGCGCTCGGGCCCTACAAGGGCGGCATCCGCTTCCATCCGTCGGTGAATGTCGGGATCATCAAGTTCCTCGGCTTCGAGCAGACCTTCAAGAACGCATTGAGCGGGATGCCGATCTGCGGCGGCAAGGGCGGGTCCGATTTCGATCCGAAAGGCCGCTCCGACCGCGAGGTCATGCGTTTCTGCCAGTCTTTCATGACCGAGCAGCACCGCCATATCGGCGAGTATGTCGACGTGCCCGCGGGCGATATCGGCGTCGGCGCGCGCGAGATCGGATACATGTTCGGGATGTACAAGCGGCTGAACAACCGGTTCGAGGCGGGCGTTCTGACGGTCAAGGGCCTGTCTTATGGCGGCTCGCGCGCCCGCAAGGAGGCGACGGGCTTCGGTGTCGCCTATTTCGTGCAATCGATGCTGGTTCGGCAGGGCACGGACTTCGAAGGCAAGCGCTGCGTGGTGTCGGGGTCGGGCAATGTCGCGATCTACGCGATGGAGAAGCTCCAGTCCTTTGGCGGCAAGGTCATCGCCTGCTCGGATTCCGGCGGCTACATCGTTGACGAGAGAGGCATCGATCTCGACCTCGTCAAGCAGTTAAAGGAGATCAAACGCGGTCGCATCTCCGAATATGTCGACCTGCGGGGCGACGGCTGCCATTATGTGAAGGACGGCTCGATCTGGCAGGTGCCCTGCGCGATCGCGCTGCCCTGCGCCACCCATAACGAACTGACCTGCGCGGATGCCAGGGCCCTGATCGGAAATGGTGTGATCGCAGTGGCCGAGGGCGCCAACATGCCCTGTACGCCCAAGCGGTCGTCGCGTTTCGCGAGGCGTGTGTGATGTTCGCGCCGGGCAAGGCGGCGAATGCGGGCGGCGTTGCGACCTCCGCGCTCGAGATGCAGCAGAATGCCAGCCGGGACAGCTGGTCCTTCGAGAAGACCGAGGAGCGTCTAGCCGCGATCATGCGCGGCATCCACGAAGCCTGCGACCAGACAGCGGAAGACTACGGCGCGCCCGGGGATTACGTCCTCGGTGCGAACATCGCCGGCTTCGTGCGCGTCGCCGATGCGATGCGGGCCTTGGGCATTATTTAGGCAGACTTCTGCGGCCCCGGAGAAATTTTGCCCAGTTGAACTATACTGTGATCGAACAAATCAGCGACGAAGACGCTTTCTTATAACGTTTATTTCCTACGTTCGCGGATTGAGACGCCAAATTTCTGCTTGTAGGCGCGAACCATGACCGGCGCACTCGAGAAGCCGCATCGCACGGCGATCTCCTGAACCGAAAGATGACTGTCGCGGACGAAGCGGTCGGCGCGAAGGAGGCGGTGATAACGGATATAGCTTGCCGGAGAGGTGCCGAGTTGTTCGGTGAACGTGCGTTCCAGCGCCCGGCGCGAGAAGCCGCTTTCCCGCGCGATGTCGCCCACCGTCAGGCGGTCCTCGATCCGCACGTCGATATAACGCAGGATCGTGCGAAGACGTGCCGATAGGAGCCCTCCGCCCAAGGCCTCCTCGGTTCGCAGCGGCCCGAAAAAACGCTCCACCTCCCGCTGGACATGCGCATCCGTGCGCGCGGCGATGATCTCCAGCATGACCGAAAGCGCCGCCTCGGCGGAGCCTGCGGTGATGTAGTCTCCGTCCACGACGAAATCGCGCTTCTGCATGTCGATCTGCGTGAAAACCTCCGCGAAGTGATCCAGCTCGTGCCAATGAACCGTTGCGCGCCGCCCATCCAGAAGACCTGCGCGTGCGAGCAACCATGCTCCCATGTCGCAGGCGAGGATCCGTCCGACCCGGCCGCTCACCTGCCGCAGCTGCCGCGACAGATCCTTGCTGCCCATACTGTCGAAGCCGTAGCCGACGATGACAATCAGCAGGTCGGTATCCTCTGAAACCTCCGAAAGTGGGCCGTCCACGTCCAGCCGGAGCCCGGAGGAAGAGGTAACAGCTTCGCCGTCCCGGCTGTAGGTTCGCCAAGAGAAACCCGGCGTTTCACTGACGACCGCCGCAGCCCGCACGGGTTCCATCGCATGGGCCAGGACCATGTTCGAGAAGCCGTCAACCAGAAGGATTGCGATCGAGAAGGGGGAGACTGGCGCGTTTTGCATCATATCTGGCGTGTTATGCGATTCCTGTCCGACTCTAGTTTCTTATCTTGCATTCAATCAAAGAGTATCGGAGTGGCGCTGCCATGAAAACATCGGCTTTCATCACCTGTGCCGTCACCGGATCCGGGCAGAGCCACACCAAGAGCGACAAGGTCCCCGTCACGCCGGCCCAGATCGCCGATGCCTGCATCGAAGCCGCGCAGGCCGGTGCCGCGATCGCGCATTGCCACGTGCGCGACCCCAAAACCGGTACGCCGTCGCGCGATCCGGCGCTTTACCGCGAGGTGGTGGAGCGTGTTCGCAGCAGTGGGACCGACGTGATCCTGAACCTGACCGCCGGCATGGGAGGCGATATCGTCCTCGGCTCGGCAGAGGCGCCGCTGCCTTTGAACGCCGAGGGGACCGATCTCGTCGGTGCGACCGAGCGTCTTGTCCATATCGAGGAGTTGCAACCCGAGATCTGCACCCTCGACTGCGGGACGATGAACTTCGCGGAGGCCGATTACGTGATGACGAACACGCCCGGCACCCTGCGGGCGATGGCAAAACGGATCCGCGACGCCGGGGTGAAGCCGGAGATCGAAGCCTTCGATCTGGGCCACCTGTGGCTGGCGCGCACCTTGGCCGAGGAGGGGCTGATCGACGATCCGGTCCTGATCCAGCTTTGCATGGGGATCCCCTTCGGGGCGCCGAACGACCTCAATTCGCTGATGGCGATGGTCAACAACATCCCTCCCGGCTGGGCCTATTCGATGTTCTCCATCGGGCGGATGCAGATACCCTACGTGGCGCAGGCCGTGCTTGCGGGCGGCAACGTCCGGGTGGGTCTGGAAGACAACATCTGGCTGGAGAAGGGGGTGAAGGCGTCCAACGGCGATCTCGTCGAGCGTGCGGCCACCATCCTGGCCAACATGAACGTGACATTACAGGGACCGGCCGAAGTACGGGACGCATTGAACTTGCGCCGCCCCGGCTGATCCGCAACCAAGGGAGAGAATGATGCCTTTCGAACTCAACCGAAGAAGTTTCCTCGCCACCGGAACGGCCGGAGCCGCGCTGATCGGCCTGCCGGGTATGTCGCATGCACAGCATAGCGCGCCGAAGGTCGGCGGCACGCTGCGGATCGGCCATTCGGGCGGCTCCACCTCCGACACGCTGGACCCCGCGACATTCGCCGCCGGTCCCGTCGTCACCGCGATGCTGGCCGTCTGCAACAACCTGATGGAAATCGACGAACAGGGTCAGGCGATCCCCGAACTGGCCGAAAGCTTCGAGCCGTCGGCGGATGCGACGACCTGGACCGCGACGCTGCGCCCCGACGTCATGTTCTCGGACGGGCGCAGGCTGCGGGCGGCGGACGTGATCGCCTCCTACAACCACCACCGAGGCGATGACACCACGTCTGGCGCCAAGGATCTGCTCAGGCAGATCGGCGAGATACGGGCCGATGGCGAGGGCGCGGTGGTCTTCGAACTCACCGGTCCCAATGCCGACTTCCCCTTCGTGGCGGCCGATTACCACCTCATCATCCTGCCCGATCAGGGCGATGGCACGATCGACTGGGCGACCCCCATCGGCACCGGCGGCTATACGCTGGAGGATCACGAGCCGGGCGTCCGGCTGAATCTGCGGCGGCGGGACGATTACTGGAAGGCGGATCGCGCCTGGTTTGCGGATGTCGAGCTGCGAACGATCAACGACCCGACCGCACGGCAGAACGCGCTGGTCACGGGCGAGGTCGATGCGATCAACGGCGTCGACACCAAGACGGTGCACCTGCTGTCCCGTCTTCCCAACATTAAGCTGATCGAGACCGTCTCCTCCTCGCATTTCCCGATGCCGATGATGTGCGACACCGCTCCGTTCGACGACAACAACGTTCGCATGGCGCTCAAGCACGCCATCGACCGGGAGGAACTGGTCGAGAAGGTTCTGCGCGGCCACGGATCGGTGGGCAACGACCAGCCGATCGGGCCGTCCTACCGCTTCCACGATTCCGATATCGAGCAGCGAACCTACGACCCGGACAAGGCGCGCTTCTATCTGAGGGAAGCGGGTCAGGAAAACCTGTCAGTCACCCTGCACACGTCGAACGCGCCCACCGCCGGTGGCGTGGACATGGCGATCCTGTTCCGGGAGCATGCGGCAGCCGCCGGGATCAATATTGAGGTCCAGCGCGAGCCCGAGGACGGTTACTGGTCGAACGTCTGGCTCAAGAAGCCGTTCTGCCAGAGCTACTGGAACGGGCGGCCGACGGCCGACTGGATGTTCACGATGGTCTATGCCGCCGGCGCCGAGTGGAACGAGAGCCGCTGGGACAATGCGCGGTTCAACGAATTGTTGCTGCAGGCCCGTGGCGAGCTGGATCAGTCCATGCGCGCCGAGATGTATGGCGAGATGCAACGCATCGTCCGCGACGATTCCGGTGAGATCATCCCAATGTTCGGCAATTTCATCGACGGCACCAACGACACCGTCTCGCATGGCGATGTCGCTTCGAACCGCTTCCTCGACGGTTGGAAGTGCGTCGAGCGCTGGTGGGCCGCCTGAACCTGAACCCGCAGGGGCCGGTCCGTCCGGCCCCCGCAGCAGCAGAATCCGGAGAGACGACATGGCGAGACGCCTGAAGATGGCCGCAATCGGCGGCGGTGTGATCGGCGGCGGCTGGATCGCGCGGTTCCTGCTGACCGGGAACGACGTGGCGGTGTTCGATCCGTATCCGGAAGCGAAGCGGATCATCGGCGACGTGGTCGCCGGGGCCGACCGGGCCTACCGGCTGCTGTTCGACCAGCCACTGCCCGCGCGCGGCGCGCTGACCTTCCATGACCGGATCGAGGATGCGGTGGCGGGGGCCGACTACATCCAGGAAAGCGTTCCCGAGACGCTGGAAATCAAGCACAAGGTTCTGGGCGCCATAGCGGATTCTGCGCCCGCGCAGGCGCTGATCGGCTCTTCCACCTCCGGCTTCACCCCCTCCGCGCTGCATGGCGGGCTGTCGAAGCCCGGGCGCGTCTTCGTAGCCCACCCGTTCAACCCGGTCTATCTGCTGCCGCTGGCCGAGTTGGTCGCGGGGCCGGCCAACGATCTGGGCGTGCTGGACGAGGCCGAGGCGCTGCTGGCGTCGGTTGGCATGAAGGGCCTGAAAATCCGCGCCGAGATCGACGCCCATATCGCCGACCGTCTGCTCGAAGCCGTCTGGCGCGAGGGGCTGTGGCTGGTCAATGACGGCATCGCCACGACCGGGGAGATTGACGACGCCATACGCTTCGGCTTCGGCCTTCGCTGGGCGCAGATGGGCCTGTTCGAGACTTACCGCATCGCCGGCGGCGAAGCCGGCATGACCCATTTCATCAAGCAGTTCGGACCCGCCCTGAAATGGCCCTGGACCAAGCTGATGGATGTTCCCGAACTGACCGAGGAACTGGCTGCGAAGATCGGCGATCAGTCCGATGCGCAATCGGGGATGCACGACCTGCGCACGCTGGAGCGGATCCGCGACGACAACCTCGTCGGATTCCTGCGCGTCCTGCAGCAGAACAACTGGGGCGCCGGGAAGTGCGTGGCCGACATGGCCCGCACCCTGCGCGATGCGACGGCGGAGCAGGGCGGAGGAGAGGCCGTGCGGGACGGCTATCCGCTCCGCCTCCATGCGGCGACGGTGCCCGAAAGCTGGCTCGACTATAACGGCCACATGACGGAGCATCGCTATCTTCAGGTGATGGGAGACGCGACCGATGCCTTCCTCGCCCATATAGGGATGGACGAACCTTATCGCGCGGCGGGGCGGTCGGTCTATACGGTCGAGACCCATATCCGCCATCTGGACGAGGTCGACGGCGGTGCGTGGCTGAATGTCGAGACCCTGCTTCTGGGGGCCGATACCAAACGCCTGCGTCTGCTCCACCGGATCCTCGACGGCGACCGGCTGGTGGCCACGGGCGAGCATATGCTGATGCATGTCGACACCGAAGCCGGGCGGAGCAGCCCGTTCGGGGCGCCGCTGACGGGGCGGATCGCCGCCATCGCCGCCCTCCACGCGCCGCAGCCGCTTCCCGCCGAAGCCGGCAGCGTGATCCGCGCCCTCCCGCGCGAACCGGAATCCTGAAAGGACCTGAATGAGCCCGATCGTCCGCATGATTGCCGGTCGTCTCGCCCTAGGCGTGCTGACGCTCGTTCTCGTCTCGCTGGTCATCTTCATGGCGGTCGAACTTCTGCCGGGCGATATCGCGCAGGAGATCCTGGGCCAGTCCGCGACGCCCGAGACGGTCGCCGCCTTCCGCGCCGAACTCGGCCTCGATCAGTCGCCGCCGATCCGCTACCTCAACTGGCTCGGCGGTGTGCTGACGGGCGATCTGGGCAATTCGCTGGCCACTGGCCGCGATATCAGCTCGATGATCTTCGACCGGTTCGGCAGGACACTGTTCCTCGCGGGCTACGCGGCGGCGATCTCGGTTCCGCTGGCGGTGACACTCGGGATACTGGCGGCACTCTACCGCAATTCGATCTTCGACCGTATCGTGAACGTGGCGACGCTCAGCTCGATCAGCTTTCCGGAATACTTCGTCGCCTACATCCTGATCCTGTTCCTGTCGGTGAAGGCCTCCATCTTCCCGTCTATCGCAGATTTCGGCCGCGACCCGACCTTTGCGGAGATGCTCTACCGCACGTTCCTGCCCGCCCTGACGCTGGTTCTGGTGGTGACGGCGCATATGATGCGGATGACGCGGGCCTCGATCATCAACCTGATGGCGCAACCCTATATCGAGATGGCGCGGCTCAAGGGTGCGGGACCGATGCGGGTGATCCTGCGCCACGCTTTGCCGAATGCGCTAGCGCCGATCATCAACGTGATCGCGCTCAACATGGCCTACCTCATCACCGGGGTCGTCATCGTGGAGGTGGTCTTCGTCTATCCGGGCTTGGGTCAGCTCATGGTCGACAGCGTGGCCAAGCGCGACATCACCGTCGTGCAGGGCTGTTGCCTCGTGTTCGCAGGAGTCTATATCCTTCTCAACCTGCTTGCGGACGTGCTTTCCATCGCGACCAATCCACAACTTCTGCATCGCAAGTGAGGGATCCGGGATGAATACGCTCAAGCTTCTTCGCAGCGCGCCGCCTACGGCCAAATTCGGGATGATCCTGATCGCAATCTATGCCGTGATCGCGATCCTGACCCCCTGGATCGCCCCTCACGGCCAGGCCGAGATCGTCGGGCTCGAATTCGAGCCCTGGGGCGGGGAGTTCATCCTCGGCACGGACAACCTCGGCCGGGACATGCTCTCGCGCATGTTCTACGGCATCCGCAATTCCGTCAGCATCGCGCTGGCCACCACGATCCTGTCCTTCGCCCTCGGCACGGTGCTCGGATTGATGGCGGCGACCTTGGGCGGCTGGATCGATCAGCTCATGTCGCGACTGGTGGACGTGCTGATGGCAATCCCGGCGATCCTCTTTGCGCTGCTCCTGCTGACGATCACCGGCACCGGCATACCCCAGATGATCGCGATCATCGCGGTGATCGAGGCGACGCGCGTGTTCCGGCTGACACGGGCCACGGCGATGAACGTCGCGGTGATGGATTTCGTCGAGGCGGCGCGGTTGCGCGGCGAGGGCACCTTCTGGGTGATCCGGCGCGAGATCCTGCCCAACATCACCTCGCCCCTGATCGCCGAGTTCGGCCTGCGCTTCTGCTTCGTGTTCCTCGCCATCTCGGCGCTGTCGTTCCTGGGGCTGGGGATCCAGCCGCCGACGGCGGATCTGGGCGCGATGGTCCGGGACAATGCGGCGCTCATCACCTTCGGCGAGCTGGTCCCGCTCCTGCCGGCGGCAGCGATCGCGCTGCTGACCGTTGCCGTCAATTTCGTCGTCGACTGGATGCTGCACCGCGCATCCGGGCTGAAATCCTGAAGGGAGCGACCGAATGACAGACCCGCTGTTGAGCATCCGCGATCTCCGGCTGGAAGGCCGCACTGACGGGGGCTGGGTTCCGATCCTCAAGGGGATCAATCTGGACCTTGCCCGCGGCGAAGTGCTGGGCCTGATCGGAGAGTCGGGGGCCGGAAAGTCGACGCTGGGGCTGGCCGCCATGGGCTACGTGCGCGACGGCACGCGGTTCGCCGGCGGCTCCGTCACCTTTGACGGGCGCGATCTGTTGAAACTGCCCGAGCGGGCGCGTCGCAAGCTGCGCGGCGACCGGATCGCCTACGTCGCGCAGTCCGCCGCCGCCAGCTTCAACCCCGCGCACCGCCTGATCGACCAGTATTCCGAAGGCCCCGTTCTCCACGGCGTCATGTCGCGCGCCAAGGCCGAGGCGGACGCGCGCGGCCTCTATGCCAAGATGCAGTTGCCCGACCCCGACATCATCGGACTGCGCTATCCGCATCAGGTTTCGGGGGGTCAGTTGCAGCGCGCGATGACGGCGATGGCGATGGCCAGCCGCCCCGATATCATCATCTTCGATGAGCCCACCACCGCGCTCGACGTCACCACCCAGATCGAGGTGCTGGGCGCGATCCGCGATATCGTCACCGAGTTCGACACCGCCGCAATCTACATCACCCACGACCTTGCCGTCGTCGCGCAGATGGCCGACCGCATCAAGGTCATGCGCCATGGCGAGGAGGTCGAGGAGGCACCGACCCGGCAAATGCTCGACGCGCCGCAGCGGGATTACACCAAATCGCTCTTGGCGGTGCGGGACTTTCGCGCCGAACCCGCCCCCGCCCCGACGCCGCAGGAGGTTCCGATCCTGTCGGCCACGGGCGTGACCGCCGCCTATACCGGCGGCGTCGACGTGTTGCACGATGTGAGCTTCGACATCTATCCGGGCCGGACGCTTGCCGTCGTCGGGGAAAGCGGGTCGGGGAAATCGACGATGGCGCGTGTCATCTCCGGGCTGCTGCCCCCGCGCGCCGGTGATATCCGGCTGACCGGTGATGCACTCCCCCCGAAGCTTGCCGACAGGTCGCGCGAGCAGCTTCGGCGGGTGCAGATGATCTACCAGATGGCGGATACCGCCCTCAATCCGCGCCAGACCCTGCGCGAAATCGTGGGCCGGCCCGCCCGGTTCTATCGCGGGTTGGGCGGGCGGGAACTAGAGCAGGAGACCCGGCAGCTTCTGGTCGATGTGGAGCTCGACCCGGACGAATTCATCGACCGCCGCCCCCCCGAACTCTCGGGTGGTCAGAAGCAGCGCGTCGGCATCCTGCGCGCGCTGGCGGCACAGCCCGACCTGATCATCTGCGACGAGGTGACATCCGCCCTCGACCAGCTCGTCGCCGACGGGATCCTGCGTCTCCTCAAGCGATTGCAGACGGAGCGCGGCCTGTCCTTCATGTTCATCACCCACGACATCGCGACCGTCCGGGCGATCGCCGACCACGTCGTCGTGATGCACAACGGACGCGTCGTCGAGCAGGGCGGGAAGGACGAAATCTTCGCCCCGCCCCACGCCCCCTATACCGACCTTCTCCTGTCATCCGTGCCCGAGATGGATCCGGACTGGCTGACCCACCGACGCGGGGAAATGCGGACATGAGCCGCGTGACCGACAGTCAGGTTCTGGCCTTCATCCGCCGGACCGAGGAAATCTATGCCGCCGACAGCAATCAGGCCGCGCCCGAGCAGAACCGCCGCAACTACGACGCGATGTGCGCGGTCTTCCACGCGCCGCACCCGGACGGTGTATCGACGCATGACCGCCGCATCGGCGGCGTTCCCTGCCGCGTCTACGAACGCCGGGATGCGGTTCCGGGCGCCATCCTGTTCAGCCATGGCGGCGGCTTCGTCGTCGGCGGCCTCAACAGCCATGACGACGTCTGCGCTGAGATCTGTTCCGCGACCGGACGGCGTGTCGTTTCCGTCGATTACCGGCTGGCCCCGGAGCATCGCTATCCCGCCGCGCTCGACGATATGGACGCCGTCTGGCAGGCGCTCGACTGCGACGGGCCGCGCCTCGCCTGCGGCGACAGCGCGGGCGGCAACCTGACCGCCGCGCTTTGCCTGCGAATGCGGCGGACGGGCGGAAAGATGCCCGACGGCGCGGTGCTGATCTATCCGGGGCTGGGCGGCGATATGATGGCCCCGTCCTACGATCTGAACGCGGACGCGCCGCTGCTGCGCCGGGTCGATATCGAAAGCTACAAAGGCGTTTACGCCCCTGCCGAAACGACCGATTCCGAGGCGCGCCCTTTCCTCGCAGAGACGCTGGACGGATTGCCGTCAATGCTTGTCGTGACCGCCGATGTCGATCCGCTGCGCGATGACGGGACCCGTTGGAACGATCGGCTGCGGGAAGCGGGAATTACCAGCACGCTGCAAAACGATGCGCAGCTCGTTCATGGGCACTTGCGTGCGCGCCATATGTCCTATCGCGCCAAGGAAAGTTTTGCAGCGGTCTGTTTCTGGCTGGGAAGGTCGTTCCGGACCGTGGATCATCGATGAGTACGGGGATTGGTCGCAGACCTCAGGCGGCCATACTTGTCGAAACGAATAACGCCTCAGACATTTGGACCCGTCAATCGCAGCGATTCCGACATCGCTTGGTGGCGTATCCTGGAATGAAAACGGAACCAGCGCACTCGCCCGCTGCACCACCGCCGGAGCAGCACGGTCACGGAAGATATCCACAACCCCACTCTTGGAGACACCCGACATGATCCGCCAGACTCTTTTGCCCTATGTCGCTCGCCTCCTGCTCGCCACGACCTGCCTCACCAGCGTCGCGGCTGCGCAGGGCGAACCGGCGGGATCGCCGCCCGTCAGAGATCCATCCGCGATCGATCTCGAGAGTGGTTTAGATCATATCGGCGCCGAGGTGCAAAGCTTCGACGTCGATGGCCGACCTGCCTACTATATTGTCGACGGCAATCCAGACGGCCGCGCGGTGGTGTTCATTGGCGGGCTGTAAGACCCACGTTAGCCAACGATCGCTCCCAAACCCCAGAAAACCGAACGACACGCCAACCTCAGCGGCCTCAAAACCGGCCAAGGTGGTTGTCGGCACCGGATAAGGTGGTTGACGCGCTACAAGCGGCGGACAACTACGCTGACACAGGGGGAGATCAAGCAATGGTGCGATCAATTACTTGAAGGCGCGACGGGTGTTTTTGTCGATGCGGCAAAAGCCGAGCCGGAACGTGCAATCGACTTGAAGACCTTGCATGAAAAGATCGTAGAGTTGGCGCTGGAGAACGATTTTTTTGTCCAGCGCGCTCGGCAAGGTGGGGTGTTGTCAGAGGAAACTGGCTTGAGCAGGGCAGGGCGGGCACATAAGGTCGCCTACTGATCAAATGCTCGGCATTCCAATACTTCAAGACCAGCCCTGAGGTCATCTGACTGGCTGTGATGCTTTAAGTTCGGTTCCCACTTTCTCTGCGCATCGTCCTCTCCCGTTTTCGGACACGCTCAAATTTCGGGCCGCATTTCACTTTGCAGGCAGCGGGGATCAAGTCAAATTATGAGATAGGCCACTTGGGGAATGCCAGTCAGCATCCGTTTTCCCATGGCTTAAAAGGTATAGGGTATGCGCCGTCCCCGTCCCATTGATTTCTGCGGTTCCAGTGCGCTGCCGGGGCTGCGAGTTTCGTTCTGAGCATTCAGAAGGAGACGACGATGGCGGATGGCGGGGATGGGTTTGACGGCTGCATTGAGGTTGTGCAGCGGACGCGTGGATATCGGCGCTGGCCGGATGATGTGAAGGCGCGGATCGTGGCCGAGAGCTTTCAGCCGGGCGCGCGGGTGGTGGATGTTGCGCGTCGGCATGGTCTGGCAGCGCATCAGCTTTCGGATTGGCGACGTCGGGCTCGCCAAGGGGCGTTGGTCTTGCCGGCAGAGGCCATGGCCGGGATGTCGTCAGACGCTCTGCCAGCCTTTGTGCCAGTTTTGATGGAGCCTGAGGGCACCTGTCGGTCAGCGGATGCCGGTCGGATCAGTGGTGTCATCACCATCGAGATCGGCGACGACCTCGTGCTGCGGGTGCCTAGCGACGTTCCGGCAGAACGGGTTGCGGCGCTGGCGCACGCATTGCGAGGGCCGGCGTGATCGTCGCGGGGCAGCGGCTGCCGGTCCTGATCGCGACGCGTCCGGTGGATTTCCGCTGCGGCCATCGGGCGCTGGCGCTGATCGTGCAGACCGAACTGAAGCTGGACCCGCATTCCGGGGTGACGATCGTGTTCCGTTCGAAACGCGGCGACAGGCTGAAGATTTTGGTCTGGGATGGAACCGGTCTCGTGATGGTCTTCAAAGTCCTGGAACAAGGCAGCTTTGCCTGGCCGAAGGTTCAGGACGGGACAATGCGGTTGTCACGGGCGCAGTTTGAGGCCTTGTTCGAAGGTCTGGACTGGCGCCGGGTCATGGCGCAGCGGGTCTCTCCACCCACTGCGGCGGGATGATTTATACTCCTGTTCTGACGTTGTTTTATTGGCCTTTCCTACCAGGTTCGGCTATGAATTGGCATGTCGCAGCCCTTCGATCTCAGCCAGTTTCCAGACCTTCCGCCCGAGGTGGTGAAGGCTGTTTCTGCGTTGCAATTTGAGCTTTCTGTCGAGCGTGCGGCGCGTCTGCATGAACAGGCGGTCGTCGCCGAAAAGGACGCCTTCATCACCGAACTGACGGCACTGGTCGAGAAGCTGGAAGGCCAGGTCGGACAATACCGACATGCGAAGTTCGGACCCAAATCCGAGAAGCTCGACCCGGCGCAGCTGGAGCTGGCGCTGGAAGACCTCGAGACGGCCATCGCCGAAACGCAGGCGCAGATCGCGGCGGTCGAGGACAAGATCGCGGCCAGTGCGACCGATCCTGACAAAGCTGCCCCACGCGCCCCGCGCAAGGCGCGGGCTCTGCCCGAGCACCTGCCGCGTAACCCCGAAGCGTTCCGCGAGCGCCGTTCCGGCATCACCGCTGGCCTGGATTGCGGCCCGCACCTTCGGCGTCGTCGTCGCTTGCTTGTGAAGATTAATCAGCATGGTGGCTCCCCGTCCCGAAGTTCCCTCAGAACCGATCTTGCCATGAACAGCGCTGATCGCGGAGGGGAAATGTGATCATCCGGGATTGAACAGGTAATCCGCAACCCCGCGTCCCGCAGCAGGGTGTTTCCATCGGTGATGTAAAGTGTGTGGTCATGGGCATGCTTGGATAGCAGCGTTGGTGAACGTGGCCGAGCGACCCCGCTTGCCACTGGGCTCAGCCAGCCAGACCGTCTCAGGTTCAAACCAAACCAGCAGCGAACCGCGCCGCTTCAGGGCGGCATTGTACGAACACCAGTTCGTTGTGATAGATTGGAGGTAAAGGTTTGCTCATGCTCGGCAACTAACTCTGGCTATATAACCAGCAGTTCCCAAAATTAGCCTTGCGCAACAAACAGCCCTGCAAGCGATGAAAGACTGGAACAAACTGAAGCCAGTGCTGTTTAAGGAACAGTCACACTACGGTCCGGGATGTAACAGCTAATTTGGTATCATCCTATTTAGTGGAAGAAATCGAAAAAAATTCCAATAAAACAATGAAGGTGGAGAGAGAAAATGTCTCAGGCAAATCCAATTCCAACTGAAAGCTATGCAGCGTTAGCTACTGGAGAAAAGCTCGTCCCACACAGTATTGAGCGGCGACAAACTGGCCTTCGCGACGTTCAGATCGATATCGACTTTTGTGGTGTCTGTCATACTGATCTTCATCTCGTGAACAACGACTGGGGTATGTCCGTCTATCCGCTGGTTCCCGGGCACGAAATCATTGGGCGCGTCAGTGCCGTTGGATCTGCGGTAAACGATCTGAATGTTGGTCAGCGCGTCGGCGTCGGCTGCCTTGTTGACAGCTGCCAACAGTGTTCCTCATGCGAAAGGGGCGAAGAGCAGTATTGTCTAAATGGTATGACGATGACTTATGGGTCTCCGACCGAAGATCCCGGCGGGATAACTTTTGGCGGCTATTCCAAAATGATCACCGTCAACCGTGATTTTGTTCTAAAAGTCCCTGAAACACTCGATCCCAGTGCCTGTGCCCCATTGTTGTGCGCCGGCATTACAACCTATTCGCCACTGCGCCACTGGAAGGTTGGTCCCGGTATGACCGTTGGTGTCATTGGTCTCGGTGGTCTTGGACATATGGGGATCAAACTTGCGCATGCTATGGGCGCGCGGGTGATCATGATCACCACGTCGGCCTCAAAGGCAGAAGATGCAAAACGTTTGGGGGCGGAAGACGTTTTGCTTTCTACGGATTCGGCTGCGATGGACGCCGCGACCGGTCAGTTTGATTTCCTGCTGAACACAATTCCGGTGCCGCATGATTTCAATCATTACATGATGCTGCTGAAAATTGATGGCACGATGTGCGTCGTGGGTGCAATTGGTCCTCTCGCCGAATTGAACACCATGCCATTGATCATGGGACGCCGCTCAGTCTCAGGCTCACTGATAGGCGGTCTGAGTGAAACCCAGGAGATGCTTGATTTTTGCGGCGAGAAAGACATTACAGCTGATGTTGAGCTTATCGATATTGGCCAGATTGACGACGCCTATGAACGGATGCTGAAGAGCGATGTGAAGTACCGATTTGTCATTGACTTGGCGACATTGGGGGCGGCAGCGGCGGTCTAACCAAAGGGTCGTCGCCTCAATCGTGTAAAACCCGTCAGAGGCGACAGGCTTACGCTTTGGGCTCGCTACTATTGTTAGCTGCGCCGTCCACGAAGGTCCGTTCTGAGCCGGAAGATGACTTGGCCGGGATAGCGTCGTACGGCTGTTTTGTCCGCACAGCAGTCACTAGGGCCGTGCCGCGCGTCGTCACGTGCATCTGGTGCTCGACAACTACGCCACCCACAAGACGCCCGAGGTGAAAGCATGGCTGGACAAGCACCCGCGCTTCAAGCTGCACTTCACGCCCACCAGCGCCTCATGGCTGAACCTGGTCGAACGCTTCTTCGCCGAAATCACATCGAGGCGTATCTGGCGCAGCAGCTATTCAAGCGTCGATGATCTGAAGGCTGCGATCTTCGACTATCTGGCGCAGCACAACGAGAAGCCCAAACGCTTCAAATGGACCAAAACCGCCGAGGACATCCTCACGCGAGAACGCCGCGCGTTGGACAAACTCGACGAAATTCGCGGAAACAGGTAGGAAGTGTCAGACTCAGAACACTAGCATGGTTTTTCACCGGCAACGGTGTTTGTCAAACAAGTTGTCCGCCGATTTCATGCGGCGTCTCTGATTTCAGGAGCGCTGATTTCGCGTTCTGGGTTAAGCCAGACGGGTCCGGCTGGTTGCCAGTTGCGGGTTTTTCCTGACCAGCGTTGCGGGTTTTGCGCACGTGCATTTGCATAGAGACTGGCGCGAATGGCCAGTGCCGCAAGATCATGGCCAGCGTGGCGCGCGTTGGGAGTGACGAAGCGGATGGCGCTGTGCATATGCTCGCCGTTATACCAACTGGTGAAGGATTTCACCCAAGCCTGCGCATCGGCCTTTGTGGCAAACCCCTTCGTCGGCCAATCCGGGCGGTATTTGCAGGTTCGAAACAGCGATTCAGAGAATGGATTGTCGTTGCTGACCCGTGGGCGGCTGTAGGACGCGGTGATGCCCAGTTTCTCCATCGTGGTTTTCATTGTAGCGCCCTTCATAGGACTGCCATTGTCGGCGTGCAGAACAAGCGGCTGCATAAAGCATCCCTCGGCCAGCACCGCCTGCCGGATCAGGGTGGCCGCCAGGTCTGCACTTTCGCGCTCATGGACTTCCCAGCCAACGATTTTCCGACTGAAGATATCCACGATCAGATAGAGGTAGAAGAACATGCCTGCCACCGGCCCAGGCATCCACGTTATATCCCAGGTCCAGACTTCGCAGGCCGTGCTGGCCTTGTAGCTGGTGGGCGGTTTGCGCCGGACCGGGGGCCTGGCTCGGCCACGATGCTGCTGCTGGCCATCTGCGCGTAGAATGCGGTAAAAGCTGGACTCGGATGCCAGATACTGCCCCTGATCCGCCAGTCTTGGCACGATCTGACTTGGTGGTAGGCTGCTGAATTCCTTTGAATTACAAGCTTCCAGCACCGCCGCGCGTTCAGCCGCACTCAGCTTATTGCCTGGTTCCGGGCGCGGCACGAGGGGGCGCAGATCAGGTTGAACCTGCCCGTCTTTTGTCCAGCGTCGCAGGGTGCGGTCGCTGATCTCCAGCTCGAAGCAGGCTTTGGCACGCCGAGCGCCAGCGGTGATGGCGTCGTTGATCAGAACAACTGCGGTTTGGCGATTTGGGGTGCTGATCATGCGTCCTCTCCGTCCCCCCAGATCGCCGAGGCCTTTTTTCGCAGAACCAGAAGCGCTGCGGTTTCGGCCAATGCCCGGTCCTTGCGAGCCAGTTCCCGCTCCAGATCCTTGACCCGTTTTTTCTCTTCCTTGGTCGCCCGACCCAGACGGTCGGTGCTTGCACGGTCCCAATCGTTCGCCTGCTCGCAAGCCGATCGCCACGCCGCGATCTGCGCCGGATAAAGCCCGCGCTTGCGGCAGTATTCGGCCAGATCGGCTTCGTTCAGCGCCGCCGTTTCCAATACCGCCGCGAACTTGTCGCGCGACGACCAGCCCTGGGGGCCCACGTCAGCGTCAGGCAGAAGCTGACCCTTGCCGCGTGCAACCGCCCGCCACTTGTGCAGCGTCGCTTCGGAAATACCTTCTTCCTGCGACAGCTGCCGGATGGCCATGGTGTTCGGCGGAAGCATCCGCTTCAGCACAGCCGCTTTTCGTTCTGGTGAGTATCCCAAGTCATTGTCCTATCCCGCCCACCTGAAAATTAGAGGAAAAGTAGAGCAGCGGACAACTTCCCTGACACAGGGGGAACCTGGCCAATGCGGTTTCCATCGGCGGTCTGGAGGTTATCACCAAGCTGATCCGCTATTTCGTCCATGAGCGTGTTTGGTCACGGTTTCAGTACGGTATTGGTAAAGAACCCAAGGCGCTTCACACCTAACATTGATTTTTTCCTTTGTTTCCTGTATGTATGTATGCATGGACGGAGCTAGAAAATCCACCTGAGAGCTGGGCTGAAAGCTTGCGCTGGAACATGAAGTCCAAGTCGCTTGCAGGTTCCAAGTTGACCCAACCAATCCAGGCGGTCGAAAAAACACATCATTCAACATAAGTTGCCGTGATTGGTCTTCATTGGTCTTCAATCGCGGTGAAAGAGGAGCCCCATGATAACCTACGCACAAGCGAGAATATCGAACCCTTCAAGCTATTTCGAAACACCAAACCATGTTCTGAGCGATGGCAAGCTCAGCCGTGAAGACAAGGTTAAAGTCCTAAAGTCGATGGCTGCTGATGCAGATCAAAAGTTGGAGGCGAAGTCTGGGAGACTGGCTGAAGCAAATCCGAAATACAATGCTAAAGAACTTCAGTCTGCTCTGATCCAACTCGAAAAAACCAAAGAGCCAGAGATTGTTGAGCATTCAAATCTGCAAAATGCCCGCTTCCAGCGGATTATGGTTGTGACAACCGTTGATCAGGGTTTGAACCATGAAATAGCCGCTGTAGCTTTTGATATGGCAGAGAAGGTGAACGGCAAAGTGTTCTTGCTTAATGTTGTCCCGTCCTCATTCGAGGGGGAAGGCCTAGCAGCTCCAAGACCAATGGTTACCGCCGTTCCTCTCGTCGCTACAGATGACACTCAGATTATCGAGGACCGTAATGAGCAACTTGCGGAGCTAAGGGCTGAAAGTGGTTCAAGCGTTGAAACCGAGATTGAGGTACGCAGTGGCCAGATCGAAGAGGTGATCGTCGCGTGTGCTGATTATTGTGACGCCGATCTCATCGTCGTTGGTTCTCCAAACCGTTCTTGGCTCGAAGCTTTACTTGATCCTTCTATTGAGCGCAGGGTCACGAAATCGGCACCCTGCCCTGTTTTAGTCGTACCAGAACCAGCTTAGTTCGTTCGGTTTCCGTCAATGTCCTAAGGTGCCTGAGTCTATGAAATAGACGACTTGGCATCGCAGGGTGTTGGCGTCCAGTTGGACCAAGCAGGTCTTTTGGATTTTTTGGTTAGTTATTGATCCTAACGGTTCATCAACTGCGGAAATCTCGAAGTGATACGAGAAACCAATCCCCTTCGACACCCGTTCACCCGAAGTTAACCTGTTTAAATCGCAGCGCCAGCAACGAATACAGTAAGGAGATTTATAAATGACTAAGTTGTCAAAAATAACAGATTTTACTTTAACTAAACCGAAAAAGGAAACGCCGTTGGACAAGACGACGCGCATAGTGAGGAGAATAACCGAAGACGAAGCAGAAATACGGCACCTCAAGACTTCACGCCTTCGCAAAGCCCGTTTTGAGAGCGAGGCCGATG
>Ga0307936_1000320_pt1 | contig 27173 bp, 20 predicted proteins | sample OrgLakmetagenom1_FD_201839 | JGI IMG/M metagenome (GOLD analysis project Ga0307936, IMG submission 201839) | Saline water microbial communities from Organic Lake, Antarctica - #1 | ecosystem: Environmental > Aquatic > Non-marine Saline and Alkaline > Saline | place: Antarctica: Organic Lake... | reverse complement strand
TGAGTAGGTGCGTTAACGCTGTTTTATAAGGACTTTCTATAACGATAAATGGATAGCTATACTTAACGTTATACTTTACCTTAAGACTGCAATGGACGTACTTGGATCAAGATGGCGCGAACCTAGGGAAACGCTGATTAATTCAGCTTGAGCTCTGGATTTGTTAAAATCAAATCTACAACAATCGAACCGACCAGGAACGATCATGAAGCAGACGAGTTTCGCCCAAGCCGAGTTCGCCGCCAAGAAAAAGATAACCCGACGTGAGCGGTTTCTGGCCGAAATGGAGCAAGCCGTGCCCTGGTCGCGGCTATTGGAAGCGCTCTCGCCCCATTATTATCCCGACTCCCGCGGCAAGCGAGGACGCCCACCCATTCCCCTGAAGCGCATTCTGCGGATGTACTTTGTTCAGCAGTGGTATGCCTTGGCCGATGAGGCACTGGAAGATGCCATTTATGACAGCCAGGCCTTGCGTGACTTTGTCGGTATCGACCTGGGTGTGGAATCGGTTCCGGACGCCATGACCCTGCTATTGGTCACCTCGTTCGATCCGGTGGGGGGCGATTTCTACGCGGGAACACCTTTTACGAAGACCTAATAAAAACCGTTTGCACGATCAATACGACCTGGAGACAAACCAAAGCAATGGTTGCCTCAGTAGTTTCTCTGGGCGACGGCTTATTTCCCCAACCCAATGAGTTCCTGGAAATTGGGCCTGAGCGACTAGCCCGTGAGTGCAAGCTCGGCTTTAGAGCCAAAACAGTTGATACCGTAACTGCGCAATTGCTGCATGACAAAGCCATTAAACATGATGGTTCCGCTCGGGAAGGCTTCATTAGCTATGATTACTTGATTTCACTAAAAGGGATAGGGCCGTACTCAGCGGCACACGCCGTGATGCTTCTGGGGGATTTCTCGAATCTACCGGTCGACTCTGAGGTAAGCGCATACCTTAGAGAACTTGGCATAGACCCGAGCGAGGCCTATTCCGCTTTTCAGAAATGGAAGCAGTATCGCTTCCTAGGCTATAAATTAAAACGAATCATCGATAACAAAAACTGGACTGGAGAGTAACACTCGAAAATACGATGCTTTCAACGATATGTGAAACGTATGCGCGCAAAAAATAGATAGACCCAGGATTCGACGAGTGGCCCGTGTAGGACCACTCGTTTAATTTCATCCGGAAGCTGAAGTGGCAGGTTCGAGGCCCCTTTGTAGCTTCGATACGACAGAGGAACCGTCCACTGGGCCCTTGTCTACATCTTTAGTAAATGGGTAAAACTCCTCAATCACCTGCTTCACTTCATCCTCATCGTATTCAAACAGCGCATTCCCGAACCCCTTTGCAGCGGCAGCATCCAGAGCAGCCTGATCAACGCCCTCCTCCTTCATCTGCTTCGCTTTTTCCCTTGCTTCAGCCACAGACTCCTGCAGTGACACTCCCTCCTTGAGCACCAAATCCACGTAGTAGATTGGCGTGCGCCGGCTCTGCGTCGTGCTTTTGCCACGCAGCTTCAATTCCAGCGGCATATACGCCAGCAAACCACCAGAGACTGCTTGGTAATAACTCAGCCTCGCCGCCAGTGTCCGTATGCTGTTGTAGCCAGTGGTGCGGAAGATGAAAGTGCCGAGATCATCATCGTCACCGATCTTCACGTTCAATCGGCCATAGGGCTTGCACAGGCCGCCTTTGCCAAACTCACAGAGCGTAGGGCTCGGGCACGGCAACGACTGTACTCCTGACTGTGTCAGCCGCTTACATGTGTCGCCATTACCGACACACATGGGCCGTCCGCTTTTGCGGTCGAACATGGTGTATTCCGCCCGCAGATTGAGATCCGCTTCGTTGAACAGCATGCTTACCGGAATGGTTCGCAGCTTGCCGTTCGGCGCGTCCTTTCGTAGCTCTTCATCGATGGGGTGGGTAACCCATCCGCTTTTCTCCTGTACCTGGGAGGTGATGGTCCATTCCCTAAACCCAATGTCAAAAGAAGTAAAAGGAGTTTTGAACTGGTTAGGAGGATGGCAACATGTAGAGTATGTTGGCGGTTATGCCGCCAACTCAAATGAATGATTAAGTCAATTAAAGTAGGGATGCATGGAACTAAGTGAGGTTTTAACCCTTCAGAGAATTCAGGGAGTTGGGAATAAGTCCCTAATAGCATTAATTGAATATTGTCAAGCTAACAAGCTTGAGTCTTTGTCTGATCTCCAAAAGCTTGATTTCTCTCAAGAGCGAGGGCTAAAGCGTGCTTCTTCCGCAATCGAGAAATTCTTTTCAGCAGGCCTTTGTGATGCAACGCTTAGAGAGTGCAAAACTAGCCTAGAAGATTGGAAGTCTCGATCAATAACGGTCGTACCGTATGGCAGCGCCGATTATCCTAGCCAACTCACTGCATTGAGTGATCCCCCAGCAATTTTGTACTGTCGTGGGAATTTAAACCTTCTTAAGGCCTATAAATCCATTGCCGTTGTTGGCACTAGAAAAAATACCCGCCTTGGGGAGGCCATTACTCGAAAAACAGTTGAATATTTCTCTAAAAAGGGCTTCTGTATCGTCAGTGGGTTGGCCCTAGGTATTGACGCCATCGCTCATCGTGCCGCCATAGAATACCAGGGAACAACCATTTCAGTGCTGGTGAATGTCGACAACATTTCCCCTTCTCAGAATCGACCGCTCGCTAATCAAATTCTTGAGCAAGATGGTTTGCTCGTTTCGGAGAACTCGCCAGACTCCAAGGTTGTTCCTGCCCTTTTCGCAAAGCGTGATCGTATCCAAGCAGGTTTGTCCGTGGCGGTATTTGCTATCGAAACAGCTGTGGACGGGGGAACGATGCATGCTGTAAAGGCTGCTAAACAGTTAAAGCGACCTGTTTATGTGCCAGATGCCGTTGCAGCGAAATACCCAGATTTGAACGAAAATGCTATTAGTGGAACTCAGAAGCTTGTCAATGATAAAGATGCACAAGCCTATTCGCGAGATTCCTATGAACTGATCACTCAAGATTTGAATACTCGTGCCTCAGAGTATTCCAGGCACCCTCAAGGTTCCGGACGGTTACTATGATCAAGTGTCTAATTCTTGATCTAGACGGCACGCTGATTGATACCTCAGCTCTTATGCCTCTTCGGGACCAGGGACGTTGGGGCGAGATTTGGACAAACCTGCATTTGTGTGCACCTTTCTCTCAAGTGACCGATGTTTTGCACACTGCCCGCGCTGCAGGCATTAAAGTCAGCGTTGTCACCAACGCCCCGTCAAACTACGCGCAAAAATTGCTGAACTACTTTGACCTCAAAGTTGATTTTCTGGTCGCCTATCATGATGTTCGCGATCAAAAACCTGATAAAGAGGGGATAGTCAAAGTTCTCTCACGTTTCGGATTGGAACCAGACGAGGCGGTTTTTCTGGGTGATAGCCATGATGATTACTTAGCCGCCCAGGAAGCCAATGTTGAGTATTTTGCTGTTGAATGGTCTGATTCCTCGTTAGTTACGAAAGATCACTTGGGCGTCTCCTCACTTCTCGAGTTCATCGGCACGAACACAACGGATGCCCTCTCCAAGACGAGTCGGTCGGAAGTCCTTCAGTCGGGCCGCCACTTCTTTCTAGGTTACTACCTCGATGGGATTAAGCAGGAAGTTTGGGCGTTCAAAGATGGAAGCCCATCGAGCATCGATCGATGGTTAACCAAGGCTGAGGAAGTATCTGTCTCGCTTCCTCATATAGATTATGTGGTACGTGCACTAGGCCACGCTGAAATACAGCCCAGTACCACGAACAGAAAAACACCGCTGGACGAGCTTTCGGAACAGCTCGCCCGGTCCCTGAATGCCACCTACTGTCCAGGTTTTCTGAAAAAAGACCGACTGCTTGTAAAATCCACGCAATGTTCTGCTACAGAACGGAAGCTTCAGGTTGACGGTGTTTACTCTGTAAATCATGAGGAGATTAGTGCCTCTAGAAGCGCAGCCCTAACATTTTTGATTGTTGATGACGTGTTTACATCCGGCGCCACTACAAGTGAGATTATTCGTGCCTTGCATTCCAGCTACCCGAAGGCGCGAATCTACATTTTTACACTGATAAAAACTATCTATCGCTTAACAGCGGACGGAGCTTCCGCTGAAGCACAACACAATTCGCAGCTATTTAATGATCTATATAGCCCTACCGGAGACAGATACCCCGAGTTATCAAAAGAAGTTATAAATAGGCCCGCACAGACTGTAAAATCGAAGTTGTTAACCAAACAGTTCAGTGCCAACTATGTGAAAACAAATCACAACTTCGTTTTTCAAAATGTAAAGTCTTATTCGATTGCTTCAGAGCCAAAGTCAACGTCAATACTAGACGCCATCTCCATCCTTAGGAACGTGCTCCAACGTGGTAAGCCCACCCTTGCATCGCGCAAACTTCGAGAAGCGTTCGGATATAGCGAGGAGAGTGTTGAACAGGAAAAACCTCAGGCACTTATATCGCCGAAGCCAATTACTTGGCAGCGACTTATTCGAGGCGATATCAAGTCGGACCAATACCCCGCAAAGCGTTTTTTTGATGAACTAGTTCTGAAATATTTCGGTGAATATGCGTTCATTAAGCAACTAATGCTGCCCGAAGTCCAAATTTTTGATATGACACAGGTCTATGTTGACCGATTTAATAATCGCCAAGTTGATTTTTTTGTTCCTCAAGTGGGCTTAATTATCGAAATTGATGGCCCGCAGCATCGGAACACAAAGGAGTCCGATGAAATCCGTGACGCATTTACGCAGTCGTTGGGGCTCGAAACTGTCCGCTTCACGACTGAAGATGTTGCTAGCGAGAACGATGCATTCTTAGATAAGATCGAGCGAGTTCTCGACCACATCCGGCATATTGAAAAACTCGAGAACAGTGGTGTACTCAATCCTCCGAATGGGTTGACCCTACAGCACTATAAAGTGGCTTTTGATGCCGGAGTTGATCGTAACGATCCTAGTGTCCGATTGACTGCAGCAATCAGATTCCAGCTTTTATTGTTGGAGCTAATAGAAAGCGGTGACATCCGTTTGGGTGAGCCAACACATATCGTTCTGATAAATCACGACCAGATTGATTTTGCAACTCAAGCAGTTGATGATCTCAGTGACTATCTCAATGAGATGATGACACTGCTAGGCATTGAAGATCATGAACTCCAAGTGCGAGTTACTGAAGTGGCGGATTTTCAGGCACCTACTGAGCCTTCCGATGTCATTGTAGATTTCAGTATATTAGAACGCTTTGATGATAGCTTTCAAACGAAACCCAACACGATTTTTGTACGAACCCACTACTTCGATTTTTATCGGTATTTTACTGCAGGCGACTCGAATCGTATGCAGAGCTCCATTCTTGAAGACTATGACTTCTTTGAAATATCATGCACCAACCCTATCGTTTACGACCTTGATTTAAGCCCAGGGAGCCGGCAACGGGCTGCGCTGATGTATTTCTTATGCAACCTATTTTTGCCGTTCATTGATGATGCTGATTTCAGAGAGGGACAGATTGGTATTATCGGCTCCGCCCTAGCTCGTAATGGGACGATTGGTTTGCTACCCACGGGGGCAGGTAAATCAATCTGCTATCAATTGTCTGCCATTCTTCAGCCGGCTATAAGTTTTGTCGTATGCCCAATCAAGAGCTTGATGTATGACCAGAAGGCGGACCTGGATAGTGTAGGGTTCACACGTTGTAACTTCATCACTGGTGACTTAAGTCCTGAGCAGAAGGCAAAAGTGCAAAGTGATTACGGACGCGGTAAATACTTCTTTGTTTTTATTTCGCCGGAGCGATTCCAGACTCGTAGATTTAGATCGGAGATGCGAGCTATCGGTATGGATCGTTCATTTTCGTATGCTGTTATTGATGAAGCCCACTGCTTGTCTGAATGGGGGCACGACTTCCGAACATCCTATCTAAATTTATCAAATGCTATAGATCGGCTTGCTCCAGAAGCTAGTTATATCGGGCTCACCGCTACAGCTTCGGTGAATGTGCTTAAAGACATTCAAACCGAGTTTGGGGTTCCGGATGAGAACGTCCGAACGCCCCTAGATTTCTCGCGTGAGGAACTGTCATTTCATGTGATCGATGACAGAGGACATAAACGTGAGGCCGCACTGAAGCTTGTGAACGAAATGGAGTCCAAATGGAATGCGGAGAAGCCAACGAAAGCAGGAATTATTTTTACCTCCACGGTAAATGGTGACAAAGGATGCTTTGATTTGGCAGGATTTTTGTCACAATCACTCGATCTCGACGTGCATTATTTTTCTGGCTCTGCTCCAAAATATGGGAAGTTAAAAGGCCAAGTTTTTGAAGAATACAAGCGCTCGGTGCAGCGCGACTTCAAAGCTAATAAGTACAGGCTTTTAACCGCAACAAAAGCATTTGGAATGGGAGTGAACAAGGGCAACATCGCTTATACGATCCATTTTGGTATTCCTGGCTCTATGGAAGCATTGTACCAAGAGGCCGGAAGAGCGGGCCGTGACAAGACACTGTTTACTAAAGCGCCGGCTGACTGTTATGTACTTTTAACTAGGGAAGAAAACACCGGGATACTGGACCAAATTTGGGATGCTTCCGCGAAAGTAACCGATCTTAAAAGTAATCTCAAAAAGCTTAGTCGGGAAAGCGACATTAATACCAATCTTTGGTTAATGACCAACAGTCTGGATACGATTAATGATGAATACAAGCTTATGTATTCGATTTATAACTTCCTGAAACAGAACAATAACGTGCGGAAGATCGTCATAAAAGCTTCCCAGTTTTCGACAAGCAAGTTCAAGTTCGAACGGGCAATCTATCGAATTTCACAAATTGGTGTAGTTTCTGATTGGGTTGTAGACGACTTTTTCAAAGGGGAGCTTGAGGTTGAATTTATTTGCTTGAGCGAAGGCCAGCTTCGTAAAAATCTTGAAGATACTATAAGAAAGTATGAGCCAACTTTCAGACTGAATGATCTACTTAATACCAGGCATGAGTTTTACTTAGTTTTAAATGAAAGATTAAACAAATATTCAATAAATAAAACCCAATATATGTTTCTGGTTTTGTTGGTATGGTCTTATGATCACTTTGTTTATAATCGAAGACAGTCTCTAAAAACTGTTTACGAGCAGTGTGGTGATCTAGCAGCTAGAAGAATTAATGAACAGGAGTTTAAGTTTCGGTTAGAAAGTTATTTTAAATTCAATAATTCAACCTTGGTTCTACATTCGTTGACGGAAGGCGCAGTGAGTGCAGGTCAATGGCTAACTGTATTTTTCGAGGACGAAAAAAATAGTGGCGTAAGAAAAATTATTAGCGAATCACAAGTTGCTACTCTGAAAGAGCAAATTTCCCGTTTTCTTGAGTCCTATAAGGATAATCCATGTCTAAACTATCTTAGCGGTATACTCCGCTTAGTCTATGATCAGTTTGACGACGCGGATGGTGAGCGCCGTATGTCACGATCATTGGATCAACTGGCTAACCATCCTTTAGATGAAATAGAGTTATTGGTTAAAGAAACGCTCAAGCTTAAGGCTCTCTTCTCGAGTGAAAGCCAGAGACGTTTCGCCAAGCTCTTCTACGAGAAGTTTCCCGAGCAAAGAATCTTGGAGCTTATCAACTCAGATTTTGAAGACGCTTATTCATATCGTAAGCTTTTGGAACCTATGCTATCGAGACTTGAATATTTGAGTAATCGCTATAAAGGAATAATTTGGTAATGAATGACATCGAAAGGTTGGGAAAAGTTATTAACGCACTTGAAGACAAAGCAACAGATGTTTCTGAGTTCAGTGGAGTTCTTTCCGCGGTAAGTGACGCTAAAGATAAAATTGAGTCGAGCCAGGAGTTTCTTGAAGCGGTCTCTGGTGAATGCAAGAGTTTTATTATTGAAAATAAAAATAATTTTGATGGTCTACAGAAACGCCTGGCATCAATGCAAACAGTATTAGACGAACTGGCAGATGCTCAGGCAAGAACGTCAGCCAATATAACTGCACTTGACATTCTAACTCCAGAAATATTTACCAAGACTTTAGGTCAAAGTGAGAGAGTCGTTGTTGATTATCTTATAGAAATGGATGAGAAAGTTAAGGATGTTGAAATGGTGCGACAAAAATCCATGAAAAAAACCAACTTATTAATATTGCTGTGCTCTTCGGTAATAATTGGTGTGGTTTTGTTCTTCGGTTTAAAATAGGCTCAGTTGATAAATTTTGAATTTTTTTAGAAGATATGGGAAGTTATGAATCTGTACAAGAAGTTTCCAGCAGGCTCTCAGGATCAGTTTTTAAAGGATTTTGGTGAATTCCCACCTAAGCCATTAACGACTGAAGCTTCGAATCATACGTTCGACGTTATTTATCTCTCTGGATTTGGTATGAAGTATTACTCACTTTCCCGGAGCTTCAGGATTTTTAACAGTGGTGCTAGTGATATAAAGGACGAAAATTTAAGAGGAATGTATGAAGAAGTTCAGAGAATAAAACATGATGTGAAGGCTTCATTTTTCAATGTTTTTTCGTCGTTCAAAAGCATCAATTTAATTCAAAAGATTGGGACTATATTCTTATTAACTTTAGTCTCTCCTTTTCTGCTTTTAATCTTTTTATTTCTTCTGTTAAATGCGGTTTATCGGATGTATAGAGTGCCGACTATAGGTACGGAGTCACTGGGTTTTTTCTCTCCAGCTATGCAGCAGAAAAGTGAAATCGTAGTGAGACCAAAGGCAATCAGAAAAGCGCGGATTTCTTTGGATGCCATAATTTCCCATGAACATATTCACCTTCTTCAACATAGAATTTTTCTGAATAGAAAAAGCGACCTGCTTGGTCTTAAATTCAAAGAAAATCTCAAAGGATTCCTCAACGAAAGTGCCCTGCAATCGGAAGAAGCCTTTTATTACCTCTCTCTTAATGAGGTCGAGGCAAGGCTTCATGAGGTTGTGCTTTCACATTACCGAGCCCATGGGAACTTGCCGAGCGACTATCAAGATTTCCTGGTTATGATTTTGTCGTGTGACGTGTTGGGGGAGCCCGTATCCAGGATACTTTCAAAATATGATGTGACAGCACCAGAATATGTTGGTCGTGAATACAGCTTGAGAGAATTCGTTCCAGCTGAAGACTTAGCAATTATGCTCGGCTATTTTCCGGATTTTTCCTATGCGAAAAGGTTTGTCTGCGAGGCTCTTTCTGTGATGTACGGAAATCTTTTGATTCTTTATGGAGACTCAGATAAAGCGTTCGAATACTTGAAAACGATTGAGTGTTCAGATTTTTACACTCAACTCTATGGGGAACATTCAATCCCAAAGGACAGGTCGGGAGCATGACCGAAAGGGACAACCAACGCCTGACCAGCCGGCTGCGCCGGGCTGGACTGCGACACACCGCCGTCCTCGAAGACCTGGATTACCACCTGAATCATTTTAGCAGGCGGTCAGCTACGACAGCTACCCAGGAAGGACTTAATCCACCTGGTTTCCGGAGGAGAGGGCTTGAGATCGTACTGCTTCACGAGGCGGAGAAACCTCGCCACGTAACCGCACTGACCTGACGGTGGCAACCACTCATTCGGCCCGCGAGCACCCTTGCTGCTATTCAGGCTGGCTTCCACAGCCATGATGTTGACCGGATCGTTGGCGAAGCGCTCACGCTTGTTGTCCGGCCATTGCCAAGCGCCGCGCTCCCATGCCCACTTCAGGGCGACCACATGGTCGATTTCTACGGCGCCTGAATTTTGAATAACGTTGCCGGTAAATGGACTAATCCAGCGCCCGGTGACCACGCGGCACGGGTCCCCGTCCTTGGCGAATCGGACTTCAGTCGTGGACTGAGCAATCAACAGTTCGGCCCGAGTATCCTGGCAATCAGAATCATCGTCCACCCAGTGCCTGAACGCATCACGGTCATAGGGCTGGTATTTACGGGCTGGATTGCGGGAGGCTCGAATGCTCCGAAGGCTCATGCCGCTGGGCAGTCGGCCATCAGCATCCAGGCAAGCCTCGATAGAGACGTAAGCGGTGTAGTTCGTGGTGCGCTCATACCAGCGGCTTTCTGGTGGATGACACAAGCCACTGCCAGACATTTTGACAACGTCCGCATGAACCGCGCCATTGAATGATGCTCCAAGAACAAGGGCGAGGACAGAAACGATTCGTGTGGCAGGGCTCATGAATTATAGTTATTCCTTGCAGCATAATCCCGATCCAGCTGGCAAAGGTACATCTCCAAAACCAAACAACTCAATGCCTTTTGTCCCAGCAGGCATATTGAACTCAGCAGCAGAATAACTTTGAGAGCGGGAATTTGGGAGGGAAATGAAGCCAATCCTCTCCTTGGCAAGTCACACCACTAGGCAGGTGTCGCATTAGCCAGGCACGGAAGCCGGCATAGAGTCTCGGTCATCCTGACCAAGAAACTCAAATCCACGATACAGATAACGGTCGAAATATCTATAACTGCTTCCAGTTTTACGCACTGAAAAGGCATGCGTTCAAATAACGGTCGCTTGTTCGGCGACAATTAGGATGACTGGTCGGACAGGATAGTTGACGCCGAACAAATAGGGTTACCAGGAATACCATGCCCTGTCTCAGAGCTTCGGAATCGAGTTAAGACCCTAACAGAATACTTGGCAGTCGCTCGCAGCCAGCAATTCTGACGCTTTGGCATCCAGACTGGCCTCCGGCACCTGCGCCTACAAATGTGCCAAACAATCGATGGCGAACCACAAGGTGGGTTATGTGAAGCTTTACATAATGCGCCTTATGTGAAGTAAATGATTATGCAAAGTAAATCGTCATGATGGCCCAAACAAGGAAGGCCCGACCTGGATTACTTTGCATAATATTTTCAGAATCCGTACTACCTCACAGGCTGTTTAACCAAATTAGCAAGTTTTCATCTTGGTTCAACGGCGGCATTTCAGGTGCAATGAGTTCCGGATAAGCGTTTTCTAGTGCTGTGTGTTTTAATTCCGTATCCGCGCGGGCATAAATTTCTGTTGTGGCAATATCCGCATGTCCCAACAGATCCAGGATATAAATCAGATTAACACCAGCTTGTAACAGCGTTATGTAAAGTAGAAATGTATCAAGTGTCGAGTTTACGAGGGTTTTCAGCGATTACTTTGCATAATCCCTTACTTAACATAAGTCACACCTATATTCACTTGCTTCGCCAATGTTTCTCAGGCCCTGCTCAACGCCCAGGCTCAAGGCAGGCGGATTCAGCGGATCAGGCGGGAATGGATACATCCGACAAATCCGGGAAAATGGCCTGGCGCGAGAGCATTCGCAATACCAACTGCTACAGAAGGGGATCGGGATATTTTGCAAAAAAATGTCGCGAGATTGGTCGAAGGTGGATACCCCTAGCATGACATGGCCCCACCTTTCTTGGAATAGTTGACCAACTGAAGGGTATTGAAACAATGGTCGTGTGTGGATCAAGTAGGAAACCATTTCGGCCCTTGCAAACGTCCCAAGCCGACGACCTCCGTTATGAGCGAGAGTATTCCGTGTCCAGGATTGGCGAAGACCTACGAGAATCCTTGAGCGACAATCGAGACCTTGAACTGCTCCCGTGGCACTTAGCCAAAGGAAAACAAGCGCCGCTGGGATGCCATGCTGCATTCCTTTGAAACCTCATCGGGCAATATCATCGCAACGCTTAAGCACAGCTGCGTTTGAGGCAGTGGCAGCGATTTGTTGGGCGGTAACACGCTCCCAATCCGAACTAAAAGTACACCAGTTCCGCCAAATCGGATGGGCAAAACCGGAGCGTAGATGCCTTTCGGCAGTTGCGGCCTGTTTCATCCGCAGCTTGACTGGTGTTGGAACTTGCTAATTTAGCCAGTCGTAGCGCCTCGGAGGCTCATCAGGAGCCTCTGCAGATATTCTCTTTCGACAAATTGTAAGCGCCCGGTTTGCTTCAGAAATCCAAAGGCGATATTGCTTCCAACAATCAGCGTGCCCGAGGAATGTGTCTGCAGGATCGTTGTATAACGGGACCTTAGTAGTCTGGCGATCACGTTGCTCGTATTCGCTGCGCCCAACTCTGTCATCCCGCTCACACTCGTATAGCATGCTCAACAGCCGTCCGAGCTCTATGTCAGGTAACGCGTCTACTACTGCTGAGGAAATGCCATCATCGGCCTCAAAATGATCCCGCATGGCGTAATACAGACCCCGAAGTTGTTTTAATAACCCGACAATTGAATCAACGGAGTCTGGAACAGTGCCCCCTCGCGAAACTGCCCGATGAAGCATTTCGAAGCACGATTCCATTTCCGGTGAATATTGCGCCACCGGCTCGTCCGGAACTATGAATGTGGGGCCAGATGCTTTTGTGCTCATTAGGTTAACAACCACCCTTCACTTGCCACCCAACAGCGATTGGATTGGGCCCTCAGTGATTTCGGAAATTCGACCGCTTCATGATCGCGCTCTGAGCGACCACCTGAGCTATCTCCAAATCTTTACAGAACAACAGCCTAGTCCAGCTCCAACGTCATCGCCACGTAATCGTTTGACATCGGCACCTCACCCTACCAATAATACTGTATAAATTAACAGTACTAGGTATCTACCATGCCCTGCACGTTTCTCGGTGACTACGAGCCTCTCTCCATCCTGACAATCCCGCTGTTTCTAGAGCGAGTTTCTGCGGGGTTTCCCTCCCCGGCAGAGGATTACGTTGAGAAAACCCTCGATCTGAACGAACTATGCATCCAGCACCCTGCCGCCACGTTCTTCGTGCGTGTGCAGGGCGAGTCCATGACTGAGGCCGGTATTTTCCCGGGTGATGTGCTGGTGGTGGACCGTTCTCTCCAGGCCCGGCATGGAGACATTATCATCGCCAGTCTGGAAACCGAGATGACGGTGAAGCAGCTGCACTTATCACCGTCTCCTGCCCGGCTTTTGCCCAGAAATCCCAGCTATGAGCCCATCATTATCAAAGACGATATGGTGCTTGAGGTTTTTGGTGTGGTGACCAATGTGGTGCGCTCTTTCAACCGTGGCGGGGTGTCATGAATCAACGGCTTGCTTCAATGCCCCGGGTGGCAATTTGAACCTTATACAGGGCGAAGCAGGATGACGTCGGTTTTTGCGCTTGTGGACTGCAATAATTTTTACGCCTCCTGCGAGAAGCTGTTCCGGCCGGATCTGCGGCACACGCCGGTTGTCGTGTTGTCCAATAATGACGGTTGCGTTGTGGCCCGCTCAAAGGAAGCCAAGTCCCTGGGTATCAAAATGGGAGTGCCGGTTCATCACATCAAATCGGACATCCGCCGACACGGGATCCAGGTATTCTCCTCGAACTACACTCTATACGGCGACCTGAGCCGCCGGGTCATGGTCACACTGGAATCGCTCGCGCCGCGCGTGGATATTTATTCCATCGACGAAGCGTTTCTGGATCTGTCAGGAATCGACCGCGTGGTGTCCTTTGAAGAATTCGGGGTTCATGTCAAAAACAACATCTATCAGACCGTTGGCCTGCCGGTCTGCGTTGGCATTGCTCCAACCCGGACCCTCGCCAAACTTGCCAACTACGCGGCAAAGCATTATCCGGCCACCGGTGGTGTGGTCGACCTGACTGACCCGGCCAGACAGCGTCGCCTGATGGCCAGGGTGCCGGTTGCTGAAGTTTGGGGTGTCGGGCGTAAGCTTACCGCCAAGTTGCAGGCCATGGGCATTGAAACCGCCATACAGCTGGCCGACGCAGACCCGGCGACACTGCGGAAGCGCTTTTCAGTCGTGCTGGAGCGAACTGCTCGCGAACTCAGGGGCATCGCTTGCCTGGCCTGGGAGGATGCGCCAGTGGCAAAGAAACAGATCATGTGCTCAAGAAGCTTTGGCCAACCCATCCAGACATTATCCGGGTTGGAGGAGGCCGTTACCCATTACACGGCCAGAGCCACAGAAAAACTGCGAAGGGGTCAGCAGTTCACCGGGGAGCTGATGGTGTTCATCCGAACCAACCCGTTTCGGGCGTCTGCCCCCCAGTATTCGAAAAGTGCATCCGTCAGGCTGACAAGCCCCACACAGGACTCCCGGGTGATCACCCACCAAGCTATGGCGCTGTTGCGATCGCTTTACAGAGGTGGGTATGACTATGCCAAAGCCGGGATTATGCTGAGCGAGCTGGTGGATAAGACAGGACTGCAGAGCGACCTGTTCGAGGCTTCAGCTGGGGGTAAGAACGCAGATGAGCGGACCGCTCGGCTTATGGCGGTGATGGACGACATCAATCGAAAATCCCGCGCCACCGTGACCATGGCCCGCGAGGCGGGACCCGGCGCATACGCCATGCGGCGGCATCACCTGTCGCCAGCCTACACTACAAGCTGGCAACAGCTGCCAAAGGTATACTGACCGTTTAAGCAAACTCGTGCACAGCCTGTCTGCTGAATCGAAAAACAAAGCAGATCTGACCAAGGAGGCCCAAATGTGCGGCCGATACAACGTGACAGACGCTCCCGAGATTCAGACTCTGATGGGTGGGCTTGGCCTGTCTGGCATAACGCCCTCACCGCAACTAAACGTCCCGCCCGGCGGTAAAGGTGAGTTCGTCATTGAAACGGACGGGAAGCGTCAATTAGTGTCCGGCATCTGGTCACTGCTCATTGAACCCCGGTCCGATGGGAGCGGCTTTCGCCCCAATCCAAAATTCCAGACCTTCAATGCCCGCAGTGATCGCCTCACCAGCAGCCCGCTCTGGAGAAAGGCCTTTCCGTCAAAACGCTGTGTAATACCGGTGAGCGCATTCCATGAGTGGCGGGGAAAACAGGTCTACAACATCCACCCGGAGAACGAGGCAACAGCGCTGGCGGGGCTTTGGCATTCCTGGCACTTTGGCGATGAGCAGATGAATTCGTTCACAGTGATAACGCTACCGCCCCACCCGCGATTCAGCCATATTCATCCAAAAAGCATTCCCCTAATGCTACGGCCTGATGATTTTGATCTCTGGCTGGATCCAGACTTCCACCAGGTTGGAGCATTTCAACCTCTGCTGAGAACGCACATACCTGCCCCGCTGGTTTGCGAGCCCGTTCAGAGTCCGACGAATCTGGCATTGGTAGGAGTCCCTGAAGTATTAACGGCTGATTAATCCCACTAACCACGCGGTGCACCTGGGGCGGGCTCAATGTCAACGACAAAATCTCGACCAACTAATAGTGAACCAGCGTAATAGGATGCATCTTTGGTTCGGTATTGAAATCAAACTAAGTGACCTGGGCACTGCATAGATGAATCAGAGGCCGGCAAGGTTATGGCGACACAAAAAAATCGTATGGACTTCACTACCATAACGAACCGCCCCGACGACTCCTACCTCACCTCACTGGCCTCGTCCCGTTGAGAGTACTTTCCCTTTTCGTTTTCTCTGCCTGGAGGGCGTTCAAATGGCTCCGCGCCCTTAGCGATGAAATACATGGGGGAGCACGGCAACTTGCCCATTGCGACAAAAAAGGGATTGGGATGTTTTGTTAAAGTAAAGGTGTCAAAGAGGTCGAAAAGGGGCATCCCTCGGCTGATAGCAAGACCTGTTTGGACACTGCTGGGCAAATGCAAGGCATAAACACAATGGTCGTGCATAGATCCCAAAGTACCTTATTCCAGCCCAATCGAGTCTCACAGGCAGACGATCTCCGTTGGGAACGCGAGTATTGCGTCTCCAGGATTGGCGGAGCCCGCCTCATGAAGTAGTTCGATCAAATCGCTCACTGAATGTGGACTAAAGCCGCGATGTGATCCAACATTACGCTGAATTTATCCAACGCATTCGTCGGGACTTACATGGCGCTTACTCTAGAAGATCATAAAAATATGCTGAGTGGCTTTGAGGCTGGCGGTTTCCGCTGCGTCCAGGCACCAGACACGACAATGAACCCAGTCACAATCGAATGGCATGTTAATAACGAAGTAAAAAAATACCGGCTATGGGCTTTTGACATTACTCACGGCGGCGGCGGCCCCCTCGTTAGAAGCGCTACCGAATTTAGAATCCAGATCACAAACGGACCATCACGATTGGATGCTATAGATTCAGCCGGCTATAACGATCTTTTGGTTGGTTATTCACGGGACCGGGAAGCTATCGTAGCTTACGACAGGCGATGGCTGGAGAACTGGACTCAAAAGCGCCAAGACACAGGATCCGGTGGCTCTCCTTCAGTGCAGGTTTCGGAGAATGATCTGTTGTCAGGGAAGCAGCTGGGCATATTTAGGCTAACTAAACGGGTCGGCTTTGGAACAGCTGACATTGTCACAATGAGGCCTGAAATGCTCCCATCCTATTTACTTCATCACCAATCCGTTTTGGGGGGAGATTTCGGGGCACAAGAAGCGCGGGAGCGAACGCCTACGCCAAAGCCAGAAACCATTTTTCACTATTGCCTACAGCAAGGGTTTGCATTTAGCCCTGACCTTATCGCACGTTATCTATCTTCGCTCCTTACAAAGCCTTTCGTGATACTTGCAGGCGTCAGTGGCACCGGAAAATCTAAACTGGCCGAGTTGACGGCGGAATACTACAGCACCAAAAAGGTAAAAGTGGAAACCCCCGAAAATCAGAAGCCGGCTCTAGGCGACACTTATACGTTTTCAACTGGAGAGCAGTTGATAACTGATCCCGAGAAATTTGCTCTCGTAGCCGTACGTCCAGACTGGATCGACAATCAGTCCATATTAGGTTTTATCAACCCTATCACTGAGCACTTCGAGTCAACTCAGGCTCTTGATCTAATACTCCGTGCGCGCGCTGCACAGCTGGAGACAGACGACAGCAACAAGGCTCCGCGACACTTCATGCTACTGGACGAAATGAATTTGGCTCGAGTAGAGCATTACTTCTCAGACTGGTTAGCATGCACAGAGAGCCGACGACTCCAGCCTGATAGATCTATCAAGCAACAGCCTGTTCCATTACATCGATCAGAAACTAAGATGTTCGCCAAACTTAGAAGTAGCAAAGACGGAAAAATAGAAAATATTGAAGTCCCCGCTTCACTTGATCTGCCTACCAATCTGGTCGTTACGGGGACGGTAAATGTGGATGAGACAACTTTTGGTTTCAGCCCTAAGGTTCTAGACAGAGCAATGGTCTTGGAATTTGACGACGTTAATTTGGAGAATCTTCAGCACCTCTCCACGTCATTTGATCTCGATGGCTACCGGTTTCCAGCCCACTTACCTGAATTTAGACTAGCCACAGCCTCTAACTACGCTTCACTTCCAGGGGCAGTGCAGCATCACTTACAAGCGATCAACAAAATCCTAGCCAGCGCTCGACTTCACATTGGTTATCGCTCCGCAAACGAGATTGCTCTTTTTATGTCTATCTACCGGGAGATGCTCCCCAAGGAACCAGTCGAATCAGATGAAAACTGGTTAATTCCACTCGATATTGCAGTGCTTCAGAAGATCCTGCCTCGCCTAACCGGTAGCCGTGCAAAACTTGAGAGCCCGCTTGCTCAGCTATGCGAATACCTTAAAAATTTGGCCACCGCGTCAGGTGATATCGGAAACAGAGAATTTGACCCAACAGAAAATGCTGTTTTGACGAACTCATTCAGACGGACTGTCGAAATGCTAGAAAGCGTTCGTGACTTTGGATATGTGTCATTTTTTAAATGAATATTATTTTCGACTACTGGCCAAGAAAGAACCCAGAAGACCGTAGCCAAGGAGTTTGCAACGAGGTCGTGGCCTTGATGGAGCAGGTGAATTATTGCCTGCTATTTAGGCAAATTCCAGATGCCCAACAACGGTTAACCTTGGAAGATATTGGTGGTGAATTTATTCAGGACAACCTAGCAATTATCAGTTTCTCAAATTACATCGGCACCGCTAACATAGCAGGCGTAGAGATTGAGGTGGTCTCGAAAAAAATAAGCAGATCTGGCATGTCGAAAATGCTGGAGGAAGTCTCTGAATCTGGATCAAATCTCGTTTTCGGCTGGAAATCCCCTCTGACCTTTAAAGGATCGCGCTCTAACCAGACTGGTCATTCGCCTGTTCCTTATCATCAGCTCCAGATACTCCGCAGGATAGTGCTAGCAGAGAAGCCCGGTTATAGGTTGCAGGACTCTCTCGCGCTCGTTGAACGTAACCCAATGAGAGCATTTCAGACTGATCGTCCAGTTGTTCCTACAGAGCGAGTGAAAAAACTGGACACAAGGTCCGTTCGTTCTATTTTTTCTAGGTTGAACAATATTGCAAGACTACCTTCATCTTCAAACCTAAACGACAGTGCGCTTGCAAAAGCACTGTCGTTTGGCGTTCCCAGGGCGCAGCATTACCCCACCAAAGTCGCTGCACCGCACGGTAATTTATCTTTCGATACCCCGGAAAATCGCTTTGTTAAGCATGTAATACAAGAATGCCTTTCGTTAGTGCATCGCTTTGCAAACCACAAAAAGCTGCACGAATCACTTCTGAAAGACTGTAAAACCATTATCGGTATACTAGAGCAAGCCAAACGGTCTCAATACCTTGAGACCGTTAGCGTACTTCGAAATTTTCAAAACCCGAGCCAAGCGCTTCTGAAATCTGAAGGTTACCGGCAGATATTTATTCTTTGGCAAGATTTGTCTCGACATGTATCCCTACCCTCGAGCAAAAAGGAGACAGCAGAGTTCCTTGAAGGCAAAAATATAGCATTGCTTTACGAATACTGGGTGTTCATTAAGATTGTTGAATCAGTGATTCAAGTTACGGGTAACCGACCTCTGTCATCACCAAAAGTCTCCCGTAGCGAGCTAGGTGAGAGCCTCACTTTAGGCTTCAAAACCGATATCGCTGGTGGTATAGATGTCAGTTTCAATCCAACTTTTTCTCGGGCATCTGGCAGAGCCTACACAACCCCATTGAGGCCAGACGTCACCATCGAGTTTTCGGGCAACATTTATGCATTTGATGCAAAGTACCGGCTAGAGCGTTTCAATATAGAAGAAAATGATACAGATGATAATAGCTCTACTTATAAGCGTGCTGATTTGTACAAAATGCACACCTATCGAGACGCAATCTCAAAGCTCAAAGCCGCCTTCGTTGTTTATCCAGGCACAGAGTTCGTTTTTTTTGAGCGCACGGGGAACAAATGCACATCCCCCTCTGCTATCGGTAACTTTGATGGAGTTGGTGCGGTGCCTCTTCGCCCTATCGACACCACGCCTAACGCCACTCTATTGGAGCTCATTACGAACTTGATTTGCCCGCAGCACCGTCCTTAGTGACTCGTTCCCATGAAGCTCGAATGTCAGCGTAATCGACGAATCCACGCAGGTTTTCGGACGCAAGTCGCCTCATTACCTCTGAGTGGAGGCCCTGAAGACCTCTTGCTCCTATATCCTTGTCGAGAATAAGCTCAGCAACCAGATGATCAAGATCTAGGCTGGGCGTAGGTCTGCTAGACTCCTCTCCAACTCCCTCACTCAACGGCTTTTTAAGATTAAATACCACATCGAAATGGGCGACATCCTCCACCCCAGAACGCCCCTTATAGCCTTTATGGCTTTGTTGAGCGCGATCAAGAGACGCCGCCTCATGAAATGAAAAGCCCGCTGACTCAGCAGCATCCCGGAGCGCCTGCCAAACTTTAGCGTCAGTATTATGAAAAACTACAGTCGCCCACCCTCCAGGTTTCAACACCCTGGCAATCTCTCTCATTGCACCATTCATTAAGTCTGAATAAGTCTTTAATGTCTTGCCTCCGTTTTCAGAACTCAAAGATCGGTTCACGACAGCCTCATGGCTTGTTTCGGTCAATCTGCCAAGCCATGATTCCCAAATTAGGTTGCAATCCGCATAAAAAATATTTGATCCGAAAGGTGGATCCGTGAAAACGTAATCAATTGAGTTATCTGCTATCTGCGAAAGATCCCCGGCGCTTCCCAACTGAAGGGCAGGCATCTCAACTCCGTGGGGCTTATATGCACGGTAGTACCTCTTCAACTGAGAAATTTTGTTTCTCATGACCGAAAGCACATTTGCTTCAGATGAAAGTTGTGGGATATAGAGAGTACCAGTTAAAGGGCGCTGGCCACCTCGCGCATTGAAGCGTCGCATTTTTGTTCCATGCCACGCTGTGTTTGTAAAGGCAAACGCTAACGCCCGGCGGATCCGATTATCAGGGACGGCCATTATTTCTTTCCAGAGTAATGCCAGCGCTTTGAGATTTCTTGCTGTATAGAAGTCAGCAACTGTCTTCACGCCGTGCCGCTGTAAGGCGCAGCGAATATACATTTCTCTGTCTGCTGAGAGGGCGGTTTCCGGATACCAGTCTAATATCTCGCTACGTTGAAACGAGATCGCATGCTCAACATCTTCTTTGGAAGCTGCCTTAGCGTGGTGTTTACCATCGGGCGTCTTGTAAGCGATCCAGGCTGGCCTGGAACCCAATGACGGCAGATCTCTACGCCGAGATCTAGCCTGACATAGAGGACAGTCTACGCCGGTTCCGATCCGGCCGGAGGTACGATCTATAGCATCCCACAAAAGGAAAGACCCTAGACATTGTGGGCACTGATGCTCAGTGCTCCACATTACCCAGTTAATGGTGGCTTGAGTTTCGTCGGTGTGCTTTGTTCTGTATAGATCGCGAAACTCACCAATAACCTTTGCTTCTATTGTCTTAAATGCTTTTTCTAAATCAGAGGGATCGCAGGGCCGAGTGTGATTCCAGGCTAAGTGAATTGCAGCAGGAGAGAGGTCGCTCAAAATACCCTGTCTTCCACTTAATGCAGCGGCGACGCCTGTCATTCCAGAACCACAAAACGGGTCCAGAACGACATCGCCTGGCTTCGTAAAATGTTCAATAAAAGGCTGTATTGCTTCTGGCGGAACCTTTGTATGATAACTATGAGCGAGATAGTAGACGCTTCCCCTCCCTCCGGACACTCTCACATTTCCAAGAGGCTGGGACTCATTTCCAGGTCTATTACTTATTGGCAGCATTTCTCCAGCGGTAAGATAGCCCGAAAAGAAATCAGCATTTTTTTCTTGAAGTACACAAGTTTGCCAGCGGCCACCCTTGATAGAAATCGCGCCCAATTTGCGAAGCCGCTCTTCGATCGTGGGCATCGTTATACCTACTACTGAATAGTCAGCTTCAATCACCGCCCTTATAACCGCCGAGTAAATCTCATCTAATGCTAAATTCTCCGAGCCAGCCTCTTCAGCGAGAAGGCCTAAGATTACGCCATCAATTAGCCCGAAAGGCGCTTGGCATACCTCTTTCCTTTCGGAAACCCCGTCTCGATGTTTGAGGCAGATCAAAAGGTCTAAAGTGGTAACGCGTTCCTTTCCCGTTACACCTTTCACCCCCTTGATTGAGGGTTGGCCTTTGTGGAGCAGATGCACGCTCTCAGTCTGAAAGCCCGATCGGTACAGAGCATCCTGAACAGCCTGCCAAACACGATCATCAGAATTTGAAAATGCCAACACTGCCCTACCGCCAGGCTTCAAAACTCTTGCACCATGAGAGAAAGCTCTTTCCATTAGAGCTCCGTAGTCCTCTATCGATTTTCCTCCACCGGCGGATTTTCTATGTTTGTTGACAACCATTTCAGCAGCTTGGTCTGTCAAATCCCCTAACCACGATTCCCACAACAAAGAAGCATCCGCATAGAAAATATTGGAGCCAAACGGAGGATCCATAAAGATCATGTCGATGGACTTATCAGGGATACAATCCAAACTGGCCGCCGACCTCTGAAATACATCCGCTGAGGTTCCTTGCTGAGAAAACCCCTTATAATAACGCAACACTTCCGCAGCTTTTCGACGAAACAAACTCCATACATTCCACTCGTACCTTAGAGATGAAATATATAATGTTCCTGTCATTACATTCGTCGGCCGCTTGGCATTCCATTGGTATCTACGCGATGCTCGGTTCACAGCCCCGGTAAACGCAAACATCAGAGCCTCGCGAACCCTTCCGGTCGAAGACGAAACTATGGCATGCCTAAGAGCAGCCAGAGCATGAAGATTCCTTTTTGTGAAGAAACCCACTACGTTGTTTATACCCATTGCGCGATGAGACGCGCGCCACATCTCCCGCTCTGACCCGAACGGAATCGATGGTGTCCAATATGGAATCGGAGAAATCTCTGCGCTGTCGATAAGAGCCAATTCGTCTTGAGTGGGCAGATGAGTATCTATCCTGGTAGACCCTGATGAAGTGTGGCTTTCAACAGGTTTTTCCCCTGCCCAATCAAATGAGCCCTTTCTTTGTTTTTCCCCACAATGTGGACATGCCAACAGGTCTCGACCTTGAAGCTTATCATTGTGAACTAAATCCCAATAGAGCACCTCTCCCCGGCAAGCGGGGCACCGCAAAATGTCGCTCCAAGTAGTGTATTCGACAATGCTTTTAGAGTTAGGTGGTCGGTAGAGCCAATCAATAGTTGGTTTGACAAGACTTTCAACCTTCCCAAGAGCTTCCGAAAACACAGTCGGATCAACAGGGCTAGTGTAATTCCTGGCTATGTGGACCGCCGCTGGCGAAACGTCAGATAATAACGCATTCCGCCCCTCCATCAGTGCAGCGACACCTGTCATTCCAGATCCGCAAAAAGGATCCAATATGGTTTCTCCGGGCCGTGAGAAGGCCCTGATGAAAGGGGTAATAGCATCCGGTGGTACTTTTGTATGGTAACTATGTGTTCGCGAAGCGCTTGAGGATCGCTTTACCGCTATTCGTTCGGGCAACTCTCCTTCACCCACGGGAGATGGCAAATTACTTGCCACTGGGATCATCTGCGGAACCGTGGGGTAATTCAAAACATGCGATTCACTGAACTCACGAATGGCAGCCACTGCTTCAGCCGCATGGTTATCAAACAGATCTCGAACGTCTTCCGGAAGCCGCCCAGAACCTAAGATTAGAAGCTCCTTTGGCACTCCTAAAAGTTCAGCCAACTTTTCGATCTGATCGTCTGTAGGAAGACGCTTCCCTGACTCCAAATGACTCAGCAAAGATTTTGTTACGCCTAACTTCTTCGCCACATCACTTTGGGACATTCCAAAGGACTCTCGGCGAGACTTTATGAAATTACAAGTCGACCAGGACACGCAGGCTCCGTACATCAGTAAATTTTCGCCACAATGACCGAGTTGACTAAATTCGTCAACCTGTACGCTCAAATATACGTCGAAGATTTAGCGGCTAAATTTGCGATGGGATTAAGGGAATCGTCGACAACTTCTTTCGAGGCGAGTAGCTACCACAGCTTTCCAAACCAGTGAAAGAGACGCAGCCCTTGCTGCGACATTATAACCGCAACCCGGGAAAATGCGGACACTTCTAAAAATGATCTCCATGACCTTGAAAGACTTTTATATCGAGACGCTGAAAGTGCAATCTCTGATACGGCTCCTCCTATTTCTAAAGCGTTCATGGGTTGCGCCAGCGCCGCGTGTATACACCTGCCACTCACTAATTAAACCTGCAAAGGCCAACAACTAGAAGCTTGGGCGAATGTCCAGCATGTGTTGTAACGCATTGCTTCAGCAGCTATAGCCGTGGAATTTAGAACTGGAGCAGGCCGCAAAAAAGTAACTCATCTCGACTGAGCGCAAAGGTGTCGATTTAGCGATCGTTGACAAATGACAACCTAAGCCTTGGCTTTCCCTCCCCCTTTAATGCTTTCCTGGTGCTATAATCAGTGACAGAACCTCACAGTCAAAGCAGAAATGCAGGAGAGACCTTGGCTCTAAGCGCTGAAGAAAAAGAAGCAATCATGGCTAAACGCGGGGAGTCAAAAGCTTCGGCAGCGAGTAAAACAACTATCTATGAAATTATCCTGAATGACGGGAAAAGCGCGACGATGCTTTCTATGGAGGGCGCCTCACTGGAAGAAGCAACCTCGAGCGCGCATGACCGATTCAGCAAGAAGCGAGTAAAAGAAGTGAAAGTAAAGGTTTGAACAATTTCAGAGATGGCATTCAGCATATATGCGCAGTCACCGATCAGGGAGGTTGGTTTTTGCATTAAGCACAACTCCCTCCTCCGCTACAAGGGAACGGGCCTCTTTCATCAGAACCTCATGCAGCCAAGCATGCCTAGATCGAAAACCTTGGGATCGCTCAAAAGCTTTATTCAGAACCTCAAACTCTCTTGGACTGAATCTCATCAGTAATGCCTCAGTAGCCTTACCGTTAGGCAGGGCTGAGAGGACCGCTAGGTTCAGGGATGCTCTCTTTTCAATCATCGCTCTCCCCCTGTCGCGTAAACCAAAATTTGATTCTGACTATTTTGCTTGACCTTCACTTCAGGCATTCGCAGGAGCAATGCAAGAAACTGCATTGGGTTATAGTTTGCAGCGACATCCGAGTGCTTTGTGATGTCTGCTTTCAAGCCGCTCATGAACAGACCCGAGGTGTGCTGCAGGATACCAACGATCTCCGCTGCAAGTGCCTTTACGCTCTCAGAATCGAAGTCCTCAGGATCGAGGCTTTCATGCCAATAAAGTGTGTTTTTACCGCTGCCACTGAGCCTGACGAGACCGTGGTGTTCATGATATTGATCCCCGACTCCACGGCCCCGAAGCGCGCTTACATGTTCATCAATTTGCTGTTTCGTCACCGGGCGATTTTTTTCTTTAATAAAGTCAGCAATTAAATCGTGAATCTGATGCCTACCCGACGTATCCCGTTCATCCGTCCAAGCACCAGCTTGCCAGACGAAGCGTCCAAGGTACCGAACCTTGGAGGGCCGATAGCGCGTTAGAATCATGGAAACATATCTCGCCCTGTCAACATGATCTGCCTCCCAATTAGCCATCCCTTCTTTGCTCAGTGCTTGATAAAGCTCGTGGTCTGAAAACTGGCGATTCGGGCTCTTGTTCAAGTATTCCTCAATGTAGTCAGCGCACAGAGATCCCTGACTTTCGGTAATGCCGGTATGCTCCCAAAGTCCGTAGCTTCCTCGCCCCATCCCAAAAATGTAATCTGCGTTATCGCTGGGGCATCGCGACTGGTGCTCTTCGATATTGGATGAAATACGGCGCTCTGAAACGCTATCCTGATAGATCTCTGGCATGGCCGGATAAATCTCGGAGATTCCGTGCAGAGGTCTTCCAGCCTCCTTCAGGAGATGAACTATCGCCTCCACAGCTTGGTGGCTACGAATTCGACTCCCTGTGGGCGCGACAACACCGTTATCGTCTATGCTTGCTCGATAGATAACAGTTTCAATGGCCAGTGCTGACGCGATGAATGGACTTGAGACCTTATCCAGAAGTTCGGACTTTATGTACTCTTGAGCCTCTTTCACCGTCATTCCGGTAATGGGCTCCAAGTATTCATTTAATGTGCGATCTAAAGACTCCTCCACTTCTTCAGGTAGGTCTTTCGGAACAGGCAGTGCGACATCGGTAGATGCCAGTTTCAAAGCGATGAAACGTACACCTGCACCTTCAAACAATTTTTCAAGGTGGCGCCGCTGGGGAGCCCCAGGCTCGAAGAGGTCCGATTCAGAAAAAACCCGAACCAAGTTGTCGAACTCAATCTGTGAGCATGTCGCCCTCTCCATCAATCCAGATATAAGACTGATCAAGCTACGAAAATTAATAAAACCCTGGCTTTCAGCGCGATCAAGCTTGCCCTTGACTCGCTTTAACTCCACCTCGGCAATCTGCCTGATGCGCTCCCGAGTTACTTCACCATCTTCGCCAATGCTTTCAAGCGTTTCTCCAGAGAAACGGCGAGCAAGGATGCGAACACCCCTTTTATTCTTTCGAGATGGATAAGTGCGCTCCAAATCAGAAAGGATGCTATCTATTGCCTCACCGACGCTAGGCGAACTCTCCAGCGTATACGAGGGAGCAGTTTGCATTTCAGCCCCCGGCAAAGATATCTCAGATTTTTCTGGGCTTAAAGGCATCCCGCTGACAGTAAACACTTTGTATCTGATCAGATAATCAAACAGACTTACCATGGCTTTTTTGCCGAGATTGGGAACCTTAAGAATATCAAGAGGGGCCATACTCGATAAGCCGTGCAAGTCGGTTACCCCCTGCGCTCGCAAAGCGTTGTAAGGGCGAACTGGCGTAGGTGGTATCTCTTTATCCCAGTCCGGCACATGCGGCGATATGGCAACAATCGCCTCACACTGTCTTACCCAGTCATCCTTATTGGATTCCCGCGAATCCTGGATCAAGTCCAGGTAAGGAGCCTGGGATTGCTGAACAAGCACCGATGCCGTATCCAGATACAACCACTCTGGCAATGTCTTCCAACTGGAACGGAAGTCTTCCACCGTACATATACCGGAGGAAATCAAAGTACTGAGCGCATCTGGGTGATCGATGAGCGCTCGGGTCAGATCCGTTGATTCTCCGACGTACGATAGAGGATGCTTCTTACGGTTTTCCATAGAAGTCAAACAAGTGAGGCGCCATGAACTCACATCTTCATCTGAGTCGGGAGTAGCGTATTGGTTACTTTTAGGAATACAAAAGAACCAGCCGTTAATATTTTCCAAAGGGGCGGCCCCATCATCCGCCAGCCCCCGACAAACGTTAATGCGATCGTCGGGAAGCATTTCTGGAAGAATCGCTTTCGTAGCGGCACAAAATACGAGCCCCTCTCTAGCTGAAGGTAGAAGATCTAAAACTGTGCCTCTCTCCAGCACAGAAAAACCAGTATGAAGAATCAGGCCTTGCCACGAGCAATCGTCCAGCCAGCGGCGAACTTTCTCCGGCTTATCTGCAACACCAATCAACGACCAGCTATTGCCCTCACTAGCTGGTCTATAGGCTCGAATCTGTAACCTCTGCATTAAGCGCTACCCCACTGATTAGCAGGCAGCCGGCTCCGAAGCTTTTCTATCACCTCTGGTATCGAGAACTCACCGCCGCTCTCCAGCATTTCACGATTCATTTGTTCGATACCCCATTCTGCGTAAGTTCTAACTAGTTTTGTCAGCCCCGTCTGCCGAAAGGCTTCAGGTGCAATCACCTGAAACGCTTCCTTAAAAACCTGGTCGTTATCAAACGTACCCATGTTGTAGAGCGTGGTCGCAGGACGAGAACCCAGCGCTGGCGGATCGTCTTGATTAACAGCCAGCGCTAAACTCACAGCGAATCTAAACGCATCAATCATTTCTTTGAATGGCGCTCCCTC
>Ga0307936_1000318_pt1 | contig 27293 bp, 27 predicted proteins | sample OrgLakmetagenom1_FD_201839 | JGI IMG/M metagenome (GOLD analysis project Ga0307936, IMG submission 201839) | Saline water microbial communities from Organic Lake, Antarctica - #1 | ecosystem: Environmental > Aquatic > Non-marine Saline and Alkaline > Saline | place: Antarctica: Organic Lake... | reverse complement strand
TCCTACTGCGCATAATTCGGCGTTATGACATAGTGGCTCATAAGGGGAGTGGTGGCAGGTGCCTGTGGTAGACTTCAGGCATCGAGATAGGAGAACGCATGGCAACGAATCACCACGACACCGGTTACAAGGAATTGTTCAGTCACCCGGAATTCGTTCAGCAGCTGGTGGAAGGTTTCGCGCCAAACGAGATTGCGAGCCTGATGGATTTCAGCACGTTGAAGAACCACAGCGGCAATTACATCACACCGTTGTTTGAGGAAAAGTTCGAAGACGTGGTGTGGTCAGTGGAAGTGAACTGGGAAGGCATCACCCAACGGGTGTTTTTATACATCCTGTTGGAGTTTCAGTCCAAAGTAGACAGCGCCATGCCATTGCGGCTGATGCACTACGTGGCCTGCTTTTACGATCACTTACTGAAAACCCGTGAAACAACGCCGCGACAGGGCTTACCACCTATCTTTCCAATGGTTCTGTACAACGGCTCAAAACGTTGGTCAGCCCGTCAAGACATTTACGAGATGGTGCAGCCGGAGCCACCGGAGTTTTTGCGAGCGTACCAGCCACACCTTCGTTACTACCTGGTTGACGAAGGGCGCTATACTGATGAAGAATTAATCAGCAAGCAAACGCCGTTAAGCGGCGTATTCGGAGTTGAGAACGCCGGCCATAGCTGGGAAGCCTTGCAGCAGGCGGTGGATCGAGTCGTCAAGATCATCGAGGCCGATCCAAGCAAGGAGCGGGTGGATAAAATCATCACCCGCTGGATTAAACGCCACTTGAGTCGCCTTGGCGCGGAAGTGGGCTTGGAACGGTTGAACAGTTTGGTGGAGGACAGAGATATGTTGGCAGAGAACTTGGAAAACCTGGTGAAGAAAGAACGACTTGAAGGTATGGTGATAGGGCGCCAGGAAGGCCGTCAAGAGGGGCAACATGAAGCCAGGAAAGAAACCGCACGTAACCTGATTAGCCGTACCGAGATGAACGACCAGGTGATTGCAGAGATTGCTGGTTTGACGGTTGATGAGGTCAGCCAATTGCGGTCAACGGTCAAGCATTGACTGAAAGTCCATGTGAGTCACAAGAATGATAAGGGCAGCCAATGGCCAAATTAATCCATGGACAGGCACTGGTATAAAAATTCATGGACAGGCACTCGCTCCGTTTCGTTGTGCGGTCGTCAGGTCAGGTCGTCATGGGTCAGGTCGTCATGGGTCAGGTCGTCATGGACAGGCATTCGCTCTCTTTTCCCTTCTCTCTTTTCTTCCCCTCCTACTGCGCATAATTCCGCGTTATGACAAAGCTGTGTCACCGCCTGAGTAATACTGACCCTCCAACGTCGCAGACAAGCACTCGTATTGCTCAGAAACCCGCATTTTTCTTTGGATTGCGTCTTTGTAGTCTGAGAACTACACTGTGCTTATGCTCGATATTAAACAGACTGATACCTACCGAAAATGGGAGCGTAAACTCCGTGATTCGCGTGCCAAGGCACTGATTGCTGCCCGCATCTTTCGGCTCGCCAATAACCTTGCAGGGGATGTAAAGCCGGTAGGGCAGGGCGTCAGCGAACTACGCATCCACCATGGACCTGGGTATCGTGTTTACTTCAAGCAGCGCGGTAATGAGGTGGTCATTTTGCTTTGTGGCGGGGATAAAAGCACTCAGCAAAGCGATATCGACACGGCGCAACGCTTAGCAGCTGAATGGGAGGGGTTATGAGCGACAATATTTATGACTACGATCCGGCGGAGGCGCTAGACAGTCAGGATGCCATTGCGATATTTCTTGCTGATGCACTGGAAACCGGTGATTCTGGCTATATAGCTAAGGCGATGGGGGTAGTGGCCCGCGCCAAGGGTATGGCAGAACTGGCACGTGAAACCGGTCTTTCCCGTGAACAGCTTTACCGCTCATTCAGTGGGCAGGGCAACCCTACGCTGAAAACCATGCTTGCGGTAACGCGAGCCTTGGGCGTGGACTTGACGACTCGCCCACACCAAGAACCTGTAGTGGTGCAAAATCCCCAGGCGTGAGGCCGGTTCAGCAAAAAAGGGTCGTCAGGGTACGCCGCTAGGGTGCTAAGCCGCTCGTCGGCGCTCTTTGCGCAGGAGATTCAGGAGATTTCCATTGGATTTCTGAGATTTGATCCAATCCATGGACAGGCACTCACAGGATTACAGGATTCATGGACAGGCACTTATTCTTCCCTCTTGTTCCTTCTGTTTCCTCTCTTTTTCAGAATTCATATAATATAGCTATGGACAGGCACTCACTCTGGTTGCCGGGGAATATAGGGGAATATAGTCATAATATAGTCATGGACAGGCACTCACTTTGGTTAGGTGGGTCAGTGTTACTCCGGCGCAATAAATCCATGGACAGGCACTCGCTCCGTTTCGTTATGCCGCTTTTAGAATCGTAACGGCACAAACGCGGCCCGATGGCCGCTATGATCTAAGAAGCTGCTAGAATCCCGCCATGACCGATTCCTTTGACACTCGCGCCCAGCTCTACTCCATGGGTCAGATAGACCGGTTGACACAACGCGCTGAACTGCAGCAAAAGCTCACCCGCATCGACAAACCCGATGTGGGTTTGGAAGACCTGTTTACCGAAGAAGATGACGATTTTGGTTTTAACTTCTAAACTGAGCGGATTATAGGCGCTAAGCCGGTGGTCGTTGATCACTGGGCGCAGGCGCCCGCTCCCTTTCATTTGTCTAGGAGACCCGTTCGTTGATCAGGCCCGACACGCATTCCCTCCTGCGCTCTTTTAGGGGATCCATGGACAGGCACTCACTCCGATTCATGGACACGTCAGTCAGTCATTACTGGACAGGCACTCCGCCGGCACTCCTTCCTTCCACAGATTTTCATGAACAGGCACTCGTCCTGGTCACTCGTACTCATAAATCCATGGACAGGCACTCGCTCAAATCACTTTGATCACGACGTGACGACGACGCGACAATCCTCGAACAGGCAGGCACTGGTTCTTGTTCCGCGTGCGATTAGGCCGCGACGAGTCCCGATCATTGTCGCCGATGGCGGGGAGTGGCTCGAAAGGGTAGGGCACTAAGCCGCTCGTCGGCGTTCTTTGCGGTAGTCGCCGTAGGTTGCTTCAAACGCAGTGGCTCGCTCGCACCAGCGGTCGGGGTCCAAATTCAGGCGTGCTAAAATGGGCAAGAGGTTCGGGGCAATGGCGCCACGTTTGCCCTTTCGGGTGATGCGCCCGGTTTCGTCCACAAGCGTGAGGTAGTCTTCCATGCGAAACAGCACGCCTCGTTGAAAGCCCTGATGAATTCGCTCTTCGAAGCCCAGTAGCGGTTTGAGGGGAACTGTGAAGTTGTTCAGTGTTTTTTGTTCGGTCTGATTCTTGATGGCGTCCGCCAAGTTGAACCGTGGTTGAATGCGTTCCCGAACGCTGGTGTATTCCGAGGTCTCAGGGGTATCGGCGATGGCTGCACGAATTGGGTTAAGGTCCACGTAAGCCATGCAAGTCAGTACGGCTTCTTCGGTGTCTAGCGGGTAGGATTTGAATCGGCTTTCCCAGAAGTGACCCGTGCACTTATCTTCCCGGTTGGCTTGGCGTGCGATGGGTTCGTTCAGGCATTTCATAAACCAGCTCAGGTCCCTAAGTCGGGCTCGGTAAGTTTCAGCGTATCGCGCCACCACTCGCAACTCGGCGTCGCACAGGTCTTGCCCATCCATATACCGCTGAACCAGCGGTGCGCCTTTGTACAGGCAACACCAGTGTTCCAGCACCTTATCGTCAGTTAAAGGTATAACGTCATCTGGGCTGAGTTTTACTACGAGGTGGTAATGGTTGGCCATCACCGCATAGGCGGCAATGTCTACGGCAAATACCGAAGACAGCAGCCGAATTCGTTCCTCAATCCAGCCTCGCCGATGTTCGTAGTTGCGCCCTGTTTGGCGGTCTTTTCCGCACAGAAAGGTACGGCGCACACAGCGGGAAATAACATGGTAGTAAGGGGTGTCTGCGACACTGATTTGTTCTGCTCGGGGCCTGGGCATGAGTGACTCCTTGTCGGATGCCTATATTGAATATAGTGGCATAAGGCTGTATGGATATACGGGGTATCCCTTTAGCTCCACAGACTTCAATTTTCAGATTTTCCCCGCCGTGCCACCACCTTTTGGTAGGTGATCGGCTTTGTCACAACTGCTTGCTGGAGCAAGCGATAAAACAGTAAGCCTCTTGATTTGGATTTACGGCGATTAAACCGAAATACATATTCATCAAGATAATTATCCAACTGTCCTGGCTGGACTGCGCCATGGTGTGTGCCCATCATCCAGCGTTGCAGGAGTGATGCCACACGGTGAACGCCTGGCATTGATTCATGGGCTGGAGTGGCTGAACCAAGATGAACCGTTTGTCGGTGCTCATATCCACTCTCCGTGAGCAGGCGGTAAGCAGGTGAGCCATCGCTATGGATGAGCGATCCTGGACGAATGAAGGCTTTGATGAAGGGCATCAGGTTATCGTTGTCACCACGCTCAATCCGTTGAATCCGTATTCTTCCAAATCCCTTGGGTTGCAGCATCTCCACTGCTATGGCGACCAACACCTTGGTGGTGTTGCTTTTACGTCCCACCGCACTAATCGGGTCGGCTCGGTCGGTGAGTGCAAGATAGGTTTCATCGACCTCAACCTCTCCATGGAGCAACTCTCTGTCTGTGCGTACCATTGCTCGGCGCAGCCTGTGCAGCATGGTCCACGCTGTCTCATAGCTGCCAAGGCCAAGTACGCGCTGCAACCCCAATGCACTGACGCCATGCTTTTGGTTGGTGATGTACCAAATGGCGGCAAACCAGACGCGAAGCTCTGTGCGCGTTTTATCAAAAATGGTACCCGCTGTTACCGTTGCTTGATGTCTGCATGCTGGACAGATCAATCTGCCGCGACTGCGTCGATGAACTTGCGATATTACCCCGCACTTCGGGCAAATCAGTCCGTCCGACCAGCGTAGCTGTTCCAAAAAATCCCGGCACGCTTGTTCAGAGTGGAACCAATCAAGGAATTGAACCCAAGTCGTTGGATAATCTTTTCCACCTATCGGAGCAATTGTTGGCACATCCATTGAGAGATTTTGCCATTTGTGGAGCTAAAGGGATACCCCGTATGGATATCCAGTCCTCGGAATTGCTCACCCCGTCAGAACACCTACTACATGGTCCAGCCGGAACCGCCGCAGTATTGTTTTCGTTGTTTATAAGCGGTTCCTGGTTCGAATTCGACAAGTCGACTGAACGGTCAGACGGGGAGGGGTGGCAGGTACCTGTGGTAGAATCGAGATGTCAAGATAGGAGAACGCATGGCAACGAATCACCACGACACCGGTTACAAGGAATTGTTCAGTCACCCGGAATTCGTTCAGCAGTTGATCGAAGGATTTGCACCCTTCGAGATCGCGGATCTGATGGACTTCAGTACACTCAAGAATCACAGCGGCAATTACATCACGCCGCTGTTCGAGGAAAAGTTCGAAGACGTGGTGTGGTCTGTCAATATCACTTGGGAAGGCGTGCCTCAGCAGGTGTACCTGTATATTCTGCTGGAGTTCCAGTCCCGTGTGGATCGAACCATGCCGATCAGAATGATGCACTACGTGGCTTGTTTCTATGATCACTTACTGAAAACCAGAGTCACAACACCCGTTGGTGGGTTGCCGCCCGTATTCCCCATCGTGCTGTACAATGGATCGCAACGTTGGACCGCTGAACAGGATGTGTATGAGATGGTGCAGCCGGAACCGCCTGGCTTCCTGCGAGTCTATCGACCACACCTGCGGTATTACCTGGTGGACGAGGGGCGTTATACTGATGAAGAGCTGTTCTTGCGCCAAACACCGTTGAGTGGCGTGTTCGGTGTTGAGAATGCGGGCCACAGTTGGGAAGCGTTGCAGCAAGCAGTCGATCGTGTGGTGGCGATCATACAGTCGGACCCAAATAAGGGTCGTACCGACAGAATCATTACCCGCTGGCTCAAACGCCATTTGCAGCGACTTGGGGCTGAAGTACACCTGGATCAGCTCAACAGTTTGGTGGAGGACAGAGATATGTTGGCAGAGAACTTAGAGAATCTGGTTAAGAAAGAACGGCTTGAAGGCATTCTGGTAGGGCGCCAGGAAGGCCGTCAAGAAGGTGAGCACATGAAGGCTGAACAAATCGCCCGTAACCTGATCAATCGCACCGAGATGGATGATCAGGTGATTGCAGAGATTGCTGGTTTGACGTTTGATGAGGTCAGACGGTTAAGATCAGAGATCAAGCACTGACCGAAATTCAATGTGAGTTACAAACATGATAAGGGCAGCCAATGGCTGCCCTTGCTGTATCTATATAGATTGCCAACGCCAACGTCGCAGACAGGCACTCGTATTGCTCAGAAACCCGCATTTTTCTTTGGATTGCGCCGTTGTAGTCTAAGAACTACACTGTACTTAGGCTTGATATTAAACAGACTGATAAAATCTGTAGTGGTTCAATGATTCCGGACACCCATCAAGGTGGTAATATTGCCATCTTAAACGAGGTGTCTGATGACCAAAAAACGACGTTCTTTTTCGCCTGAATTCAAGCAAGAAGCTGCCAGCCTAATACTTGACCAGGGATACTCTTTCATACAGGCCTGCACGTCCTTGGGCATGGGTGAAAGCGCTCTGCGACGATGGGTTCAGCAACTGGCCGAAGAGCGTAAGGGGGTGACGCCAAAAGGCAAGGCACTCACTCCAGAACAGCGCCGGATACAGGAGCTGGAAACCCGCTGCAAAAGGCTGGAACAGGAGAAAGACATACTAAAAAAGGCTACCGCTCTCTTGATGTCGGACGAGATGAATCGTACGCGCTGATAGACCAGTTAAGTGAGCACAAGCCGGTCGAAATGGTCTGTAAAGCGTTTGATATCAGTCGGTCCAGTTACTACGAGTATCGTCAGCGATGCAACATCATCGACGCTGAGAGGCTGGCCCTAAGGGCCAAAATCAAAGCGCTGTTTATCAACAGTCGGCGTTCGGCGGGCAGCCGTACTCTCACTAGTATGCTGAAAGAGAAAGGTGTCACCATCGGGCGCTTCAAGGTTCGCCGGCTGATGGGCGAGTCAGGGTTGGTCTGCAAGCAGCCTGGTCCTCACGCCTATAAAAACGCCACGGTTGAACGACCCGACATCCCGAACCATCTGGCTCGTCAATTTACAGTAGAACGGCCAAATCAAGTCTGGTGCGGCGATATCACATACATTTGGAGTGGCCAACGTTGGCGTTATTTGGCCGTAGTTCTCGACCTGTTTGCCCGCCGTGTTGTGGGTTGGGCAATGTCATCCAGCCCAGACGCAGACTTGACAGTAAAGGCTCTAGACCACGCTTGGGAACAACGTGGAAGGCCTTCACAGGTCATGTTCCATTCTGACCAAGGCTGCCAGTACGGTAGTCGTAAATTCCGCCAACGACTCTGGCGTTATCGTATGGAGCAGAGCATGAGCCGCAGAGGAAATTGCTGGGATAATTCGCCGATGGAGCGGGTGTTCCGAAGCCTCAAAAGCGAGTGGGTACCGGATTTAGGTTATCGAAGTCTGCCGGATGCCACAAAAGATGTTGGTATTTATCTAATGGATTACTACAACCGACAGCGGCCTCACACGTTCAATGGCGGGATATCGCCGGTTATGGCTGAAGAAAAACTTAACATACTGTCCGGAATTAGTTGACCACTACAATGTAAAAACCGGGAGGAAACGGGTGGACTGGGTAAAAAAAGAAATATCCAGAAAACGCCTCAAGGCTAAGCGGAAAACCCCACTTCATGGCCCGACCATAGGCGACCATGTATAATAATCTCACTAAAATCTCCCCTCGAATTCACCAATACGGTCACCAGAAAACCCATGGAAAAAACCTACCAGCCAGAAAACATAGAGCGCCAGTGGTACGACAACTGGGAATCTAAAGGCTACTTTCGCCCCAGCGGTGAAGGCGAGTCTTACAGCATCGTTATTCCGCCGCCGAATGTGACCGGCAGCCTGCACATGGGGCACGCCTTCCAACACACCATTATGGACACCCTCACCCGCTACAAACGCATGCAAGGCCACAACACCCTGTGGCAAGTAGGCAGTGACCACGCCGGTATCGCCACTCAAATGGTGGTTGAACGCAAACTGGCGGCGGAAGAAGGCAAAACCCGCTACGATCTAGGCCGTGAAGCGTTTATTGAGCGTATCTGGGAGTGGAAGGAAGAGTCTGGCGGCACCATTACCGACCAGATGCGCAGACTGGGTAACTCGGTGGATTGGGACACCGAGCGCTTTACAATGGACGACGGCTTCTACAAGGCCGTGCAAGAAGTGTTTGTCCGCCTTTATGAAGACGGCCTGGTATACCGTGGCAAACGCCTGGTGAACTGGGATCCAAAGCTGCACACCGCGATTTCCGATCTGGAAGTAGAGAATCAGGAAGAGAAAGGTTACTTCTGGCACCTGCGTTATCCGCTGGCTGACGGTGCCACCACGCAAGACGGTAAAGATTACCTGATTGTTGCCACCACACGCCCGGAAACCATGCTGGGCGATACTGCCGTCGCCGTGCACCCCGAAGACGAGCGCTATCAGCACCTGGTTGGCAAGTTCGTTATGCTGCCGCTGGTGAATCGCCGCATTCCAGTGATTGCCGACCACCACGCCGACCCGGAAAAGGGCTCTGGCTGCGTGAAGATTACCCCGGCTCACGATTTTAACGACTACGCCGTAGGCAAACGCAATAATTTGCCAATGATGAACGTGCTGACCCAAGACGCCAAAATTCGCCAGCAGGCCGAAGTCTTCAACGGCGACGGCACTGAAAATACCGATCTGGACGCTGCCCTGCCCGCCGCCTACGCCGGGCTGACCCGGGAAGACGCGCGCAAGCAGATTGTGGCCGATATGGACGCAGCCGGCCTGGTTCAACTGGTGGAAGACCACGTTCTGAGCGTGCCCCGCGGGGACCGCTCCGGCCTGATCATCGAGCCGATGCTGACGGATCAATGGTTTGCCGATGCCAAAACGCTGGCCAAGCCGGCCATTGAAGCGGTGGAACAAGGCCGCATCCAGTTTGTGCCCAAGCAGTACGAGAACATGTACTTCTCCTGGATGCGCGACATTCAAGATTGGTGTATCTCCCGCCAGCTGTGGTGGGGCCACCGTATTCCGGCCTGGTACGACGCCGAGGGCAACATTTATGTTGGCCGCAGCGAAGACGAAGTGCGCCAGAAGCACAATCTGGCCGCCGATTTTGCGCTAAAACAGGACGACGACGTTCTAGACACCTGGTTCAGCTCTGCCCTTTGGACGTTTGGCACTTTGGGCTGGCCGGAGCGCACCGAGCGACTGCAGACCTTTCATCCGACAGACGTTCTGGTGACCGGCTTTGACATCATTTTCTTCTGGGTTGCGCGGATGATCATGATGACCACGCACTTTATGAAAGATGAAGACGGCACGCCCCAGGTTCCGTTCAAAACCGTTTACGTTACCGGGCTGATTCGCGACGAAAACGGCGAAAAAATGTCCAAATCCAAGGGCAACGTGATTGACCCGCTGGACATGATTGACGGCGTTGATCTGGCGCCGCTGCTGGAAAAACGCACCGGCAACCTGATGCAGCCGAAGCTGGCCAAGAAAATCGCCAAACAGACCGAAAAAGAATTCCCCGAAGGTATCTCGGCCCACGGCACCGACGCTCTGCGTTTCACCCTGGCGGCCATGGCCACCACCGGCCGTGACATCAACTGGGACATGAAGCGCCTGGAAGGCTACCGCAACTTCTGCAACAAGCTGTGGAACGCCGCCCGTTACGTGCTGATGAACACCGAGGGTGAAGACTGCGGCGTGAACGGCGAGTCGGTAGAACTGTCGCTAGCCGACCGCTGGATTATCAGCGCTTTGCAGCAGTGCGAGCAGGGTGTGGCCCGCCATTTGGACCAGTACCGATTTGATCTGGCCTCACAGGCCCTGTACGAGTTTATCTGGAACGAATACTGCGACTGGTATCTGGAGCTGTCCAAGCCTTCGCTGAGTGACAACAGCGCCAGCGCTGAAGCCAAGCGTGGCACTCGCCATACACTGGTGCACGTGCTGGAAGCCGTTTTGCGCCTGGCGCACCCGATCATGCCGTTCATCACCGAGGAAATCTGGCAGCGCATTGCACCGCTGGCCGGCAAATCCGGTGACAGCGTTATGCTGCAGCCGTTCCCGCAGGCGGATAGCAGCCGCCAAGACGATCAGGCGGTTGCGGATATTGAATGGCTGAAGGGCGTGATTGTGGCGGTGCGTAATATTCGCGGTGAAATGAATATTTCACCGGCGAAGAAGATTCCGCTGCTGTTCCGTGGCAACAGCACGGAAGGCCAGCGCCGGATGAATGAGAACCGCCCGTTTTTGAGCTCGTTGGCGAAGCTGGAAAGTCTGGAGTGGTTTGAAGGCGACAAGGCACCGATGAGCGCCACCCAACTGGTCGGCGATATGGAAGTACTGGTGCCTATGGCTGGCCTGATTGACAAGGGTGCAGAGCTTAAGCGCCTGGATAAAGAGCTGGAGCGTCTGGGTAAGGAAATTGGCCGGCTGGAAGGCAAGTTGGGCAATGAGAAGTTTACCGCCAAGGCACCGGCGGAGGTTGTTGCCAAGGAGCAGGAGAAGCTGACCGAGTTTCAGCGTAATATGGCGCGTTTACAGCAGCAGCGTGCTGACATTGAGGCCATGTAAGCGTGACTGCGGGCGTTAAGCGTTGCGAGGATGGCGGCCAGATCGCCATTCTTGGAGCGGGTTCAATGGGGCGGCTGTGGGCCGCCCTTTTGCCGCCTTCTTGTTGTGGGTTTTTGCCGCGATTGGACAGTTTTAGCCAGACCGCTGAGCTCTCCAGCAGTGCACCTGAAGACGGCGCTGGTCACCGGGGGGGCTTCAGCCGCCCGGAAGGCACCCCCGAAACACGCTGTGAATACGCCCTTATACGCCCGGCTTCGCCGGACATTGGCGTTGCTCGTACCTTTGTTAGCCTGCCGTGGCTCCATTCGGCTGCAGATATGGGTTTACTGTTGGTCACTACCAAGGCCGGAGATACACTTTCGGCTCTGGAGGGCTGGCTGCCGCATATAGCCGAAGACACGCCGGTTGTTCTTTTCCAGAACGGTTTAGGCAGTCAGCAGGCTGTGGCCGAGCGCTGGCCGGAGCGGCCGGTTTTGGCGGCTAGCACCACAGAGGGGGCGAATCGACCAGAGCCGGATGTGTTGGTGCATGCCGGCACCGGGGACACCTGGGTCGGCCCGCTTACCGACTCGGCTTCTGCCGCCACTGAATCAGTGGTTCAGTGGCTGGCGCAATCCGGATTACAGGTGCATACCGAAAACAGTATTGTGCAGCAGCTGTGGCAAAAACTGGTGGTTAACGCCGGCATTAATGCATTTACCGCACTGCTGGACTGCCCGAATGGCGCCATAGTGGACGCACCGCTGTATCGGCAGACAATTGACGAATTATGCACCGAAATCGCGGCTTTACTGCAGGCCGATACCGGTGAACGTACCGCCCCGCAGGCGCTGCGGGAGCGAATTGAGGCGGTCGCCAAAAGTACGGCCAGTAACACCTCGTCGATGCGTGCGGATGCAAACGCCGGGCGTAAAACCGAGATCGATTTTATTAACGGTTACCTTGTGCAGTGCGGGCGGCGCCACGGGATTGCCACGGCGGTAAACCAAATGCTGGTTCAGCGAGTACAAGCTCTTTAGCCTTTCAACCAATCAGGCTAGCGTTTTAACCAACTAGGAGAATGTCATGGGCAACCGCCTGTCGAAAATTTACACCCGCACCGGAGACGATGGTTCTACCGGTCTGGCCGATGGTAACCGCATCGCCAAGAGCGCCCAGCGCGTTGAGGCCATGGGCACGGCGGATGAACTGAACTGTCACATGGGCTTACTGGTTGAGATGCTGGACAGCGATGATGCGCTGTTTGAGCCCATGCGCCGCATTCAGCATCACCTGTTTGACCTGGGGGGTGAATTTGCGATTCCGGGTAGCGTCGTTATCAGCGAGCAGCACATCAGCTGGCTGGAAGGCTTGATGGATGATTGGAACGAATCACTGCCACCGTTGAAGAACTTTATTTTGCCCGGTGGCAGCCCGGCCGCAGCTCAGTGCCACATGGCTCGCGCCGTGTGCCGCCGCGCCGAACGTGTTGTGGTGGCACTTAGCCATGAGGACTCTATCAACCCGCTCGCGCGGCAGTACCTGAATCGCTTGTCTGACCTGCTGTTTGTTGCCTCACGTGTGCTGGCACGGCGCGAGGGCGCGGAGGAAATTCTGTGGGAGCAGAAGAAAGCCAGCCGTGATCAACTGCCCCCGCACAAATAGCATGGTAAAAACAGCAACGCGGTTACAGAATTTTGTGCTCGCGCAGCTGCTCCAGGGCAGCGGCCACTTGCCCGCCCTGCTCGGGTAAATCCGCAAGGATTAGCGTCAGGTCGTTGTGGCCAGTGTCGGTGTCGGTCAGCACCAGCAGGCCGTTGGCTCTAAGTGCCAGAGCCAGCGGTGCTTTGAAGCCTTCACTGTATTGCAGGTTGTCGTGGTTCAGCGTGGCGACGGCGCGGCCGTCATCAAACAGTACTTTTTCGAGGGTATGAAGCAGCGTGCGGGCGGCGTTGGCCTCACCTTTTATATAGATCACCGCGGCTTGCTGGCCAAAGCGTCGGGCTTTTTGCACCGTGGTCACCTGCGCGCTCTGGTGCAGGGTGTAGCCTTGTTGCTGCGAGCCGGGCAGAATCATACCGGCTGCCACGGTGGTGTGGGTTAAGCGATCCACCACAATAAACGACCCGGTGCTGCGGAATTCTTTGTAGTTGTCCGCCAACACCGGCTGTTCCAGCGTCAGTTCGCAACGACCAATTTCATTCAGCGCCAGAGTATTGACCTCGGTCTTGTGTAACGAGTTCACATCCATTCGATGGCGAACAGCGGTCACGGCTCCGGCCACGCGACCGGTCAGCCGTTTTATATCGTAGGTTTTTCCCTGTACCAGCGGCTGCTCGGCCATCCACACCAAAGTGGCATCAAAGCGGTCCGTCGTCTGCGGCACCTGGCTGCTGTGCACCAGAGTATCGCCACGAGAAACATCAATCTGGTCTTCCAGCGTCAGGGTCACAGACATGGGCGGGAAGGCTTCACCGAGCTCGCCATCGAACGTGACAATGGATTTCACCGTTGATGACTTGCCGGACGGCAACACCGTTACCTCGTCACCCGGGCGCACTACGCCAGCGGTCAGGGTGCCGCAGTAGCCGCGGAAGTCCCTGTTGGGACGGTTCACGTACTGCACCGGAAAACGCAGCGCGTCGAAATTCTGGTCGCGGACAATTTCCACACTTTCCAGAGTGTCCATCAACGCCTGTCCCTGGTACCAAGGCATGAACTCTGAACGATTGACCACGTTGTCGCCTTTCAGCGCCGACAAAGGCACAAACTGGATGTCGGGCAGGTCCAGCTGGCTGGCAAACGCCGAATAATCAGCCTTGATCTGCTCGTAGCGCTGTTCGCTGTAATCCACCAGATCCATTTTGTTGATGGCCACAACCGTATGCTTCAGCCCCAACAGCGACACAATGAAACTGTGGCGGCGGGTTTGCACCTGCACGCCGTGGCGGGCGTCAATCAAAATGATGGCCAGGTCGCAGGTGGAAGCGCCGGTGGCCATATTGCGCGTGTACTGTTCGTGGCCCGGGGTGTCGGCGATGATGAATTTACGCCGCGCGGTCGAGAAATAACGATAGGCCACATCAATAGTGATGCCCTGCTCGCGCTCGGCCTGCAGGCCGTCCACCAGCAACGCCAGATCAAGCTCATCACCGGCATTACCCACCCGTGCGCTGTCGTTGTGGATTGCCTCCAGCTGGTCTTCGTAAATCATTTTGGAGTCGTGCAACAGCCGTCCAATCAAAGTGGATTTGCCGTCGTCCACGCTGCCGCACGTCAGAAAGCGCAGCAATTCCTTGTTTTCGTGCTGGTGCAGGTAGGCTTCGATATCGTCGGCAATCAGGTCAGACTGGTGGCTCATTAAAAATACCCTTCCATTTTTTTCTTTTCCATGGAGCCCGCTCCATCGCGATCTATCGCACGCCCCTGGCGCTCGGAAGTTCGTGTTAACAGCATTTCCTGAATAATCTCCTGCAACGTACCGGCCTCGGAATCCACCGCCCCGGTTAACGGGTAACAGCCCAGAGTGCGGAATCTGACCTTACGCAGTTCCGGCTTCTCGCCCGGGTTCAAAGGCAGACGCTCGTCGTCCACCATAATCTTCATGCCGTCACGGACAACCACCGGCCGCAGGGCGGCAAAGTACAAAGGCACAATCGGAATGCTTTCCAAAAAGATGTATTGCCAGATATCCAGCTCGGTCCAGTTAGACAGCGGAAACACGCGAATGCTTTCGCCCTTGTTGATGCGGGTATTGAACAGATTCCACAGCTCCGGTCGCTGATTTTTCGGGTCCCAGCGGTGATACTTATCGCGAAATGAAAACACCCGCTCTTTGGCGCGAGATTTTTCCTCATCACGGCGGGCACCGCCGAAAGCCGCGTCAAAGCCATACTTGTTCAACGCCTGCTTCAGGCTCTGGGTTTTCATTACGTCGGTGTGCGTGGCCGAACCGTGGGAAAAAGGCCCGACCCCCATGCCCACGCCCTCCTGATTGATGTGCACCAGCAGCTCCATGCCCAACTGCGCGGCCATGCGGTCGCGAAACTCGATCATTTCACGGAATTTCCAGGTGGTGTCTACGTGCAGCAGTGGAAACGGCGGGGTGCCCGGGAAGAAGGCTTTGCGGGCAAGGTGAAGCATAACCGCCGAGTCTTTTCCCACCGAGTACAGCATCACCGGATTATCAAACTCCGCAGCCACTTCACGAATAATCTGAATGCTTTCCGCTTCCAGCTGTTTCAGATGGGTAAGACGGCGTGCTGGCAAAGAAGTCATTAACGGCGACCTGCGTAAATCAATGGTTTAAAAAGCCGGCGAAGACTACCGGCTGGATATGCTGCGCAGTATCACAAAGGAAAATAAGATTTTGAAAGAATAAATATACGTTTATTTATTCTTTTTTAGAATAATGAACACCTCACCGACGTGACGCTTAATATTCGATATATGAATATCAAAATCCATAAATGTCATTATAAAGAATAACGAGCATTGCGTATGATCGCGTTATACATTTACACAAGTCGGTGAAACAGCCATGTATCAGTACAATCAGATTGACCAGACGCTGGTCGACGAACGGGTGGAGCAATTTCGCGACCAAACCCGCCGGTTTCTGAACGGCGAACTGCCAGAGGACGAATTCTCTGCGCTGCGGCTGATGAACGGCCTTTACATTCAACGCCAGGCTCCCATGCTGCGTGTGGCTGTCCCTTATGGCCTTCTATCGTCAACCCAGATGCGCAAGCTGGCCCACGTTGCCCGCACTTACGATCGCGGCTATGGCCACTTCACCACGCGCACCAACATTCAGTTCAACTGGCCGGAACTAGCTGCGGTACCGGACATTCTGGCTGAACTGGCGCAGGTTCAGATGCACGCTATTCAAACCTCGGGCAATTGCATTCGCAACACCACAACCGACCCTTACGCCGGTGTAGCGGCAAACGAACTTGAAGATCCGCGCCCCTACTGCGAAATTATCCGCCAGTGGTCTACCCTGCATCCAGAATTTGCTTACCTGCCGCGGAAATTCAAAATTGCCGTCACCGGCGCAACGGAAGACCGCGCAGCTTCCCAGGTGCACGATATTGGCCTGCAAATGGTGCAGGACGCCGATGGCGACATCGGCTTTGAAGTACTGGTCGGCGGTGGACTGGGCCGCACGCCCATCATCGGCAAGAGCATTCGCCAGTTCCTGCCCAAACGGCATCTGTTGTCGTATCTGGACGCCATCTTGCGGGTGTACAACCTCAAAGGCCGTCGCGACAACAAGTATAAGGCGCGCATCAAGATTCTGGTGGAAGCCCTGGGCCCCGACGAATTCCGCCGCCTGGTCGAGGAGGAATGGGCCCACATCCGCGACGGCGAATTGACGATCACCGACGCCGAATTTACCCGTGCCAAATCGTTTTTCACCCTGCCCGATTACGATACCCACGCCGCCAGCGCCGACGCCCATGCGTCTTTACGTGATTCACTGGCAACCGATATCGAGTTCAACGCCTGGTATCGCCACAACACTGTGGCCCACCGGGTAAATGGCTACCGCATTGCCATTGTGTCGCTGAAGCCGTATCTGGAAGCCCCCGGCGACATCACCGACAGCCAGATGGACGCGGTGGCAGACCTGGCTGATCGTTACAGCTTTGGCGAAACTCGCGCCACCCATCACCAGAATTTGGTGCTGACCGATGTACGCAAGGGCGACCTTTACGCCGTATGGCAAGCGCTGGCGGCGAGCAATCTGGCGCGCTCTAACATTGGCACACTGACCGACATGATTGTGTGCCCCGGGTTTGATTTTTGCTCGCTGGCCAACGCCCGCACGCTGAACATTTCAGACCAGATCAATGAGCATTTTGACGATATGGATCATCTGTACGATCTGGGTGAAATCCGACTGAACATGTCGGGTTGCATCAACGCTTGTGCCCATCACCACGTCGCCGACATCGGCATTTTGGGCGTGGATAAAAAAGGCGAAGACTGGTATCAGATTTCCCTTGGCGGGTCGTCCAAAGAAGACGCACGCCTGGGCAAGATTCTGGGAAGATCGGTACCGGCGAGCGACGTTGCTGTCACCGTGGGGAAAATTCTGACCGTGTACGTTGACCAACGTCACGAAGACGAATCGTTTGCACAAGTCGTGCAACGTGTAGGCATCAAACCTTTCAAGGAACGCGTGTATGCCACTGCTCATTAACCAGTGCATTGTGACCGAAGACCCCTGGCAATTACTGGATCAGGCGGCTCTCGACGAAGGTTCATCATTGCCTGACGGTGGGCCTGTGGCTGTGCCCCTCACTTGGTATCGGCAACACCGGGAAGCGCTGCAGCAGCGCAACAGCCCGCTGGGCGTGATCGTGAACGGCGATGATGACCTGGCGGCGCTTTACGCCGACCACAGCCAACTCGAGCTGATTGCCATCGAATTCCCAACGTTTCGCGATGGCCGCGGATTCAGCATCGCCCGCCAGTTAGTGCGCAGCGGGTTTGACCGGCAAATTCGAGCTTTGGGCCATGTTACCCGCGATCGCCTGGCGCTGATGCAAAGCTCCGGATTCAACGCCTTTGCCATCAGTGACGAGGGCTTCCAGGCCGATCATCTTCAGGTATTTTCCGAGATTAGCGTGAATTATCAGGGTACGACGGCGGATCCGCGGCCGGTTTTTCGGCGCTAAACGCAGGCTTAACCGCCTCCAAACATTTTATTCGTCGCTGCTTACAGCGCCGATTTCTCAGTCAAAGGGCATCGACACCATGACGCTTGATGTGGCTACGGCCAACCAACAGCTTGCCAGTAACCGGCCCCAAGAAATCATAACGTGGGCCTTGACGCAGGCGCGCAATCCGGTCGTCACGACCAACTTCGGTCCTTACGAAGCCGTGGTCCTGCACATGGCGGTTCAAGCCCGGCCGGACATTCAGGTGATATGGATCGATTCGGGTTACAACACCTCTGCCACCTACCGTTTTGCAGAAAAACTGATTGCCCAGCTGAAGCTGAATGTGCGCACGTTTATACCGCAACACACCGCTGCCCGGCGCAACGTACTGATGCAGGGCATACCTGAGATTGACCAGCCGCTGCACGAGGAATTTACCCGCCAGGTGAAACTGGAGCCCTTCGCCAGGGCCCTGGCAGACATTCAGCCAGATCTGTGGTTTAACGCCATCCGCAAAGACCAAACCGACTTTCGCCAGTCGCTAGACATCGTCTCCACCAGCAAAAGTGGCATTGTGAAAGTAGCGCCTTTATTCAATCTGACCAGCGCCGACCTGGATGCCTACCTGGCGGCGCACCAGTTGCCCAACGAACACGATTATTTTGATCCCACCAAAGCTCTGGAAACCCGCGAGTGCGGGTTACACACCAGGCTCTGATACTGCTCACTCCGGGAAGTTGCCATGGATTTTTTACCGCTATTTTTTAATTTGAACGATCGCCAGGTGTTGCTGGTGGGCGGTGGTAATATAGCCCTGCGCAAGGCTCGCCTGCTCAAACGCGCAGGCGTTGGCCTGACCGTGATTTCCCACGCCGTCGATGAGGAACTTCGAGCCCTGCTGACCGATGACCGCGACGAGATCATTTTGGGGGATTATCACAGCGACCTGCTGGCCGGGAAAACTCTGGTGATCGCCGCCACCGACGATGCCGAGTTGCACGCTCAAGTTCACGCCGAGGCCGTGGCGCAAAATATCCCCATCAACGTGGTGGACACGCCCAAGCTGTGCAGCTTCATATTTCCGGCCATCGTTGACCGCTCGCCCATTGTGATTGGCGTTACCTCCGGCGGGCATTCACCGGTGCTGACCCGGCTGCTGAGGGCCCGCCTGGAAACCCTCATTCCCAAAGGATACAGCAGCCTGGGCGACCTGGTTGGGCGCTTTCGCGATCGGGTTAAAGCGCGTTTCAATTCGCTCAATGAGCGTCGTCAATTCTGGGAAAACGTGCTGGAAGGGAAAATTGCTGAAAAAGTGTTTTCTGGTCACCATGACGAGGCCGAGTCCATGCTGGTGTCGGCCATCGACCAGGGCGACGCCGGCCATAAAACCGGCGAGGTGTATCTGGTCGGTGCTGGCCCGGGTGATCCGGAGCTGCTGACGTTTAAGGCACTGCGTCTGATGCAGCAGGCTGACGTGGTGTTTTACGACAATCTGGTATCGCCGGAAGTGCTGGACTTGTGCCGGCGTGACGCCGACCTGATTTGCGTCGGCAAAAGCCGCGATCATCACACGGTGCCGCAGGACGACATCAATACCCTGCTGGTTAAACACGCCAGACTGGGGCGGCGGGTGGTGCGGCTTAAAGGCGGTGATCCGTTTATTTTCGGACGTGGCGGTGAAGAACTGGAAGAGCTCAAGGCCCACGGCGTACCGTTTCAGGTGGTACCGGGCATCACCGCCGCCAGCGCGTGTTCGGCCTATACCGGCATTCCACTGACCCATCGTGGCTACGCCCAATCAGTCAAGTTTGTTACCGGCCAATTGAAAAACCGACAACAAGCCCTTGATTACAAAGAACTGATACAGCCCAATCAAACGGTCGTGTTCTATATGGGGCTGCACACACTGCCGCAACTCAGTGCTGGCCTGATGGCTCATGGCCGGGCGATGGATACTCCGGTTGCTATTGTTTCCCGCGGTACCGCAGTCAATCAGAAAGTGCTGATTGGCACGTTGGCCGATATCGTCGCCAAACAGGAACTGGCGCAGCTGCCGGCGCCCGCGTTGATTATTGTGGGTGACGTAGTGCGCCTGCACGAAAAATTGGCGTGGTTCGGTGAGACGGTACCGATCGACAGCATCACCCACGCACTTGGCATGGCGCGCGGCCGGACCAGATCGGTCAACCCTGCTGGGCCAGGCCCGCAATCACCATCAGTGCCAGCAGACACAATCATACCAGCGTACTGCGGTTAAGCGGGTCGCGCATGGCGTTTAAGCTGGTCGCAGCTGCCGCAGCAGGTAGGCCAGCGCAAACACAAGCAGGGTCATAATCTGTCCTTTGTGGGTTTTGTCAGGCTTTGACGCAGCCGCGACCAGTCAAACGCCGGCCCAGGATCGGTTTTTCGCCCCGGCGCTATGTCGCTGTGGCCCGTAATCTCGTCAACGCCAATGTCTGGCCAGGCCGCCATGATTTGCTGACAAACCGCGGACAGTGCCTGGTACTGACCCTCGGTATAAGGCAGCTCGTCAGTGCCTTCAAGCTCAATGCCGATGGAAAAATCATTGCACTCGTGCTGGCCGTGAAAACAGGAACGGCCGGCGTGCCAGGCGCGGTCCAGCAGGCTGACAAACTGGATAAGCGTGCCATCACGGCGTATCAACAGGTGGGCTGAAACACACACTGTGGCAATGGCCTGGAAATACGGGTGGGCCTTGATGTCTAGCCGATTGCAGAAGAAATTTTCAATTTCAGGCCCTCCGAACTGGCCCGGAGGCAAGCTGATACTGTGCACAACAATCAGGCTTACCCGGCTGGCTGCGGGCCGCGCACCAAAATTAGGAGACGGTCGCCAGAGGGCTGCGTGTATTCTGCCGTGCGTGCGCAGTGTGGCTGCCGTCTTAGCGGCTTGGGTAAGCACAGAATGGGAAGTTTGAGGCAAAGCGAATCCTGATTCAACGAAATGGAATAGCCCTGATTGAAGCACAAAGCGTCACCGTGTGCCACGGCACGCTGCAACCTTCAAAAGCGGCAACCGGTGCACAGGTTGTCAATAATCGACTCCAGAGCGCGGTCAATTTACAGCGAGTCTGACTGCTGTTTTGTTTCGCACTGTATCCGTCTCTTGTTTACGCCAAGCCGCGTTTGCCTTTATCGTTGGCGAACGTCGGCGGGCGCGATAAACTCGGTTTCGTTTACGTGTGCCGCGTGCACCTTACTTCTCTGCCGTTACGGACGCCACACCATGATCAGTGCCGAACTACTGCGCCAGTCCAGAATTGAAACGGTTGCCCACAGTCTGCGCGAAGACGTCGGCGACGGTGACATTACCGCGCAACTTATCGCCGCCGACGCTCGCGCCAGCGGCCGCGTGATTACCCGCGAACACGCCGTTATGGCCGGATGCGAATGGGTAGATGAAGTATTTCGCCAGGTTGATCGCGACGTTGTTCTGGACTGGCGGGTGGAAGACGGCCAACGCGTCGAGCCCGGCCAGCTACTGTTTCGCATTAACGGTCTGGCCCGCAGCCTGCTAACCGCCGAGCGTGCGGCTTTGAACTGGCTTCAGACTCTATCGGCGGTCGCCACCCACGCCGCCCGTTACGCGGCGCTGATCAGCCACACCCGTACGCAATTGCTGGACACCCGCAAAACTCTGCCGGGCTTGCGCTTGGCGCAAAAATACGCGATCACCTGTGGTGGCTGCAGCAATCATCGTTTGGGATTGTGGGACGCTTTTCTGATCAAAGAAAACCACATCGCGGCCTGCGGGTCTATTGCGGCCGCTGTGCGTGCAGCGCGGGAACTGGCGCCGGGCAAACCGGTGGAAGTGGAAACCGAGAATCTGAACGAACTGCAGCAGGCGCTGGATGCCGGTGCCGACATCATCATGCTTGACGAGTTTTCGTTGGCGGATATGCGCACAGCAGTGGCACAAACGGCAGGCAAAGCGCGTCTTGAAGCTTCTGGCAATATTGACGACAACACCTTGGTGGCCGTTGCCGAAACCGGTGTAGACTTTGTCTCTTTGGGCACGCTGACAAAAAATTTGCGGGCCGTAGACCTGTCCATGCGCCTGGACGTCTGAGTGGCTGCCGAATTTTGTGACCTGGCGAGGGCGCTCAGCCGGACTTTGCACCCAGCAGTTCGTCCAGAGCCGCCAGTTCTCGAATCAACGCAGGCCCAGGGCCAGAGTCACCACGATAGTGCTCTTCTGCCATAGGCGCCACGCCGCTGACCGTGGGTAACGGCTGGTGATCTTCAATCAGCTGTTTCAGTCGCGCCAACAGCACAAACTGCAACCACTGCTCAAAAGTCATTGTATCGAGGCAAAACGGCTCTTGGCTGAGGTACTTTTCTGCGGCCAGGGGCTCGCTGTGCCAGCAGTTCATCTGACGCAGCTGGATTTCAACGGCCAGCAGACGGTCGGCAACTTGGCAGACATGGTCGAGGTTGTCGGACGCGGTTTTCATTCTTGTGCCGTCAACGCGGCGTCAGCCGCCATTGGTTCGCCGTGAAGCAGCCGGTAAAGGTCTTCAAACTGCCGGGTTAGCGGGTGTCGCGGAGCCATATGAATCAGCGGCTGGTGACACTGGTGGGACTCTTTCATTTTCACCGAGCTGGACAAGCGCACCGGCAGTACCGGCAAACCTTCCTGCGCCAATTCAGCCAACAGTTTGGCCGGCAGACTGGCGCGGGCCTGAAACTGATTGGCAACAATACCTTCAATACTCAGCTCCGGATTGTGGTCCTCCTGCAGCTCTTTAATTTCGTTAACGATGCTGTAAAGCGCTTGGCGCGCGAAGTCATCGCAATCAAACGGGATCAGGCAGCGCTGAGCGCCAATCAGCGCCGAGCGGGTGTAAAAATTCAGCGCCGGGGCGGTATCAATGTAAATATCGTCGAAATGCTGATCCAGCTTTTTCAAGGCTTCACGCAGTTTGTAGATTTTGTGCTTGGCTTCAAGTTTGCGCTCCAGAAACTCCAGCTCCGGGCTTGAGGGCAACACCCACAGATTCTTAAAAGGCGTTGCGTGCACAAACGACTCTTCCGGGCGCCGGTTGAACATCGTGAACGTCAGGGTCTGCTCAAGCAAACCAGCCGCGTTATTGTCGAGCTCGGTGGCAGGTCGACCCATCAGGTAATGGGTTGAGTTGCCCTGTGGGTCCAGATCAACCACTAACGTGCGTTTGCCGCGAGCCGCACTGATCGCGGCCAGGTTGCAGGCAATACTGGACTTGCCAACACCGCCTTTCTGATTGAATACCACCCGTCTCATCGCTCGTCTCCTTACGTGTGTATTGGCGTTTGCTCATAGCAGCCGCAGTCACCAGTTCATGACGGTTTTCACAAACGGAATGGTCAGCCGGCGCTGGGCTTGCAGCGAATTTTCGTCCAGCGAGTCCAGAATGGCCAGCAGCTCCCCTAAGCGTCGCGGTGCGCGGCGCAGAATAAATCCGGCAACGTCGTCAGCCATCACCAGGCCTCGCTGCTCTGCGCGAGCCATCAGAATACGCTTGCGATCTGAATCGCGGTAAATACCCAGCTGCAGAGTCAAACCGTGGCTAAGACGGGAAGACAAATCGGGCAGAATAGACGGTAAAGACGCGGGCACGTCCGACAAACTCACAACGAGCTGGTGGCCGGCATCCAGCATGCGGTTGTAAAGGTGAAAAACGGCCTCTTCCCAGCCGGTCTGACCAACAACGCTGTCCAGATCGTCCAGGCACACCAGATTAAATTGCTCGATCCCGGTCAGCGCATCGGGCCCAAACGGCCCCAGTTCCGTGATGCTGATGCAAACTGCTGATAACGACTGACTTTCAGCGTAGTGGCACAGAGCCTGTAAAAGGTGGCTTTTGCCAGTATCGGAATCGCCACACACCACCACCACTGGCACCGTCGCCGGAGGCTGACACGCCTGTTGCAAGCGCTCGGCCACGGCCGCATTGCGCTCGCCGTGGAAGTTGTCGAAGCGGGCATCGTCACGCAATTTAACACCCAGAATGAGTTGTGAACTTGTCACGACAACTTGGCCCTCCATGCCCGTAGACTCCAAGCGAGCAGATAGTGCACACCGCTAAGCACTGTGAATACAGCAACCACCCAGACCAGCGCCGAATTTATCCAAGGCGGCACCATGGTGATGACCTGCAACAGCATTGCCACCAACACTGCAAAAATCTGAATCGCGGTGTTGAATTTACCCAGCAGGCTCGGCGCCATTTCAAACCGGCCGATTCCATAGTGAAACGCCAGTGCACCACAAACAATCAACAGATCGCGCCCCAGCACCAGCAAAAACAGCCACAAAGGAAATACTTCGCCCAGTGCCAGCATAAGATAGGCGGTAATGAGCAACGCCTTGTCCGCTAGCGGATCAGCGATGGCGCCAAAGCGGGAGCGCCAGTCAAAGCGGCGGGCCAGATACCCGTCTACGCCATCAGTCACCGCTGCCAAAATAAAAATAATCAACGCCATAGGATAACGGTCTGCGTGCAGCTCAATCGCAAACGGAGCAATCGCCGCAGTACGCACAAAGGTCAGGGCATTCGGAATCCAGCGCCAATGATGCAAACTCAAAGCGCCCTCCTCACATCGACTTTAACGCACCACCGCCGGCACCGGTGAAGGCTGCCAGCGATAGATCAGAACCGGATACAACGCCTGCAAAGCTTGCTCCTCAGACGGCCCAACCGCGGCTGGCTGCGGCACCAGGCGGGAATCCAGCGTGATGTGATCACGCAGCTGACCCAGCTCACCAGAAAATGTCAGGCGCAGGGTTAACTCACTGCCCTTCACTTCAACAGGTGCGACATCTTCAACAGCGTTAATCTGCGCCAGGGCTCGACTCACTTTGGCGTAGTCAGCCAGTTTAGTCACACCCTGCAGTACTAAATCCACCGTAGGTCGCTTACCCACTTCGCCTCCGCTTGCCCCGTAGCGGCTAACGTAAAGTTCGGTCCAGCGATCAACAAGCGCCTGCGCCAAAGCCGCCGGCGAGTCCGCGTTCACCGTCTGTTCGCCCGGGCTATCAGAGCTGAAGCCGTCCATCACCCAACTCGCACGCCACTGATCACCGCGGCGACTCACTCGCACCAGCGCCATCACATCCCGACCAACGTCATTGGACGCACTGCGTACACGGCTAACAAACTGGCCCCAGATGTCCGACAGCAGCTCGCGATTGCCTGCCGCTCCCACAACCGGTAACGCCAGCGGCAGGCCGCGAACCCGCGATGCATTTTCAAAACCAGAGCGGAAAGCGGCGCTGGCACCGTCAAGAAAGCCGGTATCGGTAATCAATGCCCTCACACCGTTTTCTTCAAGCGCAACCCAGGCCAACGTCAGTGGCCGGTTGGCACCCCACACTGGCGCCTGAATTGAGGCCAACGCCTGGGTCACGGATACTGCGCCAAAGCTCATCTGTACCCGGCTTTGGGCGCCTGCATTTAGCACCTGGTAAGACGTCAGCATGGACTCGGCCGTGCCAAGCACTCCATCAACGCCGTCGCGCTCTAATACCCCACGGCTGCCGGCAACACGCACCAGCACCTCACGCAGCCCTAAGTCATAAGACACCGCTAACGCTTCTGGTCCGGAGCCTTGCAGAGCCACATTGGCAGAATACAGATTGTTGACGGTTACTGCCTGTGCCTGAGCCGCCAGCAGCCACAGCGCCGCCAATGCCCAACACACAGCAGACTGCCTCACACAGGCCAGAGCGCTCACTACGAGACGGCAGCAAGACTCGGACAAGCGTTTGAATCCGATGGATCGTTGAAAGTCAGGCGCCTGGGTTTTTTGACATTCAGGCCTGTAGCTCTTTTGAAATGCACGCATGTAAAAACTCGGCAATTGCATGGATAGCAGACAGGATACACCAAGCCCCTGGGCCTGAGTAGCGTCGCGCCCCAGCAGACTTGGGGCGGAATTGTGGCAATTACGGTTGGACCCCTTCATTGCACCTGCTAAAATTCGCGCCTTGACCCACTGGCCAACGGTTTACACCTCCATGAGCGAACACAAGCCCTCTTTGACTTACCGCGACGCAGGCGTTGATATTGACGCCGGCAATGAACTTGTCAACCGCATTAAAGCAACGGCGGCACGTACCCGCCGCCCAGAAGTGTTGGGCAGCCTGGGTGGGTTTGGCGCCATGGTAGCCATTCCTGCTGGCTATAAGGAGCCTGTTCTGGTGTCCGGCACCGACGGCGTAGGCACAAAATTGCGCTTGGCCATGCAGTTACAAAGACACGATACCATCGGCATTGATCTGGTCGCCATGTGCGTCAACGACCTGATTGTGGGTGGCGCCGAGCCCCTGTTCTTTCTGGATTATTACGCCACCGGCAAACTGAACGTAGACGTCGCTACCAGCGTAGTTGGGGGCATTGGCGAAGGCTGTGAGCTGGCCGGATGCGCGCTGGTGGGTGGTGAAACTGCCGAGATGCCGGGCATGTACGAAGGTGACGACTACGATCTTGCCGGATTCTGCGTTGGCATAGCCGAGCGCGCTGATATTATTGACGGCAGCCGCGTGCGCCCGGGCGATGCCCTGCTGGCAATGGGCTCTTCCGGCCCCCACTCCAACGGCTATTCGCTGATTCGCAAAATTTTGGAAGTCAGCAACGCCGATCTGAACCAGCCAATAGGCGATACCACCCTGGCCGAGGCCCTGATGGCCCCAACGCGCATCTATGTCAAAAACCTGCTAACGCTGATTCGCGACACAGACGTACGTGCTCTGTCGCACATTACCGGCGGTGGCCTGCCCGAGAACATACCCCGCGTATTGCCCAAGGGCACCGTGGCCGCAATTGACACCGCCAGCTGGCAGCTACCGCCGGTGTTTCAGTGGCTAAAAGACGCCGGCGGCGTGACCACTGAAGAAATGTACCGCACGTTTAACTGCGGCATTGGCATGGTGCTGTGCGTTCCACAGGACCAACTGACGCTGACGCTGGATACACTCAATGCCATGGGCGAAACGGCATGGCACCTTGGTACTGTTGAAGCCGGCGCGGAGCGCCAGGCCGACAGTGCTGTACGCTACCAACCGGGACTACTGGCAATATGAAAGCGGACCCATCACCACGCCCCAAGATTCTGATTATGGTGTCAGGCGAGGGCAGCAACCTGCAGGCGCTGATTGAAGCCGGCCGTGAGCGCGACTACCCCGCCGATATAGTGGCGGTTGGCAGCAATCAGGCCAAGGCGCCAGCGCTGGCGAAGGCGGCCAACGCCAACATTCCGACCTTTGTGATTGAACACGGTCGCTATGGCAGTCGCGACGAATTCGACGGCGCTCTGATGCAGGAAATCCGCCGCCACAACCCGGACCTGATTGTGCTGGCCGGTTTCATGCGCATCCTGACCGAGGGTTTTGTCCGCGCGTTCCGCGGCCAACTACTGAACGTTCACCCCTCGCTGCTGCCAAAATACACTGGCCTGAATACCCACCAGCGCGCACTGGACGCCGGTGACAAAGTGCACGGTGTGTCTGTCCACTTTGTCACCGAAGGATTAGATGGCGGGCCGATTATTGCCCAGGCCCAGATTGCAGTAGGCCCTGACGACAACGCTGAAACCCTGGCGCAGAGGGTGCAAAATCAGGAACATGTGCTTTACCCGATTGTGGTGCGTTGGTGCTGTGAAGGCCGCGCGCAACTGGGGGCTGAACAGGTTCTGTTTGATGGCCAGGCACTGCTCCAGCCAGTGGTACTGCTAGCAAAATAATCGCCCAAACGCTGTGTTTGAAGAGGCTGTCATGCAAAAAAGATCCCTGGTTGGATCCGCTTTTTCGAGTTTACCCCTGCTGCTCGGCTCGGCTTTGCGGTTGTGCCTGATTGTTTTTATTACCCCGGTGCTGGCGGAAGTG
>Ga0307936_1000284_pt1 | contig 28813 bp, 36 predicted proteins | sample OrgLakmetagenom1_FD_201839 | JGI IMG/M metagenome (GOLD analysis project Ga0307936, IMG submission 201839) | Saline water microbial communities from Organic Lake, Antarctica - #1 | ecosystem: Environmental > Aquatic > Non-marine Saline and Alkaline > Saline | place: Antarctica: Organic Lake... | reverse complement strand
GAAAGACTCGAATCGTCCATCTCAGTAATATCGACGATCTGTTCAAAGCTCGACTGTCGGGACGTCGAGGGTCAAGGGCGTCTCTGCTAAAAACCCGCCAGCTAGTCATTTCCAGCAAAGCAACGGGCAAGACTCTGAGATGGATGACCAACGTCATCCCGCGTGATTTGATTGCTGAGGCGCTAGAGGTCAATCCCACCAACCTTTCAAAGCTTTACCGGCGCAAAGAGTTGTCGAGGACACAGACAGAGGGGCTTGAGGATCTTACTCACCTCTGGAGGGATGTCGCGCAAGATCTTTTCAATGGCAACGCAGAACTGATGACCCGCTGGCTGGATACACCTGTGCCCGCTCTGGAGGGTGATACCCCGAAGGCGTTAATGGGAACGATGACTGGGCGAAAGGTTCTCGAAGGCTATATCGATAAACTGAAGTACGGTGATTACTCTTGATTCTGTTTAAGACGGCGAATGCCAATTACATCGGCGGATTTAAGGATTACCACAAGACCCGAAGCTTTAAAGAGGGTGCTCGCTGGAACAGCGCGGGTACCCCGGTTCTGTATTTCAGCAGCAATGTTCAGAACGCCATGCTTGAACTTGCCAACTATCAGCCCGATCCGGTGATTGCCAACCACATTAACGTGATGGGGGTTTTCGAGACCCCGGCGTTGCGCCTTTATATGATGACGCCTGAGGAGCTTCCCCAGGGTTGGAGCGACGCCGCTGCGCCCCTCGCTGCCCAGGAACTGGGCGATAAATACCTGAATGATGACCGTTATGACGGGTTTGTCGTCCCTTCCTGCACGATGAACGTCGATCTGGCCCAGTCGCCGCTCAACGAGGTTCGCGCCAGCATTTATGCCAACGTGGTGCTGAATGCGGAGTCAGATGCCGTCAGTCGCATCCAATTGACAGAAACCTTTTCACCGATCTATTCGGCCCGAATGTTCAACCCGACTTAAACCCTGGTGAGGGAGCGTTCTGTTTTGCACAAGTTTGACCCTGTCATCCGAGGTTCTGATTACTACCGTCGCCGCTGGTCATTCATTGGCTCACTATTCGGTATTGTCTTTGTTATTGCTGGGGCCGTGGCTTTCTATTTCGATAGCGTGACCTTACCGGGACGGTCAGTGGTTGCCGAGTTTTCAGGAAAAGACGCTCATGGCGCTGGGGTGGTTTGTTTCTTCATTGCGGCCCATGCGTTTTACAACTCATTGAAAGAATACCGAGTCTCATTATTCGTTCTGTTGTCTCCCTTCCTTGTTGCGACCGCAGTATCGGCTGCTCTCATGGCCATAAAATATGGTTAATCGGACACAAAAAACCCCTCAGAAGAGGGGTAATTCAAAGCGAGTAACAAGCATCAGAGGTCAGGCTCGAAAACTTTCCGTGCCGCCTCAACGCCTTCTGACTGAGCAGCCTGGATAAAGTCCTCGGGGCGTTCCAAATTCATATTGGTAGGAACACTGCCATCGACCAGGGCATACGCAAACGCCAGATCGAAAGACATGTCCATGCCACCACCGGTCAGGTAGATGAAGTACACGTCTTCATCCTCAGAGCCGAAAAATCCAACATTCAGGTCCAGAATGCAGTCCCGAATGACCTTCTCCGACGGCTTCCGGATCAGCGGCCATAACTCGTTCATGCACATCTCGTTCTGGTTCATGAGTATCTCCAGCGGATTCTGATTGCTGTTGATTCGATCCAGAACGCGCACCGATTCCATCACCTTACGTTTGATGAAATCGGGTTCCTGCCAGTTATGCTGGAAGAAACCCAGTGCCAGTTCGGCGGGGTTTTTGCCTTCCAGAATATTGAACGGTTCGTCCTTCAGGTTCGACAGTTCTGCTGCCAGAGCCTCAAGGGCCGCTTCACAGTCGGCTTGCGCATTGCTCAAATCTTCCTGATCCTCAGCGTTCTGGAGATCCTCTACAGTATCTTCGAGACGCACCAGAACGGATGTGGCCATATTCAGAGCAAATTCTGAGCCTGAGATATAGTTCATCGTCAGATCGTTCATCAGGTCGAGATTTAGCAGACTCATTGGGATGCTTGTTGTGTAACCGTGTTTCATAAGAACTCCTGCTTTTTAGTGAACTCGCGGGAGTTACGGCAAGTGCAGTTTTCGGCTGGGAGTTATGGCCACACAGTAAAATCGTTCAGGTTGGGAAAGATGAAACCCAATGGCGGGCGTCTTTCACCAACTGGGACTCGGTCGCGCTCTTCAGAATATCGACGGTAACGTTCGATGGCCCGACCACCTCATGATCCATGCAGAGCAACCTTATGACCCCAAGGACCACATAATCGTCACAGACCTTGTTTCGTCGGGACACTGTTAGAAAACTTTCAATGGAGAGCGAAAGCATGGCCTGGTTAACGGGCGATGTCTGGGTTAAGGCGCTGCGTGTTTCGTATCGGGTGAGAATGGTCTGAAGATCCATGACCGGTCGGGCTCCTTGGGTAATGAAAAGAAGATAATAGCCCAAAGGAGGAAATAAAAAAGCCCTCAAGTGAGGGCTTGGATTCAGTGGGACTCGAATCGATACAGAACAGTATTAACGAACTGCGGCCACGATTCGCCCTGCTTGAACAGCGGGAATGCTTCGTTTCGCAACCGTACTGTGCGCTGGCGGATCTCACTCATCTTTTCTTCAACAGCCTTTTCACAGCCTGCTCGAATGTGAGCGATCGTATCCGGACACTTCACACCTGCCATCTGTTGCTGGTAGCTCCTACGCAGCGCCAGAACCTCGCTCATTTCGTCCATCCAAAGCGACTTGTACCGCCTTGCCTTGGGTAGCAGATCGCGGTGATTTTTTTCAATCGCAAGCCTGATTCGCTCTGCAATGTCATCACCAATCCGCTTACCTACAATGACGCAGTTCGCAGAGACCTCCTGAAAACGCAACACCATGGTGTAAACACCGGGACGCTCACGTTCGATCTGGTTAATGAACGGCGCTACAGGCGCATCCAACGGATGGTTTTCGAGCATGAACATCAACAGATCGAGGTCTTCGGGCGAGTTGAGATTGTTCGTCTGAATGGTTTTTCCGTTAATCATACTGATTCTCCGTTTTATGAACTCTCCACGCTTACGGTTTGGACCCAATTAGGCAGCCAGGGTGGGGCACTCTAAACACCGGATCACCGTAAGGACGGTAACGTGAACTGGAGAACGAGCATGGCCAAAACAAAAGTCACACTGGACAGCAAAATACAGATCCCGAAATTCGTGATTTCCGACGAAACTGCAATGATCAAGGCGCGGCGGTGCGTCAAGGTTTTGGAAAATTTCGTCGATTCGGCTGACGCCAAAAACTTCAAAAAAATAACAGGAATAAATCACCGGGCCACCCCCAAAAAAATGTGGTCAGCGGCGGTAAGGTCGACAAAGAACCCAGAGCTTTTGAGTTTCGGATTTAATCACCACGGGCAACCGGCTGAGGGCCTAGACGAAAAAACGACGCAGGCCATAAATCTTCTGGCACTGAGTTGTCAGAAAGTCGATTTGAGCGACCCCAAAGACAAACAAGCCTTTACCGAGATGCTCAAGAGGGATTCGCCTATGAGAGGAAACTCCGTCCCTCTGACGTTCGAAGAGTTTGTTCAGAGCTCTGATATCTTTAAAGATGGTGAGATTTATCACACCGGTCTGTGGTTTACGTTGTACAGCTACGAACGAGGAAAAGTGCTTCGCCCTCGTCGGGGAGAGGTTCAGCCCCGGTTCTATCCGGTGGTGAAGATTACCCTGCATGCCATACAAAGGTATTTTCAGCGAGGCTACGAACTGACGGACAACGGCGAGATTACGTACAGGCAATTGGTCGAGGGCCTGCAGATGGCCTGTTATGAAGCGTTCGGTGAGATGTTGGATGACCTCGACCTTAAGAGCTACACGTTGAGCTACAAAGAGATCCAGTTTGTCTTTAAGCGCGAGGAAAAAAACCCTCTTGACGGTGAAGGCGAAGCCATTGCACTGGTGACGATACTGCCTGGAAAAAAGAACGCACTGGGTCATCAGGACGACGAACTGGCACTGGAAGAAGAGAAAGAAACTGGGCAAGCTATGGCTGGGTGATTAAAAAGGGCCTCCGTAGAGGCCTTGCAATATCACTTAATGGAGTTGCCGCGCTATTCTACCTCGCTCTTGGTTTTATTAATGTCATCTCGACCAACCAACCTTTTTTCGCTTTAGACCACGCCTTTTTCATTGACAGACTTCTACCCATAATCACCTCATTCGTATAAACACAGTTTCGTGATGGAACTCGCTACGCCCAACACAAAAAGAGCCTTGGGCGAGAATGTCGGCACGCTCATTCGCTGGGAACGAAATCGTTATGTGACTCGATCGCTTTTGATATGGACTGGAAGTCAAAGCCCCGGCTTGCCAGAAACCGTGTTGCCCTCGCCCTCTCTTTCATTTCGATGATTTGTCGGGCCCTGAATTTCTTGTTCAAGGCCTCTTCTGCCCGACCCGCTGGATCATCGTCCGCCAGCACCGCCAGCGCCTCTTTTATTACCCCTTGGTCGACACCTTTTTTCTTTAACTCCATTTCAATTCGAGCCCGCCCCCACGCTTTGGAGCCCAGACCTTTGTGAACCATGACTTCAGCAAAACGTCGTTCATTCAGGTAATCCAGCTCAACCAGGCGGCGAATGGCGTCGTCTACCCACTCGCTGTTTTCCGTCTTGCGAGACATCTTTGTGCTCAGGTTATGGACGGAGGTGTCACCAAATTTGGAGAGGTACCAGACTCCGTAATTGAAAAGACTGGTGGTATTTTTGGCCTGTTTAGGGCCCGTACGACGGGCTTGGGGACGTTTGTCTTGAGTCATTATGAACCTCTCATTGGGTCGCTGAGGGGGAGCGACGCGCTACTTAGTCACTCCTGGTCGTAATGGCCACTTCAATGACCAACAACCGGAAAAGCGTCAGTTCGTAGCCTTTGAGCGATCGCGAAGGGCCATTTCTCCGATCGCTTCAGCCTCATTGGAAAACTGCTCGAACAGGGCTTGGGTACCGTTGACCTCGGTCAGATCAACCTCGTATTCCTGGGCAATATCTATAAGTCTTTTGAGCGCCGGGTGAACGCTGTGAGTGTCCCATAAGGACTTTAGTGCTGCCTCGACCATCGCATCACATTGAACATCCCAGCAGTCAGAGACAGACAGGTAAGCGGGGCAATCACTGGTTGTCTGAGAAGTGAGCGTGCCCATGAAATCAAACGATCTGAATAATGAGCCCCGTAACGCTTGTCCTAGTGCATCACTGCCCTAGTCTTGGAAAGGAAAACTGACCCACTTTGCCCAGCATCCCGGCCGATGATCAGTTACTCGTAGTCGTTATTGCCACTTCAATCACTGACAGCAGGTTTTGCCGGGTGCGTTTCCACCACTTTTCGCTTCCCAGATCCGTCAGTTTCAACGCCTTGAGTAATACCGGAATGGCTTTTTCCTTTTGACCGGTCTTGACCAGGCATTCGCCGCGCATGGCGAAGGCAATATTCCGCTTTTCCTTATAGTCGTTCGCGAGGGTTTCCAGCGGGATCAGCGGTTTGAGCTTGCTGTACGGGAAGTCGTCCCGATCGTCATAGCTGGCGTTGTAATAGGGATCAAGAGAAGCTGAAATCATGTTGCCCAGCCAGTTGGCTTTCTCGGCGTATTCCTCCAGTACGGGAATGGCCTCGGCACATTGCCCTGAATTGAACAGTTCCTTCGCTTTTTGCTCAAGGGCTTCGACGCCAGGCTGGGTGACAAGTCCGAGTTTCTGCACTTTGGACTCAGATGAGGACAGATCGAAGGGATCGACCTCCGCCGCTTCCTGTGCGAACAAGCTTCCCGAGAACAGCGCCAGGCAAAACATCCAGATGTACTTCATAGGTTTATCCAGTTACGTGTTTGTTTCCAGTACCCTCCCGACCGTACAAGAGGAGTTGAGCGTTGCAATGTCCGCCAGAGGGACACTCTGGGTCTACGGGTGGGAACGGCCCACTTCGTCTGATGATGCCTCATGGTGCAGCCAGTTGTTCTTCCGGCATAGCCACTCAGGCACCTCAACGATCTGGTACCCGTTCGGGGCGTGAAGGATTTGTCGAACCTGGGACGCCGGGATGGGGGTCAGAGCTCCAGCTTCTTTGGCCATATAAGAGCTGGCGTACCCGCTCCCCCCGAGACTTGCCATGTAGGCTCGCGGTGTACGGCGATAGATCCAGACTTTTATGAAACAGTATTCCACCAGTATTCCTTCTGACCCTGACGACGCCATCGGTCGTCATACGTGAACATCGATCATGGCTACAAGACACTTATGACTTTTGCTCCCTGAGCATTTGATTAAGCCACGCCTCCTCGCTCGCAAGGACACGCTGCTTCCAAGCCAATAAAGCCGATCCCGAGTAGGGCCAAAAATGCCAAAAAAGGTTTCACGTTGTTTTTAATGACGCTCATCATAACTGTTCCCCAGACCAACGAATCGATTTCTCATGCCCACCATTACGGCACAGGAAAGATTGGCGGGAAGCAATGCAGGTCCGGAAAGCGCATTCCGATGCCACGAGATATAGAAAGAGACCTTAACGAAAAAAGCCCTCACATGGAGGGCTGGTAATCACTCGCCCTTGCCGTAGCTTCCCACATCGTAGAAAGCATCAGAGCCGGACGGAAACTCCGTGTTATACGCTTTGTTGATCGCGTCTTCCTGAGCACTGAAGGGGCCTGCTGACTCAACTTCGATAGTCAGAGTGGACGGCGCTGATCGCGTCACTTCCACTTCGTAGATTCCCTGCTCCATCGGAGACGGATATTGACGCTCGTGTTGAGCCAGTGCACGCTTTACCATCGGGTCTTCGTCGTTTGCACCGGGGTCGGCGCTGGAGAACGGTTCAACGTGCTCATGGCTACAATTCATGCAGTCCATGGCGGCGTTGAGATCGTCCACAAGTGACCACTGGGCGTAGCAGCTTGGACAACGATAGAATCCGCGCATCAGGCGTTCGCTTTTCTCGGGTGATTCCAGAGTGCCTTCGTTATAAAGGCCAATCTCAATCTCACCCCAGTCCAGCTCACCTTCAACGTCAACCTGGATCTTGCTCACAGTGACGTCCAGCGCTTTCGCTAAACGGTCAGCACGTTTGTCGAGTTTAACCTCGCTGGTGTAATCCAAACCGTCGGTTTCGATCAACTCACCATTAACGTATAGCGCCCGGCAAAGGAGATCACCGGCTTTCATAGAACGAACTAAAGCAACTTGCTGTTTCATAACTTGACTCCGTATTGTTGAACTCACAGTCCTTACGGTCAGGTCGATATTGGGTAGATGTGCTGCAGCGGGGAGCGGAAAAGGAAAAGGCCCTCCGAAGAGAGCCTTAAAGATTGTGGTTCCGGTATGGCAGGGCTCGCTCTGAGGCTTAACGCTACACCCTGTAAACGTACTCACCCATCATTATGAGCAGATGGTTACACATTCCTGCATGCTCTTTGCCAATCATTGACATCCTCCCCTCCCTTCACGATCCGGGTTATTTGCCGCACCGCTCCCGTGATCTTCAGTCATAAAAGTAATGCCCCTGCTAACCATTCAAACGAGCAGCTCACCACCAACAGGCTTGTAGTCTCCAGAGGCAATAAAATCGTTGAGATTGTCGCAGTGGTGTTCCAGTCGTTGAGGCGCTAGGCCGTTTCATTATTGGATATAGAGCCAGCGACCCAGCCAGAAAGACCACACCCTCAAAGACAGAGAAAATGGAATTGACCTCGGGCACAAGGAGTTCCAGCCCTAGCCCGGTCCAAACAAGCAGGGTGAGAGAGATCAACGCAAAGCTGAGAAGGAGGGTTAGGATTTGAAGCATAGGGCGACCTCAGTCAGTTGACTGTTCATTGCGACCGAAAAACCCAGAACGGCGAACCTTTGTGGCCGCCAGCCGGATCAATGGCCAAAGCGCAGAGACAATAACGAGAGCGATGCCCAGGGCGAGAACCGGGTCTGATATCGAGCCCGCCTCCAGATCGGGGTCGTAATATTCTTTGCGTACCGCCGCCAGCAGCGCGAACCCGGCCACAAACATAGCGCAGCCTGATCGAAACACGGTCCTCGTAATCGCTGTTATGACTTTCATTGCACTACGCCCGCGCATCAGATTCTCGCTGCTTACCGATAAGTTTCTGGATCCGTGGCTGGATTTGTCCTCGTAACCAAACACAGTCTTCAGCCCCCATCTGGGCTCCACACCATGCCGTTCAACTGACATGGCAGACGCACCGCCCCATCCGTAAACAACAAGGACCAATCCGATGAATCCCAGCAAAAGCCCGATAACCCAGTGCCCTGATTGAAACGTGGATACCGCTGACACGACCAGGCAAATCCCGATGAGAGAGAAGACGACAAGAGTGCTATACAAACCTATGCGGCTCGGACACTGGTTTTTGCTGGAGGCGTTTGAGTTTGGCTTGTTTTCTTTGGTCATAATCAAATTCACCAATAGCAGGTTCTGAACGATCTTCGCGAGCAGGCCCGCGAGATCATTCCAATGTCACGGGATCTGCGCACCATTCCCGAGAAAAGGTGACAGAAGGACCACCATAAGCAATGAAACACCGAACGCGGCCAGCAAACCCCTGACGCCGTGCTGTTCAAAAGACGCCCCACAGTCACCGGCAATCCACGCGGACATAATCCCAACCACCAAAAAAGGAGGAAACTGAAACGTGATCGCGAAAAAACCCAGAACAACGGAAAGTACCGCCGTGAACCCCAGGTCCAATCGTGAGGGGCTGTGCCATTGGATGCCCAGGAAGATAAAGCCCTTGTTTCTCATCAAAAGCCTCTAAAATGCCAGCAGACGCCTTGAATGGTGTAACACCAAAGACGCCACCAGAGCGAGCAAAACAGGTTAATCGAGGCCTTTTTGTTCAGGCACCTTAGCGATCATGGCTGATAAAGACTCGACGTTGTCATTCTGCATATTTTGAAGAGAGCTAATCTCCTCAAACTGGTAATTTTGAGCGCCGACCTTGGTGGCGAGTGACAGATTGACGCCGACGCTAACGGTCAAAGCGACGGCCAGCAAAGAAGTCACCGGGTTAATCTTTCGTTTCATGCTCATAGTAGCCATTCCTCTGAGGGTTGATTGTTCCATTGTTGGACTCGCCAATACTTACGGCATCGGTGAAATTGGTGGGTGATGCGCTCAATTCGGTTATAGAAGGTGCCCTATGGCTTTCGGATAATGGACACCGCTTGCGAGTGGTTCAGATCTCCCCTGCTCAGGGGCTGGCGGATAGCGGGGAATTTCAACCACAAGGCGAGCTTCGTGATTGCGCCGAGCGGCCGGGGGTTGGCAGCAAAGATATACTCGTATTGCGTGCCCTGGCACAAGACCTCTAAAAGGTGGTGATGTTTTCCCCGATGCGCTTTGTTGGCCAGAAGCCAGGAGTCCATGACCACGATCTCCGGGTTCCCGGTACCGGGATCACGCAACTGCGTGTTCAGTTCCTTGCACGACTCAAGAAGTGCGGCCGTGGAAAAGCGGTTCCGGTCTGACGATCCCAGATGAACCTGCCACTTCTTTCCGGAAGGCGAGATTGATGCCTGCAAACCACTCTTGCCGATCCGGAAGACCGCCATAAAGTCGAAGTTGAGAACGGCCGCTAGCATGGAAATGATCAATCCGGTACCGAACAATGCCAGAAGGGTCTCACCCAACTGGGACCAGTTCACAAGGCTGTTATTGAAGTACACGAAAGAGAAATCGAAGAGCCAGGCGCTCGCATTCAAGGCCGTTGCGCTCACGGCGCTCATAAAAAGGAAGGCCGGGTAAATGCCGCCAATGTAAAAGCTGATCAGTGCGAAAGCGGCCCACGGTGCTTTTTGGGCCAGTGGAGAATTGACGGTAAAAGAGAGTGTGCACAGCTTATATGACAGGACAAAGGCCACCAGCCACGCCATAAACAAGATGGCGAGAATGGTGAACACCGGACTCGAAAGTTGGCTGACAATAGCCACTTCTTCCAGTGAATTGAACCGGGTGCCGGAGTCGAACAAAGGGAACGTCGCCGCATTCAGTATCATGACCATTGATCCGGCGATAACGCCCAGTAGGATAATGGCAAACCCTGCGGGGATGAACGTGGAATAACGCTGATTGGTCACTGAACTGCTCCCGTATATTGAACTCCCTGTTCTTACGGCAGCGGTTTATTTTATAGAGTCGGACTTCTCTGACCGACGTGAAAACGAGAAAGGCGCCAGGGGTTCCGTGCCGTAAAACCGCTTGACGATGTAACGGGCGGCCAGACTGAGGCCGATGATCAGACAAATAGTGGGCAGCATAATCAGGCTTTGAGGGTCGTCCAACGCTTTAACCCCGGCAAGGATATTGAGGTAGCCCCAGCCCAAAAAGAAGGCAATGCCGATTGTGAAGTGTGCCATTGACACCCAAAACTTTGGGCGCACTACATCTGGAGTACATAAAAGCGCGATAAAAAACAACCCGGCACCAATGGCGCGGGTGATCTCCCAGTCCGGAAACAGGAAGAACAGAACCGTAAACGGGGCGTTGAACCAGAACCAATAAAGGACGGTCGCCATGTACGACTGGGCTTTCTGGGTGCTCTCTTGTGCGTTTGTAAGCATTCGTCATTCCTTTTAATGAGCAATACCGGGCAGACCTTTCCTGCCCTGTTGTTGGTTATGCTGCCAGATAAAGCGCTTCTTTATAGGCGTCTTCGATTTGATCCAGAAGAATCGTTTCGGCGCGAATCAGTGGGCGCTGGCGGTCGGCCACCGCAAATAGAATTCGCATAGAATCCGGTGCCTTGTACCGATCCATAACCTCATCAATGTGCTCGTCTATATAGTTGAAGGCTGAGAAGTCGTTGCCACCCATCAACCACCGGTCGTCGATCTGGAATTCAGCCTGAACATTCAGTCGGCCACATACACGATCAGAGATGTTCATCCATAGAGTGACGCCGCCAAGCATAGCCATCAGGGCTACCGGTACCGCCCAAACAATATCGTCGTGCACTGCCCCGGCGATACCCCCAAAAGCCAATCCGAACACCAGAACGAAGACGATACCGACGTATGACTGCAGTCGAATTCGTCGACGAATGATCAGAACTTCAGGCGCTGTGAGTGGGTTCTGCACGTACTCATCAAAGGACCGGTTAACAATCATGGGGCACCCATAAGCGTAAAAGTGGGTCGTTACGAAGCCGATCCGTTAAATCTTAATCAACAGATCAAGAGCGTCTTCCTCAAGCGTTGAGCCTTTAATGTGCTCCAAAAAGGACGCGTCTACCGGTACCAGTTCTTTGACATCTTCACACAGCAGAAGAACCCGGATCGCCTCAATCGAGCGCTGGGGAATGTCCCGGCTCACGACGCTTTGAGTGTACAAAAAACCGGTAATCGCGAGATCAGTGAGACGCTTTTCCCGGTCACTGCGGACTCTGGTTTCTTTCGCAATGGCGTATTTGTGGGTAACCCGTTCGCAGGTTTCGATGTAGGCCTTGGCTTGCCGTTCTTTGATCGTCGCTTCGTCCGGATTAATGATCCAGTTTCGGACGCTGGCTTGCCTGCGTTTGAGCCATTCCATCACCTTTTGACTGGGATCAAAGAGCAAATCCACGCCTTTGTTTAAGTGCTGGCCTCCGGGAATGGCCCGGAAAACCGCATTCAGGCAGCCCATCAAAATGCAGAAAACAACCATACAAAGTTGTGCAAAGCGAATGATCGAATAAGGGAAAAAGGCGGGAATGGCCAACAGCGAATTGACCCCGCCTGGATCACCAAAGACTCGGTTTTCAGTGACACGCTCATAGCGCATGGCCGCGTGAATGAAGCCCATAAAGGAAGACGCTAAAACAACCAGAAGTGCCAGCTCTCTGCCGACCATCTCGATCGGTTTGGTCGTCTCGCCAGGACTATTCGGTACCGGGATTTCGATACTGCCAGCTATAAAAGTGACCAATCCCAGACCCAGGGGAAGCAATAGAGGCGAAAGGACTTCGATGTAATTATGGATCGTTGCTTTCATTATGAACTCTCAGCATTTGTGAACACCGGAACCTTACGGCACGAGCGAGTTTAATAACCGAACTGTGCCGGAAATTGTGCTCCATGACAGCGGGAAACGTCTCAATTCGTGCCGATGGCTTTGTGATAAAAAGCGATGGTTAGTGCTTTTCGAGAGAGAAAGAACTGGCCGCCCAGGGCGAAGGCTTCCTCCTCCGGAAGGTCCTTTATATAGGCTGGAATACACTCTTCTGGTCGCAGGCCGAGGTGCTGATACTGCTCTGGAACATCGAAATCTCTGAGACTATTAACGGCCTTTTCAATGCTTTTGCCCATACCCAGAAGATAGCCGGTTTTGTCACAGTTGTGGGTTGTTGCCATCCATCGGCCATCATCCACTTTGAAGAATCGGATCGGCTCAGGCTGTGCTTCTAATGCCTTGTTTTGAGCCTCAACCCACGCCATATAAAACCGTGCGTTTCTCGGTTGTTTGCGAACCGTTAACTCAATGCTGAGCACAAAGAACTGCCATTCAAAGAGCGCGTGGATGAGGGTATGTTCATCAAGATTTGAAGCTCGACCCTGGCTTTGGGTTTGCGCGATTGCCTCTCTCAAGCGCTCATTTTCATCCGCAAGAGTCAGTGATTTTCTGGCACCGGGCGGGAGGATTTTGGAAAACACGGACTGATAATCGTGGCCGGGAAACAGCAGACAAGCGAATAAATCCTTTGCCGTTCGTTTCGTTATTTGGGGCTGGAGGTACTGCAAGCCCGCCGTAAAGATATGGGCCAGTTCATCGAACTTCGACGCGTTTACGTCCTGTAGGTAGTCAATGGATATGGGTGCCATGGAGTCCTCCGGACATTGGTTTGGGCTACCGTTTTGGGATAATTCCAGCGGCATCCAGGCTCAACGAGGATCCTTTCAATCCATTCATAATATTACCAGTAAAATGCTCGGGCGGAGTCACTCTGTGGCTTAGAAGACAGAACCGCAAAGCTTCCTCAAACTGGGCTTGGTAGTTCAGGGGATTGGCTTCTTCACGCTCCGCAAAAAGGCGAAAAGCCGCGTTCCTGAACGCACGATCCGCTTTAGAAAGTTCGGCTTTATCGTAGGCTCTGGCCAGTTTTTTGCCTGGCTCAAGTCGTGCGTTCTCTGCGATCCGGGCCGCTTCATCCTGGCTGGGATTTCTAACCCATTGCATGACCCGATTGCATGCAGCGCGGTTCAAAGAATCTGGTTTGTTGAACAGCGAATAGCCGATCAGGTCACGGGCACTTCTGTTCAGGAAGAACGCCAGAATCCGATGAAAACCGGCGATCAGCTTGGCGATTACCCGAAGCCCATAAAGGGGTGCCAGTAGGATTAAAGCTGGGCCGAAAAGTGCGCGATTGATTCCACCTTGGCTGCCAAAAATACAGGTATCGGACTTATGCTGATAGCGGTCAAAAAAGGTTGATCCAGCCATGCAAAACGACAACAGAACCATGATGTGAAGCACCCAGATAAAGTCCAGACCATTAGGCACATTCGCCACAGCCTGGCCAAAAGATCCGGCGCGGGCCCATTCCGCAACCAGGGCAAAAATCGCCAACAGGAATGCCGGGATAAAGGGAGAGTAGATTTCAATGTAGTCGTCTTTTACCGCGTGCATGGAACAACCTTTGGCGCTTTTATTTGAATGAATTATGACACTCTTACGGCACAGAAGAAGTTCACAACCGACTACTATTGAGCGTTCCTGAGACTCAGAAGTGGTGCTTTTCTTTGTTAAAAGAGGGGGTGGCCGGAGGGAATTGCCGGGACTCTGCTGCGCGAAAAGCTTCGCTCTGGCATTTAGAAGAACCGCGACTCTGGAACAATTCTGAGACACCTCGGAAACTAAAATACCACAACGGCCGCAGGCAACTGCTGGGCACGAATCGGTGAAACCGATCGGGGTTTGCCCAGCACCTGAATGTTCTGGCGTAGCCACATAAACAACCACTTTGCTCAGGATTTGGACCGACGCGACGAACGCGCCAGCCACAAAAAAAGGCGGGAAACGCGACCTACAAACGCCGTCTTTGGCTGGAACTCGCGTGAGGGGTATAAGCCCAAAAAGCTGAAAAAACACGCCAAAGAAGCCCTGAAATCGAGTCAGGAAATCCCATATATAGTGGTCAGGTGGGAGAAAATGCCGGGGTAATACCAGACCGGGACACCATATATAGTGTTGCGGGAACAAACGAAACAATGCATTAGAAACGGCGGGAAAGTAATCTGAGAGACGCGCAAAAGTAAGCGGACTAACAGGCCGGGATCGGTTCAGAACCGTGGCAGATCAGTCCTCGCGAAGCCCAGAAACGGATGCATCCAGGCAACTGGTTCTAAAGGGAAGAATGTTGTCCAGGCGGCATGCCGGGTAAGCGGATAACGAGGGCTGGACCGTTGGTTTGCGCCACCGGAACGTGCAGCGAAAGCAGTGGTAATGCGCCCAGCGGAGGTGGTTTTTAATCAGTGCCCTGCCCTGCGTCCAGGTCGAATTAACGTCAGAAAGTGGCAGTGTGAGCGCATACAAGTCGCCGCCAATACAAGACGCCAACTCCTCAGCAGTTTGCGTAAAAGCGGCTTCGTCCAGCGACGAATGCGAGTGAATGTCCAGCAACATATCTGAGCCATGAAAAAGCGCCAGATCGCCCATTCCAGATACAAGTTCGACCAGAAAAAGGTTCATCGGATGAGTCACGTTCAAGGGTCCCCCGCCGTAAAAGCTTGCCCGAAAATAGACAGAGAAGTGCCAGTCCAAGCAATCCGGAACGCCGCCCAGCCCATCAAAGTTTCAGCCGGAACAATGCAGAAATGCCCCCCACCAGAATAGAACGAAACCGCCGCCGACCAAAGCAATCTTTAGCAATCAATTCGCCAAGGGCCCGCCCGAACACCAGCGCAATCAGGCAAGAAAAATCCAAAGACGGACACCCGCGCCAAAGAGAAGAATGGCATAAATTCGGGGGACATGAGTAACCATCCAAACTTAAAAAGTGACGTCCGTGGTTAGTAGTTTGGAGCACTCCATAGTGAACCAGTAAGGCAGGATTGGAGAGCCAGAAACCATGCAATTTGGGCTGAAAAACACGTCATGAATGACCACGAACACTTAAAAATGCAGAAAGGATAAGCAAAGAATGGGGTAGCCGGGGATAAGCAGGCTCTATACCTCCTATAGGTGAGAGACGTGCGTGGGGCCTGAGGGTTTTGAAGTTCTGCGGTGTTATAAAAACAAGGATAGGCACTGAAACAGGCGTAGTCTGACTCACCTTCAAAACTAAAATGTGGGGAGCCGGGCGTTCATGTGTAGGGGAGAGAGTAACAATAAACTGTGCGTGGTTATGGTAGTACCGGGGGTGAGTATAGGGCTCCAATTTGTACGCGTACTGTGTCATTTATAGGTGTGCGCAGTAGTTAAAGGTTTTCACTCGTTTGTGCCGTGCACCGGGCTTCGATCCGTTAGGAATAGTGTCAAACCTTGGGGAGTTCTGAGTAGTCTTTATTGGCGTTAAAATTGCGACAAAATCACTCGCCAATAACCAGCGAAGCGTGGCCACCAATCGTAAGAAAAGTCGTGAATTCACGTTGGTTTTTTTCAAACATAATGAGTCTTGATAGCGTCAGAACTTGCGACTGATTGGCTCCCACGAGATCGGCAGGTTGGGTGTAAGTTTCGGCCGAACTCGTGGGTATACTCGCGACCGACTTGCACGAGGCGCCTGAATTTGCGACCGACTGGCGCAGGCGCCGAGCAGTGCTCAGCATGTTTGCACAGCCCTTGGGTGTGGATTGACGACAAAATCGCGTGGCTCCTTGGGTCGAAACACCCCGAGGTGCTGAACTTGCGACCGACTGGCGCAGCTGGACAACCATCCTTAAATCGGGAATGTGAGGCATCCTGGGTGTCGGTTACCACCAAAACCGTGGGGTAAGCACGGATGACAACAAAACACCGCCTGAACTTGCGACCGACTGGCGCAGGCCAATGCAGTAAGGGGTGCTCTACAACCACGCCAGAAGATAAGAACGCTATAGTCACCACACTAAATTGAGTTATCTCGTTCGGGCTGGTTTGGCGGCGGCGACACTGAACAAGAGTTCCAGGGTGAGTCATAAAGTGAGAATGTTAAATGGCCCCGTGCCGTAAGCGGGAAAGAAGCCCTGCACAATGAGATATAAGGGAGAGTGCAATGGGTAGGTTGTTGATCACCAGGAACCGGGTCTGATGGCTGACAAGGCCGCACACATACCCACTGCGACGTTCTTCAAGAAGTTCCCGTGGGCAAGCAGCTTTTCTGTCCAGCCAGGTTCACCGCTTGGTGACTTGCTGAGCCATGAAACGAAAATTCATGGAGAGCTCATGCTTCCCTCGGCTGAGGTTGAAAAATACCTGACAACCATGAGGCGCCTTGTGGATTTAATGAAGAGGCGGAAAAACATGAATTGAGGCTCGAATCTTTGCGTAAAAAATTCAAAAAAAAATAAAAAAAATTTGAAAAAAATTTATGAAAAAATTCGGCCCGTAGAGGAACAGTTGATGGCAGACCTCGTTATTGTAGAAAGCCCAACGAAGGCGAAAGAAGTTCAGCACATTCTTGGCCACGGTTTTGTTGTTAAAGCCAGCATGGGTCATGTGCGTGATTTGCCCACAAAAGGGATGGGCATCGACCTTTCCAGTTTTAAACCAGAATACGTTGAAACGGATACTGGAAAGAGGACGATCGCTGGTTTAAAAAAACTGGCGAAGAATTCGAAAACGGTTTACCTCGCAATGGACCCAGATCGCGAGGGTGAGGCAATCGCATGGCATTTGCAGCAAGCCTTGTTTTTGAAAAAAGAAACAACCGAACGAGTAACGTATAACGCAGTTACGGAAGCCGCTGTCAAATCGGCGTTTCAGAACACAAGAGAAATTGATTACAAAATGGTCCGAGCGCAAGAGGCTCGTCGCTCACTGGATCGATTGGTTGGCTATACCGTTTCTCCCGCGCTTTGGGAGTCTGGTGTGAAGGGGTTGTCTGCGGGCCGTGTTCAATCCGTTTCCCTTAGGTTAATTGTGGACCGCGATAGAGAAATTCGCAGTCACTCAAAGCGTAAACATTTTTCAGCTGAATTGGCATTTTCAGAATACGATCCGCAGTTCTCTGCTGAATTAATAACGAAGCCTTTTGCAAATGAAGATGGATTGGTTCTGGAGAGAGCTTTACCAGAGGAGGCGTCGAAGGTTCGCCAGCTCACTATCGACAGTGTAAAAAAATCAGAGAAAACGAAGCGACCTCCCCCGCCGTTCACGACAAGTAGTTTGCAGCAAACTGCGAACGCACGTTTAAATCTGTCCAGTAAGCAGGCAATGCAGATTGCTCAGAAATTATATGAAGCGGGCAGAATCACCTACATGCGGACAGACTCGGTAAACCTGAGTGAGGAAGCGATTGAAAATATTTTCGCATTCGCAAAGTCGAAAGGACTGAGCCTGCCGAGTACGCCGAATGTTTTTTCCGGCAAGAGCGCTAATGCGCAAGAAGCTCATGAAGCGATTCGACCAACTGATTTGTTTTACGAGGGCGATGACCTGGATGAGCAACAGAAAAAATTGTACGACCTTATTCACGAACGCACGCTTGTCTCACAGTTATCCCCGGCGAAACTGGCGAACACAGTTATTGTTTTAAAATCAAACGATCACCCTGGTGAAACACAGTTTTCATTTGAAGCAAGATCCGTAAAAATTCTCAGCGAAGGCTTTATGGAGGTTGCGGGCCGTGTTGAAGAGTCTGATTTGCCGGAGTTAGCCGAGGGCGTACATGTTTCAGCTTCTTCAGGTAAGGTTTTGGAAAAAGAAACCAAACCGCCTTCACACTACACAGAAGGAACGCTTACCGGTGCACTAGAAAAAGCGGGGATAGGACGCCCGGCAACCTACGCGTCTATCATCGAAAATATAAAACGAAAAAAATATGTGGTGAGCGACGGGAAAAAACTTGTCGCAACAGAACTGGGTGATCGGCTCGTCCAGATTTTAAGGCCGTCAGATGAAACGGGCTGTACTTTCATGGAGTACAAGTTCACTGCACAACTTGAAGAAAAACTGGACGAGATTGCCCGTGGTGAAAACGATTACTTGACTACGGTTAAGGATGCTTATTCTGTTATAGAAAATGACACCGCTTTGGTGGCTGAACAAGTATCAAAAGTGGATCTGTCATCTGCAAGCACAGAAGGCATCAGCAATCCAAAAACCGGTAAAAAATCCACTCGTAGACAAGCGGCAAAAACCATCAAACAAGAATCAGGCGGGCAGTCGGCGCTTGGTGAAAAGACGTGCCCGAAGTGCAGCAAAAAAATGGTGCGTCGCAAGGGCAAGCACGGGCCGTTTTTTGGTTGCACCGGTTACCCAGAGTGCAAACATCTCGAAAATATTGGTTCTGGTAAAAAAGATTCGAATGAGGCGAAAGGCCGTCCAGCAAAAGAAGGTGAACAGAAATGCCCTGATTGTGGATCAGGCATGGTTAAACGGAATGGAAAGTTTGGTGAATTTTTTGGATGCACCGCTTATCCGAAATGCAAAAAAATAGTGAATGTTGAATCATGAGAGATGATCGCGTTTTTACCGTTGGCGAAACAGAGATAACGTTGGCCTCCAATGATGAGGGCTCAACTCCTGACAGTTTTAAAATAGATTTTGTACGCGCAAAAAATTCGAGCTTTTCCGGGACAGAAAGTGCTTCGCGTCAGGAATTATTTGAAGCGGCTTGTGCTTTGCTATGCACTGTTATCGATTCTGAGCCAGCTGGAGTGTTTGATACGAGTTGGTCTTTGGATACGAATTCAAACGCCGTTGCGAGATCCAATCACGTCAGGGATTTGCTCGACAAAACATCTTCAACCGATCCCGCTACTGCCGTTACTGACGCTGTTCAAATGTTTCGTCGACTGGAGTCCCGTCTTCCTGTGCTACAAGCATGTCAAAGAGCGCTTGAAACAAATGTCAGCGAGTTTGACGTTAATATTTTGCACGGCATTGCCGGGCGCATGGAACGGAATCTCCCGGTCGATACGTTTATCAGCGAAACCAATGGGAGTACTGTTGACGGTGAGGTCGTGAAAGATACGACAGAGCCCCCTTCCCCTGAGAATATTTTAGAAATGGATTTCAAAGAGATCCCTCCCTCAGCCGTAAAAAAACAGACGGGCTGGGAGACGGAGGATACTCGTCGATGGTTTAGGCCTTGCTCCGAGCCTTATAGCCTGACTGCGAGGTTGGCGAAAAAACTGAATTTGTTTTTGATGGCTGGAGATAACAACACTGCTCAACTTCGCTCTGACCTGATTACGCCAACCCGAAGCGTGGATAAATGCATGTATAGTCCCGTTTTGGGAATAAACGACCTGGAAAAATATTTTTGGATGGCAGAAGCAAGCTATCTAAGCTTCTTTAAGTCAAACGAAGAAGTTTTTAAAACAGGAGAAGTCCCAGTTGCCAGTCATGCTATCAAATTATTCATGGGGGCCCCGGAGGATATCGATCTTCACTGATCGGTTGGGATGCCTTTCATGTTGGCAAGATGGGTCACCTTCTCCCGTGCCTTATCCATCCTGGCAACGTGGTCTTCGTCGGTCGAAAGAACGCCTTCAATGAAGGCTGATATCGCTTTCAGCATTTTGTCGTCACTAGCGGTCAAACGATGCACAAGGTTTGCGTAATGGCTATTTTGGATATACCTGGAGTAGAAGAAACGGATGTTGGCCAAATGAGCGGGGTGCATAAAGAAGTGTTCGTCGGGAAGCGGTGCAGATGCTATTGCTTCGGTCAGCGTTAAGCCTAGCGAATTCGCCCAAAGCTGCAAGGTGATGATTTTTGATGGCAAGTTGTCGTTATCGTCGTTCTCCCAATTGGACAAAGTCTTTCGGCTTATTCCTAATTTGGCAGCGATTTCTGACTGGGAGTATTTTAGGTATTTACGCCGTTGACGCATTGTTAACGAGACTGAGCGTGGGTCGAAATCGGCCATAAGGAATACCTTTTACAAAATGTTGCAAAGTTAATGGGTTACTTAGTTCCCATAATACCGTCGTTCAAGGAGAATGGCGAAGAATAGTTCCCAAACGGCTGTTTGAATAACGTGGTGATGTAAGCGAAAATCACTACAGATAAAAAAATCAACCTAGTTATGCGTCAGGCACAGGTGTTAAATGGCAGCAGCAAATCCGAACAAAAAATGCATTAGCGAATGGATCAGCATTGTATGTTCGAAGCTTGGCAAAGCCCAAGCCGATCGTCGTGACGATTTTAGGCAAGATGTTGGCCTTATTTTGCTTGAGAAGCCGGAACTGCTGGATGCGGGCGAGCAAGGACATATTGCCTATGTTGTCCGCTCAGTGAAAAACGCCTTATCAGACAAGGGCAGTGATTCGCAGATAAGCGTTCCACGCATAAAAGACTGTGACAGCGACCGCGTGAGAAACCTGAAAGTAACGTTGCTTCAGAACTCCGTCAGTCTCAACGATGAAAATTCCGACGGGCAGAGTTATGAAACGCTCATACCGTGCAAAAAATATGAGCAGGCTGATCTCTGGGAAAAGCTCCGTAATGAGACGGTGCTGAGATGGATTCGAAGCCACGCCCCTATGCTTGATTTCTTGCTAGATACAGACAAAGCCAGCACGCCCGCGCCGTATGCGTGGAATTCCAAGCCGATAGTTCGCGCCTACATGGGCGCTGATGAAGTTGGCAAGCTCTTAAAGAAGTTCGGTGCCAGCCTTAGCTCCGATGAACGTCTTGCGATCAAAGAGACCATGTTCAACCAGTTTTTGCATGCTAAAAAGGCCCCCGTCGTGGCTGATGATAATTTCGACTCCGACGCCCTCCCCTCTGTCTTTTCTATGTGAACCTCTGAAACTGTTCCGTGCCGTAAGTTCCTCAGGAGGTGCTTATGCGCGGGCCAGGCCATCATGCTACCGGCTTTATATCAGGCTGGATTGCTACAGCGATACTTAACAAGCAAGTTGGAATTCCCTTTTTCGTCTCTATCCTGGCGGTCCCACTCTCATGGTGGGGCGGGGTGTTGCCGGACAGTGGGGAATTCTTTCTTGGTTTCCGCTGGGTTCGCCATAGGACAGTGACCCATTGGGTTCCGCTATGGGCAATCATTTTAGGTTTTGGCGTATACGGTGCTTTTCCTGAAACCCTAGTCGGAATGTGCCTTCAGTCTGCAACTGTGGGTTTTGCGGGCGGCGGGCTAACCCATCTTCTTTTCGACTGGCCTAACCCCCAGGGCATTCCATTCCTCACGCCCTGGAAGAGGCACACTCTCAACTGGTGGAATAGTGGTCGACGGGAGATCTACTTAATCACTGGATGGGCTCTGATCGCGTCGATATTCTGGGCGCCTGAAATCAACCAGTTCTCTGTTACCGCCATGGAACTCCAAGAAAAAACGTCCGGTCTCGTCAGAGAATTCTCACCAGAACAATTCTAAATCCGTCCTTTCCGTATCCGTTACGAGTTTCTAAAATGCGGAAAGGAGGTGTGATGCAGAGACCCCAACAGTCAGTCCGAGGTTTCTACTCGGTTTATGTTAGGGGTGTCTTTAGTGCCACGACTAAAACAGGTCCGGTTATTAGGGCCCGCGCTGTGATAGGCGAGCAGTGGCACACGATGCAGATTCCTCGGGCTATTGCTCCAGGGGAATTGAAGAAAGGCGATTATATTGAATGCGAAGGTAGTGTGACGGCTGTGCCTGACAACAATGGCGCATCTTCATACCTGTTTGTCGACAAGGTTTCTAGTGTTATTCCAGTTGAAAAACTAGATGGCGTTGAACCTCGATCGACGCCACAGAAAACCAGCTCGCAAAGAGACAGTAAGCCAAACGCTTACGCTTCTGCGAAAGGTGGCTTTCGCTCTAATCGTCCCGCACAGAAAAAGGTTGAGACTCAGCGCTACGAAAAACCAGCGCCAGATCACCAATCGCCAGTGCAAGAAGAGCATCGCGAGACACCCAGTCGAAAACGTCGTTCGGGATTCCGATTCAACCGGCGAAATCTTTCTGGCTTATGAATCAAGGAGGCTCCGGCCTCCTTTTTTTGTGAAAATGCTTAATGCCGTAAGAACTGCATCAAATAATATAGGTGCAAAATGTTAGCTGACAGCCTTTTCTCAAGCTGGGTTCGAGTTGTTCTTTTTTGGTACGTGAGCCTCTTCATTTGGTGGGGGTTCTCGGACACCATGATTGAACAATCGATGAACAATATTCCGAACATTGTCTTTGAAACTATCGAGATGGACCGCTGTGAATTGGGTGGTGTCGAATGTGATAAAGACGGTTCAGTAGTCATCAAACCACTCAACGCGATCTTCAGTATTGGCCATGTATTTGCGTTCTGGGGCTTTCCGGTATTGATGGGCATTGGACTGTCGGCTGGTTCTGGGTCGCTGTGCGCAGTAGCACTGAGGTCAAAGAGGAATACCAAAGAGAAAAAATCGCTAAACCCTGACCACAGCTGGCGCGGCGTGGAGGTTAGTTTAGGTCGGCTTCCATCCCCTAACTGGGAGGAGCAAACCGATCGGGTAAGACTGAAATTTAACGAAGCAAGCAAGAAAAAACTGGAGTCTCTCGAAGAGCGCCACTGGGGAACCTTTGAAGAGGTGATGGGGCTCCTTTCCAAAAACAAGGGTGCGTTCGTTGGTGATGGCCACAAGGGGACGTTGCTTGAGCACAGCCTTCGCGTAACCAAATCGGCGATTGATGCCGTGGAAGGGGTAGCCGATCCTTTGCTGCCGATAGCAGCAGCAGCTCACGACATAGGAAAAATCCGTTCGCACTTTAAGAAGAATGGTGAGTGGGTCAAGAAAGCTGGAGTTGCCGGTTTCCACGATGTGCAAGGTGGCTTGTTGCTTTCATCTCTCCCGTCTTTCCAGAAACTGGAGGAAGATGAAAAGCTAATATTGATGTTGGTTACCAAATACGCTCACAAACCCCACCGAGCGCCCTTCCCTAATGAAGCAGTTCGGAGTCGAATGCTGGAGCTGTTAAATAGTTTCCGCTCAGCGGATCATTCTGTAACGGCTGATGAGCAAGCGGAGGTCATTAAAGACTACAAGGATTCGCGCACGCTCGATGACAAGGTTATCGACGCATTGCTTGAAACGATCACGACTTACAAGTTTCAAAACCCAAACCTTCCTAAATCCCAACGCGCTATTGGCTGGAGAAAGGGAAATCGCCTAATTTTGATCGAGATTCAATTCCGCGAGAAGTTTGCGACGTTACTGCCCAAGGATCTTGTCGCAGCCTGGGGTGGGGTTCAGCGCCAAAAGAACAGTCTGGCTGGCGTGACCAAGAACTTTCTGGAATGGCTCGACGAAAAGGACTGGCTGGTCCGGGAGGTCGACGTCTACAAGACACATACAGACGAAAAACCCTTTAAACGTGAGGTTTGCCCTAAAGATCATTATCCGATCTGGTCGATTTTTTCTGGCTCAAAGGAATTCGTTGGTGTTTTCGAGATAGAGCTTCCAGAAGAGTATCGACAGAAGTTTCCTAATGAGACTCAATTTGATCTGAAATACTTTGGCTATATGAAGCCTCCGAAGTCGTCGGAACGAAGGAAAAAAGAGAGCGACCAGCTTCTCAGCAACCTGAAGAACAGGAAGCGTGGGAAGCCCAAAAGACCGTCTGAGGAAGAATTACTTAAGGGTCAGTCCGATGACATAAAAGCAAAGTTCAAAAAACTAAAAGCGCGATATAGCGGTTCTGGTATGAAAGTTCCTGAGCAGGAAATTCTTACCCATGTGCTGAATGAATCGAAAGCGCAGGCTGATAAAAAACCAGAAAAAGAAACCCCGAGAACAACTGGTACACCTGCTAGTGCTGACACCGGCTTTGATTCGTTGGACCCCGATCAGAAACGAGAGGCGCGCAAGCTGGTTTCGAAAAGCCTTAACGATGGCACGCCGCTATCACTCGACGCGGCTGCGTCTGTGATTACCGGTGATGGCGAACAGCGGGATGCAGAGAAGCCTCGGTATACTCAGGCCATTAAATCGGAAAAACCGGTTCAGCCCCTTGCGGCAAAGGAATTTCCACGGGCGAATAAAATCGCCCAGGGCGCCTTTGGTAAGGCCGAAAAAGATACGCAGAGAATCGGGAACAAGCTTGTTTCTAAAGCGCTCAATTCTGGCGTGATGATTTCAAAGGATGAAGCGGTGACGTTGATCAATGACGGTGGAGTTCCTGATGAGCTTCTTCAGTCTTTGAGTGACACCGGGAGTAAACGTTCGAACCTGTACGGCAAAGCAACAGAGAGGGCTGCAGTTGCGGATACTGCAAAGAAGCAATCGAAGGCGACCACCGATAAACAGGTTCAAAGCCCCCAAGCTGAATCTGACAAGAAACAGGGCGCCCCTGCAGAACCGATCTGGGAATCCTTGTCATCGAACCAGCGAGCGAAAGCTCAAAAGATGGTAGATCGTGAGGAGGCCAGGGGTAAAACTCCCGATAGGGATGGAATTGCGAATGCGATTCTCGCGTCCGACAAGCCGCAACCCACGGAAAATCGCAAAGCGATTGTGGAAGACAGATCCTCTAGTGCACAGCAAAAAGGTGACGCTCCTGACCATCAGACCGTCCCCGGAGCAAAACCAGAGAAAGCGCCTGATCAGGATAAATCTTCGGTTTCTTCCTCGGATAAAGAGCAGAACGCTTCGAAGAATTCAGGCACCGATGGGCAGGCTGAAGATCCAGCGCCTACGAAAAAGAAAAAGCGCAGAAGGCGCAAGTCAAAGACTGGGAAACAGGGGCCAACGGACAACCATGCTCAAGATGCTTCGCAGCAAAAAGAGACAGTGAAAAAACCGATTGAACTGACTGATGACGAAAAGAAAACGGCAAGAAAGATGATGAGCGAGGCGCTGAATCATGGCCGTCGGGTAACCAGAGCTCAAATCGAAGAAGAGGTGGTCAACTTAAGGGAGCAAGGTGGCAGTCAGCCAGAGGACGCCGTTGATGCCAACCCTGAAGCTCCTTTTGATGCGCCCAAAGGCATTAAAGACAGTGGTGAGCAGAAACCACATCACCCGCATAAAGATGTTTCGGGCGAAATGAAAAGTCGGAACACTGAACTTAGTGAGGTTCGTTATGTTCAGGCGGTTTTGGACACAAACGATGAGTCCCGTCTCCAGCCATTTATGAACGGCGCTGACCCATCCAACTTTGTTGGTGTGGCCGTTGGAAAGGCTGGGGAGACCGCTTTGCTGGATCACCTGACGGATAGAGAGTCGAAAGTCTTACGTCGGCGATTGAACAAAGCCATGAACGAAGGTTTGACAGGCAAAGCGGTCAATCGGGCTGCGATCGCAGCATCTATCATAAATGAGAGGCCAAAGCCCACAGGCAAGCCACCAGTCAGACCTGAAGTGAGTCAGTTTGAGGCTGTAACGCCGAAATCAGACGTCTAATTAACGTCGCTCCGTAACTGTCACGAGTTTTATAAACTGACAGGAGTGATTATGAGCAACAATCTGAAGAAGCTGGCAGCCCCGTTCCCTGAAGACTTACTGGAAGAAGAAGTTTCAGAGCAAGTCAAAGACGAAGAGGGGAATCTGGTTAACCTGGTTCGCACAACCGTTCCGATGCCACTGATCCAAGACCGTCTTTCTGATGTGTTTGGTTTATTGGGTTGGGAAGTGTTCTTTGAAAACCTCGAAGGCGGTGCGACTAAGTGCCTACTGCGAGTAACACTCGACGAACAGATTTGCACTAAAACCGGTATAGGAAAGAAAGCCAATCCTGTTGAGGCCGCTGGTGAAGCATTTGCTTCCGCTGCCCGCCAATTTGGCGTTGGACTGGAAGCCGGAATATCTGAGGAAATCGTTGAGGAAAAAGTGGAGGAGAAACCAGAAATTCGGGCGCGACGTGGTGGTTTTCGCAAGCCGCAACCATCCGTAGATTATCCAGCATGACAAAAAGGGGCAACGCCCCTTTTTTTTATATCACTGAAAAATAGAGGAAATCCCAGTCTAATATTGCGCAAGCCGTAGCCTTTTCGTGTTGACAAATGCGAAGAGGAACTAAAAATGAGCAATGAGTTTCAAATCCCAGAGTTTGGTGCCAATCCTGTCCAGGACATGGATATCCTCGCCAAGCTTAGTGAAGTGGCTAAGACGGTTCGCAATGAATCGTCATTCTTCAAAAAGATCGAAGTTGAAGAAGTTGAAGCTGAAGCCAACCTTTATTTTGCCACCGGTCACGTTCAGAAAGAGTTTCATCTTGAACGTGCCAGCTCCAAGACAAACGCCTCGGCGAAAACTCTTGAGTGGCATTGGTGGGCTTTCTTTAGCCGCTGCTTCCGGAATTATCTGGAAGACCAAGCTCCAAACCGGTATTCAACGCTTAAGTCTGCAAGGATTCGTCCGAGCGATGATAAAGATATGCAGAGTCGTAAAACTCTAGCGTCAGGCATGGGATCCATCTCACTTGATCAGTCATTGGCTGAAGACGGTGAGGGTTCTCGTGCTACTGCGCATGACATCTTTGGTAACAGCAAGTTTAGTGACCTGGCAGATGAAGTTCATGAAATGAACGTTCTTGCAAAGATGGAAGTTGACGACCCAATTGCATTCAATCGTCTGCTTGATGCGGCTCGCAGTCCTGGAGATATCTCTGTTGATGGCCGAACGCTGAGCTATCAGGAGCGTATTGAGCATGGCATTCGCAGCTTTCACAAGCTTGTGGATCACAGCATGGATGGCTTCGAAGAACTCGAAGACGAATTCATCGGCATGCTTAAAGGTTGGCGTTCTGTTCGAGGACGCTACAACAAAGCTCCAGAGTAATGATATCGCCCTCCCTCCTGGAGGGCTTTTTTTCGATGAGCGTTACATCTCCCCTTCCCTGTATTTGCAAAAAATCCTACTGCCGTAAGAGCTCCACGACTTAAAGGGGCCGAGAAATGGCACAGATCTATACGGGTCCATTCTGGAACGGTAAACCAGAGCACGACCAAAACATCTACGACATGATCGTTAGCAAAGCCAAGCGTATGCGTGGTTCGCGACCTGAATTTAAAGCAGGTATCAGCGAAGACGACTTCGTTGGCGAAGCGTTCCTCCTGTTTCAGAGTCGCAAAGTCCACAAAAACTATGAGGCCACGAAGGGAGATTTTTGGCGGTTTTTTGCCGTGTCCCTTCGGAATATGGCAATCGATAAGCTCGGGTCCACTTACAGTCACGTCAAGAGCGGGCGTGCTCGTGGAACTGATGACGATTCAGCCAAAAACGACAAGCTGAGCGGCAGCGAAATGGCTATTCAAAGACTGGATGACGAAAACCTGCACGAGCGGGTAACAGTCTCCAGTGACTCCCCAGAGGCCATTATTGGTCTTGAAGAATACGAGGCGCAGATTCTTGAACTGGCGCCCACCCTCGCTGGGGTGTGGCTTGGAAGCATAAACCACCCCCACGAAATGGTGCACCCCGTTAAGGGGCACCCCCTTACCTCGCGAAAAGAGCGAATCAGTATTGTTGCGCGTGAAGCGGATCGGATGCTCGATCAGCTGGGTGACTACTTGTTTGGGTTCGAGCTTTCTGTTGAACAGCACGAGGAATACGTCGAAACGATTGTCGACCAGTTTTCTCGCTGGCGCGGAGAGCGTGGCTCATACAAGAAAAAACCTCACCTGAAGACGTTCCCAATAATCCTGATGCCGTAAGCGAGGAGAACCCCCACGAGCGGGAAACCTAAACCTGTTTAAACTTGATCAAGGATTAAGATATGCAAACTGAAACGAGCAAGCCTCAGGTAAAGATGGTCGATAAGACCCTTGCCTTTATCACCCTGCTTTTCGCCAGCACCCTGGCAATGGCAGCAGTAGCCAATGACGACCCTTTCGCTGACTTCCTGGTCACGATTGAAAGCTGGGCCCAAGGCGCTCTTGGCGTAGGCGTATCCATCGCGGCCGTTCTTTTTGGTGCTATCCGGGCAGTTGGCAACAACAACCCAATGACGGCACTTGGTGGTATCGCACTGGCAGCCTTTATTCACTGGGGGCCGACTGTAATTCGAGACATTATTTTGGTTTCCGGCGCGATCATCTAAGCGTAACCTGGAGGGCCTTCGGGCCCTTTTTTTTTGCAAGGGTATAATCATGTCTGATTTCGAAAAGCGTCGCGCCATCCCAAGCCGGATAGATGAACCGGTTCCAGTGCTTGTTTGGGATCCGGTCGAGTTCGTTATCGCAATCACCTCTTTTGGCTTCTTCATGATCATCAACATGGTGCTCGTTGGGCTTGTCACGATGGTGGTTGTTCTCTGGGCTAGCCGCGAACTGAAGAAAGGCGCCAAGCAAGGTACTACTCAGCATGCTATTTGGGCAATTGGTTTTAATATGGATCCAGTGCTCCCTCAGCGTTTTCCGCCCAGTTTTGTTAATGAATTGATTGAATAGACCCTTCCGAAAAGTTCCGCTGCCGTAAGACCTCCATCGAAAGTTGGAGGTTTTTTATTTATGGCAGAAGTTACACACAGAGGGATGCTTCGCGATCTCAAGAAGCAATCGAGTGGCTGGAAAGTGGCAACCTACGTCCTGGGCATCGCTTTGGTATTTACTGGCTGGAAAATGCTTGAAGTTAAAAATGCTCAAGCAGTCGTAATTGCCCCCTACGGCCTTTATTCGGCAAATCAGGCGGTAGCAACTGGCGACACCCTTGAAGAAGCCCGCGACTACATGGACCTCCTGTTTCGAGCTGACCT
>Ga0307936_1000245_pt1 | contig 31497 bp, 33 predicted proteins | sample OrgLakmetagenom1_FD_201839 | JGI IMG/M metagenome (GOLD analysis project Ga0307936, IMG submission 201839) | Saline water microbial communities from Organic Lake, Antarctica - #1 | ecosystem: Environmental > Aquatic > Non-marine Saline and Alkaline > Saline | place: Antarctica: Organic Lake... | reverse complement strand
TCATGGAGGATACGGAGCAGATGATGACGACCTTTTCCGTGCTCAAGGAACTCGGCGTGCGGATTGCTATTGATGATTTTGGCACCGGTCATTCCAGCCTGAGCTATCTGGCGCGCTTTCCTCTCGACACGCTTAAAATTGACCAGTCATTCGTACAAAATCTGGATGACGCCTCAAGCGATACAGACAATATTATCATCAGTGCCGTTATTGCGATGGGAGAGAGTCTAAAGCATCGTGTCGTGGCCGAGGGAATAGAAACGAAACAACAACTCGCTTTCCTGCAATCCAAACGCTGCGCTGAGGGACAAGGTTATTATTACAGCCGACCTGTGGCTGCCGAAGTTCTTACCGCATCGATGGCAACCACATTTTGATGTCAGATCATCAATGATGGGTGGCTTTCAGTTTTGAGAATGAACTGCACTTCATTTAACATAATATACATTATGCGCAGTACGGTGTGCTGCACACGGAACATTCTTCGCGGCCGTTGGACGACCACAAAGGGTCACCCGCGTGCGGGTGTCACACTTTATGACTCTCTCCTTCTGTTCGCTACTTATCGAGGATCGTTTCGAAGCCGCCAAAGATCAGCCTTTTGCCGTCAAACGGCATCGGGTTGTTCTCCATGTTCATGCGCGGATCGGCCATAATCTTCTCCCAGCCAGTATCTCGCGCCTCGCGCGACGGCCAGACGATCCATGAGAACACCACTGTCTCATTATCCTCGCATTTGACCGCCATCGGCAGCGATGTGACCTCGCCGTCTTTCACGTCGTCGCCCCAGTTCTCGACCATCCTGAGCGCGCCGTGCTCCTTGAAAACCGTTACCGCCTCTTCGGCGTGCTCGATGTACTTCTTCTTGTTGGCAGTCGGAACTGCCGCGACGAATCCGTCGATATAGGTCATAGTTACTCTCCTTTTTAGTTCAAATTTTGCCGTTCACGTAGTTGATCTTCGGCGTTCTGAATCCCATCGCTGCCCATGCTTTCATAAGGTTCCACATGAACTTGCCGGGGGCGTCGAGCAACGTTTCCAGATGATGCCCCACTTTCTGGCAGCTCTCGCAATAGCAGGCAACGGTCATGATGGGAGTGCCACTCGTTTCGACAATGACGTTCCCGCAGTTGCAACGTGCGAGAGAGAGTTCTTCTGAACTCGACATCACTTTCTCCCCTGGAATGCTGCTTCCAAGGCGGCGATGTCAATTTTTCCCATCGTCATCATGGCCTGCATCGCGCGGCCCGCAGATTCGCGGTCAGGATCGCCAAGCATGCGGGGCATGGTTTTCGGCACAATCTGCCACGAGATACCGTAGCGATCCTTGAGCCAGCCGCAGCGAAACGTAGAACTCAGCGGCTTCGTGGCCATTGTGGTTGAACCACAGACAGGTTCGAACTTTTGCGTTGAAGTTCATCTCATTCTCCTCACAGCGTTTTCGCTAGCGATTCGAGCTGACGCGCGCATTGCGTCCAGCCGTCTAAAAACCCCATTTTCTCGTGCGCATCCCGATCCTCGACACTCCAGTGGCGGACGCGGGCGACATAATGGGTACCGCCCTGCTCTGCGTCATCGAAGGTGATAATGATAGTCAGAAATGGCTTTTTCGAGGGCGTCCACGCATGACCACGAAAGTCTTACCCCCGACCCGCACATCCAGTTCGGCGTGCGGTGTGGTATAGGGTTTTGGGGCGAACCATTGTTTCAGCAGCTCGGCTTCTGTCCAGCAGCGCCAGACCTTCTCGCGCGGAGCGTCCAGCGTCAGTTCCAGTATCAGGTCGCGAGGGTCGTTCATCATGATGATTCCTTATTTTTTGAATAGCAGTTCGATATATCGATGAAGGTGATCGACGCTCTCACGGGCGAGGTTTCGATCGGCGGTTGCTTTAGCGAGGATAAAGGCGCCCTGCAGAACGGCCTGGGTGTGGCGAGCAAGGCTTTCGGCGGTCCAACTGGCATCTATGCCGTGATCCAGCCGCGCCGCTTCAATGTCCGGCTCCAGTGTGGCGGCGTGACTGAAAATGCTTGCAGCGCAGGCGTCCCGGATAGTGGGATAAGAATCGTAGGTTTCCTGTGTCATCGTTCCGACCAGACAGGTGAATTCGGCTGGATCGCCATTGATGATTTCCTTTCGAAAATCGACATAGGCCAGTACCCGCTGGAGCGGATCGTCGAGTAAGTGATAAGGGGCATTGGCAAATAATACGGATGTGGTTTCGGCCCAATAATCCGCAGCCGCCACGCCAAGTGCTTCCTTAGTGTCGAAATGGTGGAAATAGGCACCCTTAGTGACACCCGCCACCTTGCATAGATCGTCGACGGTGGTCGCGGAGAATCCCTTCCTGCGGATCACATCTCGTGCGGCTTCCAGTAGCCGGGTGCGGGCATTGCCGCGTTCTGGAGTTTGTTTGGTCAGTCTGGACATAGGTAAAACATACCGTATGGTTGGTATGCGAGTCCAGCGATTAAGAATTATTCGTTTGGATTCTTCAGAACATCAACCGGTTTTGAGGACAGCACATTCTGTTTTTCGTCAGGATCACCCGCAGCGATTTCGCCCCGCTTCAGGGCCTCCTCAACTGAGTCGCGGGCGGCCACGACGAGCAGCTTCCGGCTTGATTTCAGACTTAATTTGTATTTAGTAAACGCGTTCAATCTATACTAATTCGTACCCTGATATATTTCGAGAATGAATATGAAGCCTGCTGATGTTGAGTTAGATGTCATCATTGTTGGCGCAGGTCTGGCCGGGCTGAAAGCGGCGCTGGAACTGAAAAAAGCTGGCAAACGCATAGTGGTATTAGAGGCTCGGGATAGAGTTGGCGGGCGCTCCATGCCGGGTGAAATATGCGGCCAGACAATTGACCTGGGCGGTCAATGGGTGGGACCACAGCAGTCGCTGTTACTGGATCAGGCCCAAAAGCTGGGTGTAGAGACCTATCCCCAGTTTACCCGCGGCGCCAGCCTGCTGTCGCTAAATGGTAAGTTGAGCAAGTATCGGTCGAACATACCCAAATTGCCGCTACTGTCGTTACTGGAACTCGGCCTGTTGGATCGCCGCTGGAAAAACGAAATCAACAGCTTGCCGGCAACCGCTGAGCCCTGGCTGGCTGCCAAAGCGAAACAGTGGGACGCTCACACCCTGGAAAGCTGGATTCGTCAAAACATCCACACTCACAGTGCGCGAGAATTCGCTCGTACCCTTGTCCGGGCCCTGCTTTGCGCCGAAACTCAACAGGTGTCTTACCTCTACTTTCTTGAGTACCTGCGCCAAGGTCATGGTTTGCAGACGCTCACAAGTGTTGAAGGTGGTGCCCAGCAAGACAAATTCGTCGGTGGCGCCTGGCAGATCCCCAGGCGCATGGCCGAGCAGATTGCGGATAGCTTGGTTCTCAACAGCCCTGCCCTTGCCATCGACCAAAGTAGCCAGGACGTTACCGTCATCACCACATCGAATCGGTATACGGCCAAACATCTGATCATTGCTGTGCCACCCGCTCTGGCCTCAAGGATCCATTATTCTCAACCTCTGCCGAGCAAACGTAACGCCCTGCTTGAACGCATGCCTATGGGCTCGGTCATCAAAATTCACGTCGCCTATGGAAGCCCCTTCTGGCGAAAACGCGGTCTGAACGGCTCTGTTATCAGTAACGATCGAATATTCAATGTGGTCTTCGACCAATCACAAAGCGACGACGGTATGGGCATCCTCGTCGGTTTTATCGATGGGGATAATGCCATCACCATGAGCGCGAAGGACGAATCAATGCGCCGCGAACAGGTAGTCAGCGGCCTGGTTCATTATTTCGGGCCCGAAGCCGCCAACCCAATAGCCTATGTGGAACAGGACTGGACCAAAGAACAATGGAGCCGGGGATGTTACGTTGCGCACACTGCGCCGGGCACGATCACCGCATTCGGTGAAACAATTCGGGAACCCTGCGGCCGCATTCACTGGGCGGGTACGGAAACGGCCACTGAATGGACAGGCTATCTCGAAGGCGCCCTTCAATCGGGGATACGGGCTGGGAAGGAGATCCTATTGGACGGCCACAGAAAGCACTAAGTTCCGCGGCGGCCGCTATCGAATGCAGTATTACCGTACCCGCCTTTAGGCGCTGAGTTGGCGGGCGAGCTCCTTCAGTGCTTCCATGGCCTCATCGGCTCGATTGCTGGGCACGAACATATGGTCCAGTCTATTTGGTCAGGCGTAAAGGTGCCTAATTAACAGTGACCAGTTGCAGTAGTCACTATGTCGATATATAGTAGTGACTACGCCCAATGACTATGGTGTGACAATGAACCACGAACACGTAACCAAATCTCAGTTCAAGGCCAAAGCCCTTGAGTATATGCGCCAGGTTGAAACCTCGGGCGAATCCGTCGTGATCACTGATCGCGGTCAACCAACGGTCGAGATTCGCCGCTATCGGAGCGACCAGCGCTCACCTCTTGAGCGGCTGCGCGGGAGTGTTTTGGAGTACAAAAACCCGACCGAGCCGGTAGCTGAGGATGACTGGGAGGCGTTGGCTTGATCGCTCTCGATACGCACACCTTAATATGGTGGGTAAATGGTGATAGTCAGCTTTCTCCGAACGCCAAGGCCGCCATAGAGCACGAGCAGCAGAATGAGGATGGAATCATTCTGGTGTCAGCTATATCAGCATGGGAGATTGCTTTGCTTGTTGGGCGCGACCGCCTGACCCTGGGAATGAATCTCGATGATTGGTTAGAGACTGTCAGCGAGATTGAAGGAGTGCGGTTTGTGCCAGTTGATGAGGTCGTAGGTGTTGAATCAACTCGCTTGCCGGGTGACTTCCACAAAGACCCTGCCGACCGAATGATCACCGCGCTCGCCAGACACTTCAACGTACCGCTGGTTACAGTAGACGAACGAATCCGAGCGTACAAACACGTTCGATCAATTTGGTAATTGTGTAGTGGTCAAGTGTTTTAGGCCACCGTCTTTCTAGTTCAAATTTTGCCGTTCACGTAGTTGATCTTCGGCGTTCTGAATCCCATCGCTGTCCCAGCCTTTAGCCGCTGGGTTGGCTGGCCAGCTCCTTCAGTGCTTCCATGGCCTCATCGGTTCTATCGTTGGGTACGAATAAGTGGTCGTGATAAAAACCGGCTATGACATTGGAGGTAATGCCTCGCTCTGCAAGCAGGCTCGTTACCACGGATGTGAGCCCCAGAGCTTCAAGACTGGAGTGGCCTTCGAGCGTGATTCGATTAAAGACCCTGTAGTAGTCCAGGCCCTCGGCTTTGGCCTGTTCCACAGGAACGACCAGCGTAAGACCTTCCAATTCAGCAATGCTGACAATGGGTTTGAGCTTTTCCAGCTCGCCATACTTTGCGTGAGCCACTGTGCAGTAAACATAGGAAACCGAGTCAAGTTTTGGTGAGAGCTGCTTGATCAAATCCTGGAGAACCTGTTTTCGCTTCATCGTTGCGTATCCTCTGGCCTAACGTTGTGAGCATCATCATGCGAGCTTACATTAAACTACAAAATTGTACAGTTATATAGTCTAAACCCGCTAAACGCCAGATCCATTAAAAACTATACCGCTAATTAAACCCCATGAAATAAATAGAAATAATACTTTACAAATTAAAGTTTATAAATGTCAGTTAAAATCGGCTTGTAATTTCAACTAACTATCTGTTTTATATAATTTATATGTTATCTACTAATATAGGGTTTGTCGCTTAAGTGTACAATATATTTTTTCAATAATAACGCCGTAGACTGTGCTCGAATTAAATAATTGGCTAAGAGAACATATAACGTTTTTCTTGAATCCAAGAATTCAGTACTAGTATTGCGCTGAATAATTATCAATATAATCACCAGGGATAGGAGTACTTGCCAGGAGTGAATTAAGATTATGTCCATTGCCCGTAGTATTGCTGTAGGCACACTTATAACAATGAGTATCACCCCTGGTCTGGCGTTAAGTGAAAGCCAATCAGGCATGGTTGACATCCTTTACTGGAATGACATCTCAGGCACCAAGGTAAGCGATCTTACTGCATACCCGGATTACCCCAACAGCCCCCATGAAGTGCTTGAAATAACCAGCCTCGACTCCCCCAGAAACCGGGGCGATAACTTCGGCGCCTTGGTCAGAGGTTATATTGAACCACCTTTGGATGGTGATTACCGTTTTCACATCACCGGCGACGACGAAACTCAACTATTTTTAAGCTCATCGGAACGATCGGATAACGGCGAACTGGTTGCCAGCGTCCCCGGATGGACCAAAGTCGGTGAATTTGATAAGTACAGCTCCCAGAGCTCCGATTTGAAAACACTTGAGAGCGGCCAGCGTTATTATTTCGAGATCCGCTTCAAAGAAGGCGGCGGAAGTGATCATTTCACCGTAGCCTGGGAAGGCCCCGGCTTTGCCCGCAGCGTTGTGCCCTCAGGCGCATTGCACTCTTGGGCGCCGGCGGCAGCCGAGCCTGACATGTCCATTCAGGAGGCTTACCACCTGGGTTACAGGGTCGGATTCCTGGACGCCGATGCCAACATCGGCTTCGACCCATCCTTCTCCCCGCGGGACGAGGACGGTGACGGTATTTACGATAATTGGGAAGTGGCCCATGGCCTTGATCCCACAGAGCCCGCTGATGCTCAAAGCGATCCGGACGGCGATCTTCTTGTAGCTTTTGACGAATTCTTCCTGGGTACCGTGGAAAACAACGCTGACACAGACGGCGACGGCATTCCCGATGGCGTTGAGGTTGGCAGCTCTCTCGATCCACTTGATAGCGCGGATGCCCAGCAGGACAAGGATAGCGACGGTTATAGCAACCTGAAAGAATACCAGGCCGGCACCGATCTGAACTCAGCGAACGAAACGCCTTTACCCAAGGATAGTCAACAGCACCTCGCGGGCTTCGTAAGTCAGTATTTTCGGGGCATAAATTTTGATCAGCTAGTCGTCGTCAAAGATGAACCCAGGATCGATTTTGACTGGGGTGGTGGTTCACCGTCCGGCGATCTGCCATCGGATGATTTCAGCGCTCGCTGGGTTGGCGAATTTACTGCGCCCCATGACAAAGGCGACGTTGTATATCGCTTCACCACACGCACCGACGACGGGGTTCGGCTCTTTCTGGCCGGTCGGGCTGTCATTGACGTCTGGCAGAATCAGTCAGCCGCCAGCTATTCCCATGAGGTCACACTGGAACCAGGAGGGTCGATACCGGTTGCCATGGAGTATTATGAAAGGAGCGGAGACGCAGTCGCTGAACTGAGCGTGGTTGCGATGTCCACCGGCGCTGAAGTGGATTACGGGAGCGTATTCCGGGCGCCTGATCCCAGTCAGTCTAATGTCACGGATACGGACCAGGACGGCTTACCGGATACCTGGGAGCTCAACAATGGCACCAATGTCTGGGTGCAAGACGGCGATGACATCCTGAATTCCAGCAACGTCACCAACTTTGAGGCCTATCAGAACGATCTGGACCCCAGAACTCTGGAAACAACCCTGGCTGATTCCGATTCAACCTCCGAGCCTAAGTCCACTTCCGACCAGGCCGCGCTGGCGACCCTGACCTGGACAGCCCCTTTGAAGAGAGTCAATGGCAGCTCCCTGGCGCTCAGCGAGATTGATCATTACCTTGTCAATTACGGACAGAATCCCTCTGACTTGGCTTATCAGGTTCAACTGGCCAGTGATGCCACCGGTTACGAGTTCGATGAGCTGGATTCAGGCGATTGGTACTTTTCGATTCAGGTTGTTGACTCTCAAAGCCTGGTCAGTGTCCCTTCCGACCAGGTCTCCAAGTCAATACTCTGACCTGAAGCTCCATTAAGATCCTAAGACCCCGTTTTGGGCTGAGGGCCGGTTCACCCGGTACTCAGCCCAAGTTACAGCTCGAATCAACTGGCCAGGCTCAGGAATTTTTGCATTGCATAAGGCCTTGGGTAATAACGCAATTCAAAACGCCGTCAGTTGGCAGTGCTGAGCGTTTTTGGGCTACTTGCTGGTAGCTCCGGGATTTTCGCCGTAGTTGTCGTGATCACCCATCCGTTTGCCGTTTAGTTCCTTGCCGTAGAAACCGTCGTGGTTATGGAAGGTTTTGGCGGTGCTGTCCAACGAATCCTGATTGCGGCGGCGTGGGTCCTGGGGTCGTTCGTGGCTGTTTACGAAGGCGGCGAGATCCCAGGCATCCTGATCACTCAGGGAGTTGGGTTTGCCCAGTGGCATGTTGGCTTTAATAAAACCGGCAGCGGTATTTACACGGTGCATGCCTGCGCCCCAGTTGTACGCTCCATCACCCCACAAAGGCGGGAAAACAACCTGCCCTGCTACTTGCTGGCCGTTGCCATCATCTCCGTGGCACACAGCACACTGCGCGGTGTAGAGCTTGCCACCGCGCTCCCGGTCATAACCACCTTCCGGCTTTTCAAGCTTGACGTAGCCACGGCCAGGCAAGGCCTGGTTGATGGGGGCACCGGTTGATAGCCAGTGAAAATAGGTTTCCATTGCTACCAGGGTTCCATCGCCAGACTCTGGGGGGATGCCGTTCATGGAGTAAGTGAAGCAACCCTGGATGCGCTCACTCAGGGTATTAACCTTGTCATTTTTACCCCGGTACGCGGGATACATACCAAAAGCTGCCCACATGGGTGCAGAGCTGGCCAATCGGCCGGCGTCCAGATGGCAATTGACGCAGTTCTGCCCGTTAAACACGTTTTCGCCACGCAACTGCTGGGTATTTACGAACAGGTCGCGCCCCTGGCGTACCATGTCGCCGTACTGATTGTCGGGTATATCCCGCTCTTGAGGCGGCTCAAAGCTGACTTGGCCTTCAGGTGCCGCCGGCAGCTCTTTCTGGTAGTCCACTTTAGGTTCTGCCGCGTTAACCAACGTAGATACGGCCAAAACCGACACGGAGCTGGCAACAACCGATAGCGATGATTTCCAAAGGTTCATTAGCGGCTCTCCTTTGCTTTGGCCTGCACAGACAGTTGCTCTGGCAGTGTTGCGTAATATTCCGTAATCGCTGAGATCTGTTGTTCGCTCAGGCGTTCAGCAATGCCCTTCATCAGCTGGTTCGGGTCGTTATCGCGACTGCCGGTGCGCCACGCTATCAATTGTGCTTTCAGGTAACTGGCATGCTGTCCCGAGAGAGCCGGGAACGAATCCCCTACGCCCATTCCGTTAGGGCCGTGACACTGGTTACAGGCCGGAATGTCGTTGTCCCAGTCACCGCGCATTGCCAGCCATTCGCCCTGGTTGTCAGGGTCTGGCGTCTGTTGAAGAACGGGTGAAACCGGCGACGCGAGGCTCTGATAGTATGCTGCTACGGCTTGGATATCGCTTTCAGATAACGCGGAAGCAAAGGGCTGCATGATCGGATTTTTACGCGCACCGTTGGCGTAGTCATGAAGTTGCTTGCCAAAGTAACCGGCATTAAGGCCCGCGATGTCCGGAAAACCGGCAGCACTGTTGCCCTTCCCATCCGGGCCGTGGCAGGTAACACAAGCCAACGCGCCCGCCCCATTGCCCTGTGTCGCGATGGTTTCTCCCCGGGCTGTATCTCCGGCTGCGACGGCCACACCTGTGTTCAGCATTACGATGGATGCGAACAGAAATAAAGAAGCTCTCGTGGTTTTCGACATTGGTGTCCTCCTGACTTTGGCATTTACACGCTGAAACGCTTAGCTGGGCTTCCGTGCGATCCCTTTGTAACTATAGCCGGCTATTTTCGGTGCGATGGGAATGTAGAGGTTTTAATTAAAGTGCCAGGTACTGTTTCATTCGGAAGCTCCAATCCAGGGTTGAATAGGGCGCAAAGGTGCTCAGGGCACGCAGGCGGTGTTCTGCCCATCTGATATGACTATGCGGGCAAGGCAGGGTTCGATTTCAGACAGGTTATTATGAGACAGACGATCACTGTTCACCTGAAAGGCAATGGTGATTCCACTCCCGGGGTAGTGGCGGAGGCTTGAACTGTAGCAGGGAATCCAGCCGCCATGACCATAGACTGGTGATATCGGGCCCGACTGTTTAATGGCGATGCCGAGGCCGTAATGAATGCCGGGCGCGGGCCACTTTGTCGAAACGGCTTCGATAAAGGCGGGCACGTAGACGTGATTCGGTAATCCCGAGGTGTGATTGAGCAAGTGACGAAGGTTTTGCCAATACTCGCGGCCAGCATCCTGGACTCTACCGTCATGGCTTCTCGGCGTTCCAGATCCGCCCAACCAGCAGCTGCGGAGTAATTTTTACCGCTTGGCAAAAGGTAACTGGCAGTAATGCCCGGAAACTCGTGCTCTAACCGAAAACGCTCCAGGGCGTTTGCGAATGCGTGCTCCAGCGACGGGGTGAGTGATGGTCTGTGGGTGACGGAGCAGGAGATCAGCCAGACGAGTACGACCGCAATAAGCGCAAAAAGATAGGTGTCGTAGGGTTGGGCATCTGGCCAGACGGGATTGATGAGCATGAAATAAAACAGCGCTGGCAGAAAAATGCTTCCCCGAGAGGCATTGAATAGTGGCGTGACAATAACGCTCAGGGCGATGGTGCCGATAAAGAAAGGCAGAAACGACCACGCACTTTGCTCGGTGCCGCTGAGCAGGAAGGCCGGTGTGTGCCAGGTCCCCCAGATTACGCCAATAATGAGGGCAGCCCAGGTTGGAGCCATCTTGCGCTGGAGGAGGGGCAGTGCCAACCCACGCCAGCCAACTCCTTTCGGGCGGCGACTTCTCAAGCCATTCGCATATATTCTATAGTTCAATGGTTAGAGTCTGGAGGCTGTTCTGAGTCTTCAGACGTCGAATATCCACATGAATGATTCCGGTCATCGTTTTACCGTCTTGCGGCTCTCACAGGCGGTAAGGCGCAGGCTCTTGACCTGGCGCGACGGTTGGTGGACTGGCGACGGATCCCGGGCCGGTCGCAGCATTCTCGCGGTGTTGATCTTCCACGGTATGATGAACTTTACCGGTGAGTGGCTTCGGATCTCACCAGACATGTATCCCTTTATGTTGACCGGCAATCTCCTGGCTGCCGTTCTTCTGGTTCTCTGGTGGAATAGAAAGAAGGTCTGATTGATTTCCTGCACGTATTCTCGGACGGGGTGAATGCCCTGCGGGCTAGATGTCACTGACCTGGGTATCGGTGAAACTGGTCATCAGGCGATACAAGTTACAGTTGGCGGTAAGGCGAAAAATGGTTGAGGATGTGCGCGAAAAAGTATCGTTCGACGACGAGCCGCTGATACTCGTTGATGAAGACGACAACGAGGTTGGCTATCGCTCAAAGGGCGAATGCCACGAGGGCCATGGGATATTGCACCGGGCGTTCTCGATTTTCCTGTTCGACAAACGGGGCCGGGTGCTGCTGCAGCAGCGTGCCGCGGGCAAGCGGCTATGGCCGCTGCACTGGTCCAACAGTTGCTGTTCGCACCCTCGGCGCGGCGAGACGATGGACCAGGCGCTTCACCGCCGTCTGCGGGAAGAACTGGGGCTGGAAGCGTCGCTGGAATTCATTTACAAGTTCATTTACCAGGCCGACTTCGGCGATCGCGGTGCTGAACACGAATTATGCCATGTATATATCGGCGTATCGGGCGGTGAGGTTCGGGCGCACCCGGCCGAAATTGCCGACTGGCGCTGGGTGCCCATCGAAGAAGTGACCCGCGAGCTCGAGGACGCACCATCCGGGTATACGCCCTGGTTCAAAATGGAATGGAAGGCGCTGATGGACCAGTGGTTATGAGGCTTTCTTCGATGGACTGACTGTTTTTAATCACGTAGTTGGCTGTTCTAATCGTTGCAGGTGTTTTTTAGCGATAGGATCGCCTTGCTGTGCTGCGAGGCAATACCAATGAAAGGCCAGGTTAATGTCCAATGCAGTACCCGAGCCATTTTCGTAAAGCTCCCCGAGGCTGCGCTGCGCCAGGGCAAAATCTTGTTGCGCGGCGAGCTGCATCCAGTAAAAAGCCAGCGCTTCGTTTTTAGGTACGCCGCGGCCGCGCAGGTAGCGCATAGCCAGTAAACGTTGCGCGCGAGCGACGCCCCGCTGAGCATCCGTTTGTAATACCCCCAACGATTCTTCCCACGACAAAAACGCCTTTTTCTCGTTGAGTTCATCAGTCATGCCCATGGCTCCTGGATCAGTTTATGACTTTCGGTTTTCGAAAAGTCACGACGAGCAGCTATAGTGCGACGATCCACCCACCTCAAAGAGCTCCGGCGGCTTCAGCCTGTAGTATTTCGCCTCCAGGTCTTTCGATTGCTCGGCATACGGCTGCGTCATGACGCCCTGCAGCTCTCGCAGCAAAGAGTAGTCCCCCGCTGCCGCTTGCTGATATGCGGGCACAACGAACCATTCCCGCAAACTGTATTTTGGGTTGACGAGCTTCATCTGGCTAGAGAGTTCCTGACGAGAGCGTGCCGGCGTCGCATTTGCGTCGATCCTGCTGCCGATGCCGGTAACCGATTGCCACTTAGTGAGCCACTCTGACCAGAGCTTGTCTATGGCTTCGGGGTCTGCATTGTACGACGAGCTCGTATAGAAGCTATTTTTGAGTGGGCCGATGTCGTCAGGCACCGTTGAGAGCTCGCGGAAGAAAAGGGTGTAATCAACAGGCGTTTGCATCATCAGCGTTGCGAGCTCGCTGAACAGCGCCGGGTGAAAAGTAGCAAGTCCAAGTTTGGCAGCCCACATCTTTTCCATTTGCGCTTGCATCACCTTCGGAAAATCACTGTGAATCTCGTCGAGCTGCCGCAGACAATCCGGATGCGCCGTCAGCAACGGGCGTAACGCCGAACAAAACGTTTGGAAGTTGCGCTCTGCCGCCATCGGTTGGTTGAGGAACGAGAAGTGACGTCCGCCGCCCGTCCATGGCTGGTACTGCGGATCAAAGACATCGCAGAATCCGAAGGGTCCGTAGTCGAGCGTGAAGCCGCCGGCCGCACAGTTGTCACTGTTGAAGTTGCCCTGGCAATAGCCGACGCGAATCCAGTTCGCCACAAGCGACGTCAGTCGGCTGCGGAACTCGCGCGCAAGCAACACCACTTTCTCGGCGGTGACCAGTGTCTGGTCGATAACGTCTGCATACTCACGATCGATCAGGTGCAAGACTATCTTCTCGAGTTCCTCCATCGCCTGCGGGTGTTCTTTCTTGCGGGCACGGCGACTGAAGAGTTCAATCTGCCCTACCCGAATGAACGACGGTGCGACGCGCGTCGAGATGGCGACTGGCTCGGATATCAGCACGTCTGGATCCATTGAGCGTGAGCCCTCCGAGTACCACGGCCGCCTGACCTTCTCGGTTTTCGACACGTACAGACTCAGAGACCGTGACGTTGGCACCCCGAGCGCCTGCATGTGCTCCTGCGCCAGAAACTCCCGGACACTCGACCGCAGAACGGCCCGGCCGTCTGCGCCACGGCAGTATGGCGTCCGCCCTCCACCTTTTAACTGCATTTCCCAGCGCTGACCGTTGATGACGGCCTCAAGCACTGACATCGCGCGACCGTCGCCGTAGCCGTTGCCGGTTTGAAACGGGCACTGTTGGTTGTACTCGGTGCCGTAGATGGACAATGCGTAGCCACACGCCCACCCGACCTTACGCATTGGCTCCGGAACACGCGATAGGTCGCCGGAGAACATGCGGACGAAATCGGTCGACTGCGCCATGCTGTCGGCGAAGCTCAGTTCGCGAAACAGGTTTTTACTATGCGCGACGTACTGGGGGTTTTCGATTGGCGTGGGCTTAACCGGAACATAGTGGCCCGAGAAGACTTGTCGCGGCGCGTGGTCGGCTCCGTTTGCCTTTCCCTCAGGGTCGCAGTCGAGAGTTTCCATGAGCGAATAGTCTGCCAACGGTGCGAGATCGTCGAGGGTCGCGACAATTGGAGGTGTTTCCTGGGGCAGTCGCTTTATCATAGGGACTCCTCATGCGTGGGTTTGATTATGGTTAGCACAGTTACACGTATTGTTCGAGGTTATGCCTTAAAGCAGACGTCCCTCAGGCAACATGCGTTTGTGTAGGATACGGATAATCTCAACAACACCTTCCGTGGCTAGCCGATAAAAAATGATATGGCTCCCTTTAGGATAATGTTGGTAGCTTGGGCTTATTTCATCGCAGGTTTGCCCCAGGTACGGGTTTTCACCCAGAAGGTGGAAGCACTGATCGAACTGAAGAATGTAGTGGTTTCGTTGATCTCGGCCCCATTCATGCTCCGTGTAAAGTGCAATAGATCTGAGGTCAGCTTTGGCCTTTCTGGAAAGCTTGAAATTCGGCATCAGCGTTCTTCGTTGTCCAGTTCACGAATAAACGAATCATAGGAATAGTCTTCAAAACCACTGTCCTCCCCTTCCTTGAGCAGTTTTCGAAGCGTAATCAGGCGGGTTTCGGACTCTTCAAGCAGGCGCAAGGCTGCACGTACGACCTCACTGGTTGAGCTGTATCGGCCAATTTTGAGCTGCTCTGCAATGAACGCATCAAAATGTTGACCTAGAGTGATGCTGGTGTTTTTTTGCACGATGCCACCTCATTAATACCAATAATTGGTATATTTTGGTCCAGGTGCCAAAACAATGCAATCCACGCGACAAGCCCGTGATTGCGGGCGTTAAAACAGGGAGAGCACGTTGAAAAACGCTTCGGCTTCAGAGAGGCGGCTGTTACAACTGGGCACAGTACTTGCCGCGATCATGTTTGTGGCGGGCGCCTACTTACCCATGATGACACTTCATAAATTGTTGGTGTTTAATCAGTCATTCTCCGTTATTGCCGGAGTCGTCGAACTTTTTGTCACGGGCAAGTATCTGCTCGGGATGGTCATCGGCGCTTTCAGTTTGCTGATACCTGCCCTCAAGTTGGTGTTTCTCGGGTGGATCCTGGTCACTGATCGCCAATCCGAGTCCCAGCGTAAAATCCTCAAACTTATGCACGCTTTTGGTCGCTGGTCGATGTTGGATGTGATGGTTGTGGCGGTTCTGTTAGTGACGGTGAAATTGGGCGCCATTGCCAGTGTTTCTATTCACGGCGGCCTATACAGTTTTGGCGGCGCGGTACTGTTAATTATGCTTATTACCCAAAGCGTCGAGAAACGTGCCGTAAGACAAGGCTCGTCACCATGACCGTTCCACTGGTCTACCATCCGGATTATAGTTTCCCTTTTCCCGCCCGACATCGCTTTGCCATGGAGAAGTTCGCACGGCTGGCTGATTACCTACGAGGGACCGGCCTACTTACCCCGGACAATACTTATCGCCCCGGCCCCTGTCGCCAAAGCTGGCTGACACAGACTCACTGCCCCCAGTACCTTCAGCGGTTTTATCGTAATACGCTGTCCGACAAAGAACATCGTCAGATGAATCTGCCCTGGAGCGACGGACTGGTTAAGCGGACTTTTATCGCTCCGTCCGGCACCGTACTGACGGCTCAACTCGCCCTGCGACATGGCATTGCGTGTCATCTGGCTGGCGGCACCCATCACGCTCATTACGACTACGCCTCTGGCTTTTGCATCCTGAACGATCTTGCGATTGCAGCTAACGTGCTCGTGCGTCAAAACGGCGGCCTGCGAGTGTTGGTTTTTGACTGTGATGTGCACCAGGGAGACGGCACTGCTGCCCTGCTCCGACGCGAACCAGCCGCTTTCACCTGTTCCATACACTGTAAACAGAATTTTCCGTTCACCAAACAGCAAAGCGACTGGGACGTGGAGCTACCCACCGGCATGGCCGACGACGACTATCTGGAGGCGGTCCGGACGACATTGCTGGCCGCTATAAAACAGACAAGCCCGGACATTGTGCTTTACGATGCAGGCGTGGATGTGTTCGAGGGTGATCCGCTCGGGCAGCTTCGAATTTCGGAAGCAGGCATACGTCAGCGAGACAATCTGGTGCTCAGTGAACTCAAGAGAGCCGGAATCCCGGTGGCCACGGTGATCGGGGGTGGTTATGACGACGACCGAGACAATCTGGCCCGCCGGCACGCCATTGTTGTAGAGGAAGCCCAGCGAGTGTTTGTCGCCTGATCTCCCCCGCTACCAGGCCACGCCCTTATCCGACCCCCGCTTGATAATTGGCGTTTCGTTTTCCCAGATAGCCAGGCCATTTTGGAGATCGGTAAGGCTGAGCTGGAAGTAGTACTCCACCTGCTGTTCCTTTTTCACTTTGTGATTGCGCTGGATGATCTTGCCGGACAGGCTCAGGTCCGGTGCTTTCAATGTGCCTTTTTTCTGCACCCCGGACTGGTCGAATTCCGCGGAATTGCGCAGTTCACGGGCTTTTTCATTCATGGCGTCTTCGGGGCCATCAAGACCGACGGCGGTGGTCGTCACGACTTTGCCGGAGCGCAGCAGCGCTACGCGGATTTTTTTCACCAGTTGATCGGTGTCGATGCGCTGCATGGTGTCATTGACGATCCGGCTGACGACCATGATGTAGCGCTCGCCGGTGGGATTGTCCACCGCGCCGCTGGACAGCATGTCCTGAACGGCGGCATCGGCGGCCTGCTCAAAATCGCGATAGTCCATGGTCATGGTGACCGGGCCATCATCGGCTGCCGGGTCGATGTAGCGGGTTGGGCTCGCGCAGGCGGCCAGGAGTGTTGAACACAGAACGACGGGCACCCATTTATTCATGATTCATTCCTTTTGCATAACGCGAAGTGACAATGTTGTTGACGACGATAACACCCGCTTCAGGGTTCGCGGTCCACACGTAAGTGAAGTTGATAGCTGACCACCTTTTCATGGGGCGCTGTCGCCGTAAAGAAACGGTTCTGGTTAGGCAATACGCGGGCAGGACGGTACCCTTCGCCGACACCGGGCACGACCATGCCTTCGGCATCAAACCAGGTAACGGCCCACTCCATCAGCGTGTCCTGATAGGCCTGCACCGAGAACTGGATTTTGAGCAGGTCGCCACCGCTGGGCATGTCGATCCGCTTTTCGAGCAGTTCGGTGACTGCCAGAAAGGCACTGATCTCAGGATCGACCCGGAGATCGTCGCGCTCCATGACTTCCCGTTCCGGCTGCGTGGACGCACAGGCGCCCAATAAACTGATAACGACCAGCAGAACGGCCAATTGCATCATTCTGAACATGGTTCTCTCTCCTGTAATGATCAGGGCAGCACCAGGCGTTGCCCGGGATTGTTCCCTTGCAGATCCAGCAACATTACCGTAGCCGGACTGGCTATGGTAGGCCGTTTCACGTAAATCAGGGTGAACGGCTGATCCGGCACTGTTACCCGACCCAGTACGCCCTGCTGGCTATCGCGAAGGGTGATGTCGCCGTCGGCCGGTCGCTCTAGCCGGGCAATCTCCCAGTGATCCGGCAGGGCCTGCCAGCCCCGCAGGTCGGCTTGGGTGGTGGCCATGGTGTAGATGATTGAGCCAATCTGGCCAAGCACACCCAGTGATTCGGTGGCCTGATACTGTATTAATCCTTTGACCACGGCCGCCGACACCGCGCGGGTCAGGATGCCCGGAAAGCGAGCCTGCATTTCTGTACGAATCACCCGACCCATTTCGGCCATGGGTTCCGTGGTTGCTGACAGGCCATCACTGGTGCTGGCAACAAGATGACCGGGAACGGCGCTGCGATCTTTGTAGCGCGGCAGCGCGATGGCGGCAAAAATCAGTGATGCCCTGTCGCGGTAAGGCACAAACAGCGGCACTTCAAAGCGAACTTCTTCAAGTACCGGCCCCAGGCCGTTTTCATAGAGCACCCAGATCATGGGCGGCAACTCGTCCCGCCGGAGCTTCCCCGCAGCCAGTGACTGGGCCAATTCGGCGTCAGCAGCCAGCGTCGGGTTGCCCGGCGTCATGCGGGCAACCCGCTCGAAGGAACTGGCCGCTCGATCAATATCCGCCTGGCCGTTACCTGCCGCCAAAAAATACAGGCCGTGCAGGTAGGTGCTGGCAGGCACGATATAGTCGGCATAGACGCTCCAGCCCGCCGGATCACCATAACGGCTCGCCAGCTTCGAGCGGAATTCCCCACTTTCAACGTTTCGGCGCACTGACGTCGCATCGGCCTGACCGGACCGTGCCGCCTCGCGCTGGGCCTTGATGTCTTCGGCAAAAAAGTCCACTGCCCGTCGGGTCCGGTCATCGGCCCGGTTGAATTCCACCCGGGCAAAGTCGCTGTTGCCCTTTGCCAGGAAAGACAGCCCCTTGTAGGTGTTCACCAGAATTGCTTCTGACATCAGGGCCCGGTAATCCCGGGAGGATTCGTTGACCAGTACCGAGCCGACCTTTCCCATAGCAGAGGAAGCCCCACTTTGGGTATCGAGATACTTCATGCCCGATTCGGCCCGGTCGAAGGCAGCTATGGCGGCATCGTAGTCTCCGGCCAGGCGGAAGGCTTCACCCGCGTGCAACAGTTCCAGGACCTTGTCGCCGGCGTGGCCATCTTGCCCGCCATCGTCCTGTTTTGGAGTGAACGCCATGGCGTCAGCAGCGGACTGATAATTGCCCTGAGTGTATGCGCTATTGAAAGTCGCTATCCGGTCACGCTGCTGGAAGGCGGAACAGCCCGCAACGCTCTGCAGGATGATAATCGCTAGTAATAGATTTAAAAAAGGGTTTGGCAATCGCTTGTTTAACATCACTATCCCGAGCGGAGCCTGGAGCTGGCAGGTCTGATAGAGGGTCAGAAGTCTTTGCCGCATTTCGGACCCAGATATGGCAAGAATACAGCAAGTGAACCGGACATAATGCGGTTATGAGTGTATATCGACATAGGAGTTCAAAATACTCCAGGCAGACACGGGGCTTCGGGTCAGATTCTAAAAATCATAGTGTCGTCTTTCCCAGAAACCTGGCCTGCTCAATCCCCTGCTGTTGCATCCAACGATAGATGGTTGGTCGAGAAACCTGGTAAGAGCGGGCTACCTCTGAGACATTCCACCGATGCTTGTTCAAAGCCATCAACAGCAGACTGGCCTCAGATGGCTCATTATGCACTTCCGCTACCGGTAATGCCTGGTCACAAATGCACTCCTCGGGCAGATCATTAACGGTGATTTCGCCGCTATCACAGGTGGCCTCGGCAAACGCCAGGGCATTAACCAACTGCCGAATGTTTCCTGGCCAGCTATAGGCAAGCATGGCACTCATGGCATCTGCCCGAATTCGAACATCCGACAGGTGGTCCTGTTGAATCAGGGTCTCTAGTACTCTGTTAATCACGTGCAGGCGATCCGCTCGCTGGCTCAGACAAGGCAGGCGCAGGGTGGCACCATTAAGCCGGTAATAGAGGTCCGCACGAAAAGAGCCATTCTCAATTAACTGGCCAAGATCTTGATGAGTAGCCGCAATCACGCGACAATTCACTTTTACTGGACTGTCTGCGCCGAGAGGTAGAATCTCTCCCTCTGCCAGCACTCGCAATAAACGAGTTTGAAGCTGAAGGGGCATATCCCCGATCTCGTCCAGAAATAACGTGCCACCATCCGCTTGTTGAATCAGACCCCGCATGCCTTTGGGGCGAGCCCCTGTAAATGCGCCTGCAACATAACCAAAAAGCTCACTCTCGATAAGTGACTCGGGAATGGCCGCGCAGTTTACCGCGACAAATGCCCGGCGGAATCGGTGGCAGGAAGCATGTATGGCCCTGGCCAGAATTTCCTTGCCGGTACCGGTCTCACCCAGAATAAGCAGCCCGACATCTCTGTTACGCAGACGCTTGGCAAGATCAAGGGTGCGCCGCATTACCGGGTCATCTGCGGCCAGTGCATCCAGTTGTGGCACACGTTCTTCGGTGGCAAGATCCTTTGAAGATGGCGAAGACGAAGGTTTGATTCTGGGCTGGATCAGGGTAGCAAAAAACGTATTTCCGCTTGCACAGTGTTTGAACGCTTTCAACTGATCATCGTGATCGTACGGAATGCTCCAGATATCCCTGAGCTCACATTCGAACAGGCTGGTAATAGCGGGGTGGCGCCCGACGTTGTTGTCAGAGGTCGGGCTCAGCATGAGCAAGCGTCCTGCGGTATTGGCCGCCTCCACACAGCCATCGTCGCCTATGGCAAATAGGTATTGGCCATTCACTTGGACGAACTCACGGGAAGAATCGCACCGGAAAATCACCTGTTTACGATAACGACGGAGGAAATAAGCATCCTCGATCATCCGGGCGTAGAGCTGAGTCACGTGCAATGCGAAGGTCTGGCTACTATGGGCGTTCGGCGAATCCAGGGCAGAAATATTGAGAACCGCCAGCAGATTGCCCAATGGGTCGAGAATCGGCGCTGAAGTACAGGTCAGATTGATATGGGTCGCATCGAAGTGATCGACCCGATGACACGTCAGGGCCTGCTGCTCCTGAATACAGGTTCCTACTCCACAGGTGCCGGCATACTGTTCGCTCCAGTCCGCGCCCAAATACAAACCAGCTTTACGTAAACGTTGGTCGTAACGGCGGTCACCCAGATACTGCACGGTAATGCCCCGGTGATCGGTAAGCAGCAACACATAACCAAGGTTGGCAATATTAGAGTAAAGCTGCTCAACACCCGCCCTGGCTACGTTGAGAAACTCATCCACCGAGTCCTGGTGCTCCTTCAGGGTTTGCTGGGTCACAATCCGGGCACTGCGTGGCTGACTCGGGTCCAGTCCGTATTCTTTGATACATCGTTTCCAGGAACGACCAATAAGTTCAGCTCCCGGCGGCAAGTTCACCGACGAACTGTCGTCTGTGTAGCTTAAAATAGCGTCGATATGACGGCGCTGCGCAAGTGGCGTAGTCATGACAGGCTCCTGCATCGCTCTGATCTTGTTGTTGTCTTCCACGAGAGGTAATGCTGCATTGCCTTATCAGCTTATACCGGATTGCCAAATACCGACACCCCACCTTAGTACCCGATATGGCGTTACACATGTCATGCATACACAACCAGAAACATTACAGATGTAACGCAAAAGATCGTGATCAGAAGCGCTCTTCCTGCCGCCTTTTACCCCTTAAAAATCCAGTAATTACCTTTTATATCAGCAGCTTAAAAAGATTATTAAATCCAGAAAGTGGAGCTGGCATGCCACCTGCTATGCCCCCTTTGAAAGATTATTTTCTGCACAGGGCACCACCGTGGTGGTCCACCACCTACAACAATGTCAAAGTGTCGAGGGACCATGTCAGAATCACCAAACACTCCCATCCAGCGAGCCCAGCAGTGGCTTGACGGGCTCAATGAAACCCTGAAATTTTCTTTAACGGGGGTCGTTCGCGCTGAAGGAACTGTTTGGGGACAGGCATGTCAGCAATACAGTCAACGGGCGATTTCGCTCAAATGATCGAACCGCATAACTATAATAAAAGGAAACCATCATGATCTACGCAAATCCAGGGTCGGAAGGCTCACTTGTCTCCTTCAAATCGAAATATGGAAACTATATCGGTGGCGAATGGGTTGCTCCGGTAAAAGGGCAGTACTTTGATAACATCACGCCCATTACCGGCGACGTCTTTTGCAAGATTCCGCGCTCCAGTGCGGAAGATGTCGAGTTGGCGCTGGATGCAGCGCACAAAGCTGCACCGGCCTGGGGCAAGACCTCAACCACTGAGCGCTCTAATATCCTGCTGAAAATCGCTGACCGCATGGAGCAAAACCTCGAAATGCTGTCGGTGGCAGAGGCCTGGGATAATGGTAAGGCCATTCGCGAAACCATCAATGCCGACATCCCGCTGGCGGTTGATCACTTCCGCTACTTCGCGGGTTGTATCCGGGCTCAGGAAGACACCTCCAGCGCCATTGACAATAATACCGTTGCCTATCATTACCACGAACCGTTGGGCGTTGTGGGGCAGATCATTCCCTGGAACTTCCCGATCCTGATGGCCGTCTGGAAGCTGGCACCCTGCCTGGCTGCCGGCAATTGCACTGTGATGAAGCCGGCGGAGCAAACGCCAGCCAGCATCCTGGTGCTGATGGAGCTGATTGGTGACCTGCTGCCCCCGGGCGTGCTTAATATTGTCAACGGTTATGGCGTTGAAGCCGGTCAGGCGCTCGCCACCAATAAGCGTATCGCCAAGATTGCCTTTACCGGGTCCACTCCGGTGGGCGCCTACATCATGAAGTGCGCGGCGGAGAACATCATCCCGTCGACCGTGGAACTGGGCGGAAAATCCCCCAACATCTACTTTTCTGACGTCATGAAGGCCGAACCAGAGTTCATCAGCAAATGCGTGGAAGGGCTGGTACTCGCGTTCTTTAACCAGGGTGAAGTGTGCACCTGTCCGTCCCGTGCCTTGGTGCAGGAAGACATGTACGACGAATTCATGGCCATGGTTATCGAACGCACCAAGAGCATTAAGCGCGGCAATCCGCTGGACACAGACGTTCAGGTCGGGGCCCAGGCGAGCAAAGAGCAGTTTGACAAGATTCTCTCCTATCTCGAGATCGGCAAACAAGAAGGTGCGGAAGTGCTAACGGGTGGTGGCCGGCAAGAGATGTCAGGTGAATACGCTAATGGTTTTTACATTCAGCCGACCTTGCTGTTGGGAAAAAACAACATGCGCACCTTCCAGGAGGAAATCTTCGGGCCAGTGGTAGGTGTCACCACCTTCAAGGACGAAGAAGAAGCATTGGCGATTGCCAATGATACCGAGTTCGGACTTGGCGCGGGCCTGTGGACCCGTGATATCAACCGGGCCTATCGCATGGGCCGGGCAATTCAGGCCGGTCGTGTCTGGACCAACTGTTTCCACCAGTACCCGGCTCACGCCGCGTTTGGCGGTTACAAGAAGTCTGGTGTTGGCCGCGAGAACCACAAGATGGCGCTTGATCATTACCAGCAGACCAAGAACCTGCTTATCAGTTATGACATTAACCCGCTGGGCTTTTTCTGAGTCAGAGTTGTTACCTGATTTACCGAGGCTGGCCGCAAGGCCAGCCAGACTAATCCTTCCCTTCCCTTCCCTTCCCTTCCCTTCCCTTCCCTTCCCTTCCTAGCCCAACTTGCCTTGCGATATAACATTACACATGTCATCTACCCACAACCAAGAACATTACAGATGTAACGCAAAAGATCCTGATTAAAAGTGCTCTTCCTATCTCCTGCAGCCCATCAAAAAATATAAAAATCATTATTATTAACGGCTTAAATAAATTTTAAAGACCACAGCCGGGGCTGGCACGCCACCTGCAAAGACCTCTCTGAAGAGATTCATTCTTCTGCACGGCGCTGCCGCCGTGGTCCACAACCAACAACAATGTCAAAGTGGAGAAAAGACATGTCAGAATCACAAAACACGTCCACCCAGCGAGCGCAGCAGTGGCTCGATGGGCTCAATGAAACCCTGAAATCGAATGATCCCAGCCGCGCCGCAGATCTATTCGAAGAAAACGGCTACTGGCGTGATTTGGTCGCTATTACCTGGAATCTCAAAACCGTCGAAGGGCGGGATGAGATCCGCGATATGCTGGCTAACATCGCCAATCAGACTCAGCCAAACAACTTTCAGCTGTCTGAAGACGTCACAGAACAGGACGGTGTTATCGACGCCTGGATTACCTTCGAGACCAAGGATGCCCTCGGCAAAGGACATCTACGCCTCAGAGACGGTCAGGCCTGGACGCTCCTGACAACCATGCAGGAACTGAAAGAGTTCCCGGAAAAACGCAACTACCTGAGGCCGAAAGGGGCTCAGCATGGCGCTAGCAAATCTCGAAAAACCTGGTTGGAAACGCAACAGGAAGAGGAACGGGAGCTCGGCTACAGTCGCCAGCCATACTGCGTCATCATTGGCGGCGGCCAGGGCGGTATTGGTTTAGCAGCGCGCCTGCGCCAACTGGATGTGCCAACCATTATTGTTGAGCGCAACCCGTCGGCCGGTGACTCCTGGCGTAACCGTTATAAATCACTCTGTCTGCACGACCCAGTCTGGTATGACCACCTACCGTACCTGGCTTTCCCGGACACCTGGCCCGTTTTTGCTCCCAAGGACAAGATCGGTGACTGGCTGGAGATGTACACCAAGGTTATGGAGCTGAATTACTGGAGCTCAACCGAATGCACCGGCGCCCGTTTCGATGAGAGCAGCAAGGAATGGGTTGTCGATGTTGTTCGGGCGGGTGAAAAAGTCACTCTGCGGCCTAAGCAACTGGTAATGGCGACCGGTATGTCCGGTATGCCGAACGTACCCGACATCCCCGGCATGGACAGTTTTGAAGGCGAGCAGCATCATTCCAGCAAACATCGCGGTGGAGAAGCCTTTAGTGGCAAGAAGTGTGTGGTCCTGGGCGGCAACAATTCCGCTCACGATATCTGTGCCGCGCTCTGGGAGAACGATGCCGATGTCACCATGATCCAGCGTTCGTCGACTCACATCATCAAGTCCGACACCCTGATGGATCTGGTGCTCGGGCCCCTGTACTCGGAAGAGGCGATACAGAACGGTATGACCACCGAAAAGGCGGATCTGACGTTCGCTTCGATTCCCTTCAAAGTCATGCCGGACTTTCACATTCCGGTGTACGAGCAGGTCGCCAAACAGGATGCCGATTTTTACCGGCGCCTCGAGCGGGCCGGATTCCTCCTGGACTTCGGTGACGACGGCTCCGGCCTGTTCATGATGTATCTGCGCCGGGGTTCTGGCTACTACATCGACGTTGGCGCGTCCGAGCTGGTGGCTGACGGTGAAATCAAACTTAAGAGCGGATGCAGTATCGAGCGCATTAACCCGAAATCGGTGACCTTGACCGATGGCACGGAACTGCCGGCCGATCTGATTGTGTACGCCACCGGCTATGGCTCCATGAACGGCTGGGCGGCCAAGATCATTTCCCCGGAGGTGGCCGACAAGGTGGGCAAATGCTGGGGCATGGGATCAGATACCACCAAGGACCCGGGCCCCTGGGAAGGCGAGCTGCGCAACATGTGGAAACCGACTCAACAGGAAGCGCTCTGGTTCCACGGTGGCAACCTGCACCAATCACGTCACTATTCGCTCTACTTGGCACTTCAGCTTAAAGCCCGCAAAGAAGGCCTGGAAACGCCGGTGTATGGCATGGAAGACGTACATCACCTTTCCTGAACCTGAGGAGGCTGGCTCTGGCCAGCCTTTTAAAACACACCTCAATAAACGTCCTCCAGATAACGCCCTTCCCGCTTCAGTCTCTCCACATCCATTTCCAGTGGCCTCAGGATGTCATTGATCACCTGTTTTACACTCAGGGCCATGTCGCGGCCTCCACAAACGAGTATCTGTGCGCCCTTTTCAATCATCTGGCGCACGTCTGGTGCATCCTCGATGATTTTGTCCTGAACGTAAGCGCCCTCGTGTGTTCTGGAGAAGGCCGTGCTCAAACCTGTGAGCCGGTGGTCTTCCAGGTAGCGGCCAAGCTCGGGCTTATAGAGAAAATCCGATTGCGGATTACGACCGCCCCAGTACAGGTACATCGGATTGTGAGTGTTATTCTTCCTGATGAAACCGGCAAGTGGTCCGATACCGGCGCCAGCGCCAATCAGAATGATCGGTGTGTTTCCCGGGGCTGGCCTGAAATCTGGATTGCATTGAATGAAGCCCTGAATACGCTCGCCGGGTTTCAGGTCGTGAAGAAATCCAGAACATAGGCCCCCAGGCTGCCTGCGCACACAGATTTCAAGCGATCCGTCCTCGCTGGACGACGCTAATGAGTAGAATCTGGGTGCCTTATTGTCAGGTGGAAAAACACCGACCAGATCCCCGGCTTCGAACTCAGGAAGTCGGCCAGGTCCCTTCCCGAATATCCCTCGGAAACGCCTCTGTGTAACAGGGACCCCGAAACGGAAGATGCTGGTGGGTGCCTGAATTTCCAGACCAAAATCCGCCCGCTCAATCAACTCCAGGTCAAACCGGGCAGCGGGCGCTGGATTATGTGTGAGTGCCAGCAGGACACCCGTTAGGTCCGCAATGCGATTTCCCCATTCGTTGAACTGCTCAGTCGATTGTTGATCAATCAGGGCCACTTGCTCCAGCCGATCGAGGCCCTGCGATTCAAGAGCTTGATCCACATCCACGGCAAACTGACAAAACTTTGCGAACTGTCGATCACCAAAACCAAGTACCGCGAACGTCAGACCCTCTGTGTTGCGGAAGCGCCTGAGTCTTTCCATAAACATGTTGGCGGAAGCTGGCGGGCCTCCATCCCCATAGGTGGATGTGAGCACAAAAAGCATCGAAGCCTGGGGATATTCTTCAGCCAGCTGATTCATCTCGACCGAGCGCACACGACGTCCTTCCCTCGTGAGTTGTTCGTGGAGTTCCCTTGCAAATCCCCAGGTCGTATTGTTTTCCGAACCCACCAGGATCACCGTATCCGCAGTAGTGTCATCCGCATTATTAAGGACCTTGCCTGACGCGCGGCGGCGCAACCACCAGATACGGGCTCCGGTGACCGATAGCACGGGAACCGTCAACGCAGCGGCGCCCAGTATCAGGCCAAGCCACCATAAGCCCTCCCCTGTATGGAGGCGGGCAATCCAGTCAACAATCTGGCTATTGGTTGGCGTTGCCTGATATTTCAGGAATTGGCCGGTCGATTGATCGATGAATCCTGAGCCCTGACGGGTGCTCAGAGAAAAGAAGTCCTGAGGATCATCCGGATACGGAAACACAAGTTCGCGGAGGTTGTTGAGGTCTGTATTGCGGAGTGCCTCAAGGGATCCTGCCGGGGCTGGCTCGCCGCCTGAAACCTCTGCAGGAAAGGACGGTTCGCTGCCGGCAGCCTCTGGCAATACACCAAACCGCACCGCGGACATATACGTCCCGGTGAGTGCTGTCAGCAAGAGTCCGATCACCGCAAATCGCGCTAATTCTACGTGAATCCGATGGTTACCACCTCCCTTGAATGGTTTCAGGAGATAGCGCCATCCACCCACTCGGCGGGACAACAGAAAGGCGCCGGACACACACATCAGCACCATCAACAACGCCATTGCGCCGGCCAACATTCGACCACCATCATCCTGCAGAAAGGAGCGGTGCAGATCCTTTACCCACCGAAAAAAGGCCGACGGCTCGTATTGCCCGATACCCTGCCCCGTTAACGGGTTAACCAGATCGGCACCCTGGGCACCGTCACGGCTGTAATAGACGATGACAGCGCCTGACGGCGAGCGTTCGATCTGCTGAGTGCCCGGATAATTCGCAACCACTCGTTCAGAAAGTTGAGCAACGCTTACCTCACCCGCAGCCGGAACGATCGCACTCGAACGCTCCAGTGCGGGTGAGACCGACAAAATCGCGCCTGTTACGGCAAGAACTGTCAGAAACAAGGCTGCGAACAGACCCGGAAGCGAGTGAAGCTTGCGCCACATAGTGGTTCCTCTTGCTTATTTTTCAGAGATCGTAAGTGAACGAATGGATATAGCCCCGGCCGTTAACGGGTTTACCTGTTCCTTCTGTGGTCAGTGGAACAACCACATCAGCACGGTTGTCACGCATATCCTCCACCGCACTGTCCACGCGAATCTGATAACCGCTATCAATCAGCGAATCGTTAATATCCATGGTCATTTTCAGGGTTTGGCCACTGGTGACGCTTGCACCGGTCAGGCCGTCATAATCGGCTCGATTCATGCCGCTACCCCTGGCCCAGTCGCGCAGATGCTTGTAGTACTTGCTCTTTTTTCCGGCAATCCAGAGTGTTCCCTGATACACCCCCTCTGAGTCCGTCAGGTAGATCGCCAGGTAGGCTCCATCGCCACGGTAGTTATTCAGCTGAGTGGTGAAGGTCACTTCCTTTGCCTGTGCGTAAGTCGGGAGTGCCATCACCACCACAAGCCCCAAAACAAACAATATTTTTTTCATAGTGTTATCTCCGGTAAAGCAGGCCAAAACGGTCTGGGATTCATTGAACAGTCACATCAGGGCGACCATTTACAATACCGTTGCTCGGCAAGGGCCGCTCGCCAGAGGGCTTGCTGTTGTTTCGATAGTTGCGGTCATTCCTTTCGTCGTGGTCATCGTCTTCGTATTCATCGTATTCGTCGTCTTCATAATCCATCTCTTTGAGCTCAAGTGAGGAGGGGGCGTAACTCGCCTCTACCTGGTTTCCTTTGTTATCCCGTCCCTTCACTTCATAACAGCCGTCATCAACCTTGATCCGGTAAACGGTCCAGCCATCAGCTTCCAGCTGTTGCCGCAGATTCTCGCGTGGCTGCCAGCCAGAAACCGGGTCATCGCAGTCGTCATCTGCAAGCGTTGCCCCACTTAAAAGCATCATTGATAGGCCCAGTGCCATAGTTTTGGTTTTCATGATCGCCCTCCTTTGATTTGTTGTAGCCAGTGTATCCAGTGTTCCTGACAGCAAGCTGAAGGCTGGCGCTGGAAAGCGATTTCAGGCTGTTGTCAGGATCAAGCTGTAGTATCGTCTTCAAATCATCGATTTAAGGACGATGCATGCGGGTGTTATTGGTGGAAGACGCCACCGGACTGGGAGAATCAGTTCAGGAGCAAATCAGTGAGGATGGGCACGCTGTGGATTGGGTGCAGAGTCTTGGGTATGCCGAAACCAGTGTCCGAACCACAGCCTACGACCTGGTGCTTCTGGACCTGATGCTGCCAGATGGCCATGGCATCGACTTTCTGAAGAAACTTCGACAAACCGGTAACGCCACGCCTGTAATCATTCTTACCGCGCGCGACCAGGTCTCGGACCGTATTGAAGGGCTCAATGCCGGCGCTGATGACTACCTGGTTAAGCCTTTTGACCTTTCCGAGTTGTCCGCCCGCGTGGGAGCAGTCGCGAGGCGTTATCGTGGCAACCCGAACCCGGTTGTGGTTATCGGCGAGCTCGAAGTAAACCTCAGTGATCATCGAATTCGCCGGAATGGCGATTCAGTGGAATTGACGGCCCGGGAATGGGCCCTGTTAGAGGCCTTCATCCAGCGTCCCGGGATGTTACTTTCCCGATCCCAACTTGAAGAACGGCTCTACGAGTTTGGTTCGGAAATCGAAAGCAATACTATTGAGGTCTACATCAGCCGACTTCGCAAAAAGCTGGGACGGGATTCGATCGTGACGGTTCGTGGGATGGGCTACCGGTTAAAAACCTATGAACGCTAGACACAGCCTGCAGAGAACCCTGGGTGTTGGCCTCACCACCGGTGTTACCTTGCTCTGGTTGATTGGCGTCACGGCCTCTGGCCTGGTCGCCCAGCACGAGATGAATGAGGTATTCGACAGCGCTCTTGAAGAAACCGCGCAACGAATCTTGCCCCTTGCGGTGACTGACATACTCAGCCGGGAATCCGATGCTACTCAGCAAAGGGCACCGGCGATGGAGGATCATGACGAGTACCTCACCTACCTGGTTCGGGACGCTTCGGGTAACATCCTGCTACGGTCTCACGATACAGACATTACGGTTTTCGGCGCTCGCCCGGAAAAAGGTTTTTATGACACCGCCACCCATCGAATCTATGGTGCGTCTGCAGTCAGCAACACTCTGTTTATAGAGGTTGCCGAACCTCTGGCACACCGTCGGGAAGCAGCATTTGAAGCGGGCCTCGCCCTGCTCTTACCGCTCCTGTTTTTGATTCCGGTCAGTCTGATTGGTGTCTGGTGGGCTGTCAGATTTTCACTCCGCCAGGTTGTGGGTTTCAGGGAGTCCCTTGAGGCGCGAGGCGCAGGAGACCTGTCTTCCGTCGCAACGGAGCAGCTTCCCGAGGAATTTGAACCAATAGCCGCGTCAATCAACCGCTTGCTGGAACGCCTGCGACGGGCACTCGAGGCAGAGCGGAGTTTTACTGCGAACAGCGCCCACGAGCTGAGGACGCCCCTCGCGACCGCGCTGGCTAAAGTTCAGAGACTGAAAACGGAGTTGTTCGAAGAAACGTCTTTGCGCAAAGCCTGTGAGATCGAAGAGTCACTTCGTGATCTTTCACGGTTATCCCAGAAATTGCTGGAACTGGCAAAGGCTGAAGGCGGGGGTATTGTATCCGAGGAAGCTCAGGATCTGGTGCCGGTGCTCCAAACGATTATCGATGACTACGAGAGAATGGAACCGGGTCGGATTGACCTGAAGGTTCCGGATACTCAGGTCGCCTCGTTGCTGGACCCGGATGCATTTGCGATCCTGACCAGAAACCTTACCGAGAACGCACTCAAACATGGTACGAGGACGGAACCGGTCGAGGTACGCCTTTCGGCGGAGGGAACCCTGAACATCCTCAACGGCGGCGATATTGTTACTCCACACGACCTTTCGCTTCTGAGAAACCGGTTTGTTCGCTCAAAAACAGAAGTCCTGGGATCCGGGCTCGGTCTGGCGATTGTCGAGGCCATTGCGGAAGGCGCCGGGATGGAGCTGGCACTCCACTCGCCCGCCAGAGGTCGAGTGGACGGTTTCGAGGCCGAGCTTAACGTTGTCATCAAACGATAATTTTTCAAAACACCGCGGACACAACTGCCTCATAGGTACGTATTCGGATGCTGCAACTATTTCCCCCGCCTTACCCGAACAACATCCGCCATTATGGCAAGGGCAATTTCTGCCGGGGTTTTGCTTCCCAGATCCAGGCCAATCGGCATGTGAATCCGTTTGATTTGCTCGTCACTCAGTCCACCCGAGCGGCGGAGCCGTTCGGCACGCGCCTGGCTGGTTCGCATGGAGCCCATCACTCCAATATAACTGGCAGACGTTTTTACCGCGGCCATCATGGCAAGATCGTCAATGCGGGGGTCGTGAGTGACGGCCACTACGGCGGTGGATTGGGTGCAGGCGCCCTTTGAGGCAATGTATAAAGAAGGAAGCAAAGGCATGAATTCGATGTCATCGGGCAGGTTTAGATTTTCGGTAACTTCTTCTCGTGGATCGCACAGAACCACATGGTAGCCCAGGCTTATGGCAAAATCGGCACAGGCCTCTGCAACGGTTGAGTAGCCCGCAAGGATCAGTTTTGCGACCGGGCCCACCCGGATCCGGACAATCTCTTCGCCTTCTTCCTGCGCAACCCGTGGCCCGGGCTCCCCAGCGTCTTCAAGCCAGCAATGACCGTCTGTCAGCCTCACGGTCCGCAGAAGTTCCTGCTGGCCACTCAGGGTTCGTCTGATTGTCGTCAGGTGACTTATGTTTCCCGGGTTGGGAGCCATTCGTTCCGCCAACACTTCCAGGATGCCGCCGCAAGGCAGACGAACGCGAGGGTTTTCCTGGCCATTTTGTGGCGCACCGTAGCTTACAGTGATGGCAGGAAAGTCATACTCACCGGCAGCCAGATGTTCGAGAAAATCCTCCTCAACACAACCGCCAGACAGTGAACCGAGATGATTGCCATCGGACATGGCCACCATTAACGAACCTGGCTCCCTTGGCGACGAGCCAAAAGTAGCAAGAACCGTGCATAACCAAACAGTTCGGCCTTTCTCCAGCCAGTGAATAGCCTGCTCAACTACCCGATAATCCAGGCTCTGCATAGGGGCATTAACTCCCGGTTCCTGCCGCACACCGAAGCAGCCCTGGTAACCAGGCCCAGCGCTGTGTTTCTGACGGTGTAATGAATGATTTCTTTCAT
>Ga0307936_1000230_pt1 | contig 32213 bp, 36 predicted proteins | sample OrgLakmetagenom1_FD_201839 | JGI IMG/M metagenome (GOLD analysis project Ga0307936, IMG submission 201839) | Saline water microbial communities from Organic Lake, Antarctica - #1 | ecosystem: Environmental > Aquatic > Non-marine Saline and Alkaline > Saline | place: Antarctica: Organic Lake... | reverse complement strand
CAGATGTCCTGGCGCGCTTGCCAGACATCACCGTGTCACGCTTGCCTGAATTGCTCCCATGGAACTGGAAGGCCGAGCAGAAAGCTGTCAAGGCCGCGTGACCGCGTCCCTCGCCGGATGCTTACAACCTATCCGACAATGATGAACCTGATCGACCGTGCTGATTACAGCGGGCGGCGCTTCGGACCCGGACATTTTGATCTGGTCATCATCGATGAGGCGCACCGCTCGATCTACAAGCGCTATCGCGCAATCTTCGAGTGGTTCGACAGCCATCTCGTTGGATTAACCGCCACCCCGCGCGACGAGGTCGATCGCGATACCTACCGGATGTTCGACCTCGATCCCGGTCATCCGACCGACTATTACGGCCTCGAGGAAGCGATCGAAGAAGGTTTCCTTGTTCCCTTTGATCCGATTTCCCTCCCCACCCGGTTCATGAGAGAGGGTATCCGGTATGATGATTTGTCGGATGAAGAGAAGGATCAGTGGGACGAACTCGACTGGGGTGAGACTGGCCGCAGGGAAGAGATCGCCGCTGGCGAGATCAACCAGTATCTGTTCAATGAGGACACGGTTGACAAGGTGCTTCAGCACGTCATGTCGCATGGCATCCATGTTGATGGCGGCGACAGGATCGGCAAGACAATCATTTTCGCGGCGAACAGGCCCCACGCGAAGTTCATCGAAGAGCGTTTCAATGCCGGATGGCCTAGTTACGGCGGAACGTTCGCCCGCCGGATCGTGCATGGCGAGAGCTACGCGCAAAGCCTGATCGACGATTTCTCGATTACCCGAAAGGAGCCGCAGATCGCCATCTCGGTCGACATGCTCGACACCGGTGTCGATGTGCCGGAGGTGGTCAACCTCGTGTTTTTCAAACTGGTGCGATCCAAGACGAAATTCTGGCAGATGGTGGGCCGGGGAACGCGATTGTGTCCGGACCTCTTCGGCCCAGGCAAGAACAAGACTGAATTTCGCATCTTTGATGTCTGCGGCAATCTCGAATTCTTTGGGTCGAACCCGGAGCTGTCTGATCCATCGGTGCCAAAATCGCTGACGGAAAAACTGATCGAGACCAGAGTGAAGCTTGCGCAAGCGATCGACCAGTTCATTACCAGAGATGAAAAGATAGGATCTGTTGACAACGATAGGCCAGCCGCGTCGCCAAAAGAGATGACCGACGTGCGCAGCGGCATCGTCGACGATGTCCGGCAGTTTGTGATGGGGCTCGACACCTCATCCTTCGTTGTTCGCGGCCACCTGCGCGCCGTGGAAACCTGGCAGTCGGAGGACGCACCCTGGTCAGACCTCACTGAAACTGCGGCCGAAGAGCTTTCGGAACTTTCGTCACTTCCCAGTGGAACAAATCTTGGCAGCGAGGAAGCAAAGAGATTTGACCTGCTGATGTTTGAACTGGAGCTTTCCCTGATGGGCCGTTCCGCCAAATTGGAAGCCTGCCGACAGAAAGTTATCGAGATCGTAACCGCGCTTTCCACAAAGATGGATATTCCCGCCATCGCACGGCAAGGCGAACTTATCGAAGATATATTGACCGAATTCTGGTGGCAAGGGCTTACCGTGCCGATTGTCGAGCGTGCGCGGCTGCGTCTGCGCGACATTGTCCACCTGATAGATCAGGCTTCCCGAACCATTCTGTATACCGATTTCGAAGACGAACTGGGCGCTGCAACCGGGGTGGTTCTCAACCCGGCAGCGGATTTCGCAGCCTTCAAGAAAAAGGCCCGGGAATTTCTTATGGAACACGGCGAGCATGTTGCACTTCGCAAGCTGAAGACAGGCAAACCTTTAACTCCTCTCGACATTTCCGAGCTCGAAAGGATGCTCTTGGAAGCGGGCATAGGATCCGATGATGATATTGAAATGGCCCGAAATACGGAAACCGCTCAAGTACGTGGTTTCGGTGTATTCCTTCGTTCTCTGGTGGGGCTGGATCGAGGGGCAGCGCAACAGCATTTCGCAAGTTTTATCGCTGACGGAGCGAGTGCAGATCAGATCGAATTCGTTGGCATGGTAATTGAGCATCTCACGCAAAACGGCGTGGTGGACCCCGGCATTCTTTACGACAGCCCTTTCACAGATCAGTCACCTGATGGTCCGGACGGCGTCTTCGAAGACCGCCAGGTCGAACAGTTTCTGGCAAGCCTGCGCATTCTCAATCAGTCGGCCACTGCCGACGCCAAGGCCGAGGTGGGCTGATCTGATCATTGCAGCCGTGTTTTCTTCGGAGTGATCAAGCGACACCATTGACAGAGCCGCCCCTCTTGACTCACAAAGGAACAATCGAAGCACTCTAGCCGAGGGGATAACCTCTGGCACGTATCTTCGCCTTCTATACCCCCTCCCAATGGTTCCTCCCGGCACCCAAACGTATACGGGGGGGCGCAGCGCGGCATTTCGCTAGCGACAGGCACTTTCACCGGGGAATCCAGGCGGAATCCACCTGCCGCTTGATTTTGGAAAAAGCGACTCATTATCAAAGGCTTGTAGAATCACGGCATCGGCGAGCTGGATTCCTTGGCGGAATCCAGGGAAGCCAGTTTGCGGAAGCCACCGCGCCGGAAGCCACCCATGGGGAAGCCGTTGAATCCACTTCCGTTTTTCATTTGACAAAGCTGCCCCCCTTGACCTACCTATTGATTATCGAAGAATAGCGCCCGGAGGAAACCCCTCGCGGGCGCTTTCGTTTTTTCCCACATCGTGGATCCCGATCCTGCCGCCGACCGGTCCGGTCGCGCGCATTTTTCTGTCCGCCCGACCCAAAATGAGAACCGCCCCATGGACCTGGTCTTTGCGCCAAGCGAGATTGAGACTTGGCCGATTGATCGGCTGCGGCCCTACGCTCGCAATGCCAAGATGCACGGCGATGACCAGGTGGCCAAGATCGCCGCCAGCATGGCCAAGTTCGGCTGGACCGTGCCCTGCATGGTGGCCGACGATGGTGAGCTGATTGCCGGGCATGGCAGGGTGCTGGCCGCCACGATGTTGGGGCTGACCGACGTACCGGTGATCCGGCTCAGCCACCTGGATGAAGCCGAGCGACGGGCCTACCGCATCGCTGACAATAAGCTGACCGAGCTGGGCGAATGGGACGAGGCGATGCTGCGCGACGAGATCGCGGGGCTGCTGGCCGAAGATTTCGACCTGTCGCTGCTGGGCATCACCGACGAGGATCTGGATGCCCTGCTGCGTGATCCGGACGCGCTGGGCGGCGACGGGCCCATCGAGGGCGAGGATGACATTCCCGAACCGCCGGTCACGCCAGTGTCGGTGCCGGGCGATCTCTGGCAGCTGGGATCGCACCGGCTGATTTGCGGCGACTGCACATCCGCCGATGTGGTCGCGCAGCTGCTCGGCGATGTGAAGCCGCTGCTGATGGTGACCGATCCGCCCTATGGCGTGGAATATGACCCGTCCTGGCGCAATCAGGCGGGCGCGGCCAAGACCAAACGCACTGGCAAGGTGCTGAACGACGACCGGGCCGACTGGCGCGAGGCTTGGGCGCTGTTCCCCGGCGACGTCGCCTATGTCTGGCACGGTGCGCTGCACGCTGCGATCGTCGCCGAAAGCCTCGTCGCGGCTGGTTTCGCCGTGCGGTCGCAAATCATCTGGGCCAAGGATCGGTTGGTGCTCAGCCGAGGAGATTACCACTGGCAGCATGAGCCCTGCTGGTATGCGGTCAAGAAGACCGGCAAGGGCCATTGGGCCGGTGACCGCAAGCAGACGACGCTCTGGCACATCTCCAGCAAAGACCAGGACGCCGCCACCGTCCATGGCACCCAGAAGCCGGTCGAATGCATGCGCCGCCCGATCCTGAACAATTCCAGCCCCGGTCAGGCGGTGTTCGAACCCTTCATGGGATCCGGCACCACGCTGATCGCGGCCGAAACCACCGGGCGGATTTGCTTCGGAATCGAGTTGAACCCGGCCTATGTCGATGTGGCCATCGAGCGCTGGCAGCAGTTCACCGGTGCAAATGCTGTTCTGGCCGAGACGGGCGAGACTTTTGCCGACCTGAAAGCCAAGAGGCTGGCCGCATGAACGCGCCCGTCTGTCGTTCTAGGTCAAGCACTTACCCCTGCTCGGTCGAAGTGCGGGACGAGCCAGCCATCCGTTTAGCCCGAATTGGCTCAAACAGGTCAGCTCTCCTCCACCGCCGTAAACGCCTTCTTCGCCGCCGTGATTGCGTTCATGCAGGCGGGAACGCCAGCATAGACCGATACCTGTAATACGATCTCGACAATTTCCTCCCGTGTCACACCCGTGCTCATCGCCGCCCGGACATGGAATTCCAACTGGCCCGGTGCGGTGCCCATTGCGGCTAACATCGCCACGGTCAGCATTTCGCGAGTGCGCAGGTCGATGCCCTCGCGGCCGACGATGTCCGCAAAAGCGTGGCCCAGAACCAGTTCGGCCGCGTCTGGCGAAAAGGCGTCAAGGTTGGCCTGCACTTTCGCAGGTGCGCCCGGCTCCAGTTTTTCCAGCAGAGCCATCGCCTGCGACAGTGGTTCGGCAGACCGGCTCATGCGTCCACTCCCTTCATTCCTTCTTCGGTATAGCGGGCACCGGCGACGGGAAGGGCTGCAAGGCCCTGATCGATCTCCTGAAGGTCCGTGTCGTCCAGCGTCACGTCCACCGCAGCGGCGTTGTCGCGCAGGTAGGGGATCCGCTTCGTACCAGGGATCGGAACGATGTCGTCGCCCTGTGCCAGCAACCAGGCCAGCGAGAGCTGGGCGGCGGTGCACCCCTTGCGGGTGGCAAGCCTGCGCACGAGGTCCGCGATACGTTTGTTGGAGGCTACCGCTTCTGTCTGAAACCGGGGAAGCGAGGCACGAAAATCGCCGTCCTCAAACTCGGCTCCGTCCTGGAACCGTCCGGTGAGGAAACCGCGACCGAGCGGTGAATATGGCACGAACCCAATACCCAACTCACGGCAGGCGGGCAGTATCTCGGCTTCGACCCCGCGCGACCAGAGAGAATATTCCGTCTGCACGGCGGTCACTGGATGCACGGCATGAGCACGACGCAAGGTTTCGGCGCTCACCTCGCAAAGACCGATCCTGTCGATCTTGCCTTCCTCGACCAGTCGCGACAGGCCGCCCATGGTCGCTTCGATATCCTGTTCCCGGTTGATCCGGTGGACATAGTAGAGGTCGATCCGCTCCACCCCGAGCCGCTTCAACGATCCTTCGCAGGCTTTGCGCGCATACTCCGGGCTGTTGTCGAGGCTGCGGCGGTATTCGTCAGGTTTCCGGACAATGCCGAATTTGGTCGCGATCTTGGGGTGGGTCTTCGATTGCGCTAGAAACGCACCTAGCAGCTCTTCGTTGTGGTGCGGTCCATACATGTCGGCGGTGTCGAAAAAGTCGATCCCCAGAGCCGTTGCCTCGTGCAACACCCGCATCGACATCTCGTCGTCGCGTGGGCCGTAGAATTCGCTCATTCCCATGCAGCCGAGGCCAATGGCCGAAACCTCGAAGCCTTTCGTCAATGTTCGATGTTCCATGCCGGTCTCCTTTGCAGATTGCCTTGTCCGTTGACGTGAGAAGTGGCATTTCCAATTAAGTATAAACACCCTTGGAAATGGTAAGAAGGTTTCCAAAATCGGAAAGAAGCTTACAGATGCCCTTGTCTGGGACGATATCCGTGCTTTTTTGGCCGTTGCCCGTGCTGGCACACTGAGCGGCGCTGCCGAACGCATGGGGCTGGGACTTGCCACGGTTTCACGCCGGATCGAACGACTGGAAGCGGCGGTTGGACAGCCGCTTTTCCTGCGCCAGCAATCTGGCTACCGGCTGACTGAGGACGGCACAGAGATGATCGAACGGGCGGAGGAGATGGAGGCGGCGGCCCTCTCGCTTACGTCCGGCCTGCAACGGGACGCGACCGTTTCGGGCACCGTGCGGCTGGCGACGGCGGAAAACTTCGCGACAGAGCTAATCCTGCCGGAACTCGGGCGGTTTAGGGCAAAACACCCACAACTGATACTGGATATCGTGACGGACATCGCAACGGTCAACCTGCACCGCCGCGATGCCGACATTGCTCTGAGGATGGTGAAGCCAGAACGCGGCAACGTCTCTTTGCAACGGTTGGGCACGCTAGGCTACGGTCTATACGGCACGCCTGACATTATTGCCGCGCGAACCCTGGCGACGGATGCGGGCGGGTTCGATGCTGACGACTTCATCGGCTGGTCCGACGCGTACGCACACCTTCCCGCCGCTCAATGGGTCGAGCGCGTGTTGAAAGGTCGTGCTCCTGCGATCACGACCACATCGGTTGCCACTCAACTTGTCGCTTGCGTGAGCGGTCTGGGGCTCGCCGTCCTGCCGCATTTTTTGGCCCGGCCACGTGGTCTGACGTCTCTCGACTCCGACCTCGGGATCGACCAGTCGATTTGGCTCGTGACCCAATCCGATCTTGCCCAGTCCCGCAGGGTGTGCGCCGTCGCAGATTTCCTCCGTGATTTGGTCAGGCTCCATGGAGCGACCCTGAGCGGGTGATCTACAGCATCGCAGAAACCGACAACAAAGGCTCTAACGCCGTTCGGCAGCATTCACCGGCTCTGGCCAATACGATACACCCGAACTCTACCTTCTTCCTTTGCCGAGGTCACGACCAACCCCAGCTTCTTGCCCAAGGCCCCCGACATGGCACCGCGTATGCTGTGCGCCTGCCAGCCAGTGGCGACCATGATCGCCTCCATCGTGGCCCCTTCGGGAGCCTGAAGCATAGCGATCAGCATCGCCTGTTTGGTCCCGGCGCGCGGGGTCGGCAGCTTGGGCGCGGGCACTTCGGCGGCGCGTTCGCGGATGGCCGCCATCGTTTCCATCACCACCGGTTCGATTCCGATGGCCAGCATCCCTGCGTCGGTGACCACCAGCGTAGTGCCGTGGCCATCGCCGGTTTCGCGCCAGAGCGGTTCACCGTGGCGCAGGTTGGCGTCAACCTCCTCGAGCCAGCCGCGCCCGATCATCATGGTGACGACCTTTTTCGCGGCGGCACCGTGCAGCCCCTTCGGCAACGGCAGGGCGATATTGTCGGCGCGCTGGGTCCCGGCGCTGAGGATGAGGGTCTGGGTTTCGGTGAGTTTGGTCATTGTGGCCTCCGGATGCGGGCGTGCGGAATGCGACGCCTTCTACGGACGCAAGCCCCGCCATCGCGGGGCTGGTCTGGTGTTGGTCCCGATCACTCGGCGTGTTCGCCCTCCTTGAAGGCGCTGGCGGTGATGCGCTTGAGGAGGCTCGCGTAATGCTCGAGGGTACCGACATCGCCCCAGTTGATCTCGTCCGGGTTGGTCTCGAAGTGGTCGTCGCTGAGGGCTTTCAGACGCTCCAGCATCGTGTCGATTTCGGTCTTGGCGGCGATGAAGGCGTTCAGAGCCTTGTCGGTCTGGGCGGTGGCGCGGCGTGTGGTCATGGTCTGGTCTCCGGGGTGAGTTGCATCGTTTGCGTGCAATCAGAATCGCTTGGCTCGCGAGTGTAATCAACTTAATAACAAGCAATATCATTGCTTTAATCGAGGCAGACAGCGCCATGGAAGGTATGAGCGAGCGCGAATATTCGGCCCATTCCGGTCTGTCGCGCGGGGCCATTCAGAAGGCGCGCAAGGCCGGTAGGCTGGCGGTCTACAGCGATGGCTCGATAAACGCCGCAGCCTCGGACGTACGACGGGCAGAGATGACCGACCCCGATCAGCAGCGGCGCAGCACCGGCGGAGACAGTGGCTTCTCGGGGCCAGCGGACAGCTCGTCATATCTCAAGGCCCGCACCGCGCTGACGGTTTATCAGGCGCAGGAACGCCAACTGGCGATCCAGAAGAAGAAGGGCACGCTGGTGGATCGCGCCCGCGCCGAGACGCTGGTGTTTCGCCTCGCGCGGCAAGAGCGCGACGTCTGGGTGACCTGGCCCAGCAGGGTGGCGGCGCTGATGGCCGCCGAAGTCGCAGCGGAGGTGGAAAAACAATCCGGCAATCCGGAGCAACCAGTGATCATCGAGGCCGCGATCCTGCAGAGGGTGCTGGAAACCCATGTCAGAGCGCAACTCGACGCCCTTGCCGATCTCCGGGTCAGTCTCGGATAACGGAGACGATACAACCGACACCGATCTGACCGAAGATCAGCTGACGGACGGGCTCGACCTCGACTTTGACGGGGCCGAGGACATCCTGCGGTCCTGGCGTCGCGGCATGCGGCCCGATCCGGACCTGACGGTGTCGGAATGGGCGGACCAACACCGCAAACTATCGTCGCGCGCCAGTGCGGAACCGGGCCAGTACCGCACCGCGCGCACGCCGTATCTGCGCGAGATCATGGATGCTCTGTCGCCCCGCCACCCAGCGCAGCGGATCAGCTTCATGAAAGCCGCACAAGTCGGGGCGACAGAGGCTGGCAACAACTGGATCGGCTTTGTCATCCATCATGCACCGGGCCCGATGCTGGCAGTGCTGCCGACGGTGGAAATGGCCAAACGCACCTCGCGCGGGCGGCTTGATCCGCTGATCGCGGAAAGCCCAGCGCTGCGGGAACGGGTCAATCCAGCGCGGTCGCGCGATGCGGGCAACTCAATGCTGTCAAAGGAATTCCCCGGCGGCATTCTGGTGCTGACCGGTGCCAACTCGGCCACCGGCCTGCGGTCGATGCCCGCACGCTACATCTTTCTCGATGAGGTCGACGCCTATCCGGCTTCCGCCGATGAGGAAGGCGATCCGGTCACCCTCGCCGAGGCGCGCACCACCACCTTTTCGCACCGGCGCAAGGTGTTCATGGTCTCGACGCCGACGATCCGGGGCATCAGCCGGATCGAACGGGAATATGAGGCCAGCGATCAGCGGCGGTATTTCGTGCCCTGTCCACATTGCGGGGCGATGCAGTGGCTGCAGTTTGAAAGGCTGCGCTGGGACAAGGACCGCCCTGACACCGCCGCCTATCATTGCGAGGGCTGCGAGAAGCCCATCGCAGAGCATCACAAGACGCAGATGCTGGAGCGGGGCGAATGGCGGCCAACTGCTGTTGCAGCCGATCCGCATTCCATCGGTTTTCACCTCTCGGCGCTCTATTCGCCGCTGGGTTGGAAAAGCTGGGCGCAGATCGCGCGGGACTGGCTGGCAGCGCAGGGCTCGGAAGAGATGCTGCGCGCGGCGCGCAACACGCTGCTGGGCGAGACGTGGGTGGAGTCGGGCGATGCGCCGGAATGGCAGCGGCTGGCGGAACGTCGCGAGGCGTTCGGATTGCAGATCCCCGAGGGTGGTCTGTTCCTGACGGCTGGCGTTGATGTGCAGAAGGACCGGATCGAGGTCGATGTCTGGGCCTGGGGTCGCGGGCTGGAAAGCTGGCTGATCGATCACATCGTCATTCCGGGCGGTCCTGACGATCCGGCCTGCTGGGAAAAGCTGACGGCTCTGTTGGGGCGGACATGGGCCCATGCCAACGGCGCTGTGATGGTGATCGCCAAGCTGGCGATCGACACCGGCTATGAAGCGGCAGCGGTTTATGCCTGGGCGCGGGCGCAGGGCTTCGAGCAGGTCTCGCCCATCAAAGGGCTGGAAGGCTTCAACCGCGCGACGCCAGTATCGGGCCCCACCTTTGTCGATGCCACCATCGGTGGCAAGCGCCTGCGCCGCGGCGCACGGCTTTGGTCGATCGCCACGGCGACATTCAAGACCGAGACCTATCGCTTCCTGCGGCTGGAACGGCCCAGCGACGAAGACCGGAGCTTGGGCGTCTGCGATGCCCCCGGCACTGTGCATTTGCCCGACTGGATCGACACCGAATGGCTGAAGCAGCTGGTGGCAGAACAGCTGGTCACTGTGCGCAACAAGCGCGGCTATGCCCATCCCGAATGGCAGAAGATGCGCGAGAGGAACGAAGCGCTGGACTGCAGGGTCTATGCAAGGGCGGCCGCGTGGATCCTTGGCGCGGATCGCTGGGACGAGGCGACATGGCGCAGGCTTGAAGAACAGGCCGGGGTCGAGACCCGCCCACCTGTCGCCCCGGTTGCAGTGGATAGCGCGGCCCCGGAACCAGACTCGCCGCAACCTGCCAAGGCCGGAACGCCAACCACGCCACGCCGCAAGCGCCGGGTCTACACACCGAACTTCATGAGGGACTGAGATGGATCTGGAACGGATGCGCGCGCTGCTGGCCGCACTGCAGGAGGCGCGCTACGCGGGCGTCCGCTCGGTCAGCTATGACGGCAAAACCATTGCCTATGGCTCGGATGCGGAACTGGCGAATGCCATTGCCGATCTGGAAGGTCGGATTGCCACGGCCACCTCCGGCACCCCGCGTCGTCGCCGCTGGGGCACTATTGCCACGAAGGGCCTGTGATCCATGGCGTTTGAAGCCTTCCGTCAACGCATCGGCAGCATCATCGGTGGCTTCGACGCGGCGCAGGCCCACCGGCGGCTGCGGGGCTTCCGTGCCAGCCGCGCCCATGTGAACACGCTGATCGCAGCGACTGGCGACACGATCACGGCCCGTGCGCGCTGGCTTGTGCGCAACAACGGCTATGCGGCCAACGCGGTGGAATCCTTCGCCAGCAACGTCGTGGGTGATGGCATCAAGCCGTCCAGTTCCATTGCGGATGCCGCAAAGAAGGAAGAGTTGCAGGCGCTGTGGCTCGCGTGGACCGATGATGCCGACGCCGAAGGGCTGACCGATTTCTACGGGCTGCAGCGCCGGGCGGCGCGCGAGGTCTATCTCGCGGGTGAGGTGTTCATCCGGATTCGGCCGCGCCGGGCCGAGGACGGTCTGACCGTGCCGCTGCAATTACAGATGCTGCCTGCAGAAATGCTGCCGCTCGACATGAGCCGCGAATTGCCCGGCGTTGGCCTGATCCGGCAGGGGATTGAGTTCGACGGCATCGGCCGCCGCGTTGCCTATCACTTCCTGCGCCGCCATCCCGGCGATTTGACCGATCCGGGGCTTGCGGGCGAGACGACACGGGTGCCTGCATCCGAAGTGATCCACGTATTGGACCCGGTCGAGGCCGGTCAGCTACGCGGCGTGTCGCGATTTTCCGCTGCGATCGTGAAACTGTTCACGCTGGATCTCTACGATGACGCTGAACTGGAGCGGAAGAAGATCGCGGCGATGTTCGCGATGTTCATCACCTCCCCCGCCCCGGAAACGCCGCTGGAACCGACCGAGGAGGATCTGGAGGTTGAGCCCGGCCAGGTGGTGCGTCTCGATCCCGGCGAGGATGTCTCGACCCCAGCCACACCGGATTCCGGTGGCACCTACGAGCCGTTCCAGTACCGGACCTTGCTGCAAATCGCGGCGGCGCTGGGCATTCCCTACGGCTATCTGACCGGCGACACCGCCAAGGGCAATTTCTCCAATACCCGAATATCGCTGGTGGATTTTCGGCGCCGCATCTCGGCCTTCCAGCACAGTGTGATGGTCTATCAGATGGGCCGCGCGGTCTGGACCCGCTGGATGGATGTGGCGGTGCTGTCGGGCGCGCTGGACCTGCCCGGCTATGACAGCCAGCGGCGGCAGTATCAGGCCTGCGCCTGGCTGCCCACGAAATGGGACTGGATCGACCCGATGAAAGACGCCTCGGCCGAGATCCTGCAGATCGAAGCCGGGCTGAAATCCCGCACGCAGGCAATTTCCGAGCGCGGCTACGACGCCGAACAGGTCGACCGCGAGATTGCCGCCGAACGTAAACGGGAACTTGCGCTGGGCCTCGATTTCCGGCGACCGGGATCTCCGGCGCAGGGGCCGGGAACTGCGAGCGGCAGTGATGACAAGAAGGATGGCGCGGAAGGCGACGGTGCGCCGGAAGACACTGAAGACGAGTCCAACCCCAAGGATGAACCGTGATGCATCATGCCCAGATCGCCCAGCGCGCCTTCAATACGCCGCTGATGGTGGACCCTGCCAAGGCACTGGCGTTCCTCTCGGGGCTCGGCCCGCGCATCACCGGGCAGGAAATCACCTTTCAGGGCGTGGAGGCCGATGCCGCTGATCAGGCGGCCGCCGCCCTGCCCGCCCGAGCCTCGCTGTTCGGCACTGACCTCGCCCAGCGCCATCAGCGCAATGGAAGCCAGCCCTACGCAATGGTCGATGGAATCGCCGTGATCGAAATCGCCGGAACGCTGGTGCATCGCGGGGCGTGGATCGGGCAATCCTCGGGCCTCACCTCCTATGAAGGCATCGCTGCCCAGATCGACGCGGCGATCACGGACCCTGCGGTGCTCGGCATTGCCCTCGACATCGACAGCTTCGGTGGCGAGGTCGCCGGGGCCTTCGATCTGGCCGACCGCATCCGGGCCGCACGCGCGCAAAAGCCGGTCCATGCTTTCGTGGCGGAACATGCGCTGTCCGCTGGCTATGTCCTCGCCTCCCAGGCCGATCGGATCATCCTGCCGCGCACCGGGGCTGTCGGAAGCATCGGGGTGGTGGCTCTGCACACCGACATGAGCGGCGCGCTGGACCAGAAAGGCATCGCCGTCACGCTGATCCATGCCGGAGTCCACAAGATCGACGCCAATCCTTACCAGCCCCTGCCCGAGGCCGTAGGCAATCAAATGCAGCGCGAGCTCGAGGATTTGCGCCAGCTCTTCGCCCAGACCGTCGCCGATGGTCGTGGAGACCGGATCGACGTCGCGCGGGCGCTGGGCACCGAAGCGGCGGTGTTTCGGGGCGAGGCCGCAATCTTTGCAGGTCTTGCCGACGAACTGGCGGATCCAATCACCGCCTTCCGCACCTTCGCAGCCGCCCCGCGCGGCACCAATCCCACCAGCAGAAAGGGTCCACAGATGACCGCCAAACCGACTGACACCCAGAACCCGACCGACACAGTTATTCCCTCCGCAAAAGCCGCCGCACCGGTTGCTCCCGCAGGTGCCGCGGCGGCCATGGACGCCGATGCCATCCGCGCCGAGGCGGCCGAAGTGGCACAGGTCTGCGCTCAAGCCGCCCGGATGGGTGTGGACATCGACGCCGACGACGCCGTCGCGCGCGGGCTGAAGCCCGAAGCCCTGCGCGCCCGCGTGCTGGCCGATCTTGCCTCGCGCAGTGATGCGGCGGGCATCATCGCCACTGCCCCGGCTGCCGCTGCCGCCAAAGACAGCCCCATCATCGCCGCCGCAAAGAAGGCGGCCTCAGCCTCGCGCTGAACTACCTGCCAAGCCCCCCCCCCAAAAAACATGGAGACTGACCAATGCCCGTCCTGACGGAACCGCCCAGCATGGGCGATGTCCTCAAATATGAGGTCAACCCGAACTACACCCGCGAAGTGGTCACGCTGCTGCAAGGCATGCCCTATCCGGTCGGCTCGGTGCTCGGCCAGATCACCGCCAGCGGCAAGTACAAGCTGGCGACCAGCGGCGGCGCTGATGGTGCGCAGACCGCCACTGCCGTCTTGCTCCACGCCGTCGATGCCACGCTCGCTGATGCCAGCGGCATTGTGATCGCGCGCGGGCCCTCGATCGTGTCGCGGGCAGGCCTCGCTTACGACGGCACCGTCGATGACAGCACCAAGATCACCACCAAGATCGGCCAGCTGGCCGCCGTCGGCATCGTTGCCCGCGACGGCGTCTGACACCACACCCCCTTCATCCCCGGAGCACCTCATGACCCTTGTCCGCAACCCGTTCGACGCTGGTGGCTATTCGCTGGCCGAGATGACGCAGGCCATCAACATCCTGCCCAACCTCTACACCCGCCTTGGCCAGATCGGCCTCTTCCGCTTCGAGGGCGTCAGCCAGCGGTCGGTCATCATCGAACAATACGAGGGTGTGCTGAACCTGCTGCCTTCTGTTCCCCTCGGTGGTCCCGCGACCGTCGGCACCCGCGAGGGCCGGTCCATGCGGTCCTTCGCCCTGCCATGGATCCCGCATGACGATGTCATCCTGCCCGGCGACATCCAGGGAAGCCCTGCGCTGGGCGTCTTCGATGCGGCCGACCCGCTGGTCGAGGTGATGAACCGCAAGCTGATGCTGATGCGCCGCAAGCACGCACAGACCCGGGAATACATGGAGATGAACGCGCTGCGCGGCATCGTCAAAGACGGCGCTGGGACCACTCTCTACAATTACTTCACAGAGTTCGGCCTCGCGCAGATCTCGGTAGATTTCGTCTTGGGCACGGCTGGCACCAATATTCAGGGAAAGGTCCGCGAGGTGTTGCGCGCGGTCGAAGACAACCTTTTGGGCGAGGCAATGTCCTCCGTCCATGCGCTGGTCAGCCGCGAGTTCTTCGACAAGCTGATCTCGCACCCGAAGACCGAGGAGGCCTACAAGTTCTATGCCGCGACCGGGGCGCAGCCGCTGCGCGAGGATATGCGCCGCAACTTCCCCTTCGCGGGCATCGTATTCGAGGAGTATTCGGGCACCGTCACGCTCTCGACCAATGCCAGCGAACGGCTAGTTCCGGCCAGCGAAGGCATCGCCTTCCCCTTGGGCACGATGGATACCTTCACCACCTATGGCGGCCCCGCCAACCTGCTGGAGGCCGCCAACACCATGGGCCTGCCACTCTACGCCCGCCAGCATCTGGACGAGAAGGGTCGCTGGATCGATCTGATGACGGAAGCCTCTATCCTGCCGGTCAACAAGCGGCCGCGTATCGCGATCCGCCTGCACACCTCGAACTGACCGGCGCGTCATGACCGTCTTTGCTGTCGCCATGGACCGGATCTTCGCTAACCCGTCCATGGCGGTGGCCGCATTGTGGATCTCGGGCACCACGTCGCAGGAACGCACGATCCGTGTGATCCGCCGCGCTCCGGATCGTATCACCGAGTTTGGCGCTGCGCAGTTCGCCAGTGACACGATGGTGCTGGATGTACGCGTCTCCGACTTGGCCGATTCGCGCCCGGGCGATCTGATCGTGATCGACACTGACAGTTTCACGATCCAGGGAGAGCCTGTGCGTGACAGCGACCGCCTGATCTGGACGTTGGACCTGCGGCCGTCATGAAGTTGAAACTCGACATTGATCCGGACATCGTGGCGATGATGGCAGCCGAGATCAGAGCCGGGGAAAGAGCCGTCAGCGCCGCGATGCGCGAGGCCGGAACCGGGCTGAAATCCGACTGGCGGGGACAAATCACCGGCGCGGGGCTTGGTCGGCGGCTGGCCAATTCGATCCGCAACCAGAACTTCCCGCGGTCGGGCGAAAGCTTGGATGCGGCCGCGCTGGTTTGGTCCAAGGCGCCGGTGATCGTCGGTGCTCACGACACCGGCCCGCTGATCCGCTCGAAGGACGGGTTCTGGCTGGCAATCCCGCTGCCAGCCGCAGGCAAATCCACGCGCGGCGGCCGGATCACCCCCGGCGAATGGGAGCGCCGCACCGGTCTGCGCCTGCGGTTTGTCTATCGTCGGAGAGGGCCGAGCCTGCTGGTGGCAGAGGGGCGCCTGAACACCAAAGGCCGGGCCGTGGCGTCCAGATCCAAGACCGGGCGCGGCGTGGCAACCGTGCCGATCTTCCTGCTGGTGCCGCAGGTCAAGCTGCGTAAACGGCTGGATTTGGCGCGGGATGCACAGCGGGCGCATGACGCCCTGCCGGGGTTGATCGTGGCGAATTGGGTGGAGGTGAAGGTGCGATGATGGCTACTATGCTGACGAAGGGTGAGTTCGCTCCAAATACACCATGTCTGCCTTGGAGAGGCCGTTCAATAACGAGTGGATATTGCCGGTGCCACAAACTGCTGAGTTTTTGCAGATGCTGCACCGCATCCGCTTCGAGCCCCATACTGACCTCTCCACTGGTATCAGCTTAAAATCAAAAGATCGCGCGTGCGATCCGGATCAGCTGTAAAGTCTCAAAAGCGCTATCCTGCAACGTCACTAGTTCACCATTTACGACGGCATAGTTATATCCCGGCTCAAGCTCTGGCAGCTTGTAGGTCTGGCGCAGTTCGTTCTGTGTCAACGCCGCAGTAGGCGCGATGCGCAGTCCCTCGGGTAGATTTTCGACCCGCGCCAGATCATTGATCCGCAGCAGTGATGTGTAATCCTCGTCGGTCAACACCACCGGCTGGCCATCAATCAGCGCATAGCGTTTGCCTGAAGGCGCGGGACGAAGCCCGTAAAGCGATGCAATCTGGTCTGAACTCAGCAGCAGAGTATCGTCGTCGAGCACAACATCCCGATCTAGATATTCTTCACGCTGTTCCAGATAAATCTTGTCAAGCCGGTCGTCGTCATATGCCACCCATTCGTCATAGGTCACGCCTTTTTTGGCAAGACCGGGGGGTACGCAAGGCGGGTCCTTCTTTGCCAAGCCCGGTGGGCAGTTGCGATAGGTTAGTACTTGATCATCGGGCACGTCGGAGAAAACGACTTCTGAACCCAAAAGTGTGAGCGGAACGGCACCCAGCAGTACGGTCATGTCCCGACCTTTGGGTGCCTGCACCCTCAAGATTTCATCGGAAAGGCGCGCCCGGTCGTCTTTTGACCGTTTTACCTCAGCTTTGACTTTATCAGGCTTATCGTTGTTCTTGATCTGTTTGTTGCTCTGCTTGTCTTTTTTCGCGTGCTTGGGTTTTTTCTGCTTCGCTTGCTTAGCCTTTTTTTGGCCTTTACCCTTGTCATTCTTGATCTTGACAATTTGCGCGCCTGGAGCCGTTGGCACTGTCAACGCGGAAGTCGCAGAACTGGGAAGCAAAACGCCTGCCTCAAGCATGGGTGTGATTGTGCAGGCAAGGATCGTTGCAATTGCGAGGGGTGTATATCCCATTGTCAGACCTCCATATCGGCGTGATGAATCAGCCACGCGGCGCTGATCTTCAAATCGGTGACATGTCGGGGCGAACATTACGTCGTTCCATGCCGTTTCGACCCAACCAACGAGGCGTTACTAAGGTTCCACCAGGTCCAGCATACTGAACCGCGCCGCGTTGCGTACAAAACCTTACAAAACCCAAAGACAGAACTGCTCTGCCGAAAACGCTCGGTTTGAGAACATATGCCAAATATCTTGTTTCCGCTACCAAAAACCCCGTTCTAATGCCGCGCAGTTCTTGAAGGTTTTTGCATGCCCAGCGATAACTGCCACCCGCTGCATCCGAGAATATCGGTAAGGTGGGTGTCAGGCGGACCTTCTCCGCACCTGCAACAGAGCTAAAATCAATGCCCACCCCTCGCGAAACCATCCTCTCCGCACTCCGTGCGCGGCTCACGGCGCTACCCGCAACAGCCCTGCGCGGTGAGGTGCTGCCCGAGCGCGTGCCGACTGAGGGCCTGCTAATCCTGCGCGACGGCGAACCAGGCGAGCCCGAGGTGACACTGTCGCCGCTACGGTACCATTACCAGCACCGCGCCGAGATCGAGGCGGTCGTGCAGGGCACTGACCGTGACACCGCTTTCGATATACTGACCGCCAGCATCGGCGCGGCACTTTCCGCTGACCGTACGCTGGGCGGCCTCTGTGACTGGGTCGAAGCGGAAGCGCCCCGGCCGGTCGATCTGCCCATCGAGGGTGCAGCCAGTTTGAAGGCGGCCGTTATCCCGGTGGTGCTGCATTATTCCACGGCCGATCCGCTCGGCTGACTTCTCTCACGATAGGAGACGAACATGGCACGAGCCCAAGGGGCGCGGGCACAGATGGCGCTTGCGTTCGAGACGACCTATGGCACGCCCCCAGTGGGCGGGTTCACCAAGATGCCCTTCGCCAGCACCTCGCTCGGCGCGGAGCAGCCGCTGCTGAACTCGGAACTGTTGGGTTACGGCCGGGACCCGCTGGCGCCGATCAAGGATGCGGTGACGGCCGATGGCGATGTCGTTGTGCCGCTCGACGCCGAAGCGTTCGGGTTCTGGCTGAAGGCAGCCTTTGGCGATCCCACCACCACTGGTCCTGGACCGTACACCCACGAGTACCAGTCTGGGTCCTGGACGCTGCCCAGCATGTCGATCGAGACCGGCATGCCCGAGATCCCCCGCTATGCGATGTATTCCGGCTGCGTGCTCGACCAGATCAACTGGCAAATGCAGCGTTCCGGCCTGCTGACCGCGACGGCGCGGCTGGTGGCGCAGGGCGAGACGGTCGGTACGACGACCAGCGCAGGCACGCCAGCTGCTCTCGAACTGCAGCGCTTCGGCCATTTCAACGGGGCAATCACGCGCAACGGGTCCGCCCTCGGCAATGTGGTTTCGGCCGACATCACCTATGCCAACAACCTCGACCGGATCGAGACCATCCGGAGCGATGGCCGCATCGACGGCGCGGACCAGACGCTGGTGACGCAGGCCATCAACGGCGATCCCTGCGAGATGGAGTTCGCCTACGTCCTGCCGTCGGGCGAGAGCTTCACCTTCACCGTGCACGCCGTCTACCTGCCGCGCCCGCGCATCGAGATTTCGGGACCACAGGGCGTGCAGGCCACTTTCGACTGGCAGGCCGCACGCGACAGCACGGTCGGCCGAATGTGCACCGCAACCCTGATCAACGATATTGAGGTATATTGATGCTGACACTCGATCTGACAAACCAGCCGCGCTGGCATGATCTCGCGCCCGGGGTGCGTGTGAAGCTGCGGCCACTGACCACCGCGCTGATGGTGTCGACGCGCAGCGACCCCGGCGTGGAGGTGGTCCCCGAGGACGCATCCGACGAGGAACGGGCCGTCGCTTTCGCCACGGCTCTCGCGCGGCGGGCGGTACTCGCATGGGAGGGTATTGGTGATGCGGACGGCAACGCGATCGACCCCAGTCCCGACGCTGTCGGCGCACTACTCGATATCTGGCCGATCTTCGAGGCCTTCCAGTTGACCTATGTCTCGAAGGGCTTGCTGCTGGAACAGGAAAAAAACGTCTCCGCGTCCTTGCCGAGTGGTCCTTCGGCGGGGGCGAGCGCTACTGCGAGGGTTGCGAACCCAGCGACACCAGCACGCAAGCCTGCCAAGACTGCCCGGCGCGGCTGAACCAGCCGCTCACCCATGAAGGCTGGCAGGTCTGGGATCTTGTCGGACGCCTCGGCGGCCAGCTGCGCGTGCTGCCCGGCGCGGTGATCGGCTGGGATATGGCCGCTGCGCTGGCGCTCGGGGACGCGCTCGGCATTCCACTGGTAGCCATGGCCGAACTGTTGCCCGTCATAGAAGCGGCGATGGTGCGCAAGTTGAACGAGGAAATGGCGGCGAATGGCAGTCCGGGTGTCAGCCCTTGATCTTTTCGATCAGGTTGGCCCGTTCCAGCTGGACCATGGTCGAAACCATGTCATTCGGCCTGTTCGGGCAGATATTCGGACAGGTTATCCCCGGTCGGTAATCCGATCCGCCCTTCGATCCACCCCGACGTAGCGACGAGGATCATCAAAACCGCTCCGTGCGATCACGGTAATCGGTAGCGGACGCTCCGCGCGCGAGACCCTTCAGGCTGTCGCGTTTCGGGACCGGGACCAGAAGAACGCCGGTGCCCTTGGAAACGAACGCAAAGGTCAACCCGGCCTCCCATGCGTGCGCAGTCCGGATCGCCTTGGGGATCGAGATCCGGAATTTCGAAGACAGAGTGGCGGTTTCAGACATGCTCATACTTTCGGCTGAACGAGGAAATGGCGTCAGGCGGCCGCGAGGGGCGTGATGTCTGAGACATCGACGGTGTCTCGTGCCCGCGCGAGGTCCCAGGCCCGCTGCAGGTTCATCCAGTACTCCGGCGTCGTGCCGAAGTAGGTCGCGAGCCGCATGGCCGTGTCCGCGGTCAGCGCCGTCTCGCCCTTCACCAGCCGCTCAACCCGAGTGCGCGGCACGTGAAGGCGCTTCGCCAGCCCGATCGCGCTCAGATCGAGCGGCCCGAGGTAGAGCTCCTTCAAGACCTCGCCCGGATGCGAGGGATTTGTCATCAATGTCATGTCGCGCCCTTTCAATGGTAATCGGTGATCTCGACGTCGGCTGGTCCCTGTTCGGTCCACACGAAGCAGATGCGCCACTGGCCGTTTATGCGCACCGAATGCTGCCCGGCGCGGTCGCCCTTGAGCCCCTCGAGATGGTTTCCCGGCGGAAACCGAAGATCCTCGAGGACCACGGCAGCGTCGAGTGCAGACAACATCGCCCGCGTCCGCTTGACCAGATCAGCCGGGAAACCCTTGCCGAACCGGTCCTCGACCGCGTTCGCCGCGCGCTTGCCCTTCGTGTTGACGATCATGGGGCATGATGTATCACGTCGTGATACGCATTGCAAGGGTGGAGCGACCTTGCTCGCACCGCCAATCAACAATCAGGATATATGACCATGGCCGAGAAACGTGTCAGCGTCCGCCTTGCGGCCGTGGGCGGGCGACAGGTGCGCGCGGAACTGGAAGGCGTAGGCGAGGCTGGCGCGCGTGGCTTCGGTCGCCTCAGCCGGGAGATGGAAGCGGCGAATGCCCGGATGGCGGCATTCTCGCGCCGGGTCAAAGTCGCTGCGGCCGCCGCCGTTGTGGCCGCCGCTGCTGCTGGCGTGGCGATGGTTCGATCCGGGCTGCAGACCGTCGATGCCCAAGCCAAACTTGCGCAATCGCTCGGGACCACGGTCGCCTCGATCCAGACGCTGGAGCGGGCGGGTGAACTCGCTGGTGTTTCCATCTCCGGCATCGAACAGGCGACAAAGGATCTGACGCGCCGTCTCAGCCAGGCAGCCGCCGGGACCGGCCCCGCCGCTGACGCGCTCGACCGGCTCGGGCTCTCGGCCACCGAGCTGATCACCCTGCCGCTGGACCAGCGGGTGGGTGCGATCAATGCTGCCATCGAAAGCTTCGTGCCTGCCGCAGAACGCGCAGCCGTTGCAGGCCAGCTTTTCGGCGAGGAAGGCTCCATCGCCATGAGCCGGATCGACACGGCCACGCTGCGCCAGGCGACCGAGGATGTTCTGGCCTTTGGTGTGGTCGTCTCTGAACAGGACGCCGACCAGATCGAGCGGACCAATGACGCGATCTCCCGTCTGGGCCTGATCTGGCGCGGGCTGTCGAACCAGCTGGCCGTCGGCGCAGCCCCCGCGCTGGAAGCGGTCGCCGACGCAATGGCCGCCGTGGCCAGCCGGACTGGGCCGCTCGGGATCGCCATTCGTGGCCTCTTTGATAACCTCGGCCGTCTCACCACCTATGCCGTCACCTTTGTGGGTTTTCTCGCCGGGCGCTGGGTGGCGGGGGTGGCGATCGCCGCACTCTCCGTGCGCGGTCTGGCCACCGCGCTTGTCCTGCTGCGGGGTGCTCTGATCCGCACCGGCATCGGGGCGCTGATCGTTGGCGCGGGCGAGCTCGTCTATCAGTTCACGAAACTTGTTGCGGGCGCAGGTGGATTTGGGGCCGCGATGGGGCTGATGGGCGATGTCGCCAAGGTGGTCTGGGACGGCATCAAGGCTACCGCCGGATCCTTCGCGGATGATTTCCGGGCACTGGGCGCAGATGTCGAGCGCATCTGGATCCGGCTGATGGCGTTCCTGTCGACCAAATGGGCAGAGTTTCTCGGCCGGATCGGCCCCACCTTCAATGCCGTGGCCGAGGAGATCGGTGTCGACAGTCGGATCGACTGGTTTGGCGCTCTGTCACAGGCCTCGATGCTGGAACATGCCGCCAGCAACGCCGGGCACAGGGCCGACCGTTACCGCGAGCGCGCTGCCGCAACCCGCGCCGGGGCGTTTGACGGGGTCGGCCCGGCTTTGCAGGCACTGGGCGACGCCATGTCGGGCGGGGACGATACCGGCAGTGATGCGCTGGATGAAGCCACCGCTGCGGCGGAGCGGTTTGAGGCGACGCTTGAGGATGCCGGGCGGGCGGCGACGGATGCGGGAACTGCAGCCGGGGCTGCGGCTGCTGCGGCCAAACCCGATACCGAAGCCGCTGTTTCGGGCTGGCAGGCGGTCACCACGGCGCTGTCGGATTATGCCAGCAAGGCCCGCGATATCGGCGGGGACATTGGCCAGAGCCTCGTCAGCGCCTTCCAGTCGGCTGAGAACGCGGTCGGAGAGTTCGTGAAGACCGGCAAACTGAAGTTTGGCGATCTGGTCACCTCGCTGATTGCAGATCTTGCCAAACTCGGGGCGCGCAAGTTCATCCTCGGGCCGATCGCCAACGCGCTCGGTGGGGTGCTTGGGGGCGCGGGTGGCGCTGGCGGAATCTTTGCCAACATTCTGCATGCGGGCGGCATGGTCGGATCCGGCGGACCCTCACGGATGGTCCCGGCCATGGCCTTCGCGGCCGCACCCCGGATGCATTCCGGCGGCGTCGCAGGGCTGCGGCATGACGAAGTGCCCGCAATCCTGCAGCGTGGCGAGCGGGTGCTGTCACGGCGGGAGGCGCAGGGCTACGGCGGCGGTGGGGTCAATGTCACCATCATGGCCCGCGACGCCGAGAGCTTCCGCCAATCCCGCACGCAAGTTGCGGCCGACATTGCGCGCGCGGTGTCGCTCGGGCGGAGGGGCATGTGATGTTCCATGAAGTCCGGTTTCCCGACAATATCAGCAGAGGCGCACGCGGCGGCCCCGAACGGCGGACGCAGATTGTCGAACTGGCCAGCGGCGACGAGGAGCGCAACGCCAGCTGGGCCAATTCGCGCCGCCGCTACGACGTCGCCTACGGCATTCGCCGCGCCGACGATCTGGCGGCGGTCGTGGCATTCTTCGAGGCGCGCAACGGGCGCCTGCATGGCTTTCGGTTCAAGGACTGGGGCGACCACAAGTCCTGCCTGCCTTCGGGCACGCCGTCGCCAACCGATCAGGCGATTGGTGTCGGCGATGGCACGACGACCGAATTCCGGCTGGTCAAGCGCTACACCTCCGGCGCGCAGGCCTGGATGCGTGCCATCGCCAAGCCGGTGGCGGGCAGCGTCCGCATTGCGTTCGGCGGGTTGGAGCAGCCCTCCGGCTGGTCGGTCGATACAACCACTGGCCTCATCACCTTCAACACAGCGCCGGGCTCCGGCGTCGCGATCACCGCAGGCTTCGAATTCGACGTGCCGGTCCGCTTCGACAGCGACGCGCTTGATGTGACGCACGACATCGAACGACTGGGCTCGATCACCTCAATCCCACTTCTGGAACTGCGCCGATGAAAAACATCACCCCTGACCTGCAGGCCCATCTCGACGAGGGCACGACGACGCTGTCCTGGTGCTGGCGGATTGCCCGCGCGGATGGCGTGAGCTTCGGCTTCACCGATCATGATCGGACGCTGAGGTTTGACGGCACCACCTTTGAGCCGGAGAGCGGGCTCACGGCTTCCGAGGTCCGCTCCGGCTCTGACCTTTCCGTTGATGCGCAGGACGCAGAGGGCGTCCTGACCTCGGACCGAATCACCGAGACCGACATCTTCGACGGCCGCTGGGACAATGCCGAGGTCGAGGTCTGGCGGGTGAACTGGGCCGACACCGGCCAGCGTGTCCTGATGCGGCGCGGCGCCATCGGTCAGATCCGACGCGGGCGGTTGGCCTTCGTGGCCGAAGTGCGCTCGCTCGCGCATGTGCTGGGCCAGACAGTCGGGCGGACGTTTCAGGCGACCTGCGACGCTGCGCTGGGCGATGCGCGCTGTGGGGTCGATCTCGAGCATCCGGCTTTCAAGGGAAGTGGCACCATCATCGATCTCCTGCGCGACCGAGCTTTCACCGCATCTGGGCTCGGCGACTTCTCCTCCGGCTGGTTCACCTTCGGCACGGTCGAATGGACCAGCGGGGTCAATGCCGGGCGGCGCGCTGAAATCATCGCACATGACATGACCGACGGCATCGCGGTGCTGACACTGCTCGAAGCGCCCGTACGCGCCATCACCGAGGCTGATTCGTTCAACATCCGCGCGGGCTGCGACAAGCGCATCGCGACCTGCGCCGCGAAGTTCGCAAATACCGTCAACTTTCGTGGCTTCCCGCACATCCCCGGCCAGGATGCGGTGCTGCGCTACGCCACAAAGGAGGGCGGGCACGAGGGTGGTGTGCTGTGAGTAGCGTCGTTACCGGCGCCAACCCCACGCGTGTCATCGCCATCGCGCGATCCTGGCTCGGGACGCCGTATCACGACCAGGCCAGCCTTCGCGGCGTTGGCTGCGACTGCCTCGGGCTGGCGCGCGGGATCTGGCGCGAAACCGTAGGCTCAGAGCCGTTCGCGATCCCACCCTATAGCCGGGATTGGGGCGAGACCGGCCCGCGCGAGGTGCTGGCAGAGGGCGCACGGCGCATGATGATCGAAGTGGAACCGGCCGCAGCTGCTCCCGGTGCGGTGGTCCTCTTTCGCATGACACCGCGTGCCATAGCCAAGCATGTCGGGATCCTGACCGGGCCCGATACTTTCATCCACGCCTATGAGCGGCTCGGTGTGATCGAGGAACCGCTCACCCCATCCTGGGCGCGCAAGCTCGCCTTCGCTTTCCTGTTCCCCCAACGCTGAGAGATCGACATGGCCACACTTGTTCTTGGTGCCGCTGGCGCTGCCATTGGCGGCAGCATTGGCGGCGCGATCCTCGGCGTCAGTGCCGCCACGATCGGTGGCTTCATCGGCTCCACCATCGGATCGGTCGTCGACAGCTGGATCATCTCGTCGCTTGCGCCAACCCAGCGGATCGAGGGCGCGCGGATGGACAATCTGCGCATCACCTCGGCCACCGAAGGGGCGGTGATCCCACGCCTCTATGGCCGCATGCGGATCGGCGGCAACATCATCTGGGCGACGGATTTCCGCGAGGAGACCAAGACCACCACGCAAGGCGGCGGCAAGGGCGGTGGCGGGGGCGGTAAGGTCAAGACGACCGAGTACTTTTACTACGCGTCCGTCGCCGTGGCGCTTTGCGAGGGACCGATCACTGGCATCGGACGCATCTGGGCCGACGGCAAGCCGCTGGACCTGTCCGGTGTGACCTGGCGCTGGTATCCGGGCGATGAGAGCCAAACGCCTGATCCGTTCATCGCCGCAAAGATGGGCGCTGGCAACGCGCCAGCCTATCGCGGCACCGCCTATGTCGTGCTCATAGATCTGGCGCTTGCGAATTTCGGAAACCGGCTGCCGCAGCTTTCTTTCGAGGTTTTCCGCCCGCTTGCCGATCCCGACACCGCCGAAGGCCTGACCCGCGCGGTCACCATGATCCCGGCCTCCGGCGAGTTTGCTTATGCCACGGGCGCAATCCGCAAGGGCGGCAGCGGGGCGACGCAGGCCGAGAACCTGAATGCCCGGGCCGATGTGCCCGACATGGTGGTGGCGCTGGATCAATTGCAGGCGTCCTCGCCTAATATCGAAAGCGTCAGCCTGGTGGTGTCCTGGTTCGGCGATGATCTGCGCGCCGGGCACTGCCGGATCCGGCCCAAAGTCGAACTCGCTGCCAAAAACACAACGCCGCAGGCATGGTCGGTGAATGGCGTGAGCCGCTCTGCCGCGCATCTGGTCAGTCGCGACGATCAGGATCGACCGAACTTTGGCGGCACGCCTGCGGATTTCACCGTGGTACAGTCGATCCGGGAATCGAGGTCGCGCGGGCTGCGCGTGACATTCTATCCGTTCCTGATGATGGATGTGCCGCCCCGCAACACCCTGCCGAACCCGTATTCCGACAACGCGGTCGGGACGGGCCAGCCTGCTTTCCCTTGGCGAGGGCGGATCACCTGTTCGCCTGCAGCGGGCTATGTCGGATCGGTGGACAAGACCGCCACGGCTACGACGCAGGTCGCGGCGCTCTTTGGCAGCGCCAGCCCGTCAGACTTTGCCGTATCGGGCGAGAACGTCGGCTGGACCGGCGCGTCCGGCGACTGGGGCCTGCGCCGCATGGTCCTACACTACGCCCACCTCTGCGTGGCGGCGGGCGGCGTCGATGCTTTCCTGATCGGCTCGGAGATGCGCGGGCTGACGACAATCCGTTCCGGGTCCAGCACTTATCCGGCGGTGCAGGCGTTGCGCGACCTGGCGGCGGATGTGCGGGCGATCCTTGGGGCGTCGACAAAGATCGGCTATGCCGCCGATTGGTCGGAGTATTTCGGGCACCAGCCGGGTGATGGCAGTGGTGATGTGTTCTTTCACCTCGATCCGCTCTGGGCCGATCCGGAGATCGATTTCATCGGAATTGATAACTACATGCCGCTGTCGGATTGGCGCGACGGGTTCAAGCACGCGGATGCGGCGCTGGCCCCGGCGATCTACGACCGGTCCTATCTGCAGGCGAACATCGCGGGCGGAGAAGGCTTCGAGTGGTTCTACGGCTCCGAGGCTGATCGCGCGGCACAGCTCCGCACACCGATCACCGATGGCGCGGCCAGCAAACCGTGGGTGTTCCGCACCAAGGATCCGCGAAGCTGGTGGTCGAACCCGCATTATGACCGCCCGGGTGGGGTGGAGAGCGGTAGCCCGACGGCATGGGTGCCACAGTCGAAGCCGATCTGGTTCACCGAGCTTGGCTGCCCGGCCATCGACCGGGGCACAAACCAGCCGAACGTGTTCTTCGACCCGAAGTCGTCCGAGAGTGTCACGCCGCATTTCTCGCGTGGCTGGCGGGACGATGCGATCCAGCGCGCATATTTTGAGGCCTCCTACCTGTACTGGGGCACTTCGGCCAATAATCCAACCTCGTCTGTCTATGGCGACCGGATGGTGAATGTGCCGGAATGTGCAGCCTGGACCTGGGACGCACGACCCTATCCGTTCTTTCCCGAACTGACCGATGTCTGGGCCGATGGGCCGAACTGGCGGCTCGGACACTGGCTGACGGGGCGGCTTGGCGCGGTATCGCTGGCAGCGTTGGTTCGTCATCTTTGCCTGCGCGCCGGTATGCCAGACGCCCGGATCGACGTCAGCGGCCTCTGGGGCGCGGTGGAAGGCTATGCGATTGGTGCGCTTGAAAGCCCGCGCGCGTCCATCACCACGCTGTCGCGCCACTTCGGCTTTGATGCTGTGGAGACCGAAGGCGCAATCCGGTTCGTCATGCGCGGGCGTGCGACGATTGCCACCATCACGCCCGACGATCTGGTGGCCCCGAACGCGGGGAGCGGTGGCCGCGAGGGCGATGTGCTGGAACTGACGCGCGGCCAGGAGACGGAATTGCCACAGGCCCTGAAATGGCAGGTGGCGCGCGCCGATGAGGATTATGACGCCGCCCTCGTCGAGGCGCGGCGCATCACTGTGGACACGACCCGGATTGCGTCTGAGTCCTTCCCGATGGCGGTGCCACCAGAAGAGGCCGAGCGCCGCTGTCGCCGTGCGCTGATGGAAGCATGGACGGGGCGGGAGACGGCAGCGTTTCGCTTGCCGCCCTCGCGGCTGACACTGGATCCGGCGGATGTCGTGACGCTGGAACACGACGGGCGGCAGATGGACCTGCGGCTCGTTTCCATTGCCGACGCAGAGGCGCGAGGCATAGAGGCGGTGCATCAGGACCGGGCAGCCTACGATATGCCGCCCGGGTCGCCACGTCCGTCGTCGCTCTTGAGCCCCGTCGTGTTCGGCGCGCCCGAGGTGGTGTTGATGGATCTGCCGCAACTCACCGAGGACCAACCCGCCCACCGGCCGATGATCGCAGCGCACGCCGTCCCCTGGCCGGGGGAGATGGCGGTGTTTCGCAGCCCATCGACGGACGGGTTCAAGCTGCTGACCAGTTTTGGCGGCCGGGCGCGAATGGGCGCTCTGGTCTCGAACTTCTATTCCGGTCCCACATCACGGTTTGATCTCGGCAATGAATTGGTGGTCGATCTGCTTTCCGGCACGCTGGAAAGTGTCACAGACCTGACCTTGTTCGGTGGGGCAAATGCGCTGGCAATCGAGAGTTCGCCTGGCACGTGGGAAATTGTGCAAGCGGGCGCGGCAGACCTGATCGCGCCGGGTCGCTATCGCCTGACGCGCCTGCTGCGCGGTCAGCGCGGCACCGAGGATGCGATGGGCAAGCCGGCTCCGGCAGGCGCGCGAATTGTGGTGCTGGACGCAAGCCTTGCCTCGCTGCCCATCGCCGAGGCCGATCTCGGGCTTCCGTGGAACTGGCGCATCGGTCCCGCGAGCCGGTCTGTCAGTGATGAAACCTATGTCGCTGCCAGCTTCACGCCGATTGGCGTGGGTCTCCGCCCGTTCTCAGTCGCTCATGTCGAGCAGCCGTGGCGCAGGCCGCGTACACCAGGCGATCTGACGATCCGCTGGACGCGGCGGTCCCGCGCGCTCTCTGCCGACAACTGGGGTGCAGTGGAGGTGCCGCTCATCGAGGAGGTCGAAGCCTATGAGGTCGAGATCGTTGATGGGGCGACCGTCAAACGCACGCTGACAACTTCAGCGACCAGCGCTGTTTACTCCGCCGCGAACCAGACCGCCGACTGGGGCGCGCTTCTGGGCCCCGGCGACACGCTGACTATCCGTATCTACCAGCTCTCCAACCTGATCGGGCGGGGCACGGCCAAGACCGTCACACTGACATTCTGAAAGGACCACCATGTCCGATTCTACGACCAACCTCGCTCTGCCCTACATCCTGGCGGCGCAGGCCCAGAAGCATGTCACCCACAATGAGACACTCCGGCTTCTTGACGGGCTTGTGCATCTTGCCGTTCGCGATCGAGATCTGACTGCGCCGCCCGGTTCGCCCGCCGATGGCGATAGGTATATCGTCGCCTCGGGTGCCGCCGGCGGCTGGGTGGGCTGGGACACGAATGTCGCACTCTGGGCCGACGGCGCTTGGCTGCGCCTGCCGCCACGCACCGGCTGGCAGGCATGGGTCGAAGACGAGGGCGTGCTGCTGGTCTACGACGGCTCGGACTGGATAGGCACCACGCCTGCATCCTTGCAGAATCTCGCGCTGCTCGGCGTCGGCACCACCGCTGACGCCGCCAACCCGTTCTCGGCCAAGCTGAACGCAGCGCTCTGGACCGCGAAGACCACAGGTGAAGGCGGCACCGGCGATCTGTTCTACACCATGAACAAGGAGGCTGCTGGCGACGATCTCGGTCTGACCCTGCAGAGCGGCTTTGTGACAAAAGCGCTGCTGGGGTTGTTCGGGTCTGACAAGTTCCGCCTCGCGGTCTCGCCCGATGGCAACACGTTCTTCGATGGGCTCATCGTTGACAACGCCAACGGCATCGTCGATCAGCCGCGGCTGCCGCGCTTCAAGGCGTATACCGACTATGACAACTATGTCGGTGTCGGCACCTGGACAAAGATCGCTCTCAACAATACCGAATATAACGATCAGGGCGCGTTCGATGCCGGAACAAACCTGTTCACAGCGCCCGTCGACGGGACATACCTCTTCGGTGCAACGCTGCTCTACAAGATCAACTCCAGCACCTCGGCCCGGATGCGCGGGCGGCTCATGCTGAACGGCAGCACGGAAATCCGGGGCTCCTTCGGCGAGAGTTCCGCCACCCATGTCTCGCTGGCCACCGCCATCTGGCTGCAAACCATGGTGCCGCTGAGCGCGGGCGATACCGTCGAGCTGCAGGGGTACTTCCGCGCGCAGGATGGGTATTTCGCGGCCGACCACACGTCCTTCTGGGGCTGCAAGGTCGGCTGACCGGATGTGACCAGCCGCCGTTTCGCAGGCGCATGAGGATCGATCAAAGGAAATCACCATGACAGAACGTAACTCCCTCCTGCAGGAGGTTGGCGCGGCCTTGCGCGACCACGGCATCACCGCCGCCATCACCGCGCTGATCGGTGGCACCATCGCCCTGCTGGCCGCCGTTTCGCGCAGGGCGTTCACCAATGACGCCATGCTTTCCCGGCTTGACCGCGAGCTTCTGGCCGAGCGCGACCGCGTCGATCGCCAGCGCTCCGAGGACCGCAAGGGCGACGCCGACCGGCTGGAACGGATCGAGACCGACATCCGCGCCATGCGCAACCTGATGTTCGAAGCGTTCCAGCGCGGCCGCAGTGACTGACCGATAATTTCATCACGACACCGACCCAACCGACCCGCCTCAGAGGCGGGTTTTACATTTCCGGAGGCCCACATGCCAACCACGACCTATGCCCATTTCCGCGACGTACCTGAGAGCGCCTGGCGCTGGCCCAGCTTTTCGCCCGCCGAGATCGCCAGCCGCCGCGAAGGCGCGATCAAGATCAACACCGAGGCCATGGACATGCTGCAGACCCTGCGCAACCGGCTTGGCAAGCCGCTGATCGTGCGCTCGGCCTATCGCAGCCCCGCCCACAACCGCGCTGTGGGCGGGGCACCGCGCTCCAAGCACATGCTGGGCACGGCGTTCGATATCGCCATGTCAAACCATGACCCTGCCACGTTTGCCGAGGCCGCCCGCGCCGTGGGTTTTCTGGGTTTCGGCACCTATCCCCGCTCGGGCTTCATGCACATCGACCTCGGGCCCGTGCGGTCCTGGGGCGAACCGTTTCCCGCACGCGCCACGCCCTTCGTGCCGGAGGTGCCGCCCGCGCGTGAGGTTCTGGCCGAGAGCCGCACCCTGAAAGGAGGCGGGGCGGCAGGAATGGCGACTATCGGCGCAGCAGGCGTCGAGGTGGCACAGGACGTCTTGGCTGAAACCCAATCCGCCATCCTGCCGCTGGTACCCTACCTCGACACCTTGCGCTGGGTCTTCATCGCCGTGGCCCTGTTCGGCATTGCCGTCGCCATCCACGCCCGGATCGATGACTGGAAGCGAGGCCAGCGGTGATGGGCTGGATCACCGCGATCCTCGCCAGCGGCCCGGCGCGCAAAGCGCTGGGCTTATTTTTGGCCATGATTACCATCGCCCTATTCTTGCTGAACCTTCGCCGTGCCGGGGAACAGGTCGGACGGTTGGCGGAACGTTTGCAAACATCGGAGACAACCCATGAAATCCAACGCCAGATGCTGGACGCCGCCAGCCGTCGTCCCCCTGATCGCGATGCTCTGGTTCAGCGGATGCGCGACGGTCAGTTCTGACGCAGGCGTGTCATGTCCGCCCGTAGTGCCCTACAGCGCAACCGACCAGGCGCGCACTGCAGCGGAGATAGCTGCTCTGCCGGAGGGCGCGGTAGTGATCCAGATGCTCAGCGACTACGCCGTCCTGCGCAACCAGGCGCGGATCTGCGCTGAATTTGTAAGCAAGAGAGCGCCTTTCGACTGAAGGGAATCGACATGCTCCGCGGCAAGTCAGGAAGTGCAATCCGCACAAAAAGCGGTGAACTGCCGTTCGCTACGATCTGCACGAGTGACCACAGTGCGGACCTTCCAGTCATCCAGGATCCGAGCACCAATGCAGGCTTTCGCGCGATCGCAGTGTATAGGGGGAGAAATGTGATCCATATATGAAGGAGCGACAGCAGGAATCCGTCTAACCGATAGTGCGTATCGCCGCGCTAGCGGCCGAACAGACCCGCAACGGGTCTGCCGTGTTTGTCCAGCGCTCTGGTTTCCGCAAGGGCGATCACGCGGTCCGTCGCCATCCTGGCACGCTCTGCCTTCGGGCCTTGCGGCTGTACCGGTCCGCCAACTGATATCTCTATCCCGGCGTCCTGTCCGGAACCGTTGCCATGCAGCCGTCTCTCGATGTCGGTCTCGATATTGATTGCAGGCGGCGGATTCGCAGAATTGGTCGCAACCAGAAGGGTTGCGTGGTCGGTGTAGGCCACCACGATTTGATCGGCTCCGAAACATCCGACTGCGGCCACCGCAAGATCTTCGAGCAGCGCGAGGAACTGCTGGGACGTTGATCGCGCATAAACCGCTTCGACCCCATTAATGCTGACGGCGAACACTTGGACACCGGCCATCTCTTTCCGTGGCAATTGGGTTAGATAACTCGACAGGGCCGTGGAATCGACGAGGCTTCCCATACCCTCGAAATGCAGCACCTTGGGCAGTTCGAAGCTGTGGATGCGTACCGGACGCCGATGATGTCCTGAACCTTCCTGGCCCGGAGAACCTGTCTCGCGCTGTGACTGGATCGTTTCCTGCGCCACCCGCAGGCGCATGCCCAGCTCTTCGATATCGAACGGTTTGGTCGCATAGTCGGTGGCACCCGCCCGGTAGGCGTCGCCCATGTTCTTCATATCCCGCATCGCGGTCAGCATGATGATCGGCGTCTGGTGGTATCGGGGTATCTGGCGAACCCGTCGACAGAGTTCGATCCCGTCCATGCCCGGCATGCTGATATCGAACAGGAGGCAATCGAAGCGCGTGTCGCCACGGGTTAGCAACCCCAAGGCCTCTTCGCCGGAGGCAGCGGGCGTTACCTCGGAGAATCCGACCTTCGCCGAGATCATCGGTATGAGTTCCAGGATGAACGGATCGTCATCGACCGCGAGGATTCTGATCGAATTTTCAGTTCCCGCAACCAGTTGGTCGGGAACAGGTTCTATCAGTAGCGCATCGCGTTGCGGGCTCCCGCTAT
>Ga0307936_1000221_pt1 | contig 32721 bp, 24 predicted proteins | sample OrgLakmetagenom1_FD_201839 | JGI IMG/M metagenome (GOLD analysis project Ga0307936, IMG submission 201839) | Saline water microbial communities from Organic Lake, Antarctica - #1 | ecosystem: Environmental > Aquatic > Non-marine Saline and Alkaline > Saline | place: Antarctica: Organic Lake... | reverse complement strand
GCTGGGTGGCCGAGGAAGCCCTGGCCATTTCGTTGTATTGCGCACTGGTTGCCGAAAGCTTTGAGGTAGCCATTGTTCTGGCAGTCAATCACGATGGCGACTCGGATTCGACCGGCGCCATTACCGGTAATCTTCTGGGCACGCTGCTGGGTGTGAATGCAATCCCGGAACGATGGTTGAAACCGCTGGAGCTTAAACCGGTTATCGAAGCTGTCGCTGAGGATCTATGGAGCTGTTCGGCCTGGACCAGTTTGAGTAATGATCGCGATCTTTGGGAGCGTTACCCCGGATATTAGCTGTTCACTGTTCACGGATCACTTCATCTGCTGAAGGGGGCGTTGCCATGGAAGTTATAAAACAGCCAAGTTTTTTGAACCAATAGTACGGATGCTATAGAAGGTGCTGAAAACTATCTGCTGGACTACTACAACCGGCAGCGACCTCACGCCTTGAATGGTGAGGTATCACTGCTTTCGACACCACGCTCATCATTCAGCCCATAAGTTACATTCTGCAACAGACATGTCGCTCATTGAGGGCTAAACTGCGACGCTAGCAAATAAGTGGCTCTGAAACTTCTGGATGGTGAAACGCGTGCAGAGAACCTTGGTTAGCTGGATTGGAGGCAATGACCTAAAAGCCATAGGTAAGGAGCCGTTGGGGCCAGTTTTATCCACGTTAAAAAGTGGCGCGTTTGAATCTGCTGAATTGCTGTACGCATACCCTCGCGCAGAAGTTGAGCCTTACCTCTCCTGGTTGAAAGCGCAAGTTCCGACATCAATCCAAGCCACTGAAGTTCACTTGAGTTCCCCGGTCAATTTTGGAGAGATATACCTTGCGGCAAAAAGGCATCTTGCTGATCACGTAACAGCTAATGTTGAGCTATCAATCCTGCTGAGCCCGGGCACACCGGCTATGCAGGCTGTCTGGATACTTCTTGGAAAAACCAGATATCACGCTGTGTTTTATCAATCTTCCCTTGAGAAGGGCGTGGAGCGGGTAGAAATTCCGTTTGAACTTGCCGCAGAGTTTGTGCCGGCGGCTTCTGATATTACAGACGCGAAATTGAACGCCCTTGCTGATTCACGGGTACCCATCAACGCGGCGTTCGACAATATCGTTACTCAGAATCCTCGTATGCAGGTGCTTAAGCAGCAGGCACAAATCCTGTCTGAGCGCACTGTACCAGTATTGATATATGGCGAAACCGGAACGGGTAAAGAACTCTTCGCCCGTGCCATTCATAACGCAGGCCCTCGCTCTGATAAGCCTTTCATCCCGCTCAACTGCGGGGCCATACCGGAAGAACTTATTGACTCAACACTTTTTGGGCACAAGAAAGGAGCTTTCACGGGCGCTATTTCAGATCGTCTAGGTGTTTTCCAAAAAGCTGATGGCGGCACTCTGTTCCTAGACGAATTCGGTGAGTTGTCGCCACAGTCACAAGTGCGCTTGCTTCGCGTGCTTCAGGAGGGAATGTTAGTACCGGTGGGCGGTGACAAAGAGTTGCCGGTAGATGTGCGCATAATTACCGCTACACACCGCAATTTGATGGAGGCCACCGCCGAAGGCCGCTTCAGGGAAGACTTGTTCTACCGAGTCGCAGTGGGCGTTTTGCATTTGCCACCTATCCGGGACCGCGAAGGCGACCTTTCTCTTCTTGCAGATATGGTGTTGAAGGCGCTGGGGGAAAAAGACTTAGCACTTTTCCGTAAGAAACTTTCCCCTGATGCAAAGAAAATTATTCTGCAACACGCTTGGCGTGGGAACGTCAGAGAGCTTCAGTCGACTTTGATCCGTGCCGCACTCTGGAGTCTGGGTGACAGTGTAACCGGTGCAGACATTCAGCTAGCACTCTTTACTATGCCCGAGCGTGAACTAGGTCTTCTTAGTCATGATGTTGATCAAGGTATTGATCTTCATGTACTAATGGGAAGCTTGGCAGCGCACTACATTCGAGCTGCATTGGCCCATACCCACCAGAATAAAACCAAAGCGGCAAAGCTTCTCGGTCTAAATAGTCAGCAGACATTGAGCAACTGGATCGAAAAATACGGTATCGAATAAAACCGGCACAGTCCTCGCCAAAGGACTGACATGAGCAGAGTAATCTTTATGAAATCGGTCAATTTTGAATTTCTTCGGCCACAGTACAGCAATTTGGCAAACCTGAGTGGTTTGGCAGAGGCTGTACTGTGTGTAGATCCCGGAAGTGCTTTGACAAGGCTCCGGAGCTTTGCTGAGGAAATGAGCAAAACCATTTGCAGCGAAGAGTCTCTCCCTCGGGTTCTCAGGACATGACGGTAAGAAAAATTGCACATGCATAAACAATCGTACCCTTCATTCCATGTTTCCCCACGTTTCTTCTATGTAACCCATTGAAATATAGATTTTTAGCGTTCTGGCATACTTATAGCAAAGGTAAAGTCAGACGCAGGCTTTTAAGTGATTCAAGGAGATTGAAAGATGTCGGAACTCAAAAAATTCCAGGTACAAACAGCCCGTCCACTTCCAGTTATTGTGCTGGCGGACACCAGCGGCAGCATGTCAGTCGATGGCAAGATTGAAGCCCTCAATAGGGGCTTGAAAGATATGGTCGCCAGCTTTTCATCTGAGAGCCGTCTGCGAGCAGAAATTCAGGTGTCGGTGATTGCCTTTGGTGGGTCGTCGCACCGTTATAAGAACCAATTTCTTTAACTCTCGAGGAGTCTTATCTATGAGCAACATCCCGTTCGATCCGTCGAAATTCACAGCGCCGAAAGCCAAACCTCTACCGGTAATTCTTCTGCTCGATGTCAGCGGCAGCATGAGCGGAGAAAAGATCCACAATCTGAATGATTCTGTTCGCGATATGTTGAATACATTTAGCGACACGGAGAGTGGTGAAACTGAGATCCATGTCGCGATTATCACTTTCGGTGCGCAGGTGAAGCTACATCAATCGCTTGCTAGTGCCAGCACCGTCCATTGGCAGGATCTTTCTGCCGGTGGTATGACGCCACTTGGCACTGCACTACAGATGGCAAAAGCGATGATTGAAGATAAGGATATCGTACCATCACGCGCATATCGTCCGACGGTGATATTGGTCTCTGATGGTGGGCCTAATGATGCGTGGGAAGAACCTTTGAATGAGTTCATTAGCGACGGGCGTTCTGCAAAATGCCACCGCATGGCGATGGCTATAGGCGCTGGCGCTGACGAGGCGGTACTTGGGAGATTTATCGAAGGTACTCCGAGCCGCCTCTTCTATTCAGAAAACGCCAAACAACTACGGGATTTTTTCAAATTTGTCACCATGACAGTGACTAGTCAAGCAAAGTCACAGACGCCGAATATTGTTCCCGAAGCAAGCGTCATTGATATCCAGCCCGTCACAATCGAAGCACGTCAGGAAAATTTGAAACCTGCGACACAGGAGCCTTCAAATAACGATGAAGGATATTGGTAATGGCACAGGCAATCGGAGACCCGGAAGAACTGGAGCGGTTTGCGTATTCGTTGCAACAGTTTATTGATTCACTCAACGATGCCGTAGGCAACCTTAATGGTGCCTTCGCCTCGCTCGGCGACACCTGGCAGGACGAAAAGCGAATGCAGTTTGAGGAGGACTACAACGCGCTTGTCCAGCAGTTGCAACAGTTCGATGCAAACGCGACTGAGCAGGTTCCGTATCTGGGTGCACTCGCATCGCGCCTGCGGGATTATTTGCAGAGTTAGAAGGACTGGAGTCGCAATGGCACAGGTTTCAATTGGACAAGTGGAGAATCTGGAAGACCTTGTGCGCGGGCTACAGTCAGTGCGCGAGGCTCTAGAAATTTCATGTCGCACACAAATTGCTGTTGCGGAACAAAAATGCGAAGAGGCTCGCGAGGAAACACTGAACAGCGAGAGCATGTTGGAAAGTGCCGTTCAGCAGGAACAAGCAGCAAAGCAAGAGGTTGAAAGTGCTCAGCATGCTCTGGATAGCGGTCAAAGTTCGCTTGTTTCTGCCGGGTCTTCGCTATCGTCCTGTCTATCGCAACCGAATGATGAGGACGGGAATGGCCCAGATTGCTCAAGTGAATATTCTTCCGTTGCCGAATCGGAAGCAGCTGTTGAGCAGGCTCAAACTATGTTGGAACAAGCAAGTGCAGAACTCGAGCTAGCAACAGAAAATCGTCAAGCGATGGAGCAGCGCACAGATCTCGCGAAGCAGGCGCAAGCAATGGCGGAACAATCCCTGGAGCAAGCTCAACACGAATGCAATATACGATTGGCAACTGTCGATCAGGCTATTGAAATTGGCACTGCGCGCTTGAATGCCGCGCAACACGCACTGGATGCTTATTTCGCGACAAATCCGCCCGCAGCAGAATTCCATGCTTGGCTGAAATGGAACCCCGCTCAGAATGGCCGCCCTATTACGCCGGACATTTTGCGAGATCGGATGAATCTATCGTCGGAGCAGCGACGATTGTTTCAGGAATATCTTTACGACCGAAATCCAGCGTATCGCAAGAAGGTCGACAAGTATCGCAACCAATGGGCGATGGCAAGGGGCGATGCAGAGCGCAATATTGTTGCACGCAGGACGCGTATTCACCTGAGTGGTGAATTTGGGGAGCAAATGGCTCGGTACGCACTTGCTCCACTTGGCGGACGGATCGAGACTCAAGGTCGGACTTTCGTTGGCGACAATGGGCGGTACACAAACACAGACCTAATGGTGACCGACTTACACGTTCCGGTCATTTTGGGGCGTGGGGAGGGCATGGGTGCGCCAGCGGGGGGCTCGATGGCATTTGAGGTGAAGTGCGGCAAGGTGGAGTACCTCTACTCGCAGAAGGACCACATGGTTTTTCAGGCCGAAGGACACAAGCAGGCAGACGCGCAATGCACTCTTTGTTCGCGAGATATACAAGACCTGTCACCAGAAAAAGAGAAAGAACTGCGCGATGCCCTGCGCAAAGCTGGCTCACCCATGGTGGGCATGTTGCCAAGGAAAAATGAAATAGATCAGTCCTGCCTTTATTTCATTCGCCAAAACGACGAGGAGCTGCCATGAAAATACGTTTCGCAATTATTAATTCAGACCTTCTCGAGCAAGTCCGAGCTGAAATTGACATTCTTCTACGTGCAATCAATGCCGGGGATATGGATGGCGTAGATGCGGCCACAGAACACATCTTGGGACTGACAGTTGATTGCAGATCGATTGACTTGTCCGAAAATGAGTGGCGAACATTTCTGAACGAAATCAGGGAAAATAATCCTGAGTTTGAATCCAGCTATCTGTTGCCTGGCGAGGTTTGCACTTCCTTATTTCCAACAATTACAGCTGGCGAGTATGTTCTCGAACTTCCAATTGATGAAGATATGGGAGAGGAGGAAGTTGATGTTTGATGAGGTTTTTGGAATGGCGACGCTGTGCGCTGGAAACTTCCAGGATGGAGTGCGTGATACGTTCGGTACATCCATTGCTGTCGATGTGCTTGATCCGATTCTCAAGGAAATCAACTCACTCCGTATTTTCAGCGATACCTTCCAGAAGCAATCGCTTAGCATCGATCAAACCTTCGCTGATGCACGCATGCTCCAGATCAAAGACAGTAGGTAAGCGCAATGAATGGAGATGAAAGAAACTTTCAGAATGGGACTGCTAAATTACACAAGGCCATTGCGGACTATAATGATGGTCTTGTTCGCATTGACCGCGATTTCAATGCCCAAAAAAAGGGGTTAAACGAAGATCAAGAACGTAACCGGGAAATCAGGAAGTCGAATTGGCAGTCTGGCTTTGCCAAAGAATGGGAGAAGATCGCAACTGAAATAGCGAGAGCCAGTTTGCGGCTTAGGCAACATCAGCCCGGTTTTGTAGATTTTGGCGTAGGCAAGCCATTGATGGCATCGGAAATTCCAGCTGGTCTTATCCTTGGCACGCAGCAGGTTTCTTTCGAAAAGCTCTCTTGCCATACTCCGAGTGTAGTGCCATTCCCCTTTTCCAGCGCTCTCATTTTGCCGCCGAGGAATGCAGCGCAAAAGTGGCTCGCACATCACCTATTGTTGCGGCTGCTTTCAGCCTTGCCGCCAGGACAAGTAGAGCTGACGCTGATTGATCCGTTGCAACTAGGGCAATCGATCGAACCGTTCCTGCCACTGTTAAAAGTAGAGCAATTGGTGCCGCAAGGTCATGTACTCACTCGCTCGGATGAGATCGAGGTTGCGCTCGGTAAACTGACGGACGATGTTGAGGAGATCATCCAGCACCGGTTCAATGACAAAGCATCCAACTGGTCGGAATACAACGCGATCAACGCCGACACACCCCTGACTTACAAGGTGGTGCTGCTTCTTGATGTGCCAGAGCAAATCTCGGACAAAAGCCTCTGGTTCCTTGGGCGGCTTTGCGAGAACGGCCCGCGTTGCGGTGTGCTGCCCGTTATCGCAATTGATGGGCAACGTATGGAAGACACGCGATACGAAAAATTTGGTGCCACGCTGGAAGTATCGGCTACGCGGCTTGATGCGCTGTTACAGCGCACGGGAGCAGGCGGCATGTCATTAACATACCAGCCGGAGCAGTGGCCCCGACAGGATGTGCTGGACAGTTTTATGGCAACGCTTATCGAACATTGCGCTGCAAAGACGCGTTTCAAAAAAACAATGCCTGATCTCTGGACGAACTTCGTTAAAGGAGAGACGACACTTGGCGGTTTTGATATCCCCATCGGATGGACTCCTGCTGGTGAGGTCACGACCCTAAGATTGGGTGCGACGGACTCCGAGCATCACGCGCTGCTTGCTGGCAAGACTGGCTCTGGAAAATCCAATCTGCTCCACGTATTGATTCATACATTAAGCGAGAAATACCCGCCTGAAGAGGTTGATCTCTATCTGCTGGACTACAAGGAATCAACGGAGTTCAGTATCTACGCCGACCCGCCGCTTCCGCATGCCTGTTTGGTCGCTACGGAAAGTGATCCTGAATACGGTGTCACGGTGCTACGGCACCTTATAGGTGAATTAGAAAGGCGAGCACGCATATTCAAGTCCTCCAATACCCGGGATTTTGCCGAATACCGCAAAGCAAGCGGGGTTCAGTTACCCCGCGTTCTGTTGATCATAGATGAGTTCCAGGTTCTGTTTTCAGAGGGCCGCCAAGTAGCGGAAGCCGCTGAGCAACTACTCACGCAACTATTGAAACAGGGGCGTTCGTTCGGCATTCATATCCTTTTGGCTACGCAGACCCTGAAAGGTATTACTGCGCAATCCATCGGAAGCATCGTCACCCAGTTGGGATGCCGCATTGCACTGACTTGCGGGCAGGAAGATTCCGCGCTGATCCTTGGCAGCAATAACTGGGCGGCGGCTGAACTTCGCAGCCCTCCGGAGGGCATCATCAACAATGCCAACGGTGCGAAATCTGGAAATATGAAGTTCATGATCCCATTTGCTGGGGAAAGTAAGCTTCGTCGCGAACTACTTGCAAGCCTCTCAGAGCACGAATTACTGCCTGGTACGTCCGCCAAGACGCGAATTTTCAGTGGGGCTAATCTTCCTGAAATGCCATCGCAGTGTGAATTTCAGAAGATTTGCGCACAAAATGAAATTATTCTGCTGGGTGAGCGGCTGACATTCGATGCTGACGCGCTGACTGTCCCACTTACCCGTCGCCCCGCGTTCAACGTCCTATTCAGCGGGTACAACGACCAAATTCACGACGGACTCCTAACGGCTACGCTTTCCAGCATTGCTTTCGCCAACAGCTTCGATGAGATTGTGTATTTTAACGGGCGCGGAGTCACTCCCGGCGGGGGATTCTCCGCCGCAGCGCAGGCGCTTGGTGCACGTTTCAAAATGTTCGACGAGATTGCCGCGCTACCGCTGCAATCGATATCAGACAATATCGGCACTCATCGCGTCGCCTTAATCATCGACGGCCTAGATTCTGAGAAAGTACTTTATCCAGCACCTGCATTCAGAGCCCCTAAGCCAGGTGAGCCACCATCCCCGGCTGATTTGCTTAAGCGCCTCGCGGAAGAGGGCCCTCGAAAAGGGATATTCGTATTTGCCTTCGTGGACAGATGGCAGCGCTGTGCTAGTCCGTGCAAGGATCTTTTCTCGTTTTTTGAGTTGCGCGTGGCGTATTGCACGAACGAAGACGATGCCGGATCACTTGTGAGTGGTGGTATTGGTAAATTCAAAGGTATTGATAAACCGAACCGAGCCGTATTTGTTAACAAGATGACGAATGATATTGCATGGTTCCGCCCATATATTCAGGGAAGCGCCCGATGAAAAAGTTTCTGCTTACATGGTATGGAATCACGGATTTTCGCGCATCTCTTGGATTCGAGGATACAGATGGCCCCATTTTAAGTGCCCTTGCGGGCGAGCCCTATTCGGATGTCGTTATTCTGGGCTACACACGGCTGGATAATGATTCCAGCGAATATATTGAAGCGCAGAAAACATTTTCGTTTGAATTGGCATCAATTCGAAACGCGGGTCAGGAGAAGGGCTGGAAGGCGGCTAATCAGTTTGTCTCTAGGTTCGCCAATACCGCCGTCGCCCACGAACATTTCGAGACTTGGCTGAAGAAGAAAGCAGCTGGCATGGGCTGCAGCGCGAGTATCAGTTTCAAAAGCGAAAAACTTCGTCAGCTTAACGACACTGAAGGTATTTATGCTGGTGCGGTACGCGCGCTGGATGGGGTGGAGCGGGAGCTAGGTGAAAAGTTTGTCACCCTCTATCTCAGTCCGGGAACTCCGGTGATGGCTTTTGTATGGGCGCTCGCAGCGCTGAGCTACCCTGAACTAAAAAAACGGCTCATGGCATCGTCAATCATTGGCAAGGCACCAGAAGCCATTTCTTTGCCTGCTGAGTGGCTTGAACGACATAGTGCTAAACGCGATGTGATTCGAGATGTTGCCAGTGGGTTTGACGTAACCTTTCATCTTTTCGGTGAGCAACGGATGCCAGCCTTGCTCAGTATCCGGGAGTTCGAGTCAGAGCATCACATTTTCGTGAACTCAAAAGACTACCCGGCCACATGTATGCAGGCGTTTCTTGGCACCCGAGAACTGCACGAACTTTCCGTTGATCCTTGGGATGATCGAGCCGTTCATGAGCAAATCACCAAGCTTGCCAAAAAATTCCCAGAAAAAACGCGTATCGGTATTAATCTGACCGGCGGGACAAAATTAATGTTTGCAGGCGCACTTGCTGCTGCGCGCGAACTTGGTGCAGTGCCATTTTACTTTGACAGCAGGAATCGTCGCGTAATCTTTATTGACAGTTTACGCCGTGAGAAAATCAGGGCCATTGAATCGGTTGAAACCTTTATTCGTCTCAATAGCGATGGGTTGAAGATTTCAAGCAATACCGCGATGAGAGAGATGTCCCCGGACCGCCAACTCCTGACAAAGACGCTCTGGATACATCGTGGCAAGATACGTAAGTTTTATAAAGAACTGACAAACTACAACAATGCCTTCAAACCATTCGAATTGAAACACGATGGTTTTTATTTCAAATTAGACAACGCCGAGACAGCAACAATCCAAGCATACGGGATGGATTTTGCTTTTGAAAACTGGCCCGATTTCGCCAAATACCTATCCGGCGGCTGGTTCGAGGAATATGTGTATTTGCAATGCAAGCCCTACGAAGATACGGGCGCCATTCAGGACTTGCGCATCAATATCAAGCTGAACCTAAAACAAGAAAACACCTGGAGTCATTCAAACTGGGGCCTAGAATACAACGAGCTTGATATTACATTCACTGACGGTTATTCGCTTTACATCGTGGAATGCAAGGCAGGTAACGTAACCCAAGAACAGGTTATGAAGCTGCAAAACCTCGTGCGTTTCTATGGAGGCATAGAGGGACGCGGCATTGTCGCCTGTTGTTTTCCACCAAACACCGAATCGGTCAAGAAAAAAATCAAGGATGCGAAGCTGGCGCTCTGGAGTGGGGGAGCATTTCCTGACCAGATCAAGGCATTGATGGACAGCATCATCAAGCGAGCCGAATCAATAGAGATTATCACGTGACACTTCATCTGGTTTGCGACATCTCTGGCGGTATGAGCGACGGCGGCAAGCCTTTTGTCATGAGGACATTGGTTACCACTGTTGCACAATGGGCATGGTTTGGGTACGGACACACAGAGGTCTCTTTGTGGGCCTGGGCCTCTGAGGTTCACCGCATCTCTGGCTGGGGTAAAAAAAGCGAGTTTCCCGAGGAGCTGCTTTTACTTAGAGGAACGGCTAACGGCGAGGCGCTTATTCGATCGCTTGGTGAAAAGCCCGACGGCAAGATTCTGCTTCTCACTGACGGGTTCTGGTCGCGGGATGATGCGAAGGCTTTGAAACGGTGGAGGGACAGTTTGCCCCCGGATACGCTTCGCATAGTCAAAATCGGTACGGATGCGAATCCGCAAATTAAAGGGCCTAATGTGTTTTCCTCAGAAGAACTATTTGCTGCGCTTGATGACTGGCTGGAGGGCGGCATAAAGTGACCCTTTGGAAGAGTTTTGGCGCAAGTGTCCGTGGCCCCGAGCATATAACTTCAGGCACAGTAAATCAGGATGCGTGGTCGTTTTTTCATCATGTATGGGGAGACGGTATTGTCATTTCCGATGGAGTCGGTTCAAAACCACTTTCCAACTACGGAAGCCATGCCGCCTGTCGTGCGGTCGAGTGCGCGGCCCTCGCTTTCGGTGACCAAACTGAAATAAATCTCGACTTCCTGTTCAACCAGATAAGAGAGAGCTGGCTATCCACTATCAGACCACTGGAGCCTCGCGACTGCTCAGCTACTTGCCTATTTGCGTTCCGCCTTGGAGATGGCGTAATCCACATAGGGATGCTTGGTGATGGCTTGGCCGCCGCTATCAAGTCCGACGGCTCTGTTATTTCGCTGTCCGAAGATAAGTCGAGAGGCTTTTCAAACATTACGGTGGCCCTTTCGTTGAGTGCCTCGGCAAAAGACTGGCAGCATTTATCGCTGTTGGAGGAAGATTGCGTGGCAGTCTTGCTCTGCACGGACGGCGTTGCTGACGACTTGGACAATGTCGACGGCTTCGTGAAGGGGGTTGTAGATGCGCATTGCTCTCTTGCTGCAGTGAGAGCCAATCAGCATATCCGCAAGATGCTGGAAAACTGGCCTACGCCAAAGCACAGCGACGACAAAACTATCGCCTGCCTCTGTCGTGAGGAAATCTCGAATGGATAAGTCCGAAGAGCAAAAGTATTCAAAACCACTTTCTGACGAATATGGAAATCAACATTGTCTAGCCGACGAACTCGCCAGAGGTGGTCAGGGGGTGGTTTTTCGTACCAAGGATGCTGATTTGGCAATCAAGCAACCGCTCGACGCATCCGGCGAGCTGGATAAAGGCGTTAATTTGCGTGACCGGTTTCAGAACATTCGCCTGCTCCCCATGCCTGCTCGTATTCCGATTTCCCTCCCTCTCGCCATCCTGCGTGATGAGCCTGGCTATGTGATGCGCTTATTGAGTGGGATGAAGTCATTCAGTGCTTTTGATTTGCATGGCAAAACGAAGAAGGAACTGGAAGATCAGAACACGGTGCTTCCTCAATGGCTGCAAGGAGTTCCAGACGAAGGGTTGGCGCTGCGACTTTTACATTGCGCCAACACAGGCTCCACCCAGCGCCGATTGTTTGCGCTCTCGAAGTGCGCATCCATCCTTGCCCGTCTCCACTGCGCGGGTATGGTTTATGGCGATATCTCAACTGACAATGCATTCATCGGCGAGGGGGCCGCTCGCGATGTCTGGCTGATTGACGCCGACAACATGCGCTTTGAAATGCCGAGCGGTGGCGCCTCTGTGTATACGCCGGGTTACGGTGCACCCGAAGTCGTGCGTGGAAACGACTCTTCTCGACCACGCTCGGACTGCTGGGCTTTTGCAGTGATGGCATTCAAGATGCTGGCGCTCTGCCATCCCTTTATTGGAAAGAAAGTTCTGGAAGCAGAGGAAGACGAAAGTTGCTGGGACGCTGAGCCAATGGAGTCAGGTGCGCCTGTCGATTTGGACGAACAGGCATACGCTGGTTATTTGCCTTTTGTTGATGACGATGATGATGACTCGAACAAGGGTGTTGCCGGCCTGCCTCGCGCGCTGGTTGCGACACTGGGGTTACGCCGACTTTTTCAGGAAACATTTGGCGCTGGCAGAGATCACCCGCACTGCCGCCCGGCGATGGCGTTCTGGGCACTGGAACTCGCCAAAGCATTCGACCACTCACTGGAATGTCCCGAATGCAAAATGAGCTTCTATGCTGACGATCACGGAAGCTGCCCTTATTGTGGCGAGGAACGCCCCGCATTCCTTCGCGTAAGAACTTCGCGTTGGGAAATTCTAATTCCGAGTAGCGCCACGGAGGCTGCGCTTCCACATCGCCTTTTCTACCCTTTTTCGTTCGAGTATAACGACGACACAACATACGAGGCGGCCTTGGACTTCACTGCAAAAACCGCATTTCCCATTCGGGGTACAAAGGCTTTTCCAGGCAAGTTGACCTTCGAGTTTGTGGGAGTTGGACAATGAAGTTTCGCGATATTCCCGCCGACATCCTGATCATTCGCGTCAAGCGGAATGGCGACCCATCGGAGACTCTACAAGAACAAGCCGTTTTTTCGGTTGAAACCTGCTTGTCGCACTCGGATGAATTTGAAATTCGCTTGAGGAATACCCTTGTTATCGTGCGGCCTACAGTCGGCGCCGATGTTCGTCGCCTTAACACGGAACTCGCCAGCGGGCGCGCCCTGCTTGCGCAGCTTGCCAATCCGGCCGCCGACGGCAGTATCGAACTTCAGGTCGCTTTTTTTACGGGCGAGTGCCTAGATATGGGCGAGGTCGAAATTGGTGTAGATGAGTATGTGGAGAATGCACTGGCAAGAATTGAGCCGGGTAAGAAACGACTCCAAGATGAACATCTTCACGCGAGACTTAATCTACTCTTCTGTTTCCAGCAAGGCGGCAATGACTTCTTCTTTTTGACTGCTGGCCCAGCGATTGACAAAGAGTTGAAGCCGACAAGAGTTGCCAGAGAGCAGAAGAATAATCCTGCTACAGAAGGGCTCAATGGGCTAGGAGATGCGAGAGAGGCTGACGAGCCAATTGCGGTTTTGGGTAATGCAACGCACACGTCAAAAACAGATCCAACCAGAAAAAACTCTTTCGGTGTCACCGGCGATGGCATCCGCTTCGTCGCAGCCGAAACTCCGCTACCAAATAGTAAATCCATTTTTTTTGCCTCGCGTCTGACCTCGCACCAAAATGAACCAGACCGTGCGCTTCGCCTAGCCAAAGGGAAACTCTGCTTTGTGGATTGGACACAGGCAGGGCAAGTCAAAATCCTCGCCAAGGCGCAAATGACCGCACTTACACAGGATGACAGCAGTTATCTGAAAAAGTGGGACGAGTTTGGTGATCTGGAAGGCGAACTTTTGCTCAAACACGCCCGTGATATTGGTGCGTTACAGTATTCCGATCTGGAACAGAAACGTGACGGGACGGTCTGCGTTCTAATTTCCCAAGTCTCCGATTCGGCTTTAAACGCTTTGGCAGATCACCGCGTGCCTGAAATCGAGGTTGTTGATGAGCCACCGGATTACTTAAAGGATGAAACGCTGACCTTCAGACAGTTTGTGGAAAGCATCGAGAAATCAGTGGAAGCCGACGGTCTCATCAAAAAGAGCGAACAGCGAAATGTAAAGACATATTTCAAGGTTTCCGACTTCAACAAGGAAACCAGTACGCTAACGCTCAATACAGAAAATCTACCAAACGAATCCGGCACACTGGTTCTTTCGCTTGCTGGCGAGATTACTCAAATCAAGCGCCGAATAGCTGCGCGTCAAGCGATCCTGGAAGGGCGTGCCGCCAATCCCCAACTTGGACTTCTGATTGAGGAAAAGGGACAAATCGTTCCCGCCCGTCCGTCACAAGCAGTAAAGCCGCTTACGGCCTTCGTGCGCGAAAAAATCTTCCGCAACCCCCAGACTGTGATGCAAGAAAAGGCTATTGAGATTGCCTTGAATACGCCTGATATCGCGCTTATCCAAGGGCCACCAGGCACCGGAAAAACCACGGTTATTGCCGCAATTCTCGAACGCCTGAACGAGATGGCTGATAAGCGGGGCGCGAGCGTCAAAGGCCAGGTGCTGCTAACAGGATTCCAGCATGATGCGGTCGAGAATATGATCGAGCGACTTTCGCTTAACAGCATCCCCGTGCCGAAATTCGGCAAGCGGTCTGGAGCCAAGGACGATGATTTCAGTGTCTTTGAACGCAATCTTGAAGACTGGTCTACCAAGCTCGCAGCTGAACTCCGCGAGCGAAATCCACAGATTGCCGAAATTGAGGAGGAAACAGAAATCAAAAATCTGTGCCTGCAATATGTCCAGACCCCGACGCGGGGGCTGGCGGCAGTTCTCGCTGGGAAAATTGCCTCACTGGGTGTTTCTAAGCTTGGTACAGATGGTGCGCGGCGGGCAGCAAATCTGGCGACGACTCTTTTACGTGAAGAAAAACTCAATTACGGTTCAAATCAATGGATCGATGCCACACGCCGTCTGCGCATCCGACCCGAAAGTTTTGCCGACGACGGTCCTGAGAGGGCAGCTGATGCGTTGGATGATTTACGCGATGCTCTTACAAATGACGAACACGATTTACTCGATGAGGCCAGCCTGTGGCGCGCTGATGATGGAATCCCACCATTTCTGAAAGAGTTGGCGGCACTAAAGAAGACGCTCCTCGTCCGTTTTGCCGCTCCTCCCGTATTTCGGGTGGAAAAGCAAAACGACAAAGTCATTGCGCTGGCGGAATTTTCCATAAAACGTATCAAGGCCGCAGGGTACTCAGCCAAGGATAGGAAATCCGCCGCGCTAGCAGAGTTTTTGGCTGAACTTGAAAGCAACCCAGATGGAATGAAGAAAGCGATGTCCGATTACAGCTTTGCCTTTGCTGCTACCTGCCAGCAAAGCGTGAACAAGGATATGCAAAAGCAGAAAGGCATCACAGGGCGCGATGTCAACAAGAACCAGAAAGGGATGGAATACGAGTTTGTGATCGTAGACGAGGCGGCCCGTGTTTCGCCCCGTGACCTGATGGTAGCAATGGCGCAAGGAAAGCGCATCATCCTGGTTGGCGATCATCGGCAGTTGCCGCACATCATTGACGATGAGGTTGCCCGCCAAATGGAGGCCGGTGAGTTAGGTAAGGATGAGTCTGACTGGCTCAAAAAATCCATGTTTCAGTATTTGTTCTCCGAGCGTTTGAAAACACTGGATAGAAACTGTCCAATCACCGATTCCACCACTGGCCGCGTTATGCAGCGCAGTGTCACGCTGAACATGCAATACCGCATGCACCCGCTCCTGGGTGACTTTATCAGCCGCAACTTTTACGAACGTTTTGACCCAACGGAAAAATTCGGTTCCGGGCTGCCCGCGAGTGATTTCTCCCACAAGCTGTCCAACACGGACGGCAAGCCCGCCGTATGGATGGATGTGCCAGCTCAGAAAGGCAGGCACCTGAGGGTGGGGACCAGTTGGACACGCCCTGCTGAGGCAACTGCCATTGTTCGCCAGTTGCAGGCGTGGATGAACTCTGAGGAGGGAAAGAATCTCTCTTTCGGTGTGATTTCTTTCTACAAAGCGCAGGCTGAATTGATTCAGAAGCAGCTCGGTAACGTTACGGATGACGATAAGAAACTACGCATCGGCACGGTGGATTCCTTTCAGGGCATGGAATTCGATGTTGTCTTCCTGTCTATGGTCAGAACCTTCCCACAAAACTGGAAACCCAGAGACGATGACCCTGAAAAGCAAGCAAGAAGTTTGTTCGGTCATCTCTGCCTCTACAACAGGCTGAATGTCTCGATGAGCCGTCAGAAGAAATTGCTGGTCGTGGTAGGTGATTCGGGCTTGCTGCAAAATGAGCTTGCATCCGAGTTTACACCGGGGTTGGTGGATTTTCTCGAACTCTGCCGGGAACAAGGAGTGGTGCTGCCATGCTAAAACTTCTGGATTATGGCCAGCCCAATCCCTTTGGAGGCATCATCGGTAGGCCGCGCAACCTCGCATGGCCGGTGAATGCCTATCGCGTGACATTACCGAGAACGTCCAGCAATGGCGACGGCCTGAACCCGTTTGAGCGTGTGATCCTAAAGCTCATTGGTGCTGTCGGCGTTATGGATGCCCGCACGCTCGCAGACGAAACACGCATTCCGCTCGATTTGGTCAAAAGTATACTCCTACGGTTGCAGGACAAAGAGTTGATTGACGATCACAACGCAATTATCAAGCAGGAGCTCAACGACAGTGACTACTGGGAAGATCATGATCCTGTCTTCGGCACTGCGCTGTTGTTCCGAGAACTCGCCACCGGAAAAATCCTGCCGTTCCTACACTGGCTGGACGACGCGAATTCATTACGAAATAGGGAAAATGAAGAAAAGGTATTTCTCCGAATCCGTTGGAATGATATTCACAAGAAAAAAGCGCCAACGCCGCGAGATGTCATCAGAACACTGCAGGCCATGAAAAAGCGTTCAGCTGCTTCTGGCATGGACATAAATATACCTGCTGTCCAGCAGATCACTATTATAAATGCGTCAGAGACATACCGACTCAACTGCCCCATTGCTGTTCAAAAATCCGACGCGGAATTCCGCATTGCTGACCCGTTTGGTAACGGATTCTCACTAATGCTAGAGAGTTCATTTGCGCAGTTGCTTGAGCAAGACAACAAAATTTCCGACTGGCTGTGTGATTGGAAACTGTTATTGAGCAATCCACATACGCAGGAAAATGACAAAAAATTGAAAGAACCGTTTGATAGCAAAGCCAATTGGCAGCGCTATCCAAAGCTAATACCCAATTTGCGACCATCGCGAAACGTGACGTTCCGTACTATTGCTCAAATCTATGCGGCAATCGAATGGGCGCTGTTTTACGCCTGCTGCCACCATCCTTTTGAGCATGTCATTACAAGACTCAAATTTACTGCACAGGTGGAGCATTCTACGTTGCTTGCAAAAGCAGCTGAAAATACTGGGCTTGCGCCGCCGAATTTTGGTTTTAGACCGATTCGGGAGGGGAAGTTAATTGACTTCCAAAACGAAAAGGCGGATCTGGAGACGGTTTTGGCCATCGCCATTCTCCAAGCAAGCAACGACGCATCGCATCCCTTGCGCAGCATCGCGACATCCCACAGTAATTTCGTCGACCGCCTTTTTGACATTAAGAATATGCGTGGCGGAAAAGCGCACGGCAAGGGTGGTGTCGACGCACAGGATAAAGAGTTTTCTGAAGACCCTTTTATGCGTGAAATCATTCACAAGCTTTTGCCAGAGATCGTGTTCGCAGACACCCCCGATGTCGCGCTGGATAAAGATGTCCGCGCGGATTCTCTGCTGGACGCTCGTACCAGTATCCAGAACGAATTCGGGTTCAAGGCTTTCAATCGTCTTGGCGCGAACCTGCAAGAGCGGCTGGTTCATGCTGAACGTTTCTGGCTGTCTTGCGAGAGCGACGACGATGCTCTCGGCTTTGCCAGTGATCTTTATGCTGCTGTTCAATCGCTATTCGAGATGGCTTTGACTGGCAAACTACCTCCCGATGTTGAAGATACAGAACTTATCAAAACGGCTGAAAACAAAGCGGTTAACGCCACTCTCTGTAAGGAATTTCCGGCCAGCCTGGGCAGGGTCAAACCGTCGGCTATTCGCCAGACCTTACAGGGTTCTAGCCAAACACTCGGGGCTTGCGTCATTACATTTTTGCTTATGGCCGACGACGATACCCTGTATGCGATCTCGGAGTCGCAACACTCTTTCGTGAACGATATGGCGAACATCATCTCAAAACGCGGTCACGGCAACGAGCCGCTGCCTTTGTCCAAGGACGATATTGCAATGCTTCGCAGGTCAGCCTTCACAACTATCAAAACACTCATGGAAGCTTGAACATGGAAAATCCAGAGAAGCAAGAAAGAGAATCTGTCCCTGACAAGCGTGAACTTGCTTTGGCTGAACGAGAAAAAAGGATTCTCTCCAGCCTTCAGGTGATTGAGACAGAGAAAGCAAAGCTAACCGATCGAGAACAAGCCATCATCATTGCCGAGCAAAAGCGTGATGCAGGTTTTGCTGACGAGCGTGCTGCCTTGGGTATTCAGTTGCGCGACAAGCGCGCTCAAGTAGATGCGGAAATTTTGAATGCTCGCGAAAAACAGCTTTCTGAACTAGAAGATGAAGTTGCGAGATTGAGAGCCCATCGATTGGTCGAGGCTTCCGAAGCTGAGAATAGCGAGCGAGAACGTATTCGTGCTGAAATAGCCAAGGAGCGCGAGGCATGGGCAAAGCAACAATATGATACCCAGAAACAGCTGAGCGCAGAACGCACAGAGTTTGAAAAACAAAAGGGGGCGCTATCCGCTTTACAAAGCGAAATTGAGGGGCGAAAGATAGAGTTGGAAAGCGACGCGCGCACGCTCGAACGCAAAGATCAGAGGTTAGAGCAGCAATGGCAGAAGCGTAACGCCCAACTGGATAATGAAGTTGAGGAGTGGGTTGCAGAGCGTCACAAGTCGCTGGAACTGACCGAAGTCTCTTCCAAAGAAGAAAGCGCTCGTCTGCGCGAGTCTCTTCGCATTCAGACCGAGCTTGTTAGCACATTCGAACAGTTGAGGCGGCAACTCGGCGGCAAAGACCCTGCCGAAATTCTTCGCGAACTGAACAGTCAGACCGACGAGCTTAAGCGCCTGCGCGAAGAACTGGCCACCCGACCAACAGAAGATATGCGCGAGCGAAATCAGGTGCTTGAGTCGGAAGCCAAGAATCAGAAGTCGCGCGCAGAGGAACTCTCTCGTCAAGCCACTAACAACGAAGCAGCTATTGCGGAAGTTGGCGATCTTCGCCGCAAAAACTCCGAACTCAATGCCGAGAATAGATCGCTGGGGCAGAAGGCATCCATCTTCGAAGGTGCGGCAAACGAGGCACATGCCGAACTTAACCGCCTGCGCACTGCTTACGAAAGACCAGCCGAGATTGAAGCTCGCTACAAGGAAATCGAGCTGCCGCATATCAAGGCAGACTTGATCAGGCCACCTGTCAAAGCTGACATTGATGAGATGACATGGCTTAAGGGCATTGGCAATGCCTGCAACACATACGGCCTACACTTCAATCCCCGTATCCTGAAAGCCTTCCACACAGCACTAAAAACGGCTGAATGGTCGCCGCTTACTATTCTCGCAGGCGTCTCTGGCACCGGAAAATCTGAACTACCTCGTCTCTACTCACACTTCGGCGGCATTTTCTTTGAACCGCTGTCTGTCCAGCCGAATTGGGATTCACAGGAATCCATGCTGGGCTTCTTCAATTCCATAGACAACAAGTTCGATGCCCAGCCAGCCCTTCGGTTTCTCGCGCAAAGCCAGAAGCCTTGGAGTGATGATTATCCTGGGCTGCAGGACGCAGTTTCCCTTATCTTGCTCGATGAAATGAACCTTGCACATCCCGAACTGTATTTCGCCGAGTTTCTGAGTAAACTCGAATTGCGGCGCGGCAGAAGAGGCAACGATTTGCCGTTCATTCCCGTAAAAATCGGCGCAGGCATGAAACCGTATGAACTGCCGCTTGGTCGAAATGTTCTATGGACGGGGACAATGAACCAGGACGAAACCACCAAGTCACTCTCGGATAAGGTTCTCGACCGATCTATCATTATCAACTTTCCGCGCCCAACTGAATTCAAACGACGCCTGAAACTCACGCCGTTGGATGACAAAAACCGCGGCCCGGCTCTGCATAAAACATCCTGGCAAAGCTGGCTGGTTCAAGGTAGTGACTTCACAAAAGAGCAGATAAACCCGTTCAAGGAATTTGTTGAAGCGATGAATGCCTCTCTCTCGGTTACAGGCCGCGCCCTTGGCCACCGCGTCTGGCAATCCATTGAATACTACATGGCGAACTACCCGGATGTTCGCTCCGCGTTGGCAAAAAAAGACGAATCTGAAACTCGCAAGGCAATGCATATCGCTTTCGAGGATCAACTCGTGCAGAAGGTCATGCCCAAACTGCGCGGCATAGATACACGGGGCAAAAGCAAGTCCGAATGCCTCGACAAGATTCGGGGTCAGCTTGTTGCTGGCATCAGTGGTCGCACATTCAATCTCACCGAAGATTTTGACTTGGCTTGCGACCTTGGCTACGGCCAGTTCATCTGGCAATCGGCCAACTACCTGAAGGAAGATCCGGGCAATGAGTCTGCTTGAACTTTACAAGGCGTTTTGTTCCTCTGGGGAGTCTCACGAAAAGGCCCGTGCCTTGCTGGAGCAGGAAAATTGGTTCGCGGTCAACGCCGAGTTCGACCCCAAGACCGGCTTTGCAATGCCGCAAGCCTTGTCCGCTTTTCTGGCAAAAATTGCTCAGTCAGCACCCGATGGGACAACCCGTGATCGCCTTTGGCGCATCACAGAACACAGCCGCGTTTCAGTCGAGCGACTATTCCACGCACTCAACGAAAGCCCGCGTCGAGAGCAGGCCGTGCTACCCATCCACGCCGTGCGTGAGCTAGACGCCAACAGCTTTATCAAGCTCAGCAATCGTCCAGGCCGCACTATTCGGGAAAAACTCGCCGGCAAGCCCTATCTCCAAGCTGTACGTCGTTTCCAGTCGGTCAATCTGCCAGAGAACCGCTTACTGAAGGCATTTATCCGCCGTCTAGCGGAACTGCTCGAATTACGCTGGGATTGCCTCGATCAAGAAGACCCACTTCTGCCAAAAATACAATCGTGGTTGCGTTCCGAAGAGGCACGGGCCATCGGCAACTGGGACAACCCACCACCCAATAACACGCTGCTCTCGCACCGCGATTATCGCAGTGTTTGGGACGCTTGGCGCTGGCTGCAAACCTTGGACGATGACGTCGCCCGTGATCTTAGTCAGCTTGAAACGCGCGACAATACGATGCTTTTATGGAAGCAATGCGCGCAAATGTGGGCTGACGGCAGGCATCTCTTTGCAGAGATACCTCTTCTGTTCGATTACGAGAACTTCACGATTCTTCCGTGGTCTTCTAAGCCTCCTTTGTTTTTGGAATCGAAACAGAAGTTACACCGTGGTTTACAGCATAGAGGAATAGCCGAACCTGCTTGCATTGACCTTACCGCCTTGCGCCCGCGTTACGCCAGCAGTGATAGAAAGTCGCCGCAGTCATTGTCTGCCACCTTCCTTTGGCAACAATGGAAGCGTGACGATGAAAGCGTTGACATCGAACTTTTCCATGTCGATGCCGCCTGGTTGCACCCGCAGGCCGCTACCATTTCCGCGCCAGACCTCTTTTTCGCAAAAGACAAAACATCCGAGAACTTCGACCGTGCCGCTCGCGCCTTCACATCTCACCTGCGAGGCATCTTTAGACACGACACGCTCATTTGGCTTGTACCAGACCTCCTTAACGACTTCGAGCTCGAAGTGGTCCGCCGCAACCTTAATGCGCGTTTTTCTGATGCTGAGCCGCTGCCGCGCAGCGTGGCGGCGGTCTTTGCGCAGGTTGATTATTCCAAAATCCGTGAGGGTTTCGCGGTCGTTGTCGTGGACAGCGCTGGTGATAAAAACTTTGCCACCAAGCTTCTTGCAAGATTCGACATAGAGCTCAAAAAATCCCTCCCAGAAACTGGAGGATTCTATTGGGAGCGTTGTCCGTCTGTCATTATCGACAGTAAAGACCATGAAGCAGCAGGCGTGAGTGGCTGTTCTATCATTACCGTAGATGCCAATGAGCAATGGCACGATCCAGCTCCACCAGTAAAACCGAAGTTCGTTGATGCGTCTTTTCTTAAGAGCGATCCGCGCATTGGAAATTTCGCGTTTTGCATTAACTTAAAGGAAAGTCCCGTTGCTGGTGGCCTCTTCCTTCATGCTCTGCAACAACGTGCAGGAGATATACCACTCTGGCGCAACCAACTCCCTGAGCTTTCAATCAAGGTGAAGAAGGATGGAATCGACCAGCGCTTCCACCTTGTTTCACGCGGTACAACCGTCAAGCCCATTCGCGGAAAGCCCGTATCCATTCCTATTAGCGAAGATTTCATACTTCAGTCTGGAAAATCGTTCTACCAGTTTCCACTCTACATTGGCGACAATGCCGATGATCTGGGCTTCTCTGCTCGCCTGAGTTCGACTGAATTATTCCCACTGAAGAGTGATATCGTATGCGATCTGAACCTGACCTTTGAGTACGGCGCAAACAAGTCCTATAGGCTCGCCTTCGCTCCGCGCGACAAGTCTTTCCAGCCCGTCCACGCCACATGGGAACGCACGAAAGAAGTCATCGACAACAATGCTCCATGGCCAGAATATCCAGTACCAATGACTTGGTCGGATTTACGGCATGTATTAAAACCAGACAGTGATGAAACCTCTGACCTTCTAGAATGGGTGAAGAGTGCGATTGTGCAGCTTGACCGCGAGTTATATATCCGCCCAAAACCGAGAACAACCGGCGTGATAAGCCAGAAATGGCTGATCGACAAAAACGGTGGACATTTCACCTTTGCCAGATGCAACACCAGCGAAAAATCGGTGTTTGTTCATCAGAACAACTTTATTCATGAGCGCGATTACGCTGACTTCACAGAAGGTAAAAACATTTCATTCGAGTTTCAAGAGCGTGAAGGCAAACTCTCTGCAAGGAAAGTAGCTGAGGCAAGCTATGAGGAGGAAGTTAGTCTGAGGGATTTTGACGAAGATGCAGTGCAAAAACTAATCTCTAGTGTCCGCAAGAGGCTCTACTTTCCCGTGATTCAGGTTTGGCGTGATGGGCATTCGATTAGCGACCCACAATGCCCGAAAGATTTCTCTGATTCGATGGCGGCCAATATTGAAGATTTCGTTGCTCTATTGAGAGAAAAAGCTCTTCCAGAGCCAGTAAAAAATGATATTCGATTTCTGCTGTCCTGTATGCACAGGGATGCGCCAGCGGAATGCGTTCAGTGGATAATAGAACAGGTCCAACGCGCGGATATTAACGATCCGAGAGCCGTCGGCTTTGCGCTTGGGGGTGTGCCTCTGCAGTGGCAGAAGGACGTGCTATCGAGACTTGCTGCGCATCTGACTGGCAACACACTCAAAGTTTTCGCCTATGCCATCTGGCGCGAACGGCATTTCGTTGAAAAGTTTAGTTTTCAAGATTTGCAGGCTGTTCTGGATTCTTTGAAGAACCGCTTAATCACGATAACATCAGCGCCCCAAAAGGACGTGCGCGACAGATCATGGAGGCGCGCTACTGTCGAAATATTGGAACTTCTGCTTGGTCTGTTGCGCGCCCGTGCTTCGTCCGACCCCGAGATCAAGATGCTTCTTCAGCCGCACCAGAATATCACCAAGGAACTGGCAAAGCAGGTCGAGCGGGTAATGGAGATTGTTGCGCAGTCAAATGTCACCCTCATCTCTAGGGTGCAGATTAATCTCCAGAAGCCCCACGGTGACCGCACGCCCGACCTGCTCTTCGCGCTGCGTCTCTATCTCACAGGGGACGATGGAGCAAACGCGATTCATATTTCCAGCGTCTCTGGCAATGATGACGACTGAGCAAAACGGAATGCCCGCGCCAAGGTTGACGTTGAATTCGACGATGGCTGCAAGTCGCTCCTATGTTTCTGTGGCGCGGACTTAGGTTAAGTCCCGGCTGGTTATAAACCCTCTTCTTGAACAATTGAGGTCTTTTGCTCTGCGACTCTTTAGCGCGTGATCAAAATCACCCAGCCGCATGGGTAATACCCCCATTTTTAGAGGACTTCAAAAGTAGAGCTCAGGCCACAGCGGCCAATTTCTGTTGTGGGGTGTCAATGCCCCCGAGGGCCATGTTGGGCCGTTCGTTATTGTAGGTCCATAGCCATAGCCATAGCCATAGCCATAGCCATAGCCATAGCCATAGCCATAGCCATTGCGTTGCATATTCCTGAACCTCGGCAATGGAATGGAACAGATATTGGGCCAGCCAGTCATAGCGAACAGTACGATTGTAGCGTTCGATATACGCATTCTGCTGAGGGTTGCCGGGCTGGATAAAGACCAGTGTAATGCCCTGTTTTTCAGCCCAATCCGCCAGGGTGGCACTGATGTATTCCGGTCCATTATCACAGCGTATCTGGAGAGGTTTCCCCGCCACTCGATGATCTGATCCAAGGCCCGTACAACACGTTCAGACGGCAATGAAAGATCCACCGCAATGCCCAGGCCTTCCCTGTTGTAATCATCGATCACATTGAACAGACGGTAGCTGCGGCCGTCCTCCTGCCTCAACCGGCGTTTTTGATGATGTATGATTCGCCATTTTCACCAGCCACATAGAGGTCCTGGTAACGAGTGACCTTCATAGGAATGCCGTTGGCTTCCTGAGCCAATTTCCGGCTAAACTCGGCGGCAGCGACGTCCACGTTTCGGCGATTGTTCTCGTTGATTTTATGAACTTTTTTCAAAATCTCTGACATCATTTCTTCTTCTTCAGGGATTGATCGCGATCGGCCATGAAGTCCTCGCTGACTCCGTCTCCTTCAAAATACTCCTCGCAGACGGGATCGGTTGGGCGTTCGTACTTTTTCACCGATTCTCGCAGCCGCTCCAGCGGATCAAGCTCATGCGATTGTGGTTTTGCCAGTTCATCGGCGTGCGCTAAATACGCATCAATCCCTTCCAAAAGCACAGCTTCCGAAAAGGGTAGCCGAACCATAAGTGGATGCGTTTTATCCCGTTTGTCGGCGGTCATGGAATTACTCCCCTTACAGTTTTAAATATCGAGAATGATCGGCGGATTCGTAGGCACATACCGTGCGGTACAAGTGCTTGCATTCACAAGCCTGGTATTTCCGTGAACGTACTCGCCATAGCCTTCGTGAATGTGGCCAAAAATATGGGCTTTTAGTGACAACTGTTCGATCCGGTGCAGCAGATCCACACACCCAACATTCTGGCATCGGAACCCCAACGACGCTTCATCCCCAATACCTTTAGGCGGGCCATGGGTAATGAGCACATCGGTGTCCTCCGGAATTTGCATCCATCGATCGTGCAGAAGCTGTCCACGATCCAGCATAAATGCCCAGTCCATGAACGTGGGTGTCCATGGCGAACCCCAGAAGCGGATGCCGTCAATTTCAACGCTACTGTCCTCCAGATAGATCGCATTGGTCAGTGCCTCTGTTGCGAATTCAGGCATCTCCTGGAACACCCAGTCATGGTTTCCAGCAATCACAATCTTATGCCTGTGGGGCAAGGTTCCGAGCCACTCATTCAGGTCTGCAACATTATCCAGAGTGCCGGCCCCAAGACAGTCCCCGGCATGTATCAGGACGTCACCTTCAGGGATTTCCGGGATGCGTCGATGCAAGCTGTGTGTATCCGAAATACAAACGAGCCTCATTCCTTCTCCTTGCAAAGCGTGCGCTTTAATCCTGTGTCAGCTGATTTACACGCAATTTTTCAATCCCTCATCAGAGTGGATTGCGGTTTGTTGATCGCTGACTACTAACCAGCGGCCAAGCGACGTTTAAAGCAGAAAATATAGGCTTTAAGCCTATGAATAAAATAGTTTTTTTAATTATACCTCTATGCTACCTGCAACAGGTCTAAACCTCTACAACGATCTTTGGATAACGTTCTGCAGGGTCCAGAGCAGTTACAGTCGTTCTTAAATTATCGAAAATGTCCAGATCTTGGATGTGGGATTCGTTGACAGTCGTTTCAGCTGGTAGCAGAAAAAGATCTTCGTGTTCTGGTTGCAGACATCTCTCATACGTTGGCATCAGGGCAGCTTATGATTAGGTTTCAGAGTTATTGAATGACGGCAAATCTCATCGGCTTATCGATGTTGATTCCCAAGTCGCCTAATGAAGTAACTAAGTTGATCAATGGGGCGCAGATTTTGTGAGTGACTAGGGTTCGAGGCATTTATGGCGTTCTCAGGTGGTTAAACTATGCAGAGTGAATGATGGCTGATGTGAAAATACACGAGGCCATCGACGAGGAACCGTTCGGTGGGAAAGGTTTATTGCCCGTCACTCTGGTGGAGCTTGAGGAGAATTTGAAATTGGCGCGAGAGTGGTTGAGCAAAAAAGTAAAAGAGTAAATACTCAGGAGGACCCTTATGACTTTAGTTCCAGAAAACGCGCATTTACTCGCAAAGATTAGGATCTGTAATAGCTTGGTTACGCCTATTTCAGCTGACTTTTTCTCGGTGGATATTGGGCGGGCAGGCAACAAGCCACTGCATTCGATGAGTGATGCGATTGTTAACAGCTTGAACAAATTTCTCCTGGAGTTTCATTACACACTCGCTACCTCTGTGGAATCCAGGAACTTGATTGCCAGGCACGCTGACAATCAAGATTTGTTCATCACGGTTCTGTCGCTGAACTCGGCCGAGTGCAAAATTGATGAATGCCTCCTTGAACAGCTTAGATTTTTTATCCGCGAGTTCGCCCAGAGCGTGACGGAGGGAGCGGGCGGACTGTTCATCGAAGATTATCGTGAAGCCGAGCTGGACGCTGATCAAAGGTTTTTTTTGAAGGATGAAATCGCAGCGTTCATTAACCGACATGCCGACAAGCCCGTGTCGGACCCATTTATATGGGAGATCCCGGGAGCAGAGACTGTTCAGGTCCCGATCCAGGGTCGGTTTAAGAAGGCGCCACTTCAAGAGCGAAAAAATGAAACTTTTACCGGGATAGCACAATCTGATGGGGCAAGAGGCTCGTACCATACCGCGCATTTGTGGCGGCTCAATGACCATCGGCAACGCCTAACGACAGAGGCGGAAACTTTTCTGGTGGACTATGAGCCTTTTGCTCGAATTGCATCCCAAGCCCATTCTAAAAGTCCCCATATTGTGAGAATAAGGGCACATCAATCGATCGACGCAAAGGGGCAGGCTAGATGGCATTTGGATAACGTGGAAATAGCTGGTGAGGAGGATATCGGGCCTTTCGAGCTCACGTAGTGAGCTGTCACTGACTAAACTATGTCCTTAGAGGCGATGGCTGAGAGCTGCCGCAGGACGCCGGTCGCCAAGAAAGCCACAGCCAGTTCGAAGCTATCATGAACAACTCCATAACGGCTTCTTTTCATGATCAAGCCACCATAATGCAAGCTTTGGTATTCACTCTCTCGTTCAGGGATGTAGGTAGGAAACGCGTCAAAGTAAACGCGGTTTTTATGACCATTTTCGGCGATCGAAAACTCAGGCGAGATCTGGAGCCCGGATTGTCGCAGCATTCGGGACATTGATTCGTCATCAAATCTCGCTACAACTTGATATTGTCCTGGCGGAATGCCGAATAGATCAATTACGTGTTTTGCGAGCAGGCAATGCTTTCGTTGATCCATAAGTAAATGCCGATTTTTACCGGTGAGGAAAGGAAGCTCCTGTAGGTTCGGCCAGTCCGTATCGGAGCCTGACATGCCCGCTGGCTCGGATAGGCTTTCCGCATGACTGATCAGTCGTCGCCACCCTTTGTCATTAATGGACTCAAGAAGCGCATTTGGACATTCGGTCCCCTTCAACCAAACGTTTTTATTCTCGAGAGATTTGAATCGCATTCTGGCTGTTGCCGTTTCTATGACGTTGCGCAGGGGAGGGAGGCAGTCCGGCCGAAGTTGGGTCAATCCGCCCGCCTGGCTATAACTCTGACCGAGCGCAACCAATCGGAGGGTCTTTAGTATTTGAGCGAGTGATGGCTGTGGGAACTCTAGCAGTGGCCCGACATCAGGAGTGGTTGGCTTGATCGGAGCCGACACCAATTTTAAGACGTCGAGAACCCCTGCGATCTTTCTCGCCCTTTGATGTCTGACTGGTGTGAGTGAATCGGCCCATTCGGTAAGGACACGATTATAGTTTTTGAGGCCTGTACTTGGATAACGATGCCCCATCAATCTCGCCAGCGCCATTCCACTGCGCCTTGAAACGTGGCTTGTTTCTCCCAGTACTATCTCCCTTACGGCTTGAGGATTTAGATCGCTTGAGAGGTGCCTGGCGAGAGGGGTCTCGATACCTAATAGTGCCGGGGCGAGACGATTATAGAAGCTGTGGCGACAATGGTGCAGAACCATTTTAGGATTCCGGGTTACGCTCCGAATCGTTTGAATCAATGCTTCAGGTATTCGAGAGGCTATCGTCGTGAGCTGGACAGACCCATCAACCAGAGCCTCAGCGAGAATCGGTTTGTTCGGATCGTTTGGAGAAATGATCCGATACCGAGCAATCGTTCGTTCTATTAGCACTTTCTCACTGGGATGCAGAGCAAAGAGAAGAGGCACAGCTCGCCGACTCGCTTTGCTTTTAAGCTCCCGGTGCGGGTTGTTGCGAACTAAAACCCACTGATAGTCATCGTTCTGGCACCAGTCTTTACGCAACAAACCTATTGCTTCTCTTGCTCGAAGTCCGAATCGATAGCTCAGTATCAGAACAAAGCTAAGCATGAGCCGGTGATCAGCAGTGAGGCCGGAATTTAACTGAATTTGGTCAATACATTTGAGGTACTCTGGCTCAGTAATAAGTCCGGGACTCACCTGCCTTGATTCGTTGTCGATATCGAGTTCATCCCAGTCCGGTGCTGCTACGCCAAAACGAGTGGCACAGCGGAAAAACTCTTTGAGTCGTTTACTAAAGTAGGCCGTGTTGACGGATCTTAGGCGCTTGAATTCGAGCATGTCGCCGCAAAGAGCCGTGACCTCCTCGTCGTCTAGGGCAGCTAAGTCGACGTTATAGGTAAGACCTTGGAACACGCCTGAGGTTGAGCTGAAATAGGTGGTCAGAGTGTTCTGGGCGTAAGGGGCGAGTTTTGCTCTGGGGCGACCTTTTCCCTTTCGGGTTGTCTCTGCGATCCAGTAGCCAAGCAAAAGAATGCTCTTGCTGACAGATCCTCTTGCGCTTTTGCAGATTATTTCTAATTCATTGGCTATTGCTCGCGCGTTAGCCTTTGTATAAGTGTTCAGTTTTTGCGTAATGTCACCAACGAACTCTTTGGCATTCTGTTGGAGTCTCAGTTTGTCGGTTTCTTGAGACCGGCCTTGGGACAACCCCTCTGAGGGGTGCTCAGGGGTGGGCTGTTTAAGGCGTAATCCCGGTAGCTCCACCGCTTTGCCCTCTAAGATCCGCACATAGTCGGCAAGGGACGGACTCGTCGGTGTTACACGGCCACTCAACGCACCTGCGACCATGCCCGGCAACTGAATGAGATTGGCCTGATTAATAGTGTTGCATAGCCATTGGAACAGACGATCGATGGTGGGCTTCTCTGGCGCCGCTTGTGACGACAGGAGGAGCGATTCCAGCCCCTTTAATTCTCGAGGAGCTGGTGTGCTGCCTGTTTCTATCTGTTTTTTTAGATTCGTGCCGGAGTTAAGCAAGCTGGCAACCTTGTAACTGACTTCGTGACGCTGCACTGGCGCAGAAAAATCCTGTTGCTCCAGTGTTTCACTGTATTCGAGAAAATACTGTTTATTGCGTTGGATCAGCCTGAAGTGTTGTCCTTGGGTAACATCAGTTAGCAGCCTCGAATAACAGAGCCGTTTTTCTATCGCCAGTATGGCCGCTCCGACACACAGAGCGCTTGTTTTAGAAAGCTGGGCTTTTATTAACGACTTTCTTGTTTTATCAGCCCATTGCCGCAATTTGCTTTGAAGCGAGATTGCCTCTGCAACATCCTCGCTCAGTAAAGACCGCTCTTCTCCAAGGCTGATCATTCGTTTCCGTATGCCTTGCTTTAGGCGATGTTCGGAGCGTTCAATGGTTTTGGTCAATACAGAAAATCGCAGCGCTGCGTGGGGGTGGGGAAGGTGGTTTTCCTTTAAGAGCATCTGGTTGCCCAGGCGTTCCAGCTCCACCTTATCAAGATCCTCAATCTTTTGGTTCTGAAGAAAAATTCGGATGTCGTTTCGAGCTTCTTGAATGGCCGCTTTTACCCGTTGCGTTCGATGATAGGCGCGAGCCCGTTGACCAAAAATCCGGGGCTCGGCATATCCTGTTGGACGACCCTGCCCGCAGGTGAGTTCTGGCAAAAAGGCATTTGAAGGCTGTTCCTGAAAAGGAAGTGATTCGAATAGATGGTTAATACTGTCCCGGGACTGGTTGGCATCGTCTTCCCAGCAGCGTGCTGAATAGTCACTGTACGTTGCCACACTGCGTTCTGCATGGCCCATCCACCCCTCAATAATCTCGGCATCGACGTCCAAGCTCAATAAATGTTGGGCGTACCGGTGTCTAAACAGGTTTGCAGGAAGTGACCATTGAAACAGAGTGACACCAAGTGAATTGACATCTGCAAGTGGGTGCCATTTTAATTGGTGATCGATGAGAAAAAAGAACGGTATTTGTGCCGAAAGACTCTGAGCTAACGCTGACATCTGGGCTGCTAGCTCAGGGCGGTGTTCAGCTATGACTGTGCTGGCCTGAGACAGGTATTTTTGATAATGCGAAACCATCAGAGCTGCTTTCGCCGGGAGCGGCACCAAACGCCCGTTATGAAGTCCGCCGTCGTTCTTGTCATTGATGTAAACGCTCAAGTGCTCGAGGTTGAAATGTAGGGCTGACTCAAAGGGATCTCTTAATGGTCGGGCGCCGGTGGCAGCATAAAGTGCCATGACGACATATTGCGTAAGGCTGTTGTGATAGGAGATTAGGTCTTTTCCGGCTGCCTGTTTGACTTGAAGATTTGCCCTATCAATTTCGAGTGCTAGAACGGACTCGAGTGGCGTCAAAAGACTGCCAATCACATTGGTATTGGCGGGTTCACCAGGCTTTCTTTGAAGGGATAGTTCTAGCCCCTTCTCGATTGAACGAATGTCCCAGGTTGCATAGCTGGATGCACCTGGTAACGCACTATTTGGATGCGATGTTAATAGCCGGGTGAAATTGTGATCACCGGTTGAATTAAAAAGTGTTTGGCTTCTCGCGTTAGCGAGCATACCGCTTTTGACCCGGGGAAATTGTGCTTTAGCCTGCTGGTTAAACCACGCTTCCAATTTGATAGCAGAGGATTGCTGCCAAAGCTCGCCCAAGGTTCGCGGAGGTAAGTCTGATTTTAGCAATGGAGCACTTAAAGCAGACTTTACTGACGGTGGTAACACAAAGGATAGGTCGTCACGAAAAGGCGCTACGTCATTTCGCGTTGTTTCTGAAGGCCTCCAGCCACTGTGCCGTCTCGGGGCCCGTCTTTTTAGCTGCTCGAAGCCCGGACTAAGGCTCCACTCCTCAGTGATCTCCGGCTCAATTGTGAGCGCCTGGATCAAAGCCAATGATCGAGAAAAACGCATGGCCAGCCAGACTATCGCTGCACCGAGTTGATCAGGCCCGTCCAAAGTTACCAGGGTACCTGATATCCAGCTATCGATTGCATTGCGTTCAGGGGGCAGTGGGCGCCCCCACGACCATGGCAGGTAATGGGATAGCTCAGCAGTCTGGATGTGGACACTGCCGGACGATAGAGTCTGTTGGGCTTCACTGTCCGTAGGATCTACGTTAACTAAATAAGCGAAGCTTGTGCGTTCATCTTCATCCGTATCTTCATCGTCACTAGAATGGCTCTGGATGATTGCAAAGCTAATTCCGCTGGCCTGAAAACTGGTGCTTGATGGAGGCGACAGATTAAGTTTACGGAAGTACCGAGAATGAGAGGTGTCCCTACCTCTCTCGTGAACTGGAGAGTGTAAACCTTGAGCAATTGACGTAATGGCATTTAAGAAGCGGCGAGCGCTTTTTCCGTCAGATTCCTGTCTCAGAAGTTCGGCGGTTCCTCCAATTGCACTGGTAAACCTTTCGTAGGAAGGCGCTTGGGTTGCCAGTTGATGCCTGGTTCGCTGCAATAACTGATCAACTAATCTCCACTTGTCATCGCCGGGATCCAGAATAAGGTATCGGGCGGCGTCGCTGATAACGCTGTCTGCGGAATACCCATTCCGCAAAAGTCGTTCGGCAGCCTGAATAATTAGCCAGATTCGGAGCATGCGTCGACTGTGGGAAACGACTTCGTCGGGGTGGTAAGCCAGGGGGTGGGTGACGAGTGTCAGCAGAAAGGTTCGGTTTACGATGTCTCTGAAGAGTTGTTTGTTCTGTCGAGCAGGGCCAGCGTGACTAAGGCGAGTGTAGTTAGTCGAAATGACTTCGTCAGACAGGAACCTTTCGGCAAATAGCTGCAGTTCGTGAACGAGAGGATTAGCGTTCCATTTGGCGAGGATAACCTTCGATTCGGGGCGTGATAACTCATCAACTAGATTCGGAATTCCGACTGTTATTTCATCCAGCCCTAGTATCGTGTAGCAAATCTCAAGAGTGTCCTCGAGATTTTCATTCGCCGCCCAGTCACAAAGTTCGGAAAATCTCTCGCCAAGCCTTACGGTCAATTCGTTTGGTCGCGATATCGAGTTCTTGTGCCAATCTTGGGTGATTTCTTGTGTCATCAATTGATCTTATTGGCGCGACGAACATTTGATTAATTTCCATCTATCATAACTATTTAGGCCAATTAAAGTCAAATAGAGACCTTTTAAAGGTCCCTACAACATCCGTCTCATAACCGTCGTTGGTTCGAATCCAGCCCCCGCTACCATATTTAGAGAAAGGCAGATCAGTTACTTACTGGTCTGCCTTTTTTGTTTTGTACGCTGGAAATTTTCTCCGTGCCCTCTCCGTGCCCTCTGT